>MCHG01000419.1_pt1 | contig 12683 bp, 9 predicted proteins | sample 787351 | NCBI WGS metagenome assembly MCHG01 (sample SAMN05430296, study PRJNA330682) | permafrost metagenome | biome: Cold desert; feature: permafrost; material: soil; isolation source: enrichment culture inoculated with soil incubated with H2/CO2 at 20 degrees... ... | reverse complement strand
GCGTTGGGGTTTCGATGGTGAAACCCTGCTTCTGGATCGTGTCCTCGAAGTCGATCGACGCTCCGACCAGGTACGGGACGCTAATCTTGTCCACGATGACCTCGACGCCGTCGAAGTCCCGGACGGCGTCGCCGTCGAGCATCCGCTCATCGAAGTACAACTGGTAGATCAGGCCGGAGCAGCCACCGGGCTGGACCGCGACCCGCAGGCGCAGATCCTCCCGGCCTTCCTGGGCAAGCAGGCTACGCACCTTCTGGGCGGCGACGTCGGTGAGGCCAACGCCATGGGCCTCGGTGCTGGTGGCGATGGTGTCGGTCATGATGCTCCTCGGTGTTCGCCTGGGCGGGAATTGAGACAGATTCTATCCGAGACAACCGGGAATAGGCCGTGGACATTCCCGCCCGGGCAGATGGGCGGGATGCTCAGTGCCCTGTGCGCTGGTTGAGCCGACCCAGCAGGAGCGCTTCGCTGAGCACCGCCCGCTTGAAAACGCCCAGGTGCAGCGATTCATTCGGGCTGTGCGCACGAGAGTCCGGGTCTTCCACCCCGGTGACGAGGATCTGGGCCTCCGGGAACACCCGCACGAGATCGGCGATGAAGGGGATCGACCCCCCGACGCCGATGTCGACCGGCTCCGTGCCCCACGCGTCAGCCATGGCCTGCCTGGCCTCCGCGACGGCCCAGCCGCTGGTGTCGACGAGGAACGGCTCCCCCATGTCGACGTCGTCGATTTCGACCTTCGCGCCGAACGGAGCATGCTCGACCAGGTGCTTCTCCAGCGCGACGTAGGCGTCCGCCGCGACCTGCCCCGGGGCGATGCGGGTGCTCACCCGCACAGAAATCGAGGGCGAAAGCGTGTTGGAGGCGTTCGCGACGGAGGGCGCGTCGATCCCGGTGACGGTGATGGAGGGCTGTGACCAAATCCGGCTGAGGATCGTGCCGCGGCCGATCGTGGTGACCCCGTCGATCAGGCCGGTCTCGAGGCGTAGCTGCTGCTCGGAGTAGTCGGGAGTCGCCTGTTCGTGGCTGGTGAGCCCGGCGACGGCGACCGAGCCGTCGGCGTCGTGCAGGGTGGCCAGCAGGCCGATCGTGGCCAGCATGGCATCCGGCACCGCTCCCCCAAACATGCCGGAGTGGGAGGCGTGGTCGAGGGTGCGAACGGTCAGTCGGAAGGTCACGTTGCCGCGCAGGCCGATGGTGAGCGCCGGAGTGTCGATGTCCCAGTTGTTGGAATCGGCGACCACGATCGCGTCGGCGCGCAGCGCCTCCCGGTTCTCCTCGAGGAAGGTCGCGAAGGAGCGGCTCCCGAACTCCTCTTCCCCCTCGATGAACAGGGCCAGCCCGAGGTCGAAGTCGGGGCCCTCCGCCTCGACGAGCGCGCGAATGGACGCGATGTGCGCCATCACGCCCGCCTTGTCGTCCGCCGCGCCCCGTCCGTACAGCCGGTCGCCGCGAACGGTCGCCTCGAAGGGGCTGGACTCCCACTCCTCATCTTTGCCGGGGGGCTGAACGTCGTGGTGCGCGTACAGCAGCACGGTGGGGCGTCCGTTGCGGGCCCGTCGCGTGGCCAGCACGGCCGGCTGGCCGAGTTCGGAACTGCCGGGAATCCCCGCCTGCTTGATCTCCACCGACTCGAAAACGTCGAGTCCCAGGGCGAGGGCGACGACGGCCTCCGCGCTGGCCTGCACGTGGCTGGGATCGAATGCGGCCCAGGCCACAGAGGGGATCTTCACCAGGGCGCTCAACTCCGCGATCGTCGCCGGTATCCCCCGTTCCACGGCCGCCCGAAGGTCCGCGTCGCTGGTGGTTTTTGTGTCAGTTTCCGAGGTATCCGTCATGCAGGTAATCTTAAGCCAACCAATGCAAGGAACTGATGTGGCTAACCAACCTGTAAACCCGGACTCCAACTCGTCGACCGAAAGTCTCGAGCAGACGACGGCCCGTCTCAATGGCGGCACCCCCGCCGGCAAGGGCCAGGCCACGCCGCGCCGCCGGGAGCAGGAAGCGGCCAACAAGCGCCCGCTGGTTCCCGACGACCGCAAGCTGGCCGCCAAGCAGGCCCGCGCGAAATCCATGCAGGCGCGTGACCGTGCACGGGTCGGCATGGCGGCGGGCGAGGAGAAGTACCTGCCCCTGCGCGAACGCGGACCGCAGAAGCGATTTGCGCGCGACTACGTCGACGCCCGGTTCAACGTCGGGGAGTTCATGATTCCGGTCATGTTCCTCGTGATCCTGCTGACCTTCTTCCCCGACCCGGCCGTGCAGACCTACGGGATCCTCGCACTCTGGGCGTTCTTCCTCGTGGCCGTCGTCGACGCCGTGGTGCTCGGATTCCTCCTCACCCGCAAGATGGAAGCCAAATTCGGTACGGGCAGGGTGGAACGCGTGCGCTGGTACGCGGCCATGCGCGCACTGCAGTTGCGTCCCATGCGCCTGCCCAAGCCGCAGGTGAAGCGCGGCCAGTACCCGTCCTAACGGCCGAAGGCGCCTGCCCTGACCAGGGGCACGCGCAATTCCTCGTCGGTGAGCGAGCCGTGCTGCCCGATCATCGACCGTGCCGCCCGGTTGGGCTCTCTCGAGTCGTAGTAGGCCACCAGCCGGCGGGCGGCAACCATCACGTCCCCGATCCGTGGCAGAACCTCGGGATCGACGGCACCGAACAGCCCGGCCGCCACGGCTTCGTCGCGGGTGAACACCCAGGCCCGCTCGCCTTCGACGCCGCGCCAGGCCTCGGCGAGTGACTCCGCGGTCACCTCGGACTGGCCGGGCTCCAGGTACAGGTGCAGGCACCGCGGGTCGCCGCCGACGTGGCGCACTCCGGCAACGAGCTCTGGCACGGTGTCGAAGAGCACGTGCTTCGTCGGGGGCACGTCGATCACGCCGTGGTCCGCGGTGACGAGCAGACCCTCGTCGGATCGCAGGCCGGCGGCGAAACGAGCGAGTTCGCCGTCGAGGATCTCCAGTTCGGCGAGCCACCGGCCGGACTCCCAGCCGTGGGCGTGGGCCGCTATGTCGAGTTCGGCGACATAGAGGTAGACCAGGGCGCGTGGTTCGACGTCGAGGATGCGTCGGGCCGCGGCGAAGCGGTCGGCGATCTTCTCGGCGGGAACGTAGGTGGCGCCGCGCAGGACGGCCTGGGTGAACCCGGATCCGGTGAACTTCCTGGGCCCGATGGCAAAGCTGGGGACCCCCTCGTCGCCGGCCTGCTCGAAGATCGTTCTCGCCCGCTGCCAGGTGGCGGGCCGCATGTCGTCATCCCAGCCGGTGAGCTGGTTCACGACCCGGTCGCGTGCGGCATCAAGCACCCGGTAGCCGACGAGGCCGTGCTGCCCCGGCGCAACACCGGTGGTCAGGGTCGCGATTCCCACTGCCGTCGTCGCGGGGAAGACCCCGTCGATGACGCTCGCCTTCGTGAGAAGCGAGGACAGGAAGCGCGCGTGGCCGGCCCGGGCGCGGAGGGAGCTCACCCCGAGCCCGTCGGCGAGCACGACGACCGACCTGGACGCCGGGGGAAGTGCCAGGGAGTTCGGTTGGCCGAGGATCGCGGCGAGGGAACTTGCCAGAACGTCGGCAAGGCGCAGGACGCTGAATTGGCGGGCCGGTAGCATGGGGGGCATCGGGCCAAGTCTGACATACGGACCCGTCCCGGCCGCTCCAGAGCCACGCACACGCCCGTCGCCCACGACGCACCCCACACAGAATTCACGAATGAGCCGCTCAGACAGCACCCAGCCCGCCGCAGGAACCGAACGCATTGAAGACGTCGACGTGTCGGTCGAGATGCAGGGGTCGTTCCTCGAGTACGCGTACTCCGTGATCTACTCCCGGGCCCTCCCCGACGCCAGGGACGGGCTCAAGCCGGTCCAGCGACGCATCCTGTACCAGATGAACGAAATGGGCCTGCGTCCGGACCGCGGTCACGTGAAATCGGCCCGCGTGGTGGGCGAGGTCATGGGCAAGTTGCACCCGCATGGCGACACGGCCATCTACGACGCCCTCGTGCGCATGGCCCAGGCGTTCACGCTACGCGTGCCCCTCATCGACGGGCACGGTAACTTCGGCTCGCTCGATGACGGCCCCGCCGCTCCCCGGTACACCGAGGCCCGGCTGGCGGCCGCGGCCCTCGCGATGACCGAGAACCTGGACGAGGACGTCGTCGACTTCGTTCCCAACTACGACAACCAGCTCACCCAGCCGGACGTGCTGCCCGCCGCGTACCCGAACCTGCTCGTGAACGGCGCCAGCGGCATTGCCGTCGGCATGGCCACGAACATGGCCCCGCACAACCTGATCGAGGTGGTCGGAGCGGCCAGGCACCTCCTGGCCCACCCGGACGCGACCCTCGACGACCTGATGGAGTTCATTCCGGGCCCCGACCTGCCGACGGGCGGAACGATCGTCGGACTGGCGGGCATCAAGGACGCCTATGCCACCGGGCGCGGCAGCTTCAAGACCCGGGCCCGCGTGTCGGTGGAGGCGATCACCGCCCGCAAGGCGGGGCTCGTGGTCACGGAGCTCCCCTACCTCGTCGGCCCCGAGAAGGTCATCGAGAAGATCAAGGACGGCGTCAACTCCAAGAAGCTCAGCGGCATCTCGGACGTGACCGACCTCACCGACCGCACCAAGGGCCTTCGCCTGGTCATCGGCATCAAGACCGGGTTCAGCCCGGAGGCCGTGCTGGAGCAGTTGTACCGGGTGACCCCGCTCGAGGACTCCTTCAACATCAACGCCGTCGCCCTGGTCGACGGCGGACCGCAGACGCTCGGACTGCGCCAGCTCCTGCTCGTCTACGTCGGCCACCGGATCGAGGTGGTCACCCGCCGCTCGGCCTACCGCCTGGCCCGGCGCAAGGAACGCCTGCACCTGGTCGAGGGACTGCTGGTGGCCATCGTCGACATCGACGAGGTGATCCAGGTCATCCGGGCCAGCGACGACAGCGAGCAGGCCCGTGCCCGGCTGATCGACGTCTTCGACCTCAGTCAGATCCAGGCCGAGTACATCCTCGAACTGCGGCTGCGCCGACTCACCCGCTTCTCCCGGATCGAGCTGGAGGCCGAGCGCGACCAGCTGCTCGCCGAGATCGCCAAACTCGAGAAACTGCTCGGCAGCAAGCAGGCGATCCGCACGCTGGTCTCCGACGAACTCGCCCAGGTGGCCGAACGATTCGGCACGCCGCGCCGCACCCTGCTGACCGAGGCGAAGCCGAGCATCGCCGGCGTCAGCGCCGCCGCGGCCCGGCGCAACGCCGCCGTGCTCGAGGTCACGGACACGCCGACGCGCGTGTACCTGAGCGCCACCGGCAGGATCGCCCGCGTCGACCTGCTCCCGGTCAGCGACGACATACCCGAGCGGGTCACCCCGGCGCAGCGCCGGAGCAAGCACGACGCCGTTCGGTCGACCCTGGACACCACGAGCCGTGCCGAAATCGGCGCCGTCACGAGCCGGGGCCGGCTCATCCGCTTCTCCCCCGTCGACCTCCCGGTCATGCCGCCCACCTCGATCCAGCTCGCGGCCGGCGTGAAGGTCGGCGACTACCTGGCACTGCCGAACAGGGACGAGAAGGTGCTCGCGATCGTGTCGCTGGACTCACCGAGGGCCATCGCCCTCGGCACCCGCCACGGCATCGTCAAGCGGGTCACGCCCGGCGACTGGGCGAACAAGCCCGATTTCGAGATCATCGCCCTCAAGCCCAAGGACGAAGTGGTCGGAGCGGTGCAGGGAGCCGACGATGACGAGCTCGTCTTCGTCGCCACCGATTCCCAGCTCCTGCGCTTCCCGGCCGGAGCGGTGCGCCCTCAGGGCCGCACCGCCGGCGGCATGGCCGGGATCAAGCTCACCGACGGAGCCCACGTCCTCTTCTTCACCAGCGTGCCGGCCGACATCGCGGGCACGGCCGTGGTCACCACGGTCGCCACGAGCAGCCAGACCCTCCCGGGCACGGATCCCGGCAGCGCGAAGGTCTCCGAGTTCGCCGAGTACCCGGCCAAGGGGCGCGGGACCGGCGGGGTCCGCTCGCAGCGTTTCCTCAAGGGCGAAGACACGCTCTCCGTGGCCTGGGTCGGACCGTCTCCCGTCCGCGCCGTGGGTACCGACGGCTCGCCGCGCACCCTGCCCGAATCCGGGTCGCGGCGGGACGCGTCCGGAACGATGCTCGACGCCGTCATCGGCGCCATCGGCGCCCGCATCGGCTGACGCCCGAACCCCGGGCCGCGACGCTCTTCCGCCACGCAGGACACTCGGATATTCTGGCCGCGTGACCACTCTCGCCGGTACTTCAATCCTGGTGCTCGGCGCCTCCGGAGGACTCGGCAGCGAAATAGCCCGGCTCCTCGCGGCGGCAGGCGCCCGGCTGATCCTGAGCGCGCGCTACGCGTCGGCAGTCGAGGCGCTGCGGATCCCGGGCACCGTGATCACGGCGGACCTGGCGAGGCCGGCCGAGGTCGACGAGCTCGTGGCCGCCGCGACCAGGGTCAGCGGGCGGCTCGACGGGATCGTCATCGCCGCCGGAATCGTGGCGTTCGGCCCGGCGGCCACCCTGCGTGACGACACCCTGGAGAAGCTCTTCGCCGTGAACGCCTTCGCGCCGATCCGGCTCATTCGCTCTGCGCACGATGCACTCGCGGCATCGGCCGCCGCGGGGCGCGAGCCCTTCGTGGTCACGATCAGCGGGGTTGTGAGCGAGAGCCCCACGGCCAATCTCGCGGCCTACTCCGCGTCCAAGTCGGCGATCGCGGCGTTCGGCCGGGCCGCGGCGCGGGAGCTGCGGCGGGACGGCATCCGGATTTTGGACGCACGGCCCGGGCATACCGAAACCGGCCTCTCCTCGCATCCGATTGCGGGCACCGCGCCACGCCTGGCCGTCGGCTACCAGCCCGATCTCGTCGCCCGCCGCATCGTCGACGCCATCGTCAACGGTGAACTGGACCTGCCCAGCACCGCCTTCAGCGCCTAATCCCCCGCGAAACCGCAGTCGTGCGCGTTATGAACGCGTTTTAGCGCGCACAACTGCGGTTTCGCGGGGACTTAGACGTCGATGCGATCGCGGCTGAGCTTGTCGGAGCTGTCGATGATGAACTCCTTGCGCGGCGCGACATCGTTGCCCATCAGGAGCTCGAACACCTTGCCGGCCACTTCGGCGTCGTCGACCCGGACCCTGCGGAGGGTGCGGTGCGCCCGCTCCATCGTCGTGGTCGCGAGCTGGTCGGCATCCATCTCCCCCAGCCCCTTGTAGCGCTGGATCGGATCCTGGTAGCGCTTGCCGGCGCGTTTGAGGCCGGCGAGCACGCCCTGCAGCTCGGCCTCCGAGTAGGTGTACAGCGTCTCGTTGGGCTTGGTGCCCGGGTTCATCACGACGACCCTGTGCAGCGGCGGGACGGCGGCGAAGACGCGTCCCTCCTCGATCATCGGGCGCATGTAGCGGAAGAACAGGGTCAGCAACAGCGTGCGGATGTGCGCGCCGTCGACGTCGGCGTCGCTCATGATGATGACCTTGCCGTACCGCGCCGCCGACAGGTCGAAGCTGCGACCGGAGCCCGCTCCGATCACCTGGATGATCGAGGCGCATTCGGCGTTCGAGAGCATGTCCGAGACGGATGCCTTCTGCACGTTGAGGATCTTGCCACGGATCGGCAGCAGCGCCTGGTGTTCGCTGTCCCGCGCCAGCTTCGCCGTGCCGAGCGCCGAGTCACCCTCCACGATGAACAGCTCGCTGGTGGCGACGTCGTTGCTGCGGCAGTCGACGAGCTTCGCCGGCAGGGAGGAGCTTTCCAGTGCGTTCTTGCGGCGCTGTGTCTCCTTGTGCGCCCGGGCCGAGATGCGCGACTTCATTTCGGCGACGATCTTGTCGAGCACCACCGCGGACTGCGCCTTGTCGTCGCGTTTGGGGGACGCGAAGCGCTCGCCCATGGCCTTGGCGACGACACTCGCCACGATGGCTCGCACGGCCGGGGTTCCGAGCACTTCCTTGGTCTGGCCCTCGAACTGCGGTTCGGGCAGACGCACGGTGAGCACGGCGGTGAGGCCGGCCATCACGTCGTCCTTCTCGAGCTTGTCGGAGCCGGCCTTGAGCCGTCGGGCGTTCTGCTCGACCTGGCCGCGCAGGAACTTGAGCAGGGCCGCGTCGAAGCCGGCCTGGTGTGTTCCGCCCTTGGGAGTGGCGATGATGTTGACGAAGCTCTTCACGACGGTGTCGTAGCCGGTGCCCCAGCGCAGCGCAATGTCGACCTGGCAGTCGCGGATCAGCTCGGTCGGCACCATGGCGCCCTTGTCGGTGAGCACCGGTACCGTCTCGGTGAAGGTGCCGTTGCCGGTCAGCCGCCACGTGTCGGTGATCGGCGTGTCGGTGGCGAGGTGTTCGACGAACTCGGAGATGCCGCCGTCAAAGGTGAAGGATTCGAAAACCGGCTCCGCGCCGCGCCGGTCGTCGACCTCGATCGACAGGCCCGGCACCAGGAACGCGGTCTGCCGCGCGCGCCCCATCAGTTCCTCGGTCTGGAAGGCCGCGCCCCTGGTGAAGATCTGGCGGTCGGCCCAGTACCGGATCCGGGTGCCGGTCCTGCCCCGGGCGACCTTGCCGACCACGCGCAAATCGCTCTTCTTCTCGAACGGCGTGAACGGCGCATCCGGGCTCTTCTCGCCCATGTCCGCGAACGTGCCGGGCTCGCCGCGGTGGAAGGACATGGCCCAGGTCTTGCCGTCGCGGTCGACCTCGACGTCGAGCCGTTCGGAGAGGGCGTTCACGACGGATGCCCCCACGCCGTGCAGCCCGCCCGATGCCGCGTAGGACCCGCTGCCGAACTTGCCGCCGGCGTGAAGCTTGGTGAAGACCACCTCGACGCCGGAGAGGCCGGTCTTGGGTTCGATGTCCACCGGGATGCCGCGGGCGGTGTCGCGGACTTCGACGCTCTCGTCCGGGTGCAGCACGATGTCGATGGTGCTGCCGTGGCCGCCGAGGGCCTCGTCGACCGAGTTGTCGATGATCTCCCACAGGCAATGCATGAGCCCGCGCGAGTCCGTGGAGCCGATGTACATCCCGGGACGCTTGCGAACGGCTTCGAGGCCCTCGAGCACCGAAAGGTGGCGGGCTGAATAGTCAGAACTCACAACGGTCAAGAATACCGGCCCGGAGGGCGGCCGCCGTGCCCGACACTCAGCGCGCCCGGCTACGCGTAGAGCGAAATACCATGTCGCCGGGTCGAATACCAGCCCCCGCCGTGTTTACATGGAGTGTCAGGGTTTTATGATTCCAGCCTGAGGAGGAGAACATGTCCCAGATCGCCACCGAAAATGGTGCCGTCGACCAGGAGGGCACCCCCCACCAGCTCACCGCAGCCGACCGCTGCGACGCTTGTGGTGCTCAGGCCTACATTCGTGTCGTCGTCAAAAACAGTGAATTGCTCTTCTGTGCGCACCACGGCCGCAAGCACCAGGAAAAGCTTGCCGCCATTGCCGAGAGCTGGCACGACGAGTCGAATCGACTCTTCGAGGACCAGCGCTCTTAGGGCGCAGCGTGGAATAGCCGGGACACCGGCTATTCCGGAGCGAGACCAAGCCGCACGGCAATCTGATTGCGTGCGGCTTTCGCTATGCCATCGACCTCGGTGGCGCGTCCGGCCGGGACGTACTCGGCCCCGCGGGCGGCGAAGATGGCTCGCAGCAGGTGGTCGGCGAGCCCGGGGTTCTTGGCCAGGACCGGACCGTGCAGGTGTGTGCCGATCACGTTGCCCATGACGACACCCTCTGAGCCGGCGCCGTTGCCAACGCCGAAGGCCACCCGGCCGAGCGGCGAACCCTCGGCCCCGACGAAGTCACGGGCGTGATTCTCGAAACCGACCAGGCGGCCGTACTTCGACGTGACCACCAGGTCACCGGTCGCGCGTGCGACCCGGGGAACCGCGCGTCCGGCGACAAGGCCCAGGCCCTCGACGACCGAGCCGCCCTGCAGTTCGATCCCCCAGCTCAGCAGCTCCAGCCCGGTGCCGACCGCGAGGATCGGGATGCCGGCGGTGGCCCAGGTGCGGAGGTCGTCTGCCACGGTCAACAGCGTGTCCCGGACCGGAACAAGGTCGGCGTCCGTGCCGGAACCGACGACGACGGCGTCGACCTGCGGCGGAAGGTCGGCCCGGGTCCGAACCGGGATGATGTCGGCCGGCATGCCAGCCCAGCGTGCCCGCTGCACGAGGACGCGGGCGTTCGTGGCGTCGCCGTTGCCTCCGAGCGTCTCGGGCAGCAGGCAGACGATGGCGAGCGGTCGTGGGTCGCCCTGCGCCGTCATGCCTGCTCCTCGCTGTTGGTCGCCAGCCCGAGGTGCGCGCGCGTTCGCCGCATCCCGTCGGCCGAAAAGATGATCGTTTTGAGGCCTACGGCCGGCTCGGGAAGGGCCAGGAAGTCGTCCAGGGCCCGGCCGAGATCGGGTTCGACGCGGTCGACCTCGACGTCGTCGTAGGCGAGCTGGAGCGCGATCTCGTGGGCCTTGGAACCGGAGGCGATGAGGACCCGGCCGAGGCCGGACGTGGTGACAGGCCAGAAGTACGACGGGTCGCGCACGTCCGAACCGATCGCAATGAGGATCTGGTCGGTGCCCGGCTCGATGCTGTCCACGTTGAGCTGGAAGCTGGCCGGGTTCTGCACCAGCACGAATTCAACCTGCCGGCCTCGCACGCTCACGACCTCGCCCCGCCCGAAGACGGCGGGGATGGTGGACACCGCGGCGACCGCCAGGTCGGGCCGGAAGGCTTCGCCGAGCGCGGCCCGCGCGGCGCTGAGCGCCGTCGCGGCATCCACCGCATAGTGTGTGCCGCGTGCCGGCAGGCCGACCGTGTAGTCGCCTTCCGGCAGGGAGATGTCGGCCTCCCGTCCGCTGACGCGCGTGACCAGGATGCCCCCGCCCCGCGGCAGCCTGTCCGCCGCCGTCTGTGCATAGCCGAGTCCGCGGGGGTTGGCCTCGAGGACCTCGGCCGTGACTCCGAACCGGTCCACCCGCACCGGCGACGGAACACCGCCTGCCAGGTCCTGCAGGTACTGGTCGTCGGCGTTCAGCACCACAGCCTCGGTCGCGCGTGCCGCGATCTTCGCGAGCATGGCCTGGACCATCTCGGAGTCGTGGAACCGGTCGATCTGGTCGACCATGACGTTGGTGAGCGTGACCACGCGGGGCGTGAGCGACCCGGCGATGTAGGCCCCGTGGCCTTCATCCATTTCGAGCACGGCGATGTCGCCGTCGATGTGCCCGGTCAGACTGGCTTGCTCCAGCAGCGCCGAGGTGAGGCCCTGGCTGATGTTGGCCGTCGACGGGTTCGTGAACACCGTCTTTCCATGGGCTCGCAGCACGGCAACGAGCATCTTGGTGATCGTCGACTTGCCGCTCGACCCGGTGACGATGACGAGACCCTCAGGGAATCCGTTCAGCGTGCGCGCCAGAAAGCCGGGGGCGATCTTGTTGACGACGAGGCCGGGGACGGCCGAACCGCCGCCCGGCTTCCTCCATCGTGCAAGCATCCGAACGATCCGGCCGATGAGGATCGCGGGGGCATAGCGCACCGGTTTACTCGAGGTAGTCGCGCAGCGACTGCGACCGCGACGGGTGGCGGAGCTTCGCCATCGTCTTCGATTCGATCTGGCGGATGCGCTCGCGGGTCACACCGAACGTGTCGCCGATCTGGTCCAGGGTCTTCGGCATGCCGTCGCCGAGGCCGAAACGCATCCGGATGACGCCGGCTTCGCGCTCGGAGAGGGAGTCCAGCAGGCTTTCCAGCTGCTTCTGCAGCATCGTGAACCCGACCGCGTCCGCGGGGACGACGGCCTCGGTGTCCTCGATCAGGTCGCCGAACTCGCTGTCGCCGTCTTCACCCAGGGGGGTGTGCAGGGAGATGGGTTCGCGGCCGTACTTCTGCACCTCGACGACCTTCTCGGGCGTCATGTCGAGTTCGCGGCTGAGCTCTTCGGGCGTGGGCTCGCGACCCAGGTCCTGGAGCATCTGGCGCTGTACGCGCGCGAGCTTGTTGATGACCTCGACCATGTGCACCGGAATGCGGATCGTGCGGGCCTGGTCGGCCATCGCGCGAGTGATCGCCTGGCGGATCCACCAGGTGGCGTAGGTCGAGAACTTGAAGCCCTTGGTGTAGTCGAACTTCTCGACGGCACGAATCAGGCCCAGGTTGCCTTCCTGGATCAGGTCCAGGAACTGCATTCCGCGGCCGGTGTAGCGCTTGGCCAGCGAAACGACGAGGCGCAGGTTGGCGCCAAGGAGGTGGCTCTTCGCGCGGGCACCGTCCTTGGCGACCCACTGGAGTTCGCGGCCGAGCGCGGTCTTCTTCTCCGCGTCGGTCATCTGGGCGAGCTTGTCCTCAGCGAACAGGCCGGCCTCAATGCGCATGGCCAGTTCGACCTCTTCGGCCGCGTTCAGCAGGGCGACCTTCCCGATCTGCTTCAGGTAGTCCTTGACCGGGTCGGCGGTCGCGCCGGTGATGGCGCTCGAGTAGACGGGCACCTCGTCCTCGTCGTCGACGAGGGAGAGCACGAGCGCGCCACTCGGGAGCGGAACGGTCGGAGCCGGGCGCTTGGCACCCTCTTCGTCGTCATCGTCGTGATCCGCGTCGTCGTGAGCGCCGGTGGCGGCCTCGGCGGCGGCATCGCCGGCCTTCACCTTGGGTTTGGCGGCGGCGCGCTTGCGGACGGGCTTCGCC
>MCHG01000418.1_pt1 | contig 12688 bp, 7 predicted proteins | sample 787351 | NCBI WGS metagenome assembly MCHG01 (sample SAMN05430296, study PRJNA330682) | permafrost metagenome | biome: Cold desert; feature: permafrost; material: soil; isolation source: enrichment culture inoculated with soil incubated with H2/CO2 at 20 degrees... ... | reverse complement strand
ACCACAACAACCTCGCCCACCTCTGCCCCGCCAGCCACACCCTCAAACACGAGGCCGGCTGGAAAGTCAGCCAGGCCGCCGATGGCACGGGCACCCTGACCTGGACCACTCCGACCGGCCACAGCTACGTGACCGAGTCCGAGACCCTCATCGGCACGGCCATCAGCGCCGAACTCCGCCAGGAAGCCACGCGGACAGACGGCCCAGCCAGCGAGAAGTAGAGGGACAATTGGGCCCAGGAGGGTCCCGGAGGGTCGTCGCAGTCGGCGTCGAACCCGCGTGAGAAAACCTCATACCCGGCGCGATGTCTACCCCCCAAGGGGGACGCGAGCGCCCCCTCCATGGGGGGTCTGACCCCCCTTGACCGGGTGACAACGCCCCGAAGAGACTGTGGCCCTGGCAGGGACCCGAAGCCTGCCATTCCCGGAGGACCCCATGCAGGTTTCAGGCGGCAGCCCCATTCGCGCACGCTTCTTCGCCGGGCGCCGGGTCCGCGCGCGGCTTGCTGTCGTCGCCACCCTGGCGTTGGTGCTGGGACTGCTGGGCGCCCCGCCCGCGTTCGCGGCCACAGTGACAAACGCCGTCTTCACCGGAGGCACGGGAACGGCCTCCGTGGGCGGGGTCGTCTTAGCCAGGCAGGGGGGCGCGCTGACGCTGACGGTCGCCACCAGTGGCGACACCCAGTGCGTCGACATCGCCGGAGCGCACACGGACGGTCAAACGTCGTCAATCGGGAAGAGCAGTTGGACATTTTCCTTCGTCGCTGCTGGCGGAAACGGTGTCCAGAGCGTGACCGCGGCTGCCCGCGCAGGTAACCCCCAGGGCAAGTGCACCGGACAGCCGTCAGCAACCACAACGGCGACCTACACGCTCGACAACATCGCTCCGGAGCTCACCGCGGCGCTGGCGCCGGTTCCGAACAGCGCGGCCTGGAACAAGGCCGACGTCGTCATCACGTGGACCGCAACCGACACCGGCGGCTCCGGCGTAGCGGTTGCGCCGACCCCAGCCACGGCCAACGTGACCGCGGAAACCGTCGGCGTCGACAAGTCCGCAACGGTCCAGGACCGCGTCGGAAACGTTGGCAACAAGACCGTGACCGTCAAGCTCGACAAGACCGCGCCATCCATCGACGTGAGCCGCAGCCCCGCGGCAAACGCCGCCGGCTGGAACAACACCAACGTCACCGTCGGTTTCACTTGCGACGACGCCCTGTCCGGAATCAAGGACTGCACCGGCGGCGGGTCCGTCGTCCTCTCCGCCGAGGGCGCGAACCAGTCCGTCCCCGGGACCGCCGTCGACAACGCCGACAACACCAACACCTCGGCCGTGACCGGCATCAACATCGACAAGACGGCGCCGACACTGACGGGCGCACCGACCACCCCGCCCAACGGTGCCGGCTGGTACCGCGGCGATGTGACCATCGACTGGACCGCCAGCGACGCGCTGTCCGGCTTGGCCGGCGCCGCGCCCGCGCCCGGCACGATCTCGGGCGAGGGAACGGGCCTCACCGTCGGAGCCAGCGTCGGCGACCTCGCCGGCAACACCCGCAACGCCACGAGCCCCGCCGTCCAGATCGACCGGACGCCGCCGACGACGGGCATCAGCGGAACCTCGAACACCTGGACCAATGGAACCGTCACCGTGTCCTTCTCGCCGGGTGACAACCTCTCCGGCGTCGCATCCACCTCGTATGCCGTCGATGGCGGCCCGGCACAGAGCGGGACCGGCTTCACATTGGCCGCCGAGGGCGACCACACCGTGACCTTCCACAGCACCGATCTCGCCGGGAACGTCGAGGAGACGCGCACTGCGCACGTCAAGATCGACAAGACCGCACCCGCCATCGGCCACACGTTCACCCCGGTCGGCTACAGCGACGGCGCCTGGACGAACGCGAACGTCACGGTGACCTTCCTCTGCACCGACTCGGGATCCGGCATCGCCGCCTGCACCGCACCGGCCACGATGAGCAGCGAGGGCGCGTCGCAGCAGGTCGTCGGAACCGCCACCGACAACGCCGGCAACTCCGCCAGCAACACGGCGGTCGTCAGCATCGACAAGACGCAGCCGACGGTTTCCGCAGGCGCCGACCGCGCTCCGAACGGCGCGGGCTGGTACCGCGACGACGTCACTGTGTCGTTCGAAGCCGCCGACGCCCTCTCCGGAATCGCGAGCTCTCCCGCCACCACGGTCCTGGGCGAGGGTGAAAACCAGTCGGCCTCCGGCACGGCCACAGACGCCGCCGGCAACAGCGCGAGCGCTGGGATCACCGGTATCCACGTCGACAAGACCGCGCCCGTTCTCACGGCCTCCTTCCCCGGCGGCTGGCACACCGACGATGTGGCCGTCGACTGGACCTGCACCGACGCGCTCTCCGGGGTCGCGACTCCGCCCGTCGACGACGTTGTGGACGGCGAGGGGAACGACCTGGTCTCCACGCGCTCCTGCACCGATGTGGCCGGCAACACGGCCACGAAGACAGTCAGCGGGATCGCCATCGACCGCTCCGCCCCCACGACGAGCGCGAGCGTCCCCGCGGCCCCGGCCAGCGGCTGGTACACCTCCGGCGTCCTGGTCACCCTGGTCGGTCAGGACTCCCTCTCCGGCATCGACGACACCTTCTACAGCGTGGATGGCGGTGCACCGCAGGGCTACGGCGCCCCCTTCACGTTCGCGTCAGCGGGAACCCACACCATCGCCTTCTGGAGCGCGGATGTGGCGGGCAACGTCGAGGCGACGACCGGCGCGATCACGCTCCGCATCGACGTCGCGCCCCCGGTCACCACGGTGATCAACCCGATCTCGCCGGCCAGCGGCTGGTTCGTGACGAGCGGCATCCCGGTCGCCTTCTCCGCGACCGACGCGCACTCCGGCGTCGCCGCGACGCAGTACTCCATCGACAACGGCCCCACCTTCACCTACGGCGGAGACGAGTTCGAGGCCGTCCTGTCGGTCGGCTCCCACACCATCGCCTACTGGAGCGTGGACGTCGCGGGCAATACCGAGACGGTCCGGTCGACGCTCGTCTGGGTCGACACGATCCGCCCGACGATCACCGGCGAGGCCTCCCCGGCCGCCAACGGCTTCGGCTGGAACAACACCGATGTCCACGTGACGTTCACCTGCACGGATGCCGTCTCCGGCATTGACCCGGCCGTCGCTTGCGGCCCCGACGTTGCCCTCGGTGCGGAGGGTGCGGATCAGTTGGCGGAGGGTGTCACGGCGGATGTCGCCGGCAACACCAACTCGGCCACTGTCGGCCCGATCAACATCGACAAGACCCCGCCGACGCTCTCCGGTGCGGCCACGGGCGCCGCCAACGGCGCCGGCTGGTACCGGGGCGACGTGCCCATCGACTGGACCGGCGCCGACCTTCTGTCCGGCATCGAGCACCAGCCGACCGACAGCCTCATCACCGGCGAGGGAGCCGACCTCGGCGCCTCCGCGACGGTCTCCGACCGTGCCGGGAACGAGACGACCGCAACGGTGAGCGGAGTGAAGATCGACCGCACCGCCCCGGTCATCGAGGGACAGGCGACCACCGAGCCCAATGCAGCCGGCTGGTACCGGGGCCAGGTCACCGTCGACTTCACTTGCGATGACCTGCTGTCCGGGGTGGCGGTCTGCCCCACCAGCGAACTGGTCAGCGGCAACGGTCCCCACCAGAGCGTCACCAGCGGCCCGGCCACCGACCAGGCCGGAAACGAGAGCGCCGGTCTGACCGTCGGCGACATCAGCATCGACGCCGCCGCCCCGAGCACCACGGCCGACAACCAGTGCTCCGCGGTGAACGGCTGGTGCACGGGCCAGACGGCCACGGTCGTGCTCAGCGCCGAAGACCAGGCCGGGCTGTCCGGCGTCCGGGAAATCCACTTCGCGATCGGCAACGCGGCCGTGCAGGTGGCCGCCGGGTCGACCGCGACGGTCACCGTTCCCCTCAGCGGCAGCGGATCGGGCACCGTGAGCTACTGGGCCGTCGACAACGCCGGCAACGCGGAGACCGCGAACACCGTTGCCCTCAACTGGGACAACATCGCTCCCACGGTTTCCCACACCCTCTCGCCCGCGCCGAACGCAAGCGCCTGGAATCGGAGCGACGTCACGGTGGCCTTCGAGGCTGCCGACGACGATCTCGGATCCGGCGTGGCCAGCGTCTCGACCCCGGTGACCGTCGATGCCGAGACTCCGCAGGCGGGGCTTCTCGTTACCGGCTCCGCGGAGGACACCGCCGGCAACGTCGGCACCGACTCGGTCACCGTTCGGCTCGACAAGACCGCGCCGGGCATCATCGGCGGGATCGCCTCCGGGAACGCCGGCACCAACGGCTGGTACCTGGGCCCGGTGTCGGTGCACTTCGACTGCTCCGACGCCCTCTCCGGCATCGCCTCCTGCCCCGACGACGTGACAGTCACCGACAACGGGACCAACACGGCCGGCGGCACGGCGACCGACACCGCGGGCAACACGGCCGACGACACCGTGGCCGGAATTCGCATCGACCGGGAGGTTCCGACCACCAGTGCGAGCCTGTCGGGCGCCCACTCCAACGGCTGGTACACCGGCCTCGCGTCGGTGACCCTCCACGGGACGGACACGGTATCCGGACTCGACAGGACCTTCTACAGCCTCGACGGCCAGGACGCGGCGGAGTACACCGCCCCGTTCTCCGTCGGTAGCCAGGGCACGCACACCGTGACGTTCTGGAGCACCGACCTCGCCGGAAACGCCGAAGGCGCCGACACGCTCACCTTCCAGGTTGACCGCATCGCTCCCGTGACGACAGTGATCAACCCGGATGCCCCCGCGTCCGGCTGGTTCCTGACCGGCGCCGTTCCCGTCGAGCTCTCGGCGACCGACGACGGGGCCGGCGTCGCCGCGACCTACCTCACGATCGACGATGGCCCCGCCGTCACCTACGGCCAGCCCCTGCTGACCGACCTGGCCACCGGCCGTCACACGATCTCCTACTGGAGCGTCGACCAGGCCGGCAACACCGAGGCGAAGCGGGACCTGTCCGTGGACGTCGACGCCGTGAAGCCGACGATCGCCGGCTCGGCCAGCCCCGCCGCCAACGCCTTCGGCTGGAACAACACAGACGTGGACGTGACGTTCCTCTGCGACGATGCCGACTCCGGGATCGCCGGCTGCGGGCCGAACAGCACCGTCGCCAACGAGGGAGCCGGCCAGCTGGTCTCCGGCACGACGGCCGACGTCGCCGGCAACACGAACTCGGCCACGGTCGGTCCGATCAGCGTCGACAAGACCGCGCCTACCCTCTCCGGCACCCCCACGACCGACCCGAACGGCGCCGGCTGGTACCGCGGCGACGTGACGATCGACTGGACCGGCGTCGACGGACTGTCCGGGATCGCGCACCAGCCGGCGGACAGCCTGATCACCGGTGAGGGAGCGGACCTCGGCGCCTCGGCTGACGTGGCCGACCGCGCCGGGAACGAGAAGCACGCGATGGTGACGGGCATCCGGATCGACCGCACCGCACCGGTGCTCGAGGGCCAGGCGACCACTGAGCCCAATGCCGCCGGCTGGTACGACGGCCAGGTCACCGTGGACTTCTCCTGCACCGACAACCTCTCCGGGGTGGCCTCTTGCCCGACGAGCGAACTAGTCAGCGGCAACGGTGCCGGGCAGAGCATCACCAGCGACCCGGCCACCGATAACGCCGGCAACGACAGTGCAGTCCTGACCGTCGGCGGCATCAACATCGACAGCTCGGCCCCGAGCACCACGGCCGACAACCAGTGCAGCAAGACCAACGAGTACTGCACGGGCAACTACGCGACCGTCGTGCTCAGCGCCGTCGACCAGGCCGGGCTGTCCGGGGTCCGGGAGATCCACTACACGGTCGACGGCGGCGACCCGCAGGTCGCGCCCGGCTCGAGCGTCACGCTCAGTGTGCCGCTGGCAGGAAGCGGCACGGGCACCGTGAGCTACTTCGCCGTCGACAACGCCGGCAACCGGGAGACAGCGGGCGGGGTCGCCCTCAAGTGGGACAACATCGCCCCGACGGTTTCCCACCTGCTCTCGCCGCTGCCGAACGGCAACGACTGGAACAAGAGCGACGTCACGGTCACGTTCTCGGCCCGGGACGACGACGCCGGCTCCGGCCTCGTGGCAGGGTCTGTGACCGCCCCCGTGACCGTCGGCACCGAGACTCTCGTGACCGGGCTCACCATCCAGGGCCAGGCCACGGACACCGCCGGGAACATCGGCAGGGATTCGGCCACGGTGAAACTGGACAAGACGGCGCCGACCATCGCTGCCGCGACCGTCAGTGGCAGCCAGGGCACGAACGGCTGGTACACCGGGCCGGTCACGGTGCGGTTCACCTGCGCCGATGCCCTCTCCGGGATCGCCGTCTGCCCGGCTGACGTGACGCTCACCGACAACGGCACCAACACGGTCACCCGTGAGGTGGCCGACAACGCGGGCAACACGGCGGAAGCGACGCTGTCAGGCATCAGGATCGACTCCGCCGCACCGACCATCACCAACGTCAGCGTGGCCGGCGGGTTCTACGTGCTCGGTGCGGCCCCGGCCGCGACCTGCACGGCCACCGACGACGTGTCCGGCCTGGCCGGAACCTGCACGGTGACCGTGGCGGGCGGACGCCCGAACGGCGTCGGAACGTTCATCTGGACCGCCACCGCCACCGACGCCGCCGGAAACACCGTCACGACGACCGGCAGCTACCAGGTCGTCTACCGCTTCGACGGGTTCCTGCAGCCGATCAACGACACCGCCCACCAGGTCGGCGTCACGACCAGCGTGTTCAAGGGCGGCAGCACCATTCCGGTGAAGTTCCAGCTGAAGAAGGCCGACGGAACTCCGGTGCTCTCGAGCATGGCACCGACCTGGCTCACGCCGGTCAAGGGCGCGGTGATGAGCATGCCGATCGACGAGACCGTCTACGCCATCACGGCGGACAGCGGACTGAGCTTCCGCGCCGACGGCTCCCAGTACATCTACAACTGGAAGACACCCGCCGGCGGCAACTACTACGGCATCGGCGTCAGGCTGGACGACGGGCAGGTCTACTACGTCAGCATCGGGCTGCGCAAGTAACACGACCGCTGTGAGCGGGCTGGGAAGCCGTGCCAACCGCCCGCTCGAAGCGTAATCTGGAGTCACCAACTGCTTCCAGGAGGGGAGTGTCATGACTCGAGTGTGGCTCCGCTGGGTACCGGCCGCGGCGGCATCCGCCGTCATCGCCGCAGGCGCGCTGGCCGTTCCGCTGCAGGCTGGCGCGGCCGTCAACCTGCCGGACAAGACGCCGCAGGAGGTGCTGGCGATGATCGGCGACAGCACGGTCGACACGCTCTCGGGAACGCTCGAGCAGACGTCCCGGCTGGGGCTCCCCGACCTGTCCATGGGCGGATCGGCCGCGGGCGACGACGCCGCCTCCGCCCTGGAACTGGTCACCGGTACGCACACCGCGCGGATCTACCTCGACGGCCCCGGCCAGGCGCGCGTGCAGGTGCTGGACCGGCTCGCCGAACGCGACCTCATCGTCAACGGCACCGACGTGTGGCTGTACGACTCCCAGGAGAACGAGGCCACCCACCTGACCCTCCCGGCCGACGCCGGGTCCAGAGACGCTCCGGCGCCCGGCGCCCCGCAGACGCCGGCGCAGACGCCGGCCCAGCTGGCCGACAAGCTGCTCGCGGAGCTCGACCCCAGCACCCGGGTGTCCGTCGACGACGACACCGAGGTGGCCGGGCGCACCGCCTACGACCTCGTGCTCACCCCGCGCGGCGACGGCACCCTGGTCGGATCCGTGTCGATCGCGGTCGACTCCGAAACCGGCCTGCCGCTCCGCGTCAAGGTCCAGGCCCGCGGCGAGACCGAGCCCGCATTCGAACTCGCGTTTACCGCGCTGTCGCTGGCGACGCCGGATGCCGCCCTGTTCGATTTCGAGCCCCCGGCCGGAGCCGACGTGAAGGAGCAGGCTCTGCCGGAGCCCCCATCGGCAGGACACGGGCCGAAGGACCCGGAGCATGGCGACTTCACCGGCACCGTCAGCGGAACCGGTTGGGAGACCATGGTCGAACTGCCCGCCGGATCCGTCCCCGCGGAACTGACCGCCTCGCCCCTGTACGCCCAGGCCACGGAGGCCGTCGACGGAGGCCGGCTGCTGTCCACGTCGCTGGTGAACGTGCTGATCACGGACGACGGGCGCGTGTTCGCCGGGTCCGTCCCGGCCGAGCGGCTCCAGGCCGCGGCCGCGGGTGGGTGAGGACGGGCACCCCGCTGCCGAACTGGCGATCGAAACCCGGGGGCTGACCAAGCGGTTCGGCCACCAGACGGCCGTCAACAGCATCGACCTGGCCGTGCCCCGCGGATCCGTGTTCGGATTCCTCGGACCGAACGGCTCGGGCAAGACCACCACGATCCGGGTGGCCCTCGGCCTGGCCGCGGCCACGAGCGGGCAGGTCAGCGTGCTCGGCGAGGCGATGCCCGGCCGGCTGAAAGATGTTCTGCCGCGCGTCGGAGCGCTGGTCGAAGGCCCCGGCTTCTACCCGTTCCTCTCCGGCGCGGCGAACCTGCACCGCCTCGACTCGGCCGACCGGTACGCCCCCTCGGCCACCCGGCGAGCACGCGTTCACCGTGCGCTCGACCGGGTCGGCCTCGGCCACGCGGCCGGTAAGAAGGTGGGCGCGTATTCGCTCGGGATGAAGCAGCGGCTCGGGCTGGCCAACGCCCTCCTGATGCCGCGCGAACTGCTGGTGCTGGACGAACCGACCAACGGACTCGACCCGCAGGGCACCCGCGAGGTGCGGAACCTGGTGCGGTCGCTCGCGGCCGAGGGAACGACCGTGTTCGTGTCCAGCCACCTGCTCGCGGAGGTGGAACAGATGTGCACCCACGTCGCGGTGATGAGCGTCGGCAGCCTGGTCGCCCAGGGCACCCTCGACGAGCTGCGACGGGCGGGCGAGGCCCACGTGCGGGTGCGCACCCCCGACATCGCCGCCGCGCTCCGCGTGCTCGCCGCGCTCGGGCTCGCGCCGGAGCAGACGGAACCGCCCGGGCGGGCCGGCGGCGACGGCAACGACGACGACGGCCTGGTCAGCGCGCCCCTGCTCCACGGGAGCATCGCGCCCGAGGCGATCGTCGTCGCCCTGGTCGCCGGCGACGTGCGGGTGCGGGCGTTCACCCTCGACCGGGCCAGCCTCGAGGACCGTTTCGTCGCGCTGACGGGGGAGGGGTTCGACATTGCCCAGTGAGAGACCCAGTGTGGTGAGCGGGCCGAGTGATGTGAGTGGGGGCATCCGTCGCGCCCGCCCGACCGTCGGCTGGGCGTTGTTCGCCTCCGAGCTTGCCGTGTTGTTCCGCCGCCGGCGGACCTGGGCGATGCTGCTCGCGCTGGCGGCAGTGCCGGTGCTGATCGCCGTGGCGGTGCGGTTGTCATCGTCGCCGCCGGAGCCGGGGAGAGGGCCGCCGTTCCTCGACCGGGTCACCCAGAACGGGCTCTTCGTGGGCATCACCGCGCTCGTGGTCTGCATCCCGCTGTTCCTGCCGTTGACCGTCGGGGTCGTCGCCGGCGACACCATCGCCGGCGAGGCGAACCTCGGCACCCTGCGGTACCTGCTCGTCGTCCCCGCCGGACGCGTTCGGCTGCTGCTCGTCAAGTTCGCGGGAGCCGCCGCCTTCTGCCTCGCCGCCACCCTGACGGTCGTCGCCTCCGGGGCGGCCATCGGCGCCGCGCTCTTCCCGGTCGGGCCCGTCACCCTGCTTTCCGGCGACACGATCAGCGTGGGCGAGAGCATCCTGAGATCGCTCCTGGTGGCCGGCTACGTCACGGTGTCCCTGCTCGGACTGTCGGCCATCGGGCTGTTCATCTCCACCCTGACCGTCGTACCGGTGGGCGCCATGGCCGCCACCATCGTGCTGTCGGTCGTTGCCCAGGTGCTCGGCGCGCTGCCCCAGCTCGAGTGGCTGCACCCCTGGCTGTTCAGCCACTACTGGCTCGACTTCGCCGACCTGCTGCGCCAGCCGATCGCCTGGGCCTCCTTCGGCGACAACGCCCTGCTTCAGGCCGGCTACGCGATGGTCTTCGGTGCCCTCGCCTACGGCCGGTTCGTGACCAAGGACATCCTGTCCTGACCCGGGATCCGGCCACGGGCCGTCCGGTTCCCGGCCGGGTCAGGCCGTGCCGCCGAGCGGGATCACGAGGCAGGTTTGGGCATCCGACCAGGCTGCATGCGTTCCGAGCTCACCGCAGAGCGTCTGCATCCGCTGGGCGATCGCCCGCGCGCTGCCCCTGGCGAGGCGCGCCTGGAAGTCGATGATGACCGTGGGGTACAGGCGCAGCTCCCGCGGGATGCCGGCGTCGGTCTCCAGCAGGAAGACGAAGGACTGGTCGTTCCGGGCGAACTCGTCGACGGCATAGTCATCGATGAAGTCGCCGGCGCTGTAGATGATCGGCCGGTCCCGGTAGACCTCCACACCGCGAACGATGTGCGGCGAATGCCCGTACACGACGCCCGCGCCTGCGTCGATCAGGGCATGCGCGAACGTGCGGTGATCGCCGGGCACGTCGAAGCCCCAGTTCCCGCCCCAGTGGGCGGAGACGATGAGCAGGTCGACCCGGCTGCGGGTGTGCCGCACGAGGTCCAGCAGCTCCCGGGCCCGGGCGTCGTCGACATCGATCGGCACGTAGTGAACGCCCGGTGCCGCCGCCTCGGCTTCCCATCCCGGCTCGTTGTCGGTGACGGCCAGGAAGCCCACGCTGAGTGCGTCCGCATGGCAGATGCCCGGCTGGCGGGCGTCCTCGAAGTCGACCCCGGCGCCGGAGTGCAGGATCCCGTGCGCGTCCAGCGTGCCGAGCATCTCGCGCAGGGCCTCAGCGCCGTAGTCGAGCACGTGGTTGTTGGCCAGCGAGACGACGGTGAAGCCGGCCGCCCGGAGGCTGTCCACGTTCCGGGTATCCGAACGGAAGTGAAAGACCTTCGCCGGCCAGGCGGTGCCGTCGTCGGACAGCACGAACTCGAGATTGCCGACCCGGATGTCCGCACTTGCGAGCAGGGGAAGGGTGGAGCCCCAGGGGTACGCGGGCCCGACGCCGGTGAACTCGGCGTCTGCCAGGGCGTCATTGACCAGTCGCCCGAGCATGACATCCCCGACGAGGGCGATCAGCATCCCGTGCCTCCTAGAATCCGGTGGGTTCCGTTTCGTACTCGGGCTCTTCCGGACGCGGTTCATGGTGCAGGGGAACCAGCGCGGTGGTCTCCTCGAGCCAGATCAGCGCGTCGTAGCGGCCGCCCATCCGGGTCGGCACGTAGTTTCCGGCCTCGCGGCCGGGCTGGTAGACGACGCCGATGGCCCGGTGGGGCAGCCACGCGCCGAGCCAGGGGCCGGTGCGGTCGTCGGGGAACAGGAGCAGGGCATCCGTGCCGAGCACGTTGTGCAGGAGGCCCTCGTGGCTGGACGGGCGGGCATCCGGAACCGTCAGCACCTGTTCCGGCGAGCCCCACGCGCCGGCTGCGAGCACCGAGCCCCGGTGCGAGGCGAAGCCCACCAGCGCCACCCCCTCGTCGGCGTGGCGCTCGCGCAGGAGCTGGCCGACGTTGACGAGGCCGTCGCGGGCCATGTCGGTGGCCCTGGCATCGCCGACGTGCGTGTTGTGCTCCCAGATCATGCCCTTCGATCGCGGCCCGTGGTGCTCGGCCAGCCGGTCGATGGTGTCCGCCATGTGGATGTCCCGGACGTTCCACGATTCGCGGTCACCGCGAATCATGACCCGGTAATAGCGCTCGGCGTTGGCGGCGACCTCGGCGTTCTGCGCCGCGGCGAAGGCGTCCTCGTCGCCGTGCCGCGTGCGCTGCCGCACCTCGGCGAGGAGGGCGACGACGTCGGGCTCGCACGACTCGGGTACCAGGCGGGTGCTCCAGGCGTAGTTGTGCGGGTTGTGCCGGTAGGGCATGAAACAGCGCCAGGCCAGCCGGGCGGTGTGCACCGCGTCGGGTTCGTGCACCTCCAGCCACGAGATGATCTCGCTCAGCGAGTCCCAGAGCGAGTACACATCGAGCCCGTAGAACCCGACGGCTTCCGCGGGAGGCTTGGTGGCGTTCCACCCGCGCAGCCAGGTGAGGAATTCGGCGACGTCCTGATTGGCCCACAGCCAGGTCGGCCAGCGCTCGAAGCGGGACAGCAGCCCGTCCGCGTCCTGGTCCCGGTCGTCCTGTCCACGCACCCAGCGGTTGATCCGCCAGCAGTCGGGCCAGTCGCCTTCGACACCGATCCAGGTGAAACCGTGCTCCTCGATCAGCCGCCGGGCCAGGCGGCATCGCCACCGGTAGTACTCGTGCGTGCCGTGCGAGGCCTCGCCGATGGCGACGAAGCGCGCGCCGCCGATCCGCTCGACCAGCGGGTCGAGGTCGTCGATTCCGGAGAGCGGACGGGCCAGGGACCGAATCTCCCGGGCCGCATCGGAATCACCCGGATGCGCGCCGAGCGTCATGTCGGCTCGTCGCCGGGCAGGAGGTGCCGCACGAACCAGTCGCGGGCGAGGGCGGCAGCCTGGCTGAGGGTGCCGGGCTCCTCGAACAGGTGGGTGGCGCCCTCAACGACCGACAGTTCGTTCGGGCAGGTGAGCTGGGCCTGGGCCCAGCGGTTGAGTTCGAGGACCGTGTGATCGAAGCTCCCGACGATCAGCAGGGTGGGA
>MCHG01000417.1_pt1 | contig 12703 bp, 12 predicted proteins | sample 787351 | NCBI WGS metagenome assembly MCHG01 (sample SAMN05430296, study PRJNA330682) | permafrost metagenome | biome: Cold desert; feature: permafrost; material: soil; isolation source: enrichment culture inoculated with soil incubated with H2/CO2 at 20 degrees... ... | reverse complement strand
CCGCCGGGCCCGGACGAACGCGATAACCGCCAGCCCAGTTCCGACGCGGGAATCGTGAGCGCGGGCGACACCTCCAGGTCCATGCCACCAAGGGTTGCACGATCCGGGCGTCTCTTCGGCAGTTTCCCTAGCGGATGACCATCGGGTCTGCGTGCATCATGGACGCATGGCGTCGTCAGAGCACATCCGCATCGACGTCGGGGACGGGGCGGTTTCGGGCGCGTTCGCCCGGCCGGCCGGCGCATTCGCCACCCGAGACGAGCTCGAGAACGTGGTTGAAAGAATCGGCGCTACGGCAACGCTTCATTGGCTGGTCGACGCGAACCATTCGTTCGAGATCAGGGGCGTCAAGCGCACCCCCGCCGAGGTAGGGGCATCGCTCGCCCCAACCGTCGCCGGATTCTTGCGGGGAAGTGATCCGACCAGCGCCGGAGGAACAGTGGGTCGTTGACTCAGGCGCCGGAGGCGATTCGACTTCCGAAGAGCTCAGGGAGATCGTCATCTGACCCGTGCTGGGCAGCTACTGGTGGTCGGTAGAAACGTCGGGCGACTCGTCCCCGCGGCGGTACACCAGCGAACCTGCGGAGTAGGTGCGCAGGACGCTAGTCAGGTGGATGTCTTCGGCCGGCAGGTCGAAGAAGTTGCGGTCGAGTACGGCGAGATCGGCGAGATACCCGACGGCGATTTTGCCGGATTCGTGTTCTTGCATATTCACAACGGCACTGCCCCAGGTGTACGCAGTGACGGCCGCCGCTAAGGAGAGTTGCTGCTGCTCACCCAACGGCTGCTCAGCGCTGCCCGCGCTAATTCGGTTGACGCCAACGTGGATGGCGGCGATCGGGTCGGGGCTCGACACCGGCCAGTCGCTTCCGGCAGAAAGTTGGGCTCGCGCGCGGGCGAGGTCGCCAAACGGGTAGTAGCGTTCAACGAGTTCCGGTGCCAGAAATGGCACGTTCAACTCATCCAACTGTCGGGCATGCGCAGCCCAAAGCATCTGCATGTTTGCGATTGTGCCGAGCTCAGCGAACCGCGGTATATCCCTGATCCCAACCACCTGCAGGTGAGCAAGATGATGCCTGTTACCCAGATCACCGTTAGCTTCCCTGGCGGCCTCAATCGCGTCGAGCGACTCGCTTACGGCCCGATCACCGAGGGCGTGGAAATGGACTTGGAATCCCGCTGCGTCCAGTGCAGTCACACAAATCTTGAGATCCTCGGGATCGATGAATGAAAGGCCGAGATTCTCCGTCATGTCGCCGTGAGTATCCCGGTAGGGCTGGCTCATGGCGGCCGTGAAGTTCTCCGGCACGCCATCCACCATGATCTTGACGGCCGACGCGCGGAAGTGCCCGGATGGATCAGCGTCGCGAATTCGCGCTCGTCGATCGATGATTTCGGGAAGTTGCTCGAGCCCTCGACCTCGCTCCCACCAAATCGCAGCGATGGTGCGCATGGTCAGCTCGCCCCGGGCGACCGCATCGAGGTAAGTCATGGTGGCGTCTTCCATTCCGAGGCCGCGCCCCAAGAGCGCATCCTGCCAGGATGTGACGCCGAAGCTGTGCAAATACTCCTGCGCCCGCAAGAGCCCGCGGTCGGCGAGGTCGCCCGTTGCAGACGGAGCGAAGCGGCCGACAAGGTCCATCGCACCTTCATGGAGCGTGCCGCTTGGCTCGCCTCCCTGGGTGCGCTCAATGCGTCCGTCGATGGGATCCGGGGTTTCCGCGGTGACACCGGCGAGACCAAGTGCGCGGGAATTGACCCACATGCCGTGGTGATCCCGGTTCATGAGGGCGACAGGCCTGCCCGGGATGACTGCGTCAAGCAGATCTCGGGTCGGCGTCCCACCTGCAAAGAACTCCATCGACCAACCTGCGCCCATGATCCACTCTGCGTGTGGGTGCGCACGGGCGTAGTCAGCGATCAACCGGAGGCAGTCTTCTTCATCTTTCGCGCCGGTGAGATCGCACTGCAACAGTTCGATTCCTCCGGCGACGGGATGGATGTGAGCATCCTGAAATCCTGGCAACAACAGACGGCCTGTGAGCGGAACAACGTCCGTGTTTTCTCCCACGAGCGCCGCGATGTCCTCTGCGGCCCCCACCGCCATGATGCGACCGTCCACCACCGCGACATCGGCGCGGACCGGGGCGTCCTGAGGCGCCGAGAAGATCCAGCCGTCAACGAATACGATGTCTGCGAAGTCAGCCATCAGAGACTCCCTCGCACATGGCGATCGAGTATCTCTGCTGCGGCCTGGCGTCCACTTCGTAGCGCACCCTCCATCAAGCCTGCGAAATCTCCTCCGAGGTACTCCCCCGCGAAATGCAGGGGTCCGATGGGTCTCCCCAGGTCGTCCACGTCATGTTCTGCGGATGCAGCTCCGTGCGCAGAATACGCACCCCTGGCCCACGGGTCGTTCGACCACGTGGTGAGAAGGGCGCCTTCGCTGACCAAAGGCATATCGGGCTGGGTCTCCTTCACACGTGCAACCCAAGCGTCCGGCCCGTCTCGAACGCCGAGCCGATCCAAGGCCGTGGCTGAGCCAACGAAGCAATTCAGAACTGCTGGTACACGCCCGGTGCCATCGATAGCGGTCCAGGACCAATATCGGTCGGGAACACTCATGACGGCGCTCGTGGGGACCGAACGCGCCAAAGGAATATGGAGCTTCGCAGCGTCACCGTAGGCGCTCCGAGCCAGGGCGTCCAGTTTCCACCTCGGAAGTGCGGGTGAGATGGATAACTCGCTCACCAGCGGCAGCGGAATGGCCAGCACGACGTGGTCGGCACGGTATGTGTCAAGGTCGGTTAGGACATCGCAGGTTCCGCCCTCAGCCACTATCGCTCTGACCGGGGTGTTGAGATGCAGGCGATCACCGAGTCGCCCGGCGAGGGCCTGCGCCAGACCCTGGTTTCCTCCTGCGATGCGATGGCTGGGCAGTGGAGACAGGGACGCCACATGTCCCAGGACACTGCTGTCGAGGAATTCCGCCTCAAGAGCGCAGGAAATCTCGACCCGGCATCGTATGGCCTCGGCGAGATCCGTAGACACAGTGAGGTTAGACAGCACGTCACTGATCGACAAGCGTTCGTCCCCGCCAATGGCGTCGGTCAGCCTTGACCCCGCCGCGACCATCGCGGCGGAATCGACTTCCCCGGCGCCGCGGGGTTCGCGAAGGTAATAGCTCATTCCCGTGTCGACCAGGCTCAGACCCAATTCGGCGACATAGCTGCGAAGAAGGTCGTATCCGCGAAGAATGAATTCCGCGCCGCGCTCGACAATAACGCTCTGCCCGTCGGGCAGCGGCATCGATTCCGACCAGACCCGCCCACCGACCCGGTCGCGCGCCTCAAAAACCTGGACGTCGTGCCCGGCATCCATCAACTCGCTAGCCGCAGCCAATCCGGCCAATCCCGCCCCGACGATAGCTACCCGCACGACGGCACCACCGGGGTCAGCGCAGTTCAGCAACGGGCTCGGGCTCGGTTGCGGCCCCCACGAGGACATAGGTCTTGCGGATCGTCTCGTGAATGATCCAGGTGCCGCGCCATCCAATCGGGAGCACAAGAAGTGAGCCGGCTGCAAGGCGAACGCTCGTCCCGTCGTCACCATGCACCGTGGCGGTTCCGCTCAGGATTTGGCAAACCTCGGTGCAGGTGTCGCGCACAGCGCTGAACTCGCCCGGCTCGCATTCCCAGACCCCGGTTGAGGTGTGAGGGCCGGCCTCCCACAGGCTGAGGGTCGATTCCATCTGACCTGTTCGGCTTGTGGGTTTGGACTGTGGTTGCGGGAGGGTCACAGCATTGGCCATCACGTGACGCAGACTGACGGGCTCGGAGCCGGTCTTCGCGCTGGCCAGGGCTTCATTTTCGCTCACGATATTTCCTTTTCCTAATCGGAGTTGCTGTTGATGGGCACTTCAGCGGCCCGTGATCATATTCGCAAAGCGTGCGATCTTGCTGGTGCCCGGCAGGTCCCGTTCGTATTCACGACGGTCAGCTTCGCGATAGAGGGTGTACATGGCTTGCACACCTAGCCAACGCAAAGGTTCAGGCTCCCACGGGCGAACGCGACGCCCGACCCACGGGAGTCGGGTGAGTTCGGTGTCACGGCGGAGCACGAGGTCGGCGAGGGTCCGACCGGCAAGGTTGGTGGTCGTCAACCCGCTGCCCACGTAGCCCCCTGCGGTGCCGAGACCAGTTTCCTGGTCGAGTTCAATCGTCGCGCACCAGTCACGGGGTACACCCAGTACACCGCTCCAGGCTTGAGCGATTGGAACGTCACTTGCTGCGGGAAACATGCCGTGGAGCAAATCGGTCAGAGCGCGGATCGTCCAGCCCTGGGTCTCACCATTGTCATCGGTGCGGGACCCATACCGATACGGGATGCCACGGCCACCGAGGGCGATTCGATTGTCAGCGGTGCGCTGGGCATACATGTACGCGTGAGCTGCGTCTCCGAGCAGCTCTCCACTTGCCCACCCGATCTGGGACATCACCGGTTCCGGTAGAGGGTCGGTGATGATCATCGAGGAATTCATCGGCAACCACGTGCGCCGTTCACCTTCGATGCTTGGAGTGAATCCCTCCAGGCAGCGAAGAACGATCGGCGCTCGGACTATCCCCCGGTCCGAGTGGACAGTCTGAGGCTTGATCTCTCGCACCGTCGTCTGTTCATAGATGGAGACTCCAAGCCGCTCCACTGCGGCGGCGAGACCCCGCACGAGCTTGGCCGGTTGGACGCGGGCGCAGTGAGGGCTATAAGTGGCACCTCGGGAACCTTCAACGACGATTCGGGCGTCCAGTTCAGCGCGACTAAGGAGAACAAAGTCGTCCGCGCCCGCGCCCCAAAGTTTTTCATACTCGAGGCTCTCCTGCAGCCGGCCAAGCTGCGCACTGTTGCGGGCGACATGAAGGAGTCCGTCCTTGACGATGTCGGCGTCGATGTTCTCGGCCCGTGCGACTTCGATCACCTCATCCACCGCGCCTCGCATGGCGCGCAGCAAGTCGACAACGCCCTGATGCCCGTGGGTCGAAGCATAGGCAGAGCGTGATCCTGCGAGCTCTGAAGAAAGCCAGCCGCCGTTTCTGCCAGACGCACCGAATCCTGCGAATTCCTTCTCAAGGATGACGATTCGCAGATCGGGCTGCTCGCGTTTCAGGTAGTAGGCGGTCCACAGCCCGGTGAACCCAGCCCCGACGATGCAGATGTCGGCTTCCAGGTCGCCAGGAAGCGGAGCGCGGTACGCGGGGATTTCGGTGCTGGAGTACCAGAAAGAAACGCCGCCATTTGGGATCGCACGCTCGGCCTGCCGAGAGTCATGCTTGATGCTGGTCATTGATGCACTCCTGTTTCTGTGGACGGCTAGTGCGATGTGAAGACGGAAACTTGGTCGTCGGCCGCCAACTGTGGCCTATCGGGGCTCTCCTTACTTGTGAGGACAACGGCGTCTTCGGGGCGGAAAGTGAGCCACACGAGGTCCCCGGGGCGATGCGCCGTGACATCACCCGCGGATTCGCGGACGAGGACTTTACTTCCGTCGCCCAGTTCAACCTCAAGCTTGCGTGAGTTGCCGAGGTAGATTTCCTGAAGGATGCGCCCCCGAACCGCGTTGCCGCTCGGTGCCGTCCCGTCGATTGACTGCACGCGAATCCGCTCGGGACGCACGACCAGAGCGGCGGGCGCGCCGGTGCGCGCGTCACCCCGGTGCGCATGCAAAGTCCTATCTAAACTCAACACCCCCTTCCCCGCTCCATGGTCGACAGCCAGACCGTGGAACAGGGACGATTCACCGACGAACTGTGCGACAAAAATCGTGCTCGGACGCTCGTAGAGGTCTTGGGCGCTGCCCACCTGCTCGATCTTTCCCTGGTTGAACACCGCAATGCGGTCTGAAAGAACGAGGGCTTCGTCCTGGTCATGTGTGACGTATACAAAGGTGGTCCCGAGCTCGGCATGGATCCGCTTGATCTCCAGTTGCAGGGAGTCGCGAAGCTTCTTGTCCAATGCCCCAAGTGGTTCATCCATCAGCAGCACTCGCGGGCTGTAAACGATCGCGCGCGCGAGGGCGACGCGCTGCTGCTGCCCGCCGGACAACTGCCGCGGCATGCGGTGGGAGAGATTGGAAAGGCCGACCTTGTTCAATGCATCCGCGACAAGGCGCCCTCGCTCGGATTTGGGCAGTCTGCGCTGGCGAAGCGGATACGCAACGTTGTCGCCCACCGACATGTGAGGGAACAGCGCGTAGTGCTGGAACACCATTCCCATGTTCCGTTTGTGGGGCGGAAGGGCGTAGACGGGCTTGCCATCGACGAGGATTTCACCTTCGGTGACGTCTACGAACCCGGCGATCATGTTGAGTGTGGTCGTCTTGCCCGAACCGCTGGGCCCCAGCAGGGTGAGAAACTCGCCAGGCTCTGCGTTGAGGTCAATCGCGTCTACGGCCGTTGCATCACCGTAACGCTTTGTCAGCTTATTGAGGGTGATGGCAGCACCCTGCGAGATCGAACTATCGGACACGATTCCTCCGAGCGATGTAGAGAGTTATGGTCAGCGTGAGAACGGTCGTCAATCCCAGGATGAGGGTAGCGGCCGCCGCTATTGTCGGGTCGGTGTCCCGCGTGACGGAGGCGTACATCTTCACTGGGAGGGTTTGAAGATACGGACTCTGAATAAATAGGGACAAGACGACTTCGTCGAAGCTGGTGACGAAGGCAAACAGGGCACCCGAGATAACACCGGGCGCAACGAGCGGCAACGTGACCTGTCGGAACGTTGTCCAGCGATTCGCTCCGCACATAGCCGCGGCGCTCTCGAGGCGACGGTCGAAGCCGTTCAGGCTCGCCGTAACGGGGATGATGACGAACGGCAGAGCGAGAACACTGTGCGCAATGACAAAGCCAAGAGTTGTTCCCAGCAGGTTCGCGCGGAGGAACAGCGCGTACAGCCCGACTGCGACGACGATCACCGGGGCAATCATGGGCGCGAGAAGTATCGCCTTCACGGTCTGCTGGCCACGGAATGCCGATCGGGTCAGAGCTGCAGCAGCAGCTGTGCCGGCAATGGTCGCGACGATCGCAACAAGCGCCCCCACCTGCAAACTGGACGCGAGGGCTCCAACCCAGCTTGGGTCCTGGAAGAAGTTCGTGTACCAGCGCGTCGACCAGCCGGTCGGCGGAAAGGAGAAGGAGGGCTTGTCAGTCAGGCTGAGCGGGATGACGATCAACGAAGGAGCGGCCAGCCACAGCGCAACCAGCGCGCAGAACAACCACAAGGCGCCGTTCCACATCCGTGCCGCGGGCTTTCTCATCAGCGCACCCCCTTGATCGTGCTGGTTGAGCGTCCAATGACGAGTCCCAGGATTGCGAGGATCGCGAGCGTGATCACAATTAGCACGACCCCCATGGTCCCGGCGCGACCCCATTGCAGCAGCCCGTTCACCTGAGTGAATATCTGTTGGCTGATCAGCGAGTTCCCTGGAGACCCCAGCAGCGCCGGGGTCACGTAGAAGCCCAGGCTGCTAATGAACACGATCAGCGAACCGGCGCCCACCCCAGGGAAGGACAATGGCAGCCAAATCCGAAAAAAGGACGTAAGCGGGCCGGCGCCAAGGCTCGAAGAAGCCAGAATCAGGCGGCGATCGATATTTGTCATTACCGCGTACAGCGGTAAGACGAAGAATGGCAGCAGGACCTGACTCATGCCGATAACGACGCCCAGGTTGGTCCTGATGAGCGGGATCGGACCCAGACCGACGGTTGCGAGGAGGGATTGAATAGGCCCGTGATCCTGGAGCAATATCACCCAGGCGAACGTGCGAACCATCAAGCTGGTCCAGAAGGGCACGAGGACCAGCAAAGTCAGCACAGCTCGCAGCTTCGGCCCTGCTGCAACCATGGCGTAGGCGTATGGATATCCCAGCAGCAGGCAGACGACTGTCACGTTGACAGCAGTCGTGAACGTGCGCAGCAGTATCCGCTGCTGCACAGCGTCTCCCAGGTACCACGCGAAGTTGCCAAACCCAACCGAGGGGTCCGTAAACGCATACCACAGCATGATGACCAGCGGGACGACGAACCCGATGATCAGCAATAGCCCTGCGGGGACGAGCAGGCCCAGGCGGCCCCACCTTCTGGATGGGGCCGCCTGGTCGATGACCGTGTCAGCGGTACTGGATCCTGCCACGAGTGCTTCCACGGTAGCCATCGAAATGCCTAGCCGGCCAGCCAGTTCGTGTAGGCCGTAACCATTTCGTCATGGTTCTCTGCCCACCAGGCGTTGTCCAGCTTGAAGGCGTCCTTGACTCTTTCAGGCGTGGTCGTCACGAAGGACTGAGCCAGCTCGTCCAGCTTCGGCTTGGAGTCCGTGTTTACGGGACTGTATGAGGTCAGCTCGGTGAGCTTGGCCTGTTGCTCACTCCCGAGGTAGTAGTTGATCATTGCCATTGATGCTTTCGGGTTTTTAGCGCCGATAGGGACAGCGAGGGCGTCCGCCTCGGGCATCCACTGGTTCCACATCGGCGCGTACGCCGCGCCGTTCTTCACCGCAGAGTACGCACGACCACTCCAGACCAGCGCCATGTCGACCTGACCCGATTCGAGCAGCTGCTGGGACTGGGCGCCGGTCGACCAGAACACGATGTCCTTGCGGATCGACGCCATCTTCTTCATGGCGCGCTTCTCATCGATCGGGTACATGGAGTCAGCGGAAACACCATCGGCGAGCAAGGCACCTTCAAAGACACCCGGGTCGAGGTCGCCAGTACCGCCCTCAATCCCTCGCTTGCCAGGGAACTTCTTGGTGTCGTAGAAATCGGCCCAACTGGTCGGAGGGTTGGCTCCATACTTCTTGGTGTTGTACATGACGATCATGCCGTAGCTCATCGCCGGCACCGAGCACTTGTCCGTCAGCAGACCGGCCGGGATCTTGCTCGTGTCCACGATGCTGGTGTCGAGCGGCATGAACAACGTGCCGCACTGTTGGGCTGCGAAGACGTTCGTGGTGTCGACAACGTCCCATGTCACATTTCCTGAGGTGACCTGCGCCTTCAGCTTGGCATTGTCCGTGGGCCCGTCCTGAAGGATTTTTGCACCTGAAGCAGCACCAAACGGAGCGATGGCTGCGGCGACTTGGCCGTCTTGGTAAATGCCGCCGTAGGAAACGAAGGTCAGGGTCTGGCCCGTCAAGGCGTTTGCTTTGACAGACCCAGAGACCGCCGCTCCGCTGCCGAGATCGACTGGTTCAGCAGGTCCGCCGCCACCTGCGGTACAGGCGGCTAGAACGAGTGAGCCTGCGGCGACGGTGGCGATGGCACCAACCCGGACACTCCATGTTGCTTTCGCGATTTTCATTTTTTCTCCTTGTGAGCTTCGTTGCGTTTCAGGATGAGGACTCGGCGCTTCCCGTGTTGACCAGAATCAGTCGCTGGAGGCGTAAGGGGCTCCGAGGGTTGGTGGGCTAATGATCCAAATGATCTCTGCCGGTTCCGCGCTGGTGTTGCGGACCGCATGGAGCGTCGAGGTGTGGTACTCGGCGCTGTCGCCAAGGTTGAGCTCGTACTCGGCACCGGCCAGTTCCAACGTCACGCTGCCGGAAATGACGACGAGCATTTCCTGAGCATCGCCGTGAGTGTACGCATCGCCGGAGCTTCCGCCAGGAAGGAAGTCCGCGACATACACCTCCAGATTGCGCAGTGGCTTCTGTGACAACAGGTACTTCGAGGTCAGGTTGCTGGCGTGAATCTCTGGTCGATGCTCACGACGCAATACTTTGGGTCTATTGACGTCTTCATTACTGAAGAGGTCAGGCAGCGTGATTCCGAGTCCTTCCGCCAGCTTGCGAAGGGTCCCGACGCTGGCGTTAGCCTGGGCTCGCTCAAGTTCGCTCAGAAAGCCCGGTGAGGTATGAGCGAGCTGGGCAAGCGCTCGCAAGCTCATGCGACGAGAGAGTCGAAACTCTCGAATACGCGCACCGAGCGATTCCTCCGGCGTCAGCCTGCCCGCGGTCTCCACACCATCGATCATGCGAACATCCGATCTGCCCGAGGAAACAGTCTGTTATTTTCTAGCGAACGAATTGTTCGTTGGACTGAATTTAGGCGCGCCGATGGTCAGGTGTCAAGGAACTTTTCGTTTCCTTGAGTGAAGGTCGCGGATCCCGCGTCCAGATCCCGGGTGAGAGACGGCCTGCCGGACCCTGAGCCAACGATTTGACACGTTCCATCTCCGGCATATACCGTTTGCCCGATCTCATCACACTCGAATGACGAAGGAGTCATCTTGGCAGAAACGCATGCTTTGCGCAGGAACGCACTGGGTCTGGGCGGGGCGGTCATCATGTCCGCTGCGCTCATGGGTCCCGCGGTGTCCGTGTACTTCAATCCACAGGTAGTGGCGGCCAACGCCGGGGCTGCGACGCCGTTCGTGTTCGTCCTGGCGCTTGTGGTCATGCTCGTCCTGGCGAGCAGCATCATGGAGATGGCACGTACTTTTCCTGGTGCTGGATCCTTCTACACCTACGTTTCGCGCGGGATCGGCGCCCGCAGTGGTTTCGTCACGGGTGGCCTGATGTTCATTGTCTATGGCCTGCTCGTGCCCGCGGAGCTTGCGCTGATCGGTACCTATGCCGAGGGCATCCTGGCCGGCTACGGCGTGCACATTTCCTGGATCGTCATCTCCGCTGCCTTCCTCGTGCTCATGGTTTTCTTGTCGTTTCGCGGCATCACCGGTTCGCTGAAGACCGCAGCGATCCTCTTCGTCGTTGAAGTTGCGGTGATCGTGCTCCTCAGCGCAATTGTGCTGGCCCAGGGCGGCGCGAACGGCCTGACGCTGGAGCCGTTGTCCCCTGCTTCGTCGCCAAACGGTCTCTCCGGATTGGCGCTCGGCATGGTGTTCGGCATCCTGTCCTTCGTGGGTTTCGAGGCCGCCACCACCCTCGGCGAGGAAGTGCGCAATCCGCGCAGGAACATCCCGCGCGGCATGTTCCTGTCGCTGCTGCTCGTCGGTGCGATCTACCTGTTCACGACCTACAGCCAGATGATCGGCTTCGGTACCGATAACGTCGGCAAGCTCGTCACGGACGCCGCGCCGTTCAACACCCTCGCGGCAACGTACGCACCGTGGCTGGAGCTGCTGATCGGCCTGGCCGGCGTCTCGAGCATTTTCGCCGTAACCATGAACGCCAACAATGGCGTCGTTCGCATTCTCTTCGCGATGGGCAGAGAGGGCATGCTGCCCCCCGCGCTCGGACGCATCCATTCCGTCCACCGCACGCCGGCAAACGCGATCTGGTTGCAGGCGGTCGTCGCTGTCGTGTTCACTTTTGGTGTCGGGATCCTGGCCGGGCCGTTCAATGCCTATATCTACCTCGGATCGATCCTGACCCTCGCGATCATTCCCGTCTACATCGTCACCAACATTGCGTGCATGCGTCATTTCAGTGGCCCCGGCCGGGCCGAACGGACCCTCTGGCGGCACGTCGTGCTTCCCGTCCTCGGCATCCTGCTCCTCGGGATACCGATCTACGGGCAGGTCTACCCGGTGCCGCCGGCGCCGCTGAACACGTTCCCCTACATCGTGTTGGCCCTCATCGCCGTCATGGCAGGCATCGCATTCGTCCTCGGTCGGAAGCGTCCTGAACTGCTCAAGCGGGCAGGCGCAGTCCTCGCCACCGGAGGCGTAGACGACGCGGCGATGGAAGAGGACTCGGCACCGGTGGGCGCCGGAGTCCGATGAGTCGCTCGTTGACACTCGGCACCGCCGAAAGGATGGTGGCCGTCGCCCGGGAGCGCGCCGAGGAACTGGGCGTGCTCGTGAGCATTGCCGTCGTCGATCGAGGTGGCCACCTGGTTGCCTTCGCACGCATGAACGGCGCGGAGATCGCCGGTCCGACGCTGGCAGTCGACAAGGCATTCACGTCCGTGGCCCACAGCGCGCCCACCGCTGAGCTGGCCCTCCTGGCGGCCCCCGGTGGGCCGCTCTTCGGCCTGCAGGCGAATGGAGGCGGGCGCTACGTCATTTTCCCGGGCGGCGTCCCGTTCCGGGAGAAGGACCTGATCGTCGGCGGGATCGGCGTCAGCGGCGCAACTGCGCCAGAGGATGCTTCCTGCGCTGAGGCAGCCGTGGAATGGTTCCGTGCGATGACCGGGGATTCCCGACAGGCTCGGCCACCGGAAGCCGGCCGGTAATGAAGAAAGGCCCCCGATTCCTCGGGGGCCTTTCTTGTTCGCCTGGGCACCGCCACTCGCCATTCGTGCTCGTTCCGGGCATTGGCCGCTTCGAACCGCCGCGTCATCCGGAAGCCCGAAGCGACGAAGCGTTCAGCCGGTAAGCCGGTAAGCCCAGCGAGCGCCCATCTTGAGCGGGCACGATGTCGAGGTGCCGCTGGTCTCTGTCGAGCTCGATCCCTCACTTCGGTCCCTGCTGCCCAGGCGAGACCGAGGAGACCGCGTCGTGCGTGACGCAGCTCCCACCGAAACGGTGGCACATCTCCTTCAAGTCCTGGGCATGCCGGTGACTGAAGTCGGGGCGGCATCCGTCGACGGCCGGAGGATCGGCCGGGAGGCACTTCGGACGACGCACATCGGAAACTCGTCAGCGCTCGACGTCGAAGCGCGGGAACGACCGCAGGCGAACTCCGGTCGTTTCCTGCTCGACGTACACCTCGGCACGCTGGCGCGACGGATGCGCCTACTCGGCATCGATGC
>MCHG01000416.1_pt1 | contig 12704 bp, 9 predicted proteins | sample 787351 | NCBI WGS metagenome assembly MCHG01 (sample SAMN05430296, study PRJNA330682) | permafrost metagenome | biome: Cold desert; feature: permafrost; material: soil; isolation source: enrichment culture inoculated with soil incubated with H2/CO2 at 20 degrees... ... | reverse complement strand
TGCGACAGCGTGGTCATTTCGACCGCCGGGTCGTGCGCCCGAACCACGACATCCCTTGCCTGGTACTCGCCGGGGCCGTACTCGTAGAGGTAGTCACCCAGGTGCAGGACCACGTCCAGGTCGCCCCGGTCCGCGAGGTGGCGGTACGCGCTGAAGTGGCCGGCCTGCCAGTTGGCGCAGGACACGACCCCCATCCGCAGCCGGTCCACCGCCGCTCCAACCGCCGGCGCCGTGCGTGTGCGACCCGTGGCCGACCTCACTCCGGCCAGGCTGAATCGGTACCAGTAGGTCGTGCCCGGTCGCAGCCCGCGGGCCGCTACCTTGACGGTGTGGTCGCGTGCGGCGCCCGTGGTGACGGAACCACGCGCCACGACCCGGTGGAAACCGGAGTCCTCGGCCACCTCCCACTTCACGGCCACGTCTGCGCCGACCCCCGATCCCGGCACGGCGTCCGCGGAGGGGGTCACCCGCGTCCAGAGCAGGATTCCGTCGGGCAGCGGGTCGCCGGAGGCGACGCCGTGCAGGAATCCGGGAACCACGCTTCCGGCCGCCTGGGCCGGCAGCGCGCCGGCCGTCGTCGCGGCGGCACCGGCAAAGGCGATGACGCCTGCGGAGCGGAGAAGATCTCGTCGATTGAAAGGACTCATGCCCCCAGTCTGGGGGTGCCTTTTCACGGGCTTGCGTGTTTCAGGGGTCGTTCACCCGCTGTTCCCCCGGGATTCGTCCGCCGTCCACGCCCCCGCGCGGGGAATCTTTGGGTGTACCGTGCGACGAGAGACCCTGTTCCTGGGACGGATGAGCGGAGCAAACAGATGCAACGAGTTCTCTGGCTGGGCGACGCGTCGCTGGCCGATTTGGGCGCCCTGGGCGGCAAGAACGCCTCGCTCGGGGAGATGATCTCGCATCTGTCCTCCCTCGGGGTCACCGTGCCGATGGGTTTCGCCACCACCTCGGACGCCTTCCGCGAGTTCCTGCTCGAGAACGGCGTCGACAAGCACGTCGACCTGGCGCTGCATGGCCTCGACACGAACGACCTCGCTGCGCTGCAGACCGCCGGCGCCTCCATCCGCGCCGCGATCATCGCCGGCACGCTCCCGCCTGCCCTCGAGGCCGAGGTGCGGGAGGCCTACGGCCAGCTGGAGAGCTGCAACCCGGCGGGCCTGAGCGTGGCCATGCGCTCCAGCGCCACCGCGGAGGACCTGCCCGAGGCATCCTTCGCCGGCCAGCAGGAGACTCTGCTCAACGTGGAGGGAATCGACGAGGTGCTGCGCCGCCTGCCCGAGGTCTTCGCGTCGCTGTTCACCGACCGAGCGATCGCCTACCGGGCACACCACAACGTGCCGACCCTCGGCATCGCGCTGTCGGTGGGGGTGCAGGTGATGGTCCGCTCCGACATCGGCGCATCCGGGGTGCTGTTCACGATCGACACCGAGTCCGGCTTCAAGGACCTCGTGCTGATCAACTCCGTCTACGGACTCGGCGAAGCGATCGTGCAGGGTGCGGTCAACCCGGATGAATTCCGGGTCTACAAGACCTCCCTGGCCGCGGACAAGTATGCCATCCTCAGCCACGAGCTCGGCACCAAGGAGCAACGGATGGTCTACGCCGACGGGGCAGAGGCGACCACGCGCTTCGAGCCGGTGCCGGTATTCGACCAGCGCCGGTTCAGCATCACCGACGACGACGTGCACGAGCTCGCCAGGATGGCCGTGACGATTGAAAACCACTACGGCCGGGCGATGGACGTCGAGTGGGGCAAGAGTGGCATCGACGGCCGTCTCTACATCCTCCAGGCGCGGCCGGAGACCGTGGAGTCCCGGGCCGGCACGGCTGGGGTCCTCCGCCAGTACCGCCTCACCGGGACGGCCCCGGAGCTGCTCTCCGGCCGGGCCGTGGGCCGCAAGATCGGCAGCGGGATCGCCCGGATCCTCGCGTCCACCGCGGAGATGGGGCGGCTGCAGCCGGGTGATGTGCTCGTCACGGACATGACGGACCCCGACTGGGAACCGGTCATCAAGAAGGCCAGCGCCATCGTCACGAACCGCGGCGGCCGAACCTGCCACGCGGCGATCATCGCCCGCGAGCTCGGGATTCCGGCGATCGTGGGCACCGCCTCGGGCACGACGGCCCTGTATGACGGGCAGCCGGTCACCGTCACCTGCGCCGAGGGAGAGACCGGCCGCGTCCTCGACGGGCTGGTCGACTTCACCGTCGATGAGGTCAGCATCAGCGAGCTCCCGCCCATCGGGCCCCGCCTGATGCTCAACGTCGGATCCCCCGACCAGGCCTTCTCCCTCGCCTCGCTGCCCCACCACGGCGTCGGCCTGGCCCGGCTCGAGTTCATCATCAGCACCCGCATCGGCATCCACCCCGCCGCGCTGATCGCGGTCGAGTCGGGCGACACCGCCGGGCTGACGGATGAGGTCGTCGCGGAAATCCACCAGAGAACGGATGCCTACGGCGGCGCGACCGCCTACTACGTGAGGCGCCTCGCCGAGGGCATCGCGACCATCGCCGCCGCCTTCGCCCCCGAACCCGTCATCGTCAGGTTCTCCGATTTCAAGTCCAACGAATACGCCAATCTGCTCGGCGGCCCGGCGTTCGAACCCGACGAGGAGAACCCGATGATCGGCTACCGGGGTGCATCCCGGTACGTGTCCGACGCCTTCCGGGAGTGCTTCGACCTCGAGTGCCAGGCCGCCTTGTTCGTGCGGGACACGATGGGCCTGACCAACCTCAAGCTCATGATCCCCTTCGTCCGGACGATCGCCGAAGCGGAGGGTGTGATCCGCATTCTCGCCGAGAACGGGCTGGAGCGCGGGCGCAACGGTTTGGAGGTCGTGATGATGTGCGAGGTCCCCTCGAACGCCGTCCTGGCCGACGAGTTCCTCGAGCACTTCGACGGGTTCTCGATCGGCTCGAACGACCTCACCCAGCTGACGCTCGGACTCGACCGGGACTCCGCGCTGGTGGCCGGGGCATTCGACGAGCGCAACCCGGCGGTGCTGAAGCTCATCTCACAGGCCATCGCCGCGGGCAAGCGCGCCGGCAAGTATGTGGGCATCTGCGGCCAGGGGCCGAGCGACTACCCGGACTTCGCCCGCTGGCTCGCGGCCGAGGGGATCGACTCCATGTCGTTGTCGCCCGACACGCTCGTCTCGACCTGGCTGGCGTTGGCCGAACCCTGATCCGCGCCGGCCGGGCCCGGATCCGTCATCGTGCGGCGGATGGCCGCACAGACGACGAAGGCCCAGCCGAGGATCCCGGCCAGGCAGACCCGTTCTGCGAGCCCGAGCAGGGTCGGTTCGAACCGGTCGGACAGGCCGACGCCGAGCAGCCCGGCCGCCGCGACGGCGACGAGAGCCAGGGCCGCCGGGTAGACGCGACGGAGCCCGGGTGTGGCCCGGAGCCAGCCGGTCAGGAGCGCGAAGGCTGCGAGTGCGGCGAAGAAGCCGAGCGACGCCACGATGAGGTGCAGGGTGCCGGCAAGGGTGGAGGCCCGCAGGCCGAACTCCCCCGATGGATTGATGTCCGTGGGAAGGAACGCCAACGCCGCCGAGCACGCGCCGGCGACGATCAGCAGCACCAGCCCGGCCCGTCGCAGCCTCGTCTCGGGGCCGACCAGGCCGATGGCCGCGGCCGCGCAGAGCGTCAACCCGGCGCGCCCGAGGAAGTTGAGGTTCATGATCCAGCCGAAGGGACCGACCGCGAGGTTGCTCTCGGCATCACTGACCACGCTGTAGTGCGGCGGCAGGAATTGCAGCACGACGTCCACGAGCACGTACACGACGACGCCGACCATCGCCGCAGTGGCGAAAGGCCGCGCCGCATACGGCGGCAGGGCCGGTCGAAACCGACCGGCCCTGCCGCGAACAATCACCTGGCGATACTCAGCGGGCGGCTTCGCCGTCGACGTAGTCGTCGTCGGCGGAAGCGTTCCAGGCGAACAGCTTGCGCAGCTCGCGGCCGGTGGCCTCGATCGGGTGCTCTTCGCCCTTCTTGCGCAGCGCCAGGAACTCCGGCGCGCCGGCATCCTGGTCGGCGATGAAGCGGGCGGCGAAGGCGCCGTTCTGGATGTCGGCGAGAACGGCCTTCATGTTCTCCTTGACGTGCGGGTCGATCACGCGCGGGCCGGAGACGTAGTCGCCGTACTCGGCCGTGTCGGAGACGCTCCACCGCTGCTTGGCGATGCCGCCCTCCCACATCAGGTCGACGATGAGCTTGAGCTCGTGCAGCACCTCGAAGTAGGCGACCTGCGGCTGGTAGCCAGCCTCGGTCAGCACCTCGAAGCCGTACTGGATCAGCTGCGACGCGCCGCCGCAGAGCACGGCCTGCTCGCCGAACAAGTCGGTTTCGGTCTCTTCGGTGAACGTGGTCTTGATGCCCGCGGCACGCAGCCCGCCGATGGCCTTGGCGTAGCTGAGGGTGAGCGGCCAGGCGTTGCCTGAGGCATCCTTCTCGACGGCGACGATGACGGGAACGCCGCGGCCGGCCTCGTACTCGCGGCGCACGGTGTGGCCGGGGCCCTTCGGAGCGACCATGACGACATCCACGCCCTCGGGGGCGGTGATGTAGCCGAAGCGGATGTTGAAGCCGTGGCCGAAGACGAGGGTCTTGCCCTGGGCGAGGTTCGGTTCCACGTCGTCGGTGAAGAGGTGGCGCTGCACCTGGTCGGGCGCGAGGATCACGATCACGTCGGCCCAGGCGGATGCCTCGGCGGCGCTCAGCACGGTGAAGCCGGCTTCCTCGGCCTTGGCCCTGGACTTCGAGCCCTCCTTGAGGCCGACGACGACCTCGACACCCGAGTCGCGCAGGTTCTGCGCGTGGGCGTGCCCCTGCGAGCCGTAGCCGATGACGGCCACCTTCTTGCCCTGGATGATCGACAGGTCGGCGTCTTTGTCGTAATAGATCTCAGCCAATGGGTTTCTCCTTGTTGGTTGTGGAAAAGGGTTAGTTCTTGAAAACGCGGTCGGTGATCGACTTGGAGCCGCGCCCGATGGCGAGCAGGCCCGACTGGGCGATCTCCTTGATCCCGTAGGGTTCGAGCACGCGGAGGAAGGCCTGAGTCTTGCCGGAATCCCCTGTGACCTCGATCACGAGCGCATCCGTTGAGACGTCGACGACACGGGCGCGGAAGAGCGTGACGGCCTCGAGCACCTGGGACCGGGTGGCGTTGTCGGCGCGAACCTTGATCAGCAGGTGTTCGCGCTGCACCGATTGCGACGGTTCGAGTTCGACGATCTTGATGACGTTGATCAGCTTGTTCAGCTGCTTCGTCACCTGCTCGAGCGGCACGTCTTCGACGTCGACGAGGATCGTGATCCGGGACAGGCCCTGGATTTCGCTGTGGCCGACGGCCAGGCTCTCGATGTTGAAGCCGCGCCGGGCGAACAGGCCGGCGACGCGGGTCAGCAGGCCCGGCTTGTTTTCAACGAGGAGGCTGAGAACGTGGGTGCTCATGGTTACTCCTCTTCCCAGGTCGGTGCGTGGTCTTTGGCGTACTGGACGTAACTGTTGCTGACGCCCTGCGGCACCATCGGCCAGACCATCGCGTCGCGGCTGACGATGAAGTCGATCACGACGGGCCGGTCGTTGGTCGCCAGCGCGAGCTTGATCGCGTCGTCGACCTGGTCGGCGCTGGTGACCCGGATCGCGAGGGCACCGTAGGCTTCGGCCAGCTTCACGAAGTCAGGCACCATCGCCGTGCCGTGGCCCGTGTTCAGGTCGGTGAAGGAGTGCCGGCCGTCGTAGAACAGCGACTGCCACTGGCGCACCATGCCGAGGGACGAGTTGTTGATGATCGCCACCTTGATCGGAATGTTGTTGATCGTGCAGGTGGCGAGCTCCTGGTTGGTCATCTGGAAGCATCCGTCGCCGTCGATCGCCCAGACCACGCGGTCCGGCTCGGCGACCTTGGCCCCCATCGCTGCGGGAACCGAGTAGCCCATGGTGCCGGCGCCGCCGGAGTTCAGCCAGGAGTTCGGGCGCTCGTACTTGATGTACTGGGCCGCCCACATCTGGTGCTGACCGACGCCGGCCGCGTACGTGCCTTCCGGCCCGGTCAGCTCGCCGATCCGCTTGATCACATACTGGGGAGCGAGCAGGCCGTCGGAGGGCTCGGAGAAGCCCAGCGGGTACTCCTCACGAAGGCCGTTCAGGTACGACCACCAGACGCTGATGTCCGGCGTGGTCTCGGCCGCGGCCGCCGCGTACGCCACCGTGAGGTCGGCGATGACGTCCTTGGCATCGCCGACGATCGGCACGTCGGCCGCGCGGATCTTCGAGATCTCCGCGGGGTCGACGTCGACGTGGACGATCTTCGCTTTCGGGGCGAATTCGGACACCTTGCCGGTGACGCGGTCGTCGAACCGGGCGCCGAGGGACACGATCAGGTCGCTCTCCTGGAGCGCGAGGACGGCCGGCACGGTGCCGTGCATGCCGGGCATCCCGACGTGCTGCTCGTGCGAGTCGGGGAAGGCGCCGCGCGCCATCAGCGTGGTGACCACGGGGGCCCCGGTCAGTTCGGCCAGTTTCAGCAGCTCGGCCGACGCGTGGGCGCGGATGACGCCGCCGCCGACGTAGAGCACGGGTTTCTTCGCTTCGACGAAGAGTTGCGCCGCGGCCTGGACCTGCTTGCCGTGCGCCTTGGTGATCGGCCGGTAGCCGGGGAGGTCGAGCTTCGGCGGCCAGATGAACGGTGCCAGGTTCTGCTGCGCGTCCTTGGTGATGTCTACGAGCACCGGGCCGGGCCGCCCGGTGGATGCGATGTGGTACGCCGCGGCGATGGCCGCCGGGATGTCTTCCGCACGACGGACCAGGAAGGAGTGCTTCGTGATCGGCATCGTGATGCCGACGATGTCGGCCTCCTGGAATGCGTCGGTGCCCATCGAGGTCGAGAACACCTGACCGGTGATGCAGAGGATGGGCACGGAGTCCATGTAGGCATCCGCGATCGCCGTGACCAGGTTGGTCGCCCCCGGACCGGAGGTGGCGATGGCCACGCCGACGCGGCCGGTCGCAGCGGCGTAACCCTCGGCCGCGTGGCCGGCGCCCTGCTCGTGTCGCACGAGGATATGGCGGATGACGTCCTGCGTCATGAGCTCGTCGTAGAGCGGGATGACGGCGCCGCCGGGGATGCCGAAGACATCGGTGACCCCGAGGAGCTCAAGGGTGCGGATGATCGCCCCGGAACCCGTGAGGACCTCCGGCGCTGAACCGCGCGCACCTGGCTTGTCTGGCGGCGTGGAGGCGCGGGGTGTGGGCGATGGCACGGGCGAAGGTTCCGTGGTCATGGAAGGTTGAATCCCTACTTCAGATACGTTCGGTGAGCAGAAGGCCTAGCCGGTAACCGCGCCGAGAGCCGCGGATTGCACGAGCTTCGTGTACTTGGCCAGGACACCACGGGTGTAGCGCGGAGGAAGCGGAGCCCAGCCGATGCGGCGGGTGGCCAGCTCATCAGGGTCGACCAGTAGGTCAAGCGTGCGAGCTGCGATATCGACCCGTATGAGATCACCATCGCGCACGAAGGCGATGGGACCTGCGTCCACCGCTTCGGGTGCTATGTGGCCGATACACAGTCCGGTTGTGCCGCCTGAGAATCGACCGTCAGTCAATAATAGTACATCGGCACCGAGCCCGGCGCCCTTGATGGCGGCGGTGATCGAGAGCATCTCGCGCATGCCGGGACCGCCCTTCGGCCCCTCATAGCGGATGATCACGACGTCACCCTTTTCGATGCGCCCCTCGGTCAGGGCGTCCATCGCGCCGCGCTCGCGCTCGAACACACGCGCCGGCCCCTCGAAGATGTCGGAGTCGAAACCGGCCGTCTTCACGACCGCGCCCTCGGGGGCCATCGTGCCGCTGAGCACGGTGATGCCGCCGCTGGCGTGGATCGGGTTGTCGAGGGTGCGCAGAACCTCGCCGTCGAGGGCGGGCGGGTCGATCTCGGCCAGGTTCTCGGCGACGGTCTTGCCGGTGACGGTGAGGGCGTCGCCGTGGATCAATCCGGCCTCGAGGAGCGCGCGCATGACCGCCGGCACGCCGCCGTGACGGTCGACGTCGTTCATGACGTACTTGCCGAAGGGCTTGAGGTCGCCGATGTGCGGAACCTTGTCGCCAATGCGGTTGAAGTCGTCGAGCGTGAGCTCGACCTCGGCCTCGCTGGCAATGGCCAGCAGGTGCAGCACGACGTTGGTGGATCCCCCGAACGCCATGGCTACGGCGATCGCGTTCTCGAAGGCCTTTTTGGTCAGGATGTCCCGGGCCGTGATCCCGAGGCGCAGCAGGTTGACGACGGCCTCGCCGGAGCGGTGCGCGTAGTAGTCACGGCGGCGGTCGGCCGACGCCGGCGACGCGGAGCCGGGGAGGCTCATCCCGAGGGCCTCTGCGACGCTCGCCATCGTGTTGGCCGTGTACATGCCGCCACAGGCCCCCTCGCCTGGGGCGAAGGCACATTCGATCCGCTTCGCGTCCTCGACGCTCATCCGTCCGGCTTTCACCGCGCCGACGGCCTCGAAGGAGTCGATGATGGTGATGTCTTTTTCGGTTCCGTCCGAGAGCTTGACCCAGCCGGGGGCGATCGACCCGGCGTAGAGGAAGACGGAGGCCAGGTCCAGGCGCGCGGCGGCCATCAGCATCCCGGGCAGCGACTTGTCGCAGCCGGCCAGCAGCACCGAGCCGTCGAGGCGCTCGGCCTGCATGACGACCTCGACGGAGTCGGCGATGACCTCCCGGGAGACGAGCGAGAAGTGCATGCCCTCATGGCCCATCGAGATGCCGTCGGAGACGGAAATCGTGCCGAACTGGAGCGGGTAGCCGCCACCGGAGTGCACGCCTTCCTTCGACGCCTGGGCCAGGCGGTCGAGGGACAGGTTGCACGGCGTTATCTCGTTCCACGAGCTGGCAATGCCGATCTGGGGCTTGTCCCAGTCGGCGTCCCCCATCCCCACGGCGCGCAGCATTCCGCGCGACGTGGTGGCTTCGATCCCGTCGGTGACGGCACGGCTGCGTGGTTTCAGATCGTTCTCAGGCATGCACCGAGTCTAGAACGTCGGAACAAGGGTCACTGTTCGTGTGACGCCTCGTGTGATCAGGTGGCTGAAGCGGAGGCGGCCGACCGGAAATCGGCGAGAAGCCGAAGCACCTCGGTGACCTCGCCCGGGCCGCGAACGCGGTAGCCGGCCAGCGACACGCCTGGCCCGATCTTGAGGCCGATGTCGCCCTCGCGAAGCACCGCGAACGCGTCCTCATCGGTCACGTCGTCGCCCGCGTACAGCACCCGGTCGGCGCCCGTGTGATCCCGAAGGCGGGCCAGGGCGTCTCCCTTGGTACTCGCGCGGACGGAGAACTCGAGCACGTTCTTGCCCTCCCGGATGGTGAGTCCCGGCAGAAGCTGCTCGGTTTGCTCGCGCGCCTGGCGCTGGGCGGCCAGGCCGTCCTGCGGCGTCGCGAGCCGGGTGTGCAGCGCCAGGCCGGCCGGTTTGCGCTCGATCCAGGTGCCGGAGGTCGACCCGGCGATCCGGTCGAGCACGCCGGCGAGCGCGTCGAGCTGCTCGAGTTCGGCGGCGACCAGGTCCAGCTCGATCTCCGGGGTGTCCAGTTGCACCTCGATGCCGTGCGACCCCGTCAGCAGCACGTCACTTTGGGGCTGCGCGACGTGCTGCAGGCTCACCAGGGCGCGGCCGGAAACGAACGCGACGCGAACGCCGGGAAGGTCGAGCAGGCGCTGCACGGCCTCCCGGGTGCCTTCCACCGCGCGCGCCTCTTCCGGCCGGTCGACGTGCGGCGCCAGAGTGCCGTCGAAGTCGAGGGCCACCAGAAGCGTCTCCGCTCCGCTGATCTCACGCAGGGCTTCGGCGAGCTTGTCGGGTACTCCGGCGCGCACAACGGCTCCTTCGGTCAGGGTTCGGAGGAAGGATGCCGACCAGGCGGCGACATCGTTGTCGAAGACCTTGCGGCGCAGCGCGCGCATCCGGCGTGTGCGCTCGGTGCGGGGCATGGCGATGGCGCGGAGAATGGCGGCCTTCACACCGTCGATGTCATGGGGGTTGATCAGGATCGCCTGTTTGAGTTCGTCGGCGGCTCCGGCGAATTCGCTCAGCACGAGCACCCCGTCGCCGTCGAAGCGAACGGCCACGTACTCCTTGGCGACAAGGTTCATCCCGTCCCGCAGGGCGGTCACGAGCATGACGTCGGCGGCCAGGTAGAGGGCGACCATCTCTTCCCGCGGGTATCCGTGGTGGTGGTAGCTGATGGCCGTGTGGCTGATGGTGGAGTAGTCGCCGTTCAGGCGCCCGACGGCGAGCTCGATCTCGTCGCGCAGGGCCATGTACGTGCCGACCCGTTCCCGGGACGGGCTCGCGACCTGCACCAGCGTGACGTCCTCTACGCTCAGGCTGCCGTCTTCGAGCAGTTCCCCGAAGGCCTTGATGCGGTGCCCGATGCCTTTGGTGTAATCGAGCCGGTCGACGCCGAGCATGATCGTCCCGGGGTTGCCGAGGTCGGCACGGATCTGGCGGGCGCGCTCCTGGATATCCGGACGCCTGGCCAGCGCCTCGTAGCTGGCCGCGTCGATCGAAATCGGGAAATGCTTCGCGATCACGTGGCGCGAACCTGCGGCGTCGGGAACGTCGATGGCCACCCCGCGCGTCGGGTAACCGAACAGGCGCCGCACGGCGAGCGAGAAGTTGCCGGCGTCCGCGACCCTTTGGAAGCCGATCAGGTCGGCGCCGAGAAGGCCGTCGAGGATCTGTTTGCGCCACGGCAGTTGCGCGTAGATTCCGTAAGGCGGGAACGGGATGTGATTGAAGAAGCCGATCAGGAGGTCGGGGCGCGACTCGCGCAGCATCCGCGGCACGAGCTGGAGCTGATAGTCGTGCACCCAAACCGTGGCGCCTGGCGCCGCGGCCTCGGCCGCCCGTTCGGCGAATCGCCGATTCACCGCAACATAGGAGTCCCACCATTCCCGGTGGTATTTCGGCGGGGCGATCACGTCGTGGTACAACGGCCAGAGCGTGTCGTTGGAGAAGCCCTCGTAGAACTGCTCCAGCTCGAGGGCGCTCAGCCGAACCGGGATGATCGAGATCCCGTCGTTCTCGAAGGGATCGAAGCTCCGATCGGCGACCCCGGGCCAGCCGACCCAGGCGCCATCCGACGCCTGCATCAGGGGCTCCAGCGCGGTCACCAGTCCTCCCGGCGAGGTGCGCCAGGCGTCGGACCCGTCGGGATTCACCTCGTGGTCCACCGGCAGGCGGTTCGACACGACGACCAGGGGGTAGGTGCCCTGGGGCTCGGCGGGCTGTCGGGATTCGGCGGGAGTTGAAATGAGAATGTCCGTTCCGCTGCGCGCATGGCTGTCGAAGTGTGCTGCAAAATCCGGAGTTTACCAGCCGGGCACATTCCGGGCCGGGAAGAGCGCTGCCTACCGGGAGGCCGCCGGGCCGCCATCCACGCCGCGCGCGAGTAGCCTAGGAGTCAGACGAAACGGAGGCCCCAATGCGCAAGTACATTTTCAACGGTGCCATGCTCGGCGTCATCCTCGGCGGGTGGAGCATCCTCCATGCCTCCAAGAACCGGCCGCGCGATTGGCGACTCGTGCTGATGTGGCTGGGCTGGGCACTCAGCGCCGTCGCCGCCATCGACACCGTCGTCGAAGACGCCAAGGCTCGCAAGACCGAGGTCTGAGGGGGCCGATCTCCCGGCGTGTCCGGCAGGGGGAACCGGGGCGCGTCAGCGAGACTTGGACCACTACAGTCGTACCGCTCGAAAGGGGTCCCGATGTTTGGTCGTCGACGTCGCGTCGCACCCGTCATTCAGGTGCCCGCGCCCGAACTCAGTGACGAGCAGATTTTCGACCTGCTGCACAGCAAGCTCGCCGAACTCATCGGCGAACAAGGCCAGTGGACCCTCGTTTCCCGCAGCGCCGACGACACGGACGTCATCTTCCACGGACTCAAGGCGACGCAGATCGCCACGACCCTGACCGGCATCCTGAGCAGCCAGAAGGCCGAGCTTCGCGGCGAACGCACCGCCGAGCCGACCGCCCTGTCATGGACACCCGCCCCGATCTCCGTCTGGGCCGAACCCGCACGCCCGGCTGCGCTTCCCGTGCTGCTCCCGACCCGCGCGGTCCGAAGCAGCGAGCCGGCCCGCCTCGTCGCGTAACCGCGACTAGCCCAGGGCGCTCCAGCCCGACGGACCGGTTGTGCCCGCCGCGTATTCTTCGAGCGGCGGTTTTCCCGCGCGCCAGGCCGTGAGCACGGGCGCCACGATTCGCCAGCATTGCTCCGCGACGTCGCCGCGCACGGAGAGCGCCGGATCGGAATCGAGCACACCTTCGAGCACCTCCCCATAGGCCAGCAGCTGGCCCGGACCGAAGACCGCGCCGAGGCTGACCCGTTCGAGCACGTGCGGGTCTCCCGGGCCGTTGAGATTGAGTTCCAAGGACAGCTCGTCCGGCCCGAGGAAGATGCGCAGGACCGTCGGCTCTTCGTGTCCGGTCAGCCCCACCGGCAGGTGCGGAACGGGCTTGAAGGTGACGACTATCTCGCGGCGCCGCGCGGAGAGGGCCTTGCCCGACCGGAGGGTGAAGGGCACTCCGGCCCACCGCCAGTTGCTGATCTCGAAGGTGACCTCGGCAAGCGTCTCGGTGTCGTTGGCGGGGTCGACGCCCGGCTCATCGACGTAGGCCGGCACGGGCCGCGCGG
>MCHG01000415.1_pt1 | contig 12715 bp, 8 predicted proteins | sample 787351 | NCBI WGS metagenome assembly MCHG01 (sample SAMN05430296, study PRJNA330682) | permafrost metagenome | biome: Cold desert; feature: permafrost; material: soil; isolation source: enrichment culture inoculated with soil incubated with H2/CO2 at 20 degrees... ... | reverse complement strand
TGAGAAACTCACCCTGACCGGCGTGATGATCGAGTCGTCGAACACCGGGATGTCGAAGTTCGGGGAGCTCCTCAGCGATCAGGAGCGCTATGACTATATGAAGAAGTTCGGGGTCGGCAGCCCGACCGAAACCGGCTTCCCCCGCGAAGACTCCGGCATCCTGCACCCGTACCAGAAATGGGACCCCCAAACCGCGTACGCGACGATGTTCGGTCAGGGCCTGACCACGACGGCGCTCCAGGTCGCGAGCATGTACCAGACCATCGCCAACGACGGCGTGCGGATGCCCGTGACGCTGGTTGAGGGATGCCGACAGGCCGACGACAGCGTGCGGGACAAGCCCAGCTCCAACGGGAGGCAGGTCATCTCCGCCGCCGCCGCCCACGACACCTCGGACGTGCTCGAGAATGTTTACGCGAATAGTTGGGTGGCTTCCAAGTGGGAGATTCCCGGCTACCGGGTGGCCGCGAAAACCGGCACGGCCCAGATGCCGAACGGCAAAGGCGGCTACTCCAGGGGCTACCTGGTTTCGGTCTCCGGCTTCGCCCCGGCGGATGCGCCGCAGTTCGTCGTGTCGGTGAGCCTCGCGGATCCTGTTAAAATGAATACGTCTGCCGCCTCGGCTCCGATCTTCCAGAAGGTCATGAGCCAGGCGTTGAAGAAGTACCGGGCAGTCCCGTCGGGCACTCCAGCACCCGAACTCCCTGCCAATTGGTAAGAAAGTGAGCCCCGTGACCGAACTGTCGCCCTCGGCGCTCCGTCCTCAGCATCCCATCTCCCGCTCCCTGTCCGGCCTCGTCGACGACTTCGGGCTCGAGCTGCGCGGTGACATCGACGGACTCGAAGTCACCGGCGTGAGCCTGAGCTCCCGCACCGTCCAGCCCGGCGACCTGTACGTCGGCGTGCCCGGCCAGAACAGCCACGGCGCATCCTTTGCCGAGGGTGCCCGTGAAGCCGGCGCCGTCGCCATCCTCACCGACGCCGCCGGCGCGGTCATCGCGGCAGACAGCGGCCTGCCCGTGCTCGTGACCCCGGATGCCCGGGCCGCGCTCGGCTCCGTCGCCGCGTGGATCTACCGCACCGCCGAGAACCCCGCCACGCTCTTCGCCGTCACCGGGACCAACGGCAAGACCAGCGTCGTCTACCTGCTCTTCGCGATCCTGAACCAGCTCGGAATCGTCGCCGGCCTCACCTCGACCGCCGAACGGCGGATCGGGGACCTCGCCGTGACCAGCGCGCTGACAACCCCCGAAGCAAGCGAGTTGCACGCCCTGCTCGCCAGGATGCGCGAGGCCGAGGTGCGCGCCGTCGCGATCGAAGTCTCCGCCCAGGCGCTCAGCCGCCACCGGATCGACGGGCTCGTCTTCGACGTCGCCGGGTTCACCAACCTGAGCCACGACCACCTCGACGACTATGAGGTCATGGAGGACTACTTCCAGGCCAAGTTCGCACTCTTCGAGCCCGACCGGTCCCGTCGCGCCGTGGTGACGGTCGACTCCGACTGGGGCCGGCGCATCGTTCACGACTGCCGCATCCCGGTGACGACCCTCACCACGAGGCCGGACATCGACGCCCACTGGCGCATGTTCGTGATCGAGGAAACGGCCCTGTACACGCAGTTCGCGCTGGAAGGCCCGGAGGGTCGTCGCCTGGAAACCCGCGTGCCCCTGCTCGGCTGGTACATGGCCGCCAACGCCGCCCTGGCCATCGTGATGCTCGTCGAATCCGGCTACGACCTCGAAGCCATCGCGCACACGCTGGACCGGGACGGCGGCATCGCCGCGTACATTCCCGGGCGCGCGGAGCGCATCTCCGGCGACCGCGGCCCGCTCGTCTACATCGACTACGGGCACACCCCCGACGCCTTCCTCAACACCCTCGACGCGATCCGGAAGACCACCGACGGCCGGCTGATCATGGTGTTCGGCGCCGACGGCGATCGCGACACCACCAAACGTGCCGACATGGGCGCCATCGCCGCCCGCGGCGCGGACGTCGTCGTCGTGACCGACTTCCACCCGCGCTTCGAAGACCCGGCCGCCATCCGCGCGACCCTGCTCGATGCGGCACGAGCCGCGGTTCCTGACGGGGAGTTCCACGAGGTCCCCGACCCCCGGGCGGCCTTCCGCGCCGCACTGGCCCTCGCGAAGGAGGGCGACGTCATCCTCTACGCCGGCCCCGGCCACGAGGACTACCACGAGGTCGCCGGCGTCAAGATCCCCTACTCCGCGCGGGAAGACTCCCGCCAGGCGCTCCGCGACGCCGGGTGGCTCTGATGATCGCCCTCAGCCTGGCCGAGATCGCCCGGGCCGTCTCGGGTGAGCTTCGCCTCGACGGCAGCACGCTCACCGCCGGATCGGTCATCACCGGGCCCGTGCACACCGACTCCCGCGGCGTGGAGCCCGGTGCGATCTTCGTCGCCAAGCCCGGCGAGGTCACCGACGGACATCTCTTCGCGCCCACCGCGGTGGAGCAGGGGGCCGACCTCCTGATCGTCGAACGGCACCTGGACCTGCCCGTCGCCCAGGTCATCGTGCCGGAAGTCGTCGTCGCGCTGGGCGCGCTGGCCGCCGAGGTGGTGACCCGCGTCCGCGCGCGTGGCCGGCTGAAGATCGTCGGCGTGACCGGCTCCAACGGCAAGACCACGACGAAGAACCTCCTGCGTGCGGTGCTCGAGCGGGTCGGCCCGACCGTCGCGGCGCGCGGATCCTTCAACAACTGGGTCGGGGCACCGATGACCATGCTCGACCTCAGCGAGGACACCAGGTTCCTCGTCGTCGAGATGGGCGCCAGCGGCCCCGGATCCATCGCACGGCTCACGCGGCTGGCCCGGCCCGACATCGGCATCGTGCTCAACGTCGGCCTCGCCCACGCCGGCGAATTCGGCGGCATCGAGGCGACCTGCGACACCAAGACCGAAATGGTCACCGACCTGGTCGAGACGGATGTCGCCGTGCTGAACGCCGACGACCCTCGCGTCGCCGGCATGGCCGCGAAGACCCGCGCCGAGGTCGTCTGGTTCGGCCAGGGCGATGCGGCCGCGGTGCGCGCGAGCGACGTGCAGGCCACCAGGAGCGGCACCACGTTCGTGCTCCACCTGGCCTCCGGTGAGAGCGAGGCCGTGTCCTTCCGGGTGCTCGGCGAACACCACGTGACGAACGCGCTGGCCGCGGCCGCCGCCGCCGAGAGACTCGGCGTGGGAATCGACGACATCGTGGCGGGCCTCGAATCCGTGGCCAGGGCCGAACGCTGGCGGATGGAAGTCCTCGGCGGACGTGACGGCGTGACGATCATCAACGACGCGTATAACGCCAGCCCCGACTCGATGACCGCCGCGCTCAAGACCCTCGCCCAGATCAGGGAGCCCGGCATGCGCACGGTTGCGGTGCTCGGCGAGATGGCCGAACTCGGCGAACTGTCGGGGGAGGAGCACGACCGGATCGGACTGCTCGCGGTCCGGCTGAACATCTCCCAGCTCATCGTCGTGGGCGCCCCAGCGCGCCGGATGCACATCAGCACCATCAACGAAGGCTCGTGGGACGGCGAGTCGGCATTCGTCGACACGCCCGACGCGGCCTTCGAATTATTGCGCGACTCACTCCAACCGGGGGACACTGTGCTCGTGAAGTCTTCGAACTCCGCGGGCCTGCGCTTTCTGGGCGATCGACTGGGAGACCTGTTTTCATGAGAGCGCTACTGATCGCCGGAGCCATGTCGCTCGCATTCACCCTGTTTCTCACCCCCTTGTTCATTCGCTTGTTCAAGAAGCTGGGCTGGGGACAGTTCATCCGCGACGACGGTCCGAAGAGCCACCACGCCAAACGCGGCACGGCCACCATGGGCGGCATCATCGTCATCCTGGGCGTGCTGATCAGCTTCTTCTCGGCCAAGCTGATGGTCGGGGAACCGATCACCGCCTCGCCGCTGCTCGTGCTGTTCATGATGGTGGGCCTCGGCCTGGTCGGCTTCGTCGACGATTTCCTCAAGACCCGCAACCAGAGGAGCCTCGGGCTCGGCGGCTGGGCGAAGATCACCGGCCAGGTGCTCGTGGCCGGCGTGTTCGCCTACCTGTCGTTGCAGTTCCCCAACCGCAACGGGCTGACCCCGGCGTCCACCCACATCTCGTTCATCCGCGACACGCCGCTGGACTTCATGGCCCTCGGGGCGATCGTCGGCACCGCGCTCTTCGTGCTCTGGATCTGCCTCATCGTCGCGGCCACCTCCAACAGCGTCAACGTGACCGACGGCCTCGACGGCCTGGCGACCGGTTCCTCGATCCTCGCGATCGGTTCCTTCGTCGTGATCGGCTTCTGGCAGTTCAACCAGTCCTGCTTCGGCGGCGCCGACGCGGCCGACCAGTACCGGTGCTACGAGATCCGCGACCCGCTCGACCTGGCCGTCGTCTCCGCCGCGATCGTCGGCGGGCTGATCGGCTTCCTCTGGTGGAACACCTCCCCGGCCAAGATCTTCCTCGGCGACACGGGTTCGCTCGCGATCGGCGGCGCCATCGCGGCCCTGGCCGTGCTCAGCCGCACCGAGCTGCTGCTGATCCTGATCGGCGGCCTGTTCGTGATCGAATCCGGGTCCGTGATCGTGCAGCGCGTCTTCTTCAAACTCACCCGGGGCAAGCGCATCTTCCTGATGAGCCCGATCCACCACCACTTCGAGCTCAAGGGCTGGGCCGAGGTGACCGTCGTCGTGCGCTTCTGGATCATCGGCGGGCTGCTCGTGGCCGCGGGCGTCGGCTCGTTCTACCTCGAATGGCTGGCGCGCTAGTGCCGCAAGGCCCTGCCCTCCCTGATCCTGACCACTCCGATCCCGCCGATCCGGTGCGTGACAGGCTCGATGCGCTGACCGGCTGGCACGCCGACTGGGCCGGGCTGCGCGTGGCCGTCTACGGCCTCGGTGTCACCGGCTTCGCGGCCGCGGACACGCTCGCCGAACTCGGCGCCGACGTGCTCGTGGTGGCCGGAGCGGCGCCCGACGAGCGCGCCAGGCTCCTGGACGTGCTCGGCGTCGCGCTGGTGCAGGCCGAACTCGACACCCCGCCGGCCGAACTCCTCGCGCACCGGCCGGAGCTCGTCGTCGTGTCGCCCGGCTTCCATCCCGACCACGCGCTGCTGCTCTGGGCAGCGGAAACGGGCATCCCGGTCTGGGGCGACATCGAACTGGCCTGGCGCCTGCGCGACAAGGCGGGCGCTCCCGCCGAGTGGATCCTCGTCACCGGCACCAACGGCAAGACCACGACCGTTCAACTCACCGCGACCATGCTCGCCGCGGCCGGATTCCGCGCCGCGCCGTGCGGGAACATCGGTGTGCCCGTGCTCGACGCCATCCGGGACCCGCGGGGCTGGGACGTTCTCGTCGTCGAGCTCTCCAGCTACCAGCTGCACCACCTGCCGCGCACCGGACCGGGCGCCCTGGTGCCGTGGGCGAGCGTGTGCCTCAACGTCGCGGACGACCACCTCGACTGGCACGGCTCCGCGGCCGCGTACCGCGACGCGAAGGCGAAGGTCTACGCGAACACCCGGGTCGCCTGCGTGTACAACAAGGCCGACGACGCCACCCTCGCCATGGTCGAGGACGCCGATGTGCAGGAGGGTGCGCGGGCGATCGGCTTCGGCCTGGGCGTGCCCGCGCCCAGCGACGTCGGCATCGTCGAGGGGATCCTCTGCGACCGCGCCTTCATCGAGGACCGCTTCGACCGTGCGGTGGAGCTGACCACGGTGAGCGCGCTGGCTGCCGCCGGGCTGGATGCGCCGCACGTCGTCGCCAACATCCTGGCCGCCAGCGCCCTGGCCCGCTCATTCGGGGTTTCCCCGGAGACGATCGGCGCGGCCCTGGGGGCCTTCCGCCTCGACGCGCACCGGATCGAGCTGGTCGCCACGGCGGGAAGCATTCGCTGGATCGATGACTCCAAGGCGACCAACGCGCACGCCGCCGACGCCTCGCTGCGGGCCTTCGACTCCGTGGTCTGGCTCGTCGGCGGACTGCTCAAGGGCGTCGACGTGGACGAACTGGTCAGCAGCCACGTTGCGCGTCTGCGGGCGGCCATCATCATCGGTGTCGACCGGGTCGCCCTGCGTGAGGCATTCGCGCGACACGCGCCCGAACTTCCGGTCATCGAGATCGACGCGGTTGACACTGGACAGGTCATGCCGAACGCCGTCCGGGTGGCGGCGGACCTGGCCGAGGCCGGCGACGTCGTGCTCCTGGCCCCGGCAGCCGCCTCGATGGACCAGTTCGCCGACTATGCGGAGCGTGGACGATTGTTTGCGAGAGCCGTTCGAGACCACGTGGGAGGCGAGCCGGATGACGAATCCACCCAGGACCCGGGCGCCTAGAGCCGACCGACCGCAGCAGCCGCAACGGCAGCCGCAGCGGTCCCAGCCGCAGCAGTACGCGCAGCAGCTCAGCCAGCACCAGCGCAACCAGCAGCGGCAGCAGGCTGGGCGACCGGCCTCCGCGCCGCCCGAGCCGGCCACGGCCGGGGCCAGCGCGCGGATCACCCTGGGCCGGGTCTTCCGGGCCGAGTCCGCGAACTACCTGCTCCTGCTCGGCACGACCCTGTTCCTCGTCATCTTCGGCCTGGTCATGGTGCTCTCCTCCTCGTCGGTGGATTCGTACCTCGAAAACGCCGGGTTCTTCGGCGGGCTCCTGCGCCAGGGCATTTTCGCCCTGGTCGGACTGCCGATAATGCTTCTCGTCAGCCGGCTTTCGGTGAAATTCTGGCAGCGCGTCGCCTGGCCGGCCCTGCTCGTCGCCTGCTTCCTGCAGGGTCTCGTCGTGTTCACCCCCCTCGGTTACGAGATTGCCGGCAACACGAACTGGCTCACCCTCGGCGGCTTCCAGTTCCAGCCGTCCGAGGTGATCAAGGTGGCCCTGGTCATCTGGCTCGGCGTGATCCTCGGCAAGAAAGAGGGCAAGCTCGACGACTGGCGGCATGTGCTCATCCCGGTCTTCGGCGTCGGCGGCGGAGCCGTGCTCCTGGTGCTCATCGGCGGCGACCTCGGCACGGTCATGATCATGGCCGGCATCCTGTTCGGCGCCCTGTTTTTCGCGGGCGTGCGGCTGCGCCTGCTCGTGCTGCCCCTCCTGGCCGGCGCCGTCGTGGCCGTCGTGGTGGCGCTGTCCAGCTCGAACCGGATGACCCGGATCCTCAGCTTCATGGGCTCCGGGTGTGACGAGCAGCAGGGCGCGATCTCCGCCGCCTGCTGGCAGCCGCTGCACGGCACCTGGGCGCTGGCCAACGGCGGCATCCTCGGCGTCGGCCTCGGCAACTCGAAGGCCAAATGGTCGTGGCTGCCCGCGGCGGACAACGACTACATCTTCGCGATCATCGGTGAGGAACTCGGCCTCATCGGGGCGATCGTCGTGCTCGGGATGTTCATCCTCCTGGCCTTCGCTTTCCTGCGGATCATGCGCGCGAGCACCAGCCTGCAGGTGAAGGTCAGCACGGCGGCCGTTCTCGTCTGGATCATCGGCCAGGCCCTGGTCAACATCGGCGTCGTGCTCGGGGTCTTCCCCGTCCTGGGCGTCCCGCTCCCGCTCATCTCCGCCGGCGGAACCGCCCTGCTCACCACCCTGCTCGCCATCGGAGTTGTGCTCTCCTTTGCCCGAGGCGAACACACGGAGGCCGAAGCCCAGTGACCACGTACCTCCTCGCCGGCGGCGGCACCGCCGGCCACGTCAACCCGCTGCTCGCCGTCGCCGACGCGATTCACCAGAGCGAGCCGGATGCCACGGTGCTCGTGCTCGGCACCAGCGAGGGCCTCGAGTCCCGCCTCGTGCCGGCCCGGGGCTATGAACTCGTCATTGTTCCGCGGCTGCCCTTTCCCCGGCGCCCGAACCGGCAGGCGCTGACCTTCCTGCCGCGGCTCCGTCGAGCCGTGCGCCAGGTCGCCGACGTGATCGGGTCCCGGAACGTCGACGTGGTCGTCGGATTCGGCGGTTACGTCTCCACACCGGCCTACCTCGCCGCCCGGCGTACCGGCGTGCCCATCGTCATTCACGAGGCCAACGCCCGGCCGGGCCTCGCGAACAAGCTCGGCGCGCGCTACACCCACCATGTCGGGGTGGCGTTCCCCGGCACACCGATCCGGCACGCCCACTTCGTCGGAATGCCCCTCCGCCCCGAAATCGAACACCTCGACCGGCCCGCGGTGAGGCCGGAAGCGCTGGCGTTCTTCGGTCTGGCCGCGGACCGGCCCACCCTGCTCGTCACCGGCGGCTCCCTGGGCGCCCGGAGCCTGAACAGCACGGTCCTGGACTCGGCGGAGGCGCTGATCGGCGCCGGCTGGCAGGTGCTGCACATCACGGGGGAGAAGTCCGAGGTCAGCGACCCGCAGCTGGACCACTACCGCATGGTCCGCTATTGCGACCGGATGGATCTCGCCCTCTCTGCCGCGGACTTCGCCGTGTCCCGCGCGGGATCGGCGACGGTCAGCGAACTGGCCGCTCTCGGCATCCCGGCGGTCTACGTGCCGTACCCGGTCGGCAACGGCGAGCAGCGGTTCAACGCCGCCGACGTGGTCCGCGCCGGCGGCGGGATCCTCGTCGACGACGCGGATTTCCAGCCGTACTGGGTGCTCCGCGAGCTCGTGCCCGTGCTGGCGGTCCCGGAACGCGTGCAGGCCATGGGCCGGGCCGCGGCATCCGTGGGCGTGCTGGACGGGTCGGCCCGCATGCTCGAGCTGATCCGCCGCGCCCGGTGATCCCCGGCCCCGTGACACCGTGACCCGTGAGACCGTGCCGACCCGAGCCAATCCGTCATTCGGCGCCGGCGGCGCGTAACGTTGAGCCAGCACCTGTTTGTCACCCGGCATCCGCCGACCCACCGAGAAGAGCCCAGATCGTGATTGAACCCGACCTCACCATCACCGTTCCAGACGAGCTCGGCGCGGTGCACTTCGTGGGCATCGGCGGCTCCGGCATGAGCGGAATCGCCCGCCTGTTCCTGGCCGCGGGCCACACCGTCACCGGCTCCGACCTGCGCGAATCCGACAACGTGCTCGCCCTGCGCGAACGGGGCGCACGCATCAGTATCGGGCACGACGCAGCGAACCTGGGCGACGCCGACACGCTCGTCGTCACCGGCGCCCTCTGGCAGGACAACCCGGAATACGTGCTCGCCCGCGAGCGGGGCATCCCGGTCCTGCACCGCTCCCAGGCCCTGGCCTGGCTGATCAGGTCACACCGGCTGGTCAGCGTGGCCGGCGCACACGGCAAGACCACCTCCACCGGAATGATCGTCACCGGCCTGCTCGGACTCGGCCAGGACCCGAGCTTCGTCAACGGCGGCGTGATCGAATCGCTGGGCGTCAGCGCGGCCAGCGGCGCCGACGACCTCTTCGTCGTCGAGGCCGACGAGTCGGACGGCTCGTTCCTGCTCTACGACACCGCCGTCGCGCTGATCACGAACGTCGACCCCGACCACCTCGACCACTACGGGTCGCTCGAGGCCTTCGAGGCCGCCTTCGTCGAATTCGCCCGCAACGCCTCCGAGCTCGTGGTCATCTCCTCCGACGATCCCGGTGCGGTGCACGTGACGACCAGGCTGGCCGACAAGAAGCTGATCACGTTCGGTGAGGACGCCGGCTCGGACGTCCGGGTACATACCATCGGCACCGTCGGCCCCGTGAGCTTCACCGTGCACTGGGCGGGCCGGGACTACTCCACCACGCTTCGGGTTCCCGGCAAGCACAACGCCATCAACGCGGCGGGCGCCTTCGCCGTGCTCGTCGGCCTGGGCTTCGACCCGGCGGCGTCCCTCGAAGCCATTTCCGCGTTCGGCGGCACCCAGCGCCGGTTCGAGCTGCACGGAACGGTTCGGGGTGTGAGCGTCTACGACGACTACGCCCACCACCCCACCGAGGTGGCTGCCGCGCTCTCCGCCGCCCGCACCGTCGTCGGCCCCGGGCGCATCATCGCCGTGCACCAGCCCCACCTCTACAGCCGCACCCGGATGTTCGCCCAGGAATTCGCCGACACGCTCGAAAAGCACGCCGACCAGACCATCGTGCTCGACGTCTACGGCGCCCGCGAAGACCCGGAGCCCGGCGTGACCGGAGCGCTCGTGTCCGGGCGCTTCCGCGACCCGGCGCACGTCGCCTTCATCCCGGACTGGCAGGACGCCGCCGACTACGTCGCCTCGATCGCCCGGGAGGGCGACTTCGTCGTCACGCTCGGCTGCGGCGACGTCTACCGGATCGTGCCGCAGCTGCTCGAGTCCCTCGGCCGGGCGCGCGAATGACGCGCGACCGGGCATGAAGCGGCCCCAGGGCTTCGAACACCGCCCCGCGCCACTCCCGCCGGCCGTTCCGGGCCGCCCGGCGCGCCCCGGGGGATCCGGGTCGAAAGCCACGCCGAAATCAGCGGAGCCCTCTTCCCGGGACGCCGCGCAGACGGAGCCGATCAGAACCCGGCCGGGCGAACCGGCCGTGCTCGCCCCGGCCGTGCTCGCCCCCGTGTTCCCGCTACGGCGAACCGATGAGGCCGGGGAGACGGCGAACCCGCAGCCCGCCCCTGGACTCAGCCCCGGATTCACCCCCGTCCTCACCCCGGCCGCTGCGCGCAGCCGCTTGCGTGGCGCCCGGCGCGCGCGGAAGCAGTACGAACGCGAGGAGGTGCGCCGGTTCACCGGGCGCTCCCGGCGTCGGCGCACAACCTGGCTGGTCTCCCTCGGCACGCTCGCCGCGCTCATTGCCTTCGTCGTCGCCGGGGCATACTCGCCCCTGATGGCCCTGCGCACGATCGAGGTCGTCGGGGCAAACCGGGTCCCCGCCGACCAGGTGCGGGCGGCACTGGAAGGCCAGCTCGGCACCCCGCTGCCCCTCGTCGACCTCACCGCCGTCCGAGACGACCTCTCCCGGTTCCGGCTCATTCGAAGCTACGCCGTCGAAAGCCGCCCGCCCGGCACGATCGTCGTGCGCATCGTCGAACGCGAACCGATCGGCGTCATCCCGTCCGACTCGGGCTTCGATCTCGTCGACGCGGCCGGAGTCGTGATCGAAAGCGGCGACGAGCCCCAGGACGGCTACCCGGCCATCACGGCCGAGGTCGGCAGCCCCGGCTTCACGGCCGCCGCGGCCGTCGTCGAGTCCTTGCCGGCCGGCATCCGCACCCAGCTCACGACGGTCGCTGCCGCCACGAAGGACGACGTCACCCTGACCCTGGACGGTGGGGCTCGCGTCGTGTGGGGGAGTGTCGAGGAGTCCGACTACAAGGCGGTCGTGCTCGGCGCGCTGATGGTCGGGCACCCGGTCGGCGAGGTGGAGGAATACGATGTGTCCTCACCCGACAGTGCAGTCCTCCGCTGACTGGTCGCTGAACCGCCAATGCTCCGTGGCTGACTCGTCTGCCGACCCGTGGCTGACTCGTCGCTGACTCGTCGCCGACCCGCCGCGGCGCGCCCGTCCGGCGGCCGTCCCGAGGCAATTGTGACCGATTCTCGGCGACACGCGGGGCGCGTCCCCGGACGTGGCCTGCGTGCGCTTACCTTCGGAATTAGGAATTGCATACTCAGCATAACTTTAAGCCTCCACTAGAGGTTTAGGGTTCCACCCGGAGGCCGGACGTGTCAAACAATCAGAACTATCTAGCCGTAATCAAGGTTGTCGGTATCGGCGGTGGCGGTGTCAATGCCGTCAACCGCATGATCGAACTTGGCCTCCGCGGAGTCGAGTTCATTGCCATCAACACGGATGCCCAGGCGCTGCTGATGAGCGACGCCGACGTGAAGCTCGACGTCGGCCGTGACCTCACCCGCGGCCTCGGCGCCGGAGCAGACCCCGAGGTAGGCCGTCGCGCTGCCGAGGACCACGCCGAGGAAATCGAAGAAGCCCTCGCCGGGGCGGACATGGTCTTCGTCACCGCCGGGGAGGGTGGCGGAACCGGCACCGGTGGCGCCCCCGTCGTCGCCCGCATCGCCAAGTCCATCGGCGCACTCACCATCGGTGTCGTCACGAAACCGTTCGGCTTCGAGGGCAAGCGCCGCCAGGCCCAGGCCGAGACCGGCGTCGCCTCGCTCAAGAACGAGGTCGACACGCTCATCGTCGTGCCGAACGACCGCCTGCTGGAAATCAGCGACCGCGGCATCAGCATGCTCGAGGCCTTCGCGACCGCCGACCAGGTTCTCCTCGCCGGCGTACAGGGCATCACCGACCTGATCACCACCCCCGGCCTGATCAACCTCGACTTCGCCGACGTCAAGTCGGTCATGCAGGGTGCCGGCTCGGCCCTGATGGGCATCGGCTCCGCCCGCGGCGCCGACCGTGCGATCAAGGCGGCCGAGCTGGCCGTCGCCTCCCCGCTGCTCGAAGCATCCATCGACGGCGCGCACGGCGTGCTCCTCTCGATCCAGGGTGGCTCCAACCTCGGTATCTTCGAGATCAACGACGCTGCGCGCCTCGTGCAGGAAGCCGTGCACCCCGAAGCCAACATCATCTTCGGTGCCGTCATCGACGACACCCTGGGCGACGAGGTGCGGGTCACCGTCATCGCGGCCGGCTTCGACGGCGGAGAGCCCGGCGCCAAGCCGGTCGAGGTCCGCCGCGCCGACCTGGTAGCCGCGGGCATCGCCGCCGGCAGCGCCTCGGGCGGGGCGTCGACCACCGGCGCACTGTCTTCCGGTTCGGGGCAGTCCGGTTCGGGGCAGTCCGGCTCTGGGCAGTCCGGAACGGGACAGTCCGGTTCGGGACAGACCGGTTCGGGACAG
>MCHG01000413.1_pt1 | contig 12731 bp, 14 predicted proteins | sample 787351 | NCBI WGS metagenome assembly MCHG01 (sample SAMN05430296, study PRJNA330682) | permafrost metagenome | biome: Cold desert; feature: permafrost; material: soil; isolation source: enrichment culture inoculated with soil incubated with H2/CO2 at 20 degrees... ... | reverse complement strand
CCGACATTGATGGTATTAATGAATTCGATTTTTAAGCAAAATTCTTCATTTGCAATTGGTTTAACTGTTACAATAAGCAATGTATTGTATGTCGTAATATTTAACATAACAGGAGCATTAAACGATTTATTAGGAACATATGTTGCATTTTATGTGGCACCGGTTTCAATAATGAGTTGTTTGTTGATGATAATAATTATAAGTAAAAAAATTAAATACAAAACTATATAATTTAATGGAGGTTGTATGTCAATAGAAAAATTAATAATTCCTGAAGGCTATGTAAGTAAGCTTTCACTTTTAGAAACTCAAATTGCAATTAAGAAAATAAAGGATTTCTTTGAATCGGAGCTTTCAAAAAACTTATCCCTAATAAGAGTATCTGCTCCCTTGATGGTAAGACCTGAATCGGGGTTAAATGATGATTTAAACGGCTACGAAAGAGCAGTTCGTTTTGATATGCTTGAAACGAAGTTTGATGTAGAAATCGTTCAATCTCTTGCTAAATGGAAAAGGATGGCCCTTAGCAAATACCGTTTTGATACATATACAGGACTTTATACTGATATGAATGCAATTAGGCGAGATGAAGAATTGGATAACATACATTCTATCTATGTTGACCAATGGGACTGGGAAAAAATTATAAAAAAAGAAGATCGCAACAAGGGAACCTTGATATATATTGTAAACAAAATTTACAATGCATTTAAGTCTACTGAAGAACAATTAAGACGCTTGTATCCATTTTTAAGAAATGAACTACCTGATGAAATTCATTTTATTACCACTGAAGAGCTTCTACAGCTTTATCCTGACAAAACGCCTAAGGAAAGAGAATATCTCATTACTAAAGACAAAAAAGCGGTCTTCTTAATGGAAGTTGGTCAGAAACTATCTGACGGGACAATACATGATGGACGTGCTGCAGATTATGATGACTGGTCATTAAATGGCGATATATTATTTTACTTTTCAACTTTAGACATTGCATTGGAACTTTCGTCAATGGGCATAAGAGTTGATAAGCATGCATTGCTACAGCAACTTCAAGAAAGAAATCAGATGTTCAAAGCTGATCTTCCTTTCCATCAAGATGTTATAAACGAAAAAGTTCCATTTACTGTAGGTGGGGGAATTGGACAATCGAGAATATGTATGTTTTTCTTGCAAAAGGCACACATTGGAGAAGTTCAGTCATCAATATGGTCTGAAGAAATGAAGGATTTTTGTAGAAAGAATGAAATACATTTGCTATAAAATTACGCAGACTACATATGTAGTCTGCGTTTTATTTCTTCTAAAAGCCTTTTATCTTCAAAAATCAAAATCGTAGCTAAAGAAATTATACTTGTTACAATGCATATTAGCGAAGGATACAGTGCTGTAAGACCGCCTGTGAATATAAATATTATTTGAACTAATCCAAATAATCCATCTATTATTATGTATAAAATATAATCTTCAATATGAAGCTTTCGAACATTTGATATTATAGCCATTGATATCATAGCAAAAAAACTTACGAATGGTATCACATATGTAATTGACCATCCCTTCCACCTAGTCAAAAAATCCCATATTATTGCTATAATAGAAATAATCATTACCTGATACACTATGTTTTTGGGAATATTATTTCTTTTATTAATGGCAGATGTCATACTTACCCACACTGAACCAAGCCCGCCAAGAACAAATAATGACCATGCGCCATTTTGCGGAAACACTATATTTACTGCCACTGATATAGTCGCAATTATTATTGAAGACAATAGCATTATTTTAAAGAACATACCATGTTCTTTATAAACAAATGAAATTTTTGGAAATATCTCATCTTCATATTTGTCTCCCTTTAAGGATTCTTGGCACAAAGGGCAATTTTTTCTGTTGCCTATAACATTAACCTTGCAATTACTACAATATTTCAATTAAACACCTTCTATTCTTCATGAACTATATTTGATACAATTGTTACTTCTACTCCCAAATCAGTTAGGGCTTTAAAAAACTTTCTTTGGATTTCCGCAGATATAAACGAAGATGTAAAACTTATTCTAAGTTTATTTCCAAACGAACATACACATGCTTGAAGCTTATTTGTACTGACAAATATATCAAAGGATGCTATAAATGGAATTAATTCTTCAGGCATATTTACTATTCCCACATTGGATAATGTTGTTGTATAACTTCTATCAACTATACTGTTTGCAATCTTAAGTGCAATATCTTTTACAGCCAATGGTATAACTCTTAATAAGAAATTATGTTCCAATGATGAAAGTGAGTTTATTCTTCTTCCCAAGTGTTCAAGCGTTAAATTTTCCTTAAAACTACTTTTCAACCCTTCTATTACATCTTTAAGATCACTGCTGCCTGTTGAAAAATCATAATCAACATTAATTACTCCAAAAAAATTACGTGCGGTTTGTGAATAATAATAATTTCTTAAATTAACAGGTATGCTTAAAACTATAGGCCTTTTTTTTAATCTCACTGGAACTTCATCATTTATGGCACACATTAAAATTGCTGCCATAAATATTGTCATTGATGTTTTATATTCTTTTGCCTTTAATAGCATATTGTCAACAGGAATTATTCCTTCTATTACGCTTATTCTATATTCAGGTATTTTTGCTCCTCGAATTCTAAATGCTTTCTTATTTTTCTTTTTTACATTAGTCTTATCTTTAGAATAATATTTTTGAAAGCTGTCATCCATCTTCTGGTTTTTTGAAGCATCAATATCTAATACAGGCAACTTTTCTCTAAATTTAAATTCATGCTTCAATGTTATATAATGAAAAACTAAAGTTCTAAAAAATTGCAATGCACCTGCTCCATCTGATAATGCATGATAAACCTCAAAGTTTATTCTCTTTTTATAATACATAACCCTAAAAAGAAGAGTTTTATTGTTTTTATCATACAATGTTGTACATGGTGGTATATTTTCCTCTGTTACTTCTGGTTTAAAATGACTCCTTTCAAAATAATACCAAAACAAGCCACTTTTTATCACAGATTTATATAAAGGAAAAGCTTCTATTGTTATATCTAATGCATTTTGTAATACAGTCTTATCAACATTATCATACAGTTCACAAGAAAATCTAAATACTTTTGTATCGCTATTTTTGCTATTTGGAGGAAATATCTTGGCCGCATTATCCAATCTATTCCATTCTGACACTTTTCTATTTTTCAACTATTTCACCTCGTATTACTAAGAAAAGCATTAATTATTTTATAACATAATTTTAACTGAGGAAATCTTGGAGGAAGAGTAAAGAATCCATGGAGCGCATCTTTTACCCTAAATATTTCAACATTATTACCTGCTTCGCGAAGATTTTTACCGTATTGCTCTCCTTCATCTCGAAGCGGACAAAACTCTGCAGTTACAATCAGAGTATCTGGTTGATCTGTCAAATCTTCTTCTAATAAAGGAGCAAAATATTTATTGTATTTATCTTCATCTTTACTTTTATATAAGTCCATGTAATCACTAACCCTTTTAGCTGTTAGCAAATACTCAGTTCCATTGTCATGTACCGATTTAAATGGTGAAGTCTCGCTATAGTCATTATAGGTTGCAGGATATATTAATATTTGCCTTTTCACTTTAAATTCTTTTCTATCTTTTGCCATTAAAGATAACGCAGCACACAAATTACCTCCAGCGCTATCTCCAATTAGAGTTACTTCTCTATCATTTATATCTTTATTAGTAATAAAAGCTTTTGCCACCTGATAGCAATCTTCTAATCCTGCTGGAAAAGGATACTCAGGAGCTAGTCTATAATCAACAGATACAACCTTGTGATTTGTCAATCTTGCCATATTGGCGCATACCTTGCTATAGCTATCTATATTACCAACCACCCAGCCGCCTCCATGAAAAAACAAAAGCACGGGATAGTCTCCTTCTTCCTCAGGCGAAAATATTCGCACAGGAATGCTATGATTTTCTGAATCCACAGCACAGTCCCATGCATTATATAATGGTTTTAAATAAAGTCTATGTGTTAAATTAACAATATTTCTGTGAAGCAAATAATTTTTCTTAACATCAATATCGTTATATGTTATTGCTTTTAATGCAGCTCTCACAATCTTATTTATTGCCATGTTAACCTCATATTATTAGTTTACATTATTATATATATAATAATTATGTGTGTCTATAAAATTATATTTATAATGCGAAATTGCTTACCTTTTTATTGACAATTGATTTTATTAAGTTAAAATAGTATTAAGCATTTAAAATAATAAGGAGGAACAATTATGCAGAAATATGTATGCAATGCATGTGGTTACGTATATGATCCAACTGAAGGAGATCCAGACAATAACATAGCTCCAGGAACTTCATTTGATGATTTACCAGAAGATTGGGTTTGCCCTCTTTGCGGAGTTGGCAAAGACGAGTTCTCACCAGAATAAAGGTACATAAAATGGCGATGATAACATCGCCATTTTCTATGCTTTAATTTATATTAAAATACTTAAATTGCAATATATATACTAAATAATTGTTCCTCCACCGATTACATAATCGCCATCATAAAACACGACAGCTTGACCAGGAGTAATTGCTCGTTGCTTATTTTTAAATTCTACAAGTATATTATTTTCATCAATAGGATGTAGCACAGCTATGTCTTCCTTTTGGCTATATCTTGTTTTAACTGTTGCATTTATTGGTGAAGTAAGCTTTTCAATAGCAATCATATTAAGATCTGCTGCTTGCAATCTATCAGTATACAAATCTCCTTCATTACCCAATATAACAGTGTTAGTGGTTCTATCTTTATCAATTACATAGGCTGGTTTACCTAGTGCCACACCAAGTCCCTTTCTTTGTCCAACAGTGTAGTGTATTATGCCTTTGTGTTCTCCCACTGTATTTCCATTTACATCTATAAACTTACCTTTTTTCGACTCAATACCCATCTTATTTTCAAGAAAGGCTGCATAATCGCCGTCCTGGACAAAACATATATCCTGGCTGTCAGGTTTTCTAGCATTTATCAAATTTCTTGTTCCAGCAATTTCTCGCACTTCAGTCTTATACATACCTCCTAATGGAAGCAATGTTCTTGATAAATCATGTTGTGATAAAACATATAAAACATAGCTTTGGTCCTTGGATAGGTCAACGGCTTTTTTCAAAAGATATCTTTTGCTTTGTTTGTCATATTCTATCTGTGCATAGTGGCCTGTAGCTATATAATCTTTTTCCATTAAAATTGCTCTTTGAATCAATTTATTAAACTTTATATATCTATTGCAGTCAATGCAAGGATTAGGCGTCTTTCCCGCAGCATAGCTATTAGCAAACTTTTTAATAATTTCTTCCTTGAACGTATCGCCAAAATTAAATACAAAATGTTCAATACCTAATTTATAGCACACGCTTCTAGCATCTTCAACATCCTCTAATGAACAGCACGTCCTTGTTCTACAAGAGGTTAAGACGTCCTCATTGCTAAATAGCTTTAAAGTTGCACCACATATATCATAGCCTTGGTCTCTAAGCAAGACTGCTGCAACAGAGCTATCAACCCCGCCACTCATAGCTACCATAACTTTTTTATTCATACTTTCTCCTATTCTAAAAAAACAGGACACCACTGTCCTGTCTATTAACTATTTATATTTTATTATATAACTTGATTAATTTATTGTCAAATAATTTGGCTTATTGATTTTACTGAATATGATAAAAGCTTATTCAGCAGAATCCTTCTTAATCTTTTTTTTCTTATCTTTTTTCTCAACTATTGAAGAGAATAATATCCCTATCTCAAACAATAATATCATAGGTAATGCCAGTAATGTTTGTGTTATTACATCAGGAGGTGTCAATATAGCTGCAACTATAAATATAATCAATATAGTATACTTGCGATTTTTCTTTATAAAACTCACCTTTAAAATGTGAAACTTTGTTAATATCACCATCATTATTGGTAGCTCAAATATAATCCCAAATGACAACAGTGTACTTATAACAAATGACAAATAACTGCTAAAGCTTATCATTTCCTGGATTTCTGCTATTTGAAATCCCATAAAGAATTGAAGCATTATGGGTAGTATAACTAAATATGCAAACACCACACCAACTATAAAAAACAATCCTCCAATAAATAAAGACACGGCAATTGTTCCTCTTTCACCTTTTACAAGTCCTGGACTAACAAACATCCATATTTGTAAAATTAAAAACGGTGCAGCTACTACTATGCCAGCAATTACGGATATTTTTATATACGACATTAATAACTCTGCTGGTGCTATAAATACAAAGTTTATATAGTCTGCAATATTAATTATATTTTTAACTATAACTTCTGAAAAGTTATAACATATTAGTATTGAAGTTATAAGAACTATACTAGAATATATAATTCTTTTCCTTAGTTCGCTTAAATGTCCTACAATTGTTAAATCTTTCTCTACAACTTTTTTATTTTTCCTTCTCATAATAACCTGCTCACTTTTAATATAATTGTTCAATAGATTTTATAATGCAATAAAGTACGTGGTTCACAGGTGTTGGTATGTTAAGCTTCTTACCCATTTCTACAACTGTTCCTGCAAAATAATCAACTTCTGTTTTTCTATTTGATTCAACATCTTGAAGCATTGAAGTCTTGCTATTTGGCGAAAAGTTACTCATGAATTCAACAAACTCATCAATATCTTCTTCTCTCAAATCAATATTTGAAGCTTTTGCAATTGTTAATACTTCTAACATTGCTTCTTTGAATAATATTAAATTTGTATCAATTTTTGTAACATTGCCGTAGGTTGCGTTCGTTACAGCAGAAACCTGATTCACACCAACGTTTAGCATGAATTTCTTCCATATTATTCTTATCATATCATCAAATACAATATTTTTTATTCCTGAATCACTAAAGCAATCTGCTACCGCTTTTACCTCATTTGACTTTACAGTATTATCAGCTTCTCCAAAATGAATTTCTCCATTTACCGTATTTATTACCTTGTTTTCAGTTCTAATTGCATCTATTTTCATAACCAAACCGTAAAGAACTTTGTTTTCAGGATATGCTGCATGAATTCTTGTCCTTGCAGTAATACCATTTAATAATGATATTAATATTGTATCTTTTCCAACAAAACTTCTTACATCTTCTATAGCTTCTTTGAGCTGATAATTTTTTACACAAAATATTATTAAATCATATTTAGTGTTATTATAGCCTTTTGTTACAACATTAGGATAAAAGGTGTTATTATTTAAACTAATGCCTTTTTTACTTAAGTTTTCTTTTCTTGTATTATCAGCTATAATAGCAAAACTTGAACCATATTTTTTATATAATAAATTACCATATACTGTACCTATTGAACCCATACCAATCATTGCAACTGTTTTTATTTTCATAGCCATCCCCTATAGAATAACTTTCACTAGAAAATCACTTTGTGACTTTCTGGGTGGTAATCATATTATAATAGAATTATATCCTTAATGCAATGCATTATATTTTAATTTTAGTCCAATTGCCTTTTAAAAATCTTGCATAATTTATTGTAAATCTTAAACATTGGTCTGTGCTAAATGCAAACCATGCCCCGATCAAACCAAGACCCATAGGATAACAAAATAACCACGTGACTGCTGGTCTTAGTACTCCAATACCCACAAATGAAGTGTATGCTACAAATTTAGTATCTCCTGCTCCTCTTAAGCTACCAGTAATAACAACATTTGATGCTTGGATGGGTGAAGTCAGTGCAATGATTATCATTATATTTACTCCCGCTGCAATAACAGCAGCATTATTTGTATATAATGATAAAAAGAAAGTCCTCCCCATAATAAATATAAATACAAATATAAAACCAACTGTCAAGGATATACGTTGAAGGGACTTCCCATAAATTGTTGCTATATCCGTTCTTTTAGCTCCAAGACTTTGTCCAACCAATGCTGACGCAGCAATACCAAGGCCATCACTAAAACCAAATGATATACTAACTAAATTCATACAAATTTGGTGTGTTGCAAAATCAACAGTTCCTAAGCTTGCAATAAGTTTGCTTGTAGTAAAAAATCCAACACGTATAAAAACCTGCTCTACAAAAGCACTGCTGCTTATGTTTAAAATACCAGTTATTGTTACCCTTTCTATCTTCCAGTTTTGCTTTTTATTAATATGCAAAAATTCATTTACAATTGTTATTGATTTTAACGAAAGTAAAAAACCAACAAAATTTCCGATTGCAGTAGCAATAGCAGCTCCTGTTACTCCCATTGCAGGGAAGCCAAAATGACCCATTATAAGCAAATAATTGAAGAACAAATTGACCAGATTGGCGGCAACGTTAGTCTTCATTGATATTTTTGTATTACCTGAGCCTCTTTGGGCCGCATTAATGGTAAGACTAAGTGATGTGAAAAAATTTCCAAAACAAATAATTCTAAAATATATTATTGCGCTATCGACTACATCACTTTGTGCACCTGCATATAAAATAAGGGGTTTTGCAAATATTATACCTAAGGCTGATAATAGAATTGATAATATAGTACACATAATTATTGATTGCCTTAATATCTTATTTGCTTCTTCTCTATTTCCTTCACCTTTTCTTCTAGCCACTAAAGCCGTTACTCCAATGTTTAGAGAAAAAATTACTGCAAGTAATATAAATCTTGGCTGAGTTGTTATACCAACAGCAGAAATTGCAACAGCACCTAATCCCCCAACCATTATCAAATCAGCGGATGATATAAGCTGTACTAATAATGCCTCCAAGGCAGAAGGCCATGCTACTTCAATAGCAGTCTTATAAACCTCTTTGTCAGAAGGAATTTCTCCAACAATATCTTCTTGCTTAACCATATACTTGTTAGAATATATTCTTTCAATTATATTAGACATTTTTTCACCCTCATGACATGTACAACAACCATAGTAACTCTTTTAATAATATAATTCAATAACTTTTCAAAAAAATAAGCTCATCTCAAGATGAGCCAATTTAATATTTAATCAATTGCCTTTGAAAATTTATTATCCTTTGGTTTTGGAGTAAGAATAACAAACAAAGATAAATCTTCTTCTACCATTGGAATACCAAAATTTTCTTTACCTTTTGCAACAACTGCTGAACCTTTGCAAATTTTTTGAGTTTCGTTGCCTACTTGAAGTTCTGCACTTCCTTGTAAAACTAACAAAGTCAATGCTGATGAATCATGATTATGAAAAGGTAGTGTCTGGCCTTTCTTAAGATTTAATACAAAACCTAAAACATCTTCATCATCAAAAACTATCTTTTTAGTTAGCTGATCATCCTTAAACACTATATTTTCTTCTAAATTTATATGTTTCATACACACCTCCATTTATTTATTAAAACCCTTTAAACTATTTTACAAATATTTCTTTTCCATACTTTCAAGCATATCTATGAAATATTTTTGAACACCCTTTTTTTCCGCTTCTTTTTCAAATTCTTCAGTTTTTAAATTAATTTCATCAACTACTTCCTTTGGAAGTTTCGTTTCTCCAAAATTATAAACTGCGTCATTTTCCTTATTTATATGTCTTTTCAATAAATTTGTATATCCAATTGCATTACTTATTACATCCAACTTGCTTTCTTCATCGCCATTTTTTACCCTTTGCAATGCATCTGTCAAGTCTCTAATATATAATCTACCGTAATCATGCTCTACTAGCATACCATGTGTAATTAAATTTTCACCAAATCTACCTAATTTATTCTGCATTTCCTTAAACAAAAACTTTTCTTCTTTGCCATGGTGATGAGAATCCGCATATTGACGGATAAATTCAATCATTTTATTAAAATCTTCATAATTGATTTCTTCGCCATTCATTACCTTTAAGCAGGCTTTTCTTACAACTTTTAACATACGTAGTATATACTCATGTTCCATAACCATTATTTTAACACTATTCATAATTAACCTCTTGATATTTTATAAGTTGAATCCCCTAACATTTCGTAATCTATGCTTGTATTGCTTAGCAAACCTTCAATAAACTCATCTCTCAAAGTATAGTAAGTGCTTACCTCGCCTTTAGCTGCATCCCAATATTTACCATGAACACATTCATATCTTTTCCACTCTGCTTCTCTTTCATTTTGATTGACAACTGCATTTACATGATCACATGGCATTCCATCCAACAATGTATCGTTAATTGCTTTAAATGCCTCTTCTATTGTTGATTCATTGCTTAATGCTGAATATTTTACACCATTAAGTTTAAAAATCGATTTAATATCTTCAAATTTGTCTGGGTTCTTGTTTAATAATTCAGTTACTGCAAATGCAAGCTTGTATTCAACCATGGAAATTTTATTTTGTAGCCATCCATGAATATTGTCAACATCAATTGCTTCATTTAATTGTTTTAATTCCCCATCACCATATTGCTCATAAAGTTCTTTTCTTAATTCAAAATTATTGTTTTCAGATAAATGCAATATATCTTCTACTATATTGTTTTGTATTTTAATTTTATTATACAGCCAAAAATGTATTGGCGCTAAAGATGCACTCATACTTCCTCCTAATTTTAAAGTAATGAGCATGAATTATTCATGCTCATTTATAATGACATTATTATTATGCTAACTTTAATTGATCATTCAACTGCTTAAGCAATTCATTAACATCAAATCCATGAACCATTGCTGCATCTTCTATTGATTCCATCTGAGATGAAGGACATCCTAAGCAATGCATTCCTGCTCTCATTAGTATTTCAGCAAATCCACGATCCATTTGCAATATTTCGCCAATATACATTTCTTTAGTTATTTCTTTTATCATAATAGCCTCCTTTAACAACTTAATTTATTATTTCCTGAATATCTATTTGCATACATTTTTATTTTATAAAAATAATTTTAAGTCGTCTTCAACTGTTCCTATTCCAGCGATTCCAAAGTTTTCAACCAATACATTAACAACATTTGGTGATAAGAATGCAGGCAATGTTGGTCCTAAGTGAATTTTTTTAACTCCTAAATAAAGAAGTGATAACAATACTATAACCGCTTTTTGCTCATACCATGCAATATTAAATTCTAATGGTAATTCATTAATATCTTGAAGCTCGAAGACTTCTTTTAATTTAAGTGCTATTAATGCTAATGAATAAGAGTCATTACATTGACCTGCATCCAATACTCTTGGAATTCCGCCAATATCACCTAATTGTAACTTATTGTATTTATATTTTGCACAGCCTGCTGTTAAGATAACTGTATCTTTTGGTAATGCCTCAGCAAATTCTGTATAGTAATTTCTTGATTTAGCTCTTCCATCACATCCAGCCATTACAAAGAACTTTTTAATAGCACCTGATTTAACTGCATCAACAACCTTGTCAGCTAAAGCAAATACTTGCTCATGAGCAAAACCGCCAATTATTTCTCCTGTTTCAATTTCTATTGGTGCAGCACAAGTCTTTGCTAATTCAATGATTTCTGTAAAGTCTTTTTCTGCTCCCACTGCTCCAGCAATATGTTTACAGCCTGGATATCCTGCAGAACCAGTTGTATACAATTTATCTTTGTAGCTATTTTTAGGTGGAACAATACAGTTTGTTGTCATTAAAATAGGTCCATTAAATGATTCAAATTCTTCTTTTTGTTTCCACCATGCATTTCCGTAATTACCTACTAAGTGTTTGTATTTCTTTAAATTTGGATAATAATGAGCAGGTAGCATTTCTGAGTGAGTATAAACATCAACACCTGTTCCTTCAGTTTGTTTCAACAATTGCTCAAGATCTCCTAAATCATGACCTGAAATTAATATACCAGGATTTTTGCCAACACCTATATTTACTTTTGTAATTTCAGGCTTACCATATGTTGTAGTATTAGCTTTATCTAATATTGCCATACCTCCAACGCCAGCTTTACCAGTTTCTAATGTTAAAGCAACCAAATCATTAACTCCTAATGTATCATCTAATAATTTCGCTAATGTACTTTGCATAAATACATTAACTTCTTTATCATCAAAACCTAATACATTTGCATGCTTCATATAAGCAGCTACACCTTTTAATCCGTAAGTTATTAGCTCTCTTAAGCTTCTTACGTCTTCATTTTCTGTAGTTAAAACACCTACTATCTTTGCTTTTTCATTAAACTCTAAAGTGGTATCTGCCGTCCACAAAGCTGCTTCTGGTAAATTTTCTTTGTTTGATAATTCCTTTAGTAAATCATTTTTTACCTTAAGTGTCATTCTTACTCTGTCATAAAATACATCAATATCAAAGTTTGCATTTGTAATTGTTGTAAACAAGTTTAATGTTATTAAGTGATCAACATCAGTTGAAATTTCTTTTCCTTCATTCCTTAATCTTGTTGTTACTTCAGATAATCCTTTTGATGTATATACTAATAAGTCTTGCATATTAGCTGTTTCTGATGATTTGCCACATACACCAACCTTAGTACAACCGGTGTTGTTAGCTGTTTCCTGACATTGATAACAAAACATATTATTCTCCATTAATTTTTTCCTCCAAAATTTTATATTAAATTTATTTTTTATCGTTTTATTCATGTGTTAATAATAAATCAATTAAAGGTTTAATTCTGTAACAAATGTTACAATAATCATAACTTCTTAAAATATATATTTTATATCCCTTTTAACAAATACGTATTATTTCTATTAT
>MCHG01000412.1_pt1 | contig 12748 bp, 11 predicted proteins | sample 787351 | NCBI WGS metagenome assembly MCHG01 (sample SAMN05430296, study PRJNA330682) | permafrost metagenome | biome: Cold desert; feature: permafrost; material: soil; isolation source: enrichment culture inoculated with soil incubated with H2/CO2 at 20 degrees... ... | reverse complement strand
TTATTGCTTCAAAAATGGTTACTCCCCCAGGTTTTGTTACAATAAATAAAGCCTCGTCCATCATTTGATTTAAGTTGTCAACATAACCATAAACTTTTATATTAGAAAAAGCGCAGTTAGATAACTTTTTGAAAAGTTTTTTATTTCTTCCTGTCACTACTACTATTTTAAAAATATTACTATTATTGTCAAGTTTATAAAATATATCTTCAGAAACATTATCGATTCCGCTTAATACAATTAAAATTGTATTTTTCTCTTTAACAGAAAAGTTCATATTTTTATTTAAAAATCCCTCTTTAACTGGTATTCCAGTTACGATTATAATATTTTTGTTTATACCTTTGTTAATTAATCTATTTTTTATTTCATCTGTAGGTACTAAATACATATTCGTTCCTTTGTAAATCCATTCCCAACTGTCTACAACATCTGTTATTACTGTAATCAATTTAACATTGGCATTATATTCTTCCTTTATTTTTGATACTATGCATGAACATAATGGGAATGTACTTATAATAACCTTCGGTCTAACGATTTCCATATATTCATGATATTTTTTATAACATAAGTTACAAAAAAACCTATCTATAATATTATTTTCATTATTAACTTTTATATCATAAAACTTATTGTAAACTAACGGATGATTTTCTGTTAGACCGCAATAAATTTTTGAACTAAATTCTTTAACCTTTGGATTTACTATTTCTAAAATATCAGCAATAACAATTTCTGTATCATTATTTAACGCCTCAATCTGTTCCTTTAAAGCATTAGATACACTGTTATGCCCCATCCCAAAGGATGCAGTCAATATTAATATATCTGCCAAATATATACACCTTCTTCCTATGTTAATACTACAAAATGTATTATTTAATTTTAAATATGCATTGTAAAATTAATCTTCTTAATTCATATATATAGTTATATTACCATAATTAGCTTAAATGAACATGAATTTAAATTAAATATTGATTGAAATTTTTTAAAAAACTTATTTTGATTATTTGCATATTTTTGTTGATATTATTTATTGCAATTAATATACCATGTTTTAACAAAAAAAACACGCGCTAATAAGGTGTTGTTATTTTAGATTTCATATGTCTCCTTAATTGTACATGAATTTTCTCAATAATACTATTAATATAGATTATCTTCAGTGATATTATCACATTTGTTATTCCATTTGTGATGCCCTTGCATATATATCTTTCTTTTCCTTATTTGTAAGAAACTTTTCTGTTGTATAAGCTATCACAGCTATGCCAAATATGTTTAAAATAAACCTGATAGCAGTAAATTTAACTCCCATTGATGAGGCTTCAAATAAAATCAAGGGGATTTTTGTAGTTGACCACGCTCCTATGAGTATCAAAACATTTGAGAGCTTACTTCCCTTTTTCAAAAGTACTACAGCAACAGGAAATGCTGCATACAATGGCCCAGCCGCGGCTGATCCTAATGCGAATGCAATCAATGCCCCGAAAATACCCGAACCTTCTCCCATATACTTAATCATTGTCTTTCTTTTTACCCATACATCCAATAACCCCAGCAATATAAAAATTGGTGGTAGTATAGACAACATTTCAAAAGCATTATTTTTTGTAAGTTCGAATGACTTTGAACCAATGTTAGGATACATAACAGCAATTATAATATTTACTATTGTTATAATTATAAAAATCTTATATCTATTGACTATCATCTTTAGCTTATCCATTACATTGCCACCCCCATTACAAGTGCCACTATTATAGAAAAAATAAATGCTTCTACATTTCTTATTATTGTAGCCTTTTTACCGAAAAACTTTATTTCAATTGGCAATGTAACAACACCAACCATCATTAGGGTTGAAATAAATGCTGCAATTTGCATGTAGCCTGCACCGTTCTCCAATAAAGCTGCTGCTAATGGAAACGCTATAAATCCTGGCACTAATGTTATTGCTCCAATAATTGAAGCTGCCAAAACACCCATCCATCCAGATCCATTGCCTATTAAGTGTGAAATTTGGTCTGGAGTTAATATTGCCAACATGATACCTATAATTACTAGTATTGTAAGAAATTGTGGCAGAATATTTTCAAAAGACTTCCATGCCTTTTTCAATGCTATAACTGTTTTTTTCTTATCTTTAATTATTGAAATTATTAACGCAACACTTGCTATTATATACAAAAAAATAGTAGTCATAATTCCTCCATGAATATAAAATACTTTTATATTCTACCATTAAAAATTATATTTTTATGTAACTCAGTTACCTACTTTATTCATAAATTTTAGATTAAAAAAGCCTAAGTTTTTACCTTAAGCCCTTTTAGTCGTTGTTTTCATATATGATTTAAGTGCATATATTAATGAAGGAATAAATATCAATTGGATTATTATCCCTGGTAATCCTGTTATTATAGCACCTTTTACAAACATTACAGGATTTATTTTTATTCCAAATAATTGAACTAACGCTGCTACTGTAACTCCTGCTGCTATTCTTCCTGCAATCATTGAAATAATCAATGAAGGTATAACTGATAATTTTAATTTTCTAGTGGCTAATGAAGCGGTTAAGCCGTACACACCTAATTCAACAGCCATTATAACTGCCATTGGAAACATAACTGGCATACCTGTAAGTAATCCACTTAATATTGGGGTAATTATCCCTAGAAATAATGCCATATATGGCAATAATAGAAATCCACCTATCAATACAGGTATATGCATTGGAAGCACCATAGGGCCTGTAATTCCAAACATATGGAATATCATTGGAAGTATTAGTCCTGTTGCTAATAATAAACCACTTAAAACTAATTCTCTTGTTGTAACTGTTCTATTCACTTTTTCCTCCTAATAAAAAACTTAAACTTTATTTATTGTTATTTTTAATACTATGCAAAAACCTTGATATATCTTCTAATAATATTTCAATATTATCTGTTTTAAGAGACAATGTTTCAATTGGACACATTCCACTTTTATCACGGTTTTTAATATATGGTGTTTGTTGATCAAACTCATATATTATATTTGTTTCTTTTAAATAATTTATTGCATTTTCAGAAATAAGCTTTGTTTTTAATTGCTTTATCCCTGCATATTCACAGAGCATTGCTGCTGCCTTTCCAGTGACCCTATCTGCAACGCTTGAACCTACAAGCTCATTCTTATGCTCAGTTACAGATGTAAACAATGGCTTTATTCCTTTTTCACTACTTGAAAAAATAACTTTACCATCATTAGCTATTACTAAAGTATAATTTACTTTTTCTAGCATTTCTACTGCTATATCAATATCACTCATTAAATTCATCCTTTCAAAAAATTTCCTGAACTCTCCCTACTTGACCGTCGTCAAGCATAACTTTGATTCCATGCGGATGACTGCTACTGTTTGTAAGTATACGTGCTACCACACCCTCAGTCAGCTTTCCAGTAGGCTGATCTTTTTTTAGCACAATTTTAACCCTTGATCCTATTTTTATAGCTACCCTGTTTTGTCCGTTCATAGATATCCCTTCTAAATTCTATTATTTCATCATACAATAAGGCTGATTTTTAGTTTATCGCTTATTGTTAGCAAAATCAACATACAATTAAATTTGAATCATGAAATCTGCATTACCTTGATGGTGAATGCTTCCGTTGGGGGAGGCCTGATTAAATCTGTTTATTTTGGCGGAGAGGGTGGGATTCGAACCCACGTGAGATTGCTCTCAAACTGATTTCGAGTCAGCCCCGTTATGACCACTTCGATACCTCTCCATATATTATTACTATAATGTGTTTTTCTCTTTAAATATTTCTTTTCTTAGTTTCTCTGCTGTTAGCGTGATTGCAATTCCGCCCTGGGCTGTTTCTCTTAATTCAGGTGGTAGCTGTTTTCCTACCTTGTTCATTGCCCATACTACTTCATCAAAAGGTATTTTGCTTTTCACTCCAGCCATAACAATTTCTGCTGTTGTTAGAGCACTAACTGTTCCTGCTATATTGCGCTTTGCACATGGCACTTCAACTAGACCTGCTACAGGGTCGCATATCAATCCTAGAATGTTCTTTAGAACTATTGCAGCTGCATCTAAAGCCCGTTCAGGAGTACCTCCCATCATTTCAACAACTGCTGCTGAGCCCATTGCTGCTGCAGAACCGCATTCTGCCTGGCAACCTCCCTCTGCGCCTGCTAATGTTGCATTTTTAGCAATAATAATTCCTATGCATGAAGCAGTAAATAAAGCATTTATCATATCTTCTTCTGTCTTGCCCAATTTTTCCGCTGCAGAAATTATAACTGCTGGTATAATTCCACAAGATCCTGCTGTTGGGCTTGCTACAATTCTTCCCATAGCTGCATTTACTTCTGAAGATGAAATAGCTCTCGCCATAGCTTTAACCATAAAATCTCCAGTCAACGAATTGCCATTGTCTGCGTACTTTTTAAGCCTGTATGCATCTCCTCCAATTAAACCACTAACTGATTTTACTTCTTTTTCCTGACCAAGGCTAGAGGAACTTTTCATTACCTGAAGGTTTTTTCTCATTTTATTTATAACTTCTATCCTGCTTAATTCTGATTTCTCCATCTCTACTCTTATAGTGTATTCCCATATTGGAATGTTTTCTTTTTTACAAACATCTATTAATTCTATACCGGTTGAAACAAACATAAATTACCTCCCTATACAATTGGGTTTATAAATTTTGCACTTTTTATTTCATGCATTTTTTTAATTTCATTTATCACACTTTCCAATAGCACACTATCCGTTTCAAGCGCCATAGTAGCCATCTTTCCTTTTCCGCTTCGATAAACCCTCATATTAGCTATATTAATATTATTTTCATACAATATTGATGATATTTTCGATATAAAACCTGGTAAATCCCTATGATTTGTGAGTATTGTAGGACGTTCACCTGTAAATTCAACATTTTGACCATCGATATTAAAAATAATGATATTGCCTCCGCCTATTGAAGACCCGGTTACTTCTGTTGTGGATCCATCTTCTTTATTTATAATAAATTTTACTGTATTTGGATGCACATCACCTAAATCAGTTTCTGTAAATTTAATTTCTATCTTTTTTTCATCTGCTATGGCTAATGATTTTTTTAAGTTCTCATCCCATGGATCCATATTAAGAATTCCTGCAACTAATGCCTTATCTGTTCCATGACCCTTATAAGTTTGTGCAAATGAACCATGAAGTAAAAACTCCACCTTTTTAATATTCCCTCCAGCAATTATGCTTGCAATCTTTGCAAGTCTTGCAGCACCAGCAGTATGAGAGCTTGATGGCCCAATCATTATTGGACCCATTATATCAAAAACACCGTAGTCCCTCATATATTTCTCCTTGAATTTTTACAATTATTACTTTTATGGTGTTAATATCTAATAAAAGCAACCGTCATTATTTTAAATTTTTAAATGTTTCAACAGCATGTTTTAATTTATTCACAATAGGAAGATTATATGGACATTTTCTTTCACATTTTCTACATCTTACACAAGCTGTTGCTTTTACCAGTAAAGCATCGTATTTACTCTTACCATAATCGGGCAAATTATATCTTGTTACATAACCTTCAAATATAAATATATTTGGTATATCAATACCTTCAGGACATGGTTTACAATAACCACACCTTCTACAAAAATCATTTCCTAATACTTCAATTTCTTTGTTTATATATTCCTGTTCTTCTATAGTTATCTTCTCCATGCTTTCGCCAACTGATGCATTTTCAATAACCTGTTCAATTGAATCCATCCCAGGTATTGCAACATTTATTAAGTTACTGTTTACAATATATTTCAACGATAATTTCTGTTTTGAAAATGCTCCTCCTGCCATTGGTTTCATAGCAATTGTGCCCATGCCTTTTTCTAATGCTTTAGTAAACAACTCAATTCCTTGTGATTCTACAGGATTAAATGGAAACTGTATTGTTTCAAATTCATCATGTTCTATTGCTTGCATCAAAATCTCTCTAATGTGTCCTGTAATTCCTATATGCCTGATTAATCCATTTTCCTTAGCTTCAACTAATGCCTTTAATGCTCCACTTTCAGAAACAACTAAATCAAGCTGCTCTTGTTTGCTCACATTGTGAACCTGAAATAAATCAATATAGTCCAGTTGCATTGTTTCTAAGCTTTTTTTAATGGAATTTTTCATTGATTCATAATCATAGCTCATTGCTTTTGTTGCTATATAAAAACTTTCTCTTCCTGCTTCCTTTAAAGCATTTCCAATATATTGTTCGCTTACAGTATATGCCTGTGCAGTATCAATAAAATTAATTCCCCTGTTTTTTGCTTCAATTATTATGTTTGTTGCTTCTTCTTGTCTTACTCTTTGAATAGGGATGCCACCAAGACCTATAACAGACACTTCCATTCCTGTGTTACCTAACAATATTTTTTTCATATTATTCTCCAAGATTTATAATAATTAATTATATAATAATCCAAGGATAACGTCAAACATTTTCACTTCCCTTAAGGTCGTTAAAATGGGGTTAGGCATACAAACAACCCGCAAATTTAAACTTGCGGGTTGTTTGTATGATTTGGAAGAAGATAAAAAAGTATTATCTTAATATAGTTATTTACAATTTTACATAATTTATTCATATATTATAAAAACTTTTAATATTAGTTTACTGAAGAAGGTGATTTGTTGAAAGCTATATTAGGATTCATCCCTATTTTTATTTTATATATTACCGTATTTAGATTTGTATATTTAGAGGGTGGTCTATCAATTATAATAAATGTTTGCTTGCCAATTCTTTTAGGAATTATTATGGCATCAGTTTTAAATCCTTTACTTGTTTTTATACAAAAAACATTTAAAATTAAAAATAGAGTTACAGCTATAATTATAACATTTATGATTATACTTATAATGATTTCCGTAATCTTAACAATTATTACACCTAATATTATTAAGAGCATTAAACAGCTAATGACAGATCTTCCTGCTTTATTTTACAAAACAGATAAATATCTATCAGATTTCGGAAAAGAAAACAACTTAATTGAAAGTTGGCTTATTGAATTAACTGAAAAGCTTTCATCTCTTATGTCTTCTTTATTAAATTTTGCTTTCGAAAAAGTAATAAACATATTTGCTGCTTTAGGAAATTTATTACTAGCAATTATTATTTCTATATATGTACTAATTGACAAAGAAAAAATAGAGAATTGGACTTTTCGTTTTTCTTGCACAATCTTTGGTAGTAAAATGACACAAGAAATGTTTAAAATAATCCACAGCTTATACAACAATTTATCAAGCTACATAGTAGGTAAATTAATTGCCTCAGTGATAACTGGATTATTAATATTTATTGGTTCAAAATATATAATTAAAACACCTTATCCAGCTATTGATGGACTTTTTATTGGCATTACAAATATAATTCCTTACTTTGGCACCTTCATAGGAGGCGCACCCATTATTATAATTAATACACTTTATAATCCACACAAAGGCTTTTTAATATTCATTTATATTTTAATTGTTCAACAAATTGATAATTTAATAATTGATCCTAGAATTTTAAGCAATAAGCTTTCGATTAAACCGATTATTATAATTTCTTCCATAATTGTAGGCGGGGGGTTATTTGGACCTGTTGGATTATTTTTAGCTACTCCTGTGGCTGCTTTAATTAAGTCATCCATTGATGTCTTTATGAATTATAAATTCAATGAAAATAATGGAAGCCAAAAGACTAAATTATAAAAATCGTGCACGTTTGTGGATAAATCTGTTGACAAGTACCTAAAAAGGCATAAAATTTGTGTATAACTACTTTAAACAATTTCGTATGCCTGTGCATAACTCTTGAAAATAAAGGTGAATTTCAATGTGGAACGATAAAAGATACCATACTTTAGATTTTGAAATGAAAAAAATTTTCGGTGAAAAGACAATTAAATTATCAATTGATGGTGGGTTTACTTGCCCTAATAGAGATGGCACTATAGGTAGCAATGGCTGTATTTTTTGCAGTGAAAGAGGCTCTGGCGATTTTAATTCAGATAAATACAAGACAATAACTGAACAAATTAATGAACAAAAACAAATAATGTCAAATAAGTGGAAAAGCAATACCTATATTGCGTATTTTCAAAATTATACAAATACATATGATACTGTTGATAACTTAAGAAAGAAGTTTTATGAAGCATTAAGTTGTGAAAATATTAAAGGTCTTGCTATAGCAACAAGGGCTGATTGCATTGATTCAGATATTATAGAACTATTAGAGGAACTTAATTCTAAAACTTTTTTATGGGTGGAACTTGGTCTTCAATCAATAAATGACAAAACAGCCAACTTCTTAAGACGAGGTTACAAGCTTGAGCAATTTGATAAAACATTTGAACAGCTTAAAAATAAAAATATTAAAACAGTTGTGCATTTAATTATTGGAATCCCAGGTGAAACAAGACATGATATGCTTGATTCAGTTAAGTATATTTCTTATAAAAATGTTTGGGGAGTCAAACTTCACATGCTACATATCTTAAAAAACACAGATTTAGCAGAATACTATGAAAAAAATAATTTTATAATATTATCATTAGAAGAATATGTTGACATTATTTGTGATGCTATAGAGCTGTTACGTCCTGAAATAGTTATTCACAGATTAACTGGTGACGGGAAAAAATCTGATTTAATTGAACCACTGTGGACGTTACATAAATTAAAAGTGCTGTCAGATATTGATAAAACATTAAGATTGAGGCAAAGCTACCAAGGTAAAATATTACCATTGTAATGTTAATGTAATACTATATATGTTGATTCATTATATAATAAATATAAGAAGGTACTGTATATAGTATTTTTTATTTAAAAAAACTGGGCGTGTAAATATGAAAAAAATTTGTTTGTTAATTATAATTTTACTGATAACCCTATCAGCATACATAAATGTATATGCATATAATTTTCCTGACATAAATAAGGATGCTATTTTAGAGGAAGCAGTTGACTTATTATCAAACTATGGAATGATACAAGGTTATCCAGATGGCACATTTAAGCCTGAAAAGCTAGTGACCCGTGCAGAAATGGCTAAAATAGTCACAATTTCTGCAGGGTATTTTGAATATTCAAAGAATATGACATCAATATATGAAGACATGCATGGGCATTGGGCAGAAAGCTACGTTGAACTTGCAGATGTTCTTAATATAGTAAAAGGAATTTCTCCAGCAATGTATGGCCCTGATAATTTTATTAAATTCGAAGAAGCATACACAATGGTAATCAGACTTTTAGGATATAGTGATGAATCTCTTGGTGGGCATTGGCCTTCTAATTACTATGCTAAGGCTTTAGAGCTTAACCTATTCCAAAATATTGAAACTAATAAAGAATTTGTAACAAGAAGAGATATTTCATTAATGCTTTATAATGCTCTGAGTTTAGACCTTGTAAAAGTAAAAGAAAACAACACCATATACACTACCGGAAAGACTCTTCTTTCATTAATTGGTAAAAAGGAAACAAAAGAAATTACACTTTCAGATTTAAAAATTGAACACTTTGATTATACCAATTACCTTTTTAATAAGTGGGATATTTATTATGATAATAAAGGTAATATAGTATATGTAACAAACCCTAGATATAACGAATTCTCAGGTACAGTTACTAGCATTTTGACAAACAGGGTTATATTTGTAACTGATGATTATGGCAATGTTAGAGCATTTCAGCTTCCTAACATACCTATAGTTATAAATGGGAAAAAAGAAAGTTTTAATAATTTAACTAACAGCAAGATTTGTGTTGTTTACGAAGACGACTCTTTTAATGGCGATGTTATAGGTATAATAGCATCTAAAGAAACTGATTTTAAAGTTGCTGAAAGAGATGATTTATACAAACATGGAAGCAAGTTGTTTTTAAGTAAAACCCTTCCAACAAAATACAATGGAGAGATTAATTATAATAAACTTCACGTCTTTGGTGATGCTTCTTCTTTAGAAGATATTATTGCAAATGATGTTGTATATTTCTATGAAACAAAAGATTCAAACAAAGTTACAGCACTTTCATTAGAAGTTGTAAGAAAGCAAACTGACGGAATAGTAACAGCCTTACAATCAGTTGACAACAACACCTTTTACACTGTAAATTCAATAAGCTACAAAACGGGAGATAATTTCATATTTACAGAGAAAGCTTCTGTTAACGATACTGTGAAATTAATTCTGGACAACAATAATTACATAATTAAGCTTAATATTATTAGATATGGGAAATACCCTTCAACCTTCGGTATAGTGTTAAGTTCGTCAAACAGTACTAACGACAGTGCTTCTGTAAAAATACTTGATAAATATGGGGTGTTAAAGACCTATAAACTCGCAGATAATTCAAATGTAGTAAAAGTAATTGACAATGGCACAGATCTAATTAAAAATACATTTTTAAAAAAGAACGACTTAGTGAAATTTGATCCTACATCCAACGGAACCTTAAAAATCATTAATTATATTCCATCTCCAACTTATATTGCAAGTAGCTACAATATTGAAACACGAACTCTATCAAACGGGTACCAAATAGCATCAGATACTTATATAGTTTATGAACAAAATGGAAAATATCAACTACTCGAACCTAATCAGCTTGGTTCATACCTTGAGGGTAAAGCAGTTATAGGATACAATTCACATATTGATGCTTTATATTTAAGCAGAGGAATAAAGACTGAAAATGCCATAACGGTGACTCCTAATGCTCCTCAAACATTTAACGGGAAAATTTATGGTGCTATAAAAGGTGTTACAAAAATAGATGACACAACTAGTCATGTTCAGTTTTTCAACAACAGCAATGTATTTTCTGTTTCTAATACATCTGCTGCAGGCAAAAGAGTTTCATCTATATTAAATTCTTATGTAAGAGCTGAAATAGTTAATGGAACAATTTCAAGTATAGAAAAAGTTACACCTGAAACTGATAAGGTTAAGATAACTCAAGTTTATGCAAACCAATTGTTGATAGATAGTATAACATATATGGAATATTCAACAGACTTAAATGTATATGTAATAACACAAGACAAGACAGGTAGTGTAACAAGTTTTAAATCAGGTACTAAAGGTGATATAAAATCTGGATCTATTGTACAGCTTTATGATTTGTACGGTGGCTTTGATGGAATAATTGACGTAGTTATGGTGTTTAATTAAAAAAGGGCCTGAGCCCTTTTTTTTATACTATCTTTGTAGTAAAATCTTCTATATTCCAAACATCTGTTATAAAGCTTTCATAGAAATATGGTTCATGGCTTACAAGTATAATTGTTCCTTTAAATTCTAATAATGCTTTTTCTAACTCATCTTTAGCATCTGGATCTAAATGACTTGTAGGCTCATCAAGCACCAGGAAGTTAAATTCCTTTAGAAGTATCTTACAAAGTCTCACCTTTGCATTTTCTCCTCCTGATAGAACCTTCATCATGCTAGTAATATTCTCTGTTGTTAAGCCGCAACGAGCAAGTTCAATTCTTACTTCATGATTTGTTAAAGAAGGATATTCATTCCAAACCTCTTCTAATGCTGTATTAGAATTATTCTTTGCATCCTCCTGCTCAAAATAACCATAAGCAACATTTTCTCCAAAAGAAACACTTCCACTTATAGGAGAAATTAATCCTAACATTGTTCTTAATAAAGTTGATTTGCCAAGACCATTAACCCCAATTAGAGCTATCTTTTTGTTTCTTTCAACCTGGAAGTTCATTGGGCTAGTCAATGGTTGATCATAACCTATTACCAAATCTTTCGCATCTATTAAAAATCTACTTGGCGCTCTTGTTTCTTTAAATCTAAATGTAGGTTTAGGTTTATCCCTTGGTCTATCTAATATGTCCATTTTTTCAAGCTGCTTCATTCTACTGTTTGCCATGCCTCGTGTTGCCACTCTAGCTTTATTGCGCACAATAAAATCTTCAAGTTTTTCAATTTCTTTTTGTTGTTTTTCATATTCTCTTTCACTTCTTTGCTTGTTTAAATCATATATCCTTTGAAATTCCTCATAATTTCCCACATAGCGTGTTAAGCTACAATTGTCAACATGATAGATAATATTACACACATCATTGATAAATGGTATATCATGTGAAATCAATATAAATGCATTTTCATAATTCTGTAAATAATTTGTAAGCCATCTAATATGATTTACATCTAAATAGTTTGTAGGCTCATCAAGAAGCAATATTGTAGGATTTTGAAGCAAAAGTTTTGTTAATAGTACTTTTGTTCTCTGCCCTCCACTAAGCTCATCAACTGACTTCTCAAGTCCTATATCTACAAGGCCGAGACCGTTTGCTAATTCGTCTATTTTTGTATCAATAAAATAAAATCCACTGCTATCCAATATTGTTTGAATATCAGCTGCATCCTCCATCATTCTATTGACTTCATCATCTTCAGCTAAAGCCATATCCTCGTAAAGCTTCATCATTTCCTGTTCCATATTAAACAAGTTATCAAATGCTAATCGAAGATTTTCTCTTATTGTTGTTCCTTGCTTTAATGCTGAATGCTGATCAAGATAGCCTACTATTACTCTTTTTGACCACTCCACTGTTCCTTCGTCAGGCATCAATTTTCCTGTTATAATATTTAAAAATGTAGATTTTCCTTCTCCGTTTGCACCTATTAATGCAAGGAACAGCA
>MCHG01000411.1_pt1 | contig 12836 bp, 14 predicted proteins | sample 787351 | NCBI WGS metagenome assembly MCHG01 (sample SAMN05430296, study PRJNA330682) | permafrost metagenome | biome: Cold desert; feature: permafrost; material: soil; isolation source: enrichment culture inoculated with soil incubated with H2/CO2 at 20 degrees... ... | reverse complement strand
GCTAGGTTCCTCCTAAAGGTTTCAGCCCATGAGCATTCCCCTTTACCAGACTTATCCTGGCGCAATATACTTTCTGATAGTACGCGAAAAAGGGCACGATACTTCGTGCCCTTTTAACTATATCACCTGGTTCCAAGCGTCCAATATTTCCACATCTGTACACTCCTTGGAAATAACCGCTCGCCCAATCCCTTGAGGGAGAATCAGAATCTTTCGTCCCCCTCGATTTTTCTTATCCGCTTGCATGATTTGCAACAAGACTTGAGGGTCTTGCCTCATAATGGCAGTATCAATAATTTCGGCAATTTTAGTTGGTAATCCATAGGTTTTCAACAATCGCTTGATACGATCAACCTCTGTCATGGTGATTAACCCTTTGGCATTAGCGAGATAAGCTGCAGCCACGAGGCCTATGCTGACCCCTTGCCCATGGGTCACGCCACGATAGTTCATCTCAGTCTCTATGGCATGCCCGAAGCTATGCCCAAGATTTAACAAGGCGCGCAACCCATGCTCTCGTTCATCTTGGGAAACAATTCTCACTTTGACTGTAGAAGACCGTGTTACCATTTCACGCCATATCAAGGGATCCCGACGTCTAAGACCCTCTTCCTCTGTTTCAAAAAACTCAAAGAGGCCCGAGTTTTCAATTAAGGAATGCTTAATGCTCTCCGCTAAACCATTTTCAACCTCTTCCCACGGCAGACTTTCGAGCGTTGTAAAATCTGTCCAAACCGCTTGAGGAGGATAAAATGCTCCTAAGATATTCTTACCTGCCGGATGATTCACAGCAACTTTCCCACCGATACTGCTGTCAACCTGCGCCAACAAGGTTGTAGGCACTTGAATTAAACGAATCCCTCGCATAAAGACACTAGCAAAAAAGCCAGCTAAATCTCCAATAACACCGCCTCCGAGGGCAATAACTAGAGTATGGCGGTCGGCACCGTAGCGTAGTGCCGCTGTCGTTAACTGACTTAAACGTTCCAGAGATTTTTCTGTTTCTCCGGCGGGGACAAACAAGAAATTCACGCGATATTTGACAAGAAGTCCTGTCTGGAGACGTTCCGCGTATAGTTTCGCTATTTGTGGATTGGTGATAATAAGAATGTGCTCTATATCATCAAACTGAGAATGAATAAACTCTCCAAGCGCTTCGAGTTGCACTCCTAAAAACACCGGGTAGGGTATGTTTGCTGTCACTTCAATTTTCTGACACTCTGGCAAACTCATTATCCGTCATCCTTCCAAGCCTTGCAATAATTTCACTCACCACTTCGTCAATATTTTTCCGCGACGTATCTACCGTAAAGTCTGCCTGGGCATAGCAAACTTGTCGCTCAGTCCATAATTTTTCAATAGCCTCTTTTGTGCCCTTGAGAAGCGGGCGGTCATTCTTATGTCCGATTCGACTGATAATAGCCTCCATCGTGGCATGAAGATTAATAATAATCCCGTTCTGAGCCAAAGCTTCTAAGTTGCGAGGATCTACTACGGTCCCTCCGCCCGTCGCAATTACAATTTGGCCCTTTTGACTGAGCTTAGCGACCACAATTCTTTCTTCAGAGCGAAAGCGGGTCTCTCCATGCCGTCGAAAAATCTCAGTCACACTCAAACTTGTAACTTCTCCAATGACACAGTCTGTATCGACAAAATCCCAAGCGAGCGACAACGCTAAGCGCTTACCAACTGTACTTTTGCCAGTTCCCATAAATCCAATGAGAACGATATTTCGCATGGAGATCACCCTCTCAATGTTAAAGTGCTAAATACGCTTGATAGGCTTTCCAGGCTGTTTGCAATTCGATAAAGCTGTCTGCTGGAAATTTTTCAAGCACTGCTTCGGCAATCACCCATGCCACTACGTGTTCCAACACAACCAAAGCTGCTGGCACAGCACAGACATCAGAACGTTCCACACTCGCCTTTACTACCTCTTTAGTTTCCAGGTGCACAGTGTCTAGAGGCTGATACAAGGTTGGGATCGGTTTCATCACCACTTGAAGAAGAATGGGTTCCCCGTTGCTCATACCCCCTTCAATTCCTCCCGCATGATTAGAAGCCCTAGCAAAACCCTGCCCCTTGCTATAAGTGATCGGGTCATGAACCAACGAGCCCATACGCTCCCCTGCTTCAAATCCGAGTCCGAAAGAAACCCCTTTCATTGCTTGTACTGAGAGCACTGCTTGGGCCAGTTTTCCATCCAACTTACGGTCCCACTGAACATGAGATCCAAGCCCTGGAGGAACATTATGAACTTGTACCTCTAATAGTCCGCCCAAGGATTCACCTTGCTCCCGAGCTTCAAGGAGTCGATTCTCCATCTTTTGTTCAGCACTAGCGTCCCCCACTGACCACTCTGATTGTTCTACACGTTGCCAATACTCTCTCTCGTCAGTATACTCCGCATGCACACCCCCTACTGCTAGGACATGCCCTCTGATCTCTACTCCAAGCGCAGATAACCCTTGTCTAACAATGCTACCGATCGCCACCCGCATAGCAGTCTCTCTTGCACTCGCTCTCTCGAGAATATTCCTCACTTCTGTGCGGTATTTAAGCGTTCCTGTCAAGTCTGCATGCCCTGGTCGTGGAGTCATCACCTTTCGGCTCTCTAAGTCAGCATCTGCGCCCCAGGCCATGATCTCCGCCCAGTTTTCCCAATCACGATTATGAATCTCCAACGCCACCGGAGCACCTGTGCTTAAGCCCCCTCGCACACCAGAAACAAGATGAACCTCATCTTGTTCAATAGACATCCGCCCTCCGCGCCCAGGACCAAGTTGTCTCTTTCTTAAGGCTTCATCCACTCTATCCTTAGAAATCTTCATTCCCGACGGTAGGCCTTCAATAATTCCCACCAATTTCTGACCATGAGATTCCCCCGCTGTTAAAAAACGCATTATTTATCCTTCTCTCTATCCCCGTCACTTTTCTCTGATGCGCATGCCTACCGGGGCAACAATGACGCTCCTCTGCTCATCTGAAGAATTAATCAAAGTGATGGTTGTTCCCTGACTTCGCCCTGAGGCATTAAATCTCAATACGCCATCTTTATCCCCAGGGCTTCCAAAAAACTCAATGCCATCCTTAAAATAGATATCTTTTATCCTTTTGCCTTGCCTAAATATTTGATAATGGTGATCCCCAGCCTGATAATAAAACTTAACATCATACCAGGTATTTTCCGCCAAGGCGGCCTGTCGGACATCCCTAATCTCTTCGAGTAATTGAGTAGTCGCAAAGGCAAGGCGTTGCTTTTCAAAGTTAACAGGAAGCTTAATGAGTAGATAAAAACCTGAACCCGCCAAGAGAATTAATACCAGCATCATTTCCAGCAACGTAAATCCTCGATCATAGGCCTTTAATTTGCTCATTACAAACTCACCCTTTATAAAACATCCGACGTAAGAGTTGGTCTTTTAAAGCTAATTGCATCGCTTCAACTGGAGCTTGTCCGCCTAACCAGAACTCCCACGCTAAAGCACCTTGATACAGAAGCATACCTAATCCGTTCAGAGTACGGCACCCCTTCTTTTTCGCGTCCTGCAAAAAAGCCGTTTGAGTAGGGTTAAATATTATGTCGACGACAAGCGCTTGCTCAGAAATTCCTTGTAGTGAAAATGGGAATGGCTCCCCGTGTAACCCCACCGAAGTCGTCTGAACCAACAGATCGACCTCTTCCAGCCAATCTCCCGGAGCAAATTCCCCTGAAGTTGCCGTTCCTCCCTGAGCTCGAATCCCCAGAACCAGCGCCAGAGCCTTTTCTGGTGATCGATTAATAATATGCACCTTCATCCCCTGTTCAGCCAGCGCTAGAGCAATCCCTTTAGAAGCTCCGCCCGCCCCGAGGAGAACTGCTTTTTTCCCCTTAAATCCGTTGAGTTCTCCTTCAACAGATCGAATAAACCCAGCCCCATCCGTATTATGACCAATTCGCTGCCCGTCATTTATTTTAACGGTATTAACCGCCCCAGCCCGTCTGGCTTCAGGGGTAAGCGTGTCTAGAAGGGAAATGATCTTCTCCTTATGCGGTAGGGTTACGTTCCAACCAGAAAACCCTAGAGCACAAAGGCCCTCTACAGCCTCCGACAAATCCCTAGGCGCCACATGAAAGCGTTGGTAGTCTGCTTCAATTCCTAAGGCATCATACCCTGCATTGTGCATCGTTGGAGAGAGGGAGTGCGCGATAGGATCCCCGATAACCGCATAATGCTTCTCCATTTATCTTAACAGTCCTTTACAAATGGGTCTCTTTGTCCCACATTTTTTAATAGAGAAAAAGGAATGGCAGGCCATTCCCTAAGTGTTTAATGAATTTTCGGGCTGAAAGGTTTCGCGGGAGCAAAATGCTTCATCAACCAGACGAGCAACCTCTCCATCCTGCGCATAACGCGGGTTCCTATAAATTCGCGATCATTAATAGGGCTGACCAGAATCGTATAGAGGCCGAGCCGATTTCCGCCTAATATATCCGTAAACAATTGATCACCAATGACCGCAGTATCCTGATGCCCCGTTCCCAAAAGACCCATTCCCGAGCGGAAGGCTCTTCTGCGAGGCTTAGTCGCTCCGAAAACAAAAGGAATATCCAAGCGCTCCGCAACCACAGCTACGCGCTGTCGCTTACTGTTGTTAGACACAACACATGCACAAATTCCAGCGGCCTTAACTTTAATAAACCACTCTGCCACTTTAGGACCTACTTCGACGTCATTCCAGGGGGTCATAGTGTTATCCAAGTCTATAATAAGGCCTTTGATCCCGTCCTTAGTAAGTTGCTCAACTGAAATAAGATCGAGTGACGGAGCATGAAGTGTTGGCCGAAAATACTCAAACATTGAACCCTCCAAGTGTATAACTTTTGATAATTATACCTTAGAGGATACCGCAAGAGCAAGTAATGGACTTATCTTTTCGTATTAATCTTCTCCATCTCTTCCATTAATTTTTGAATTGCTTTTTTTTCAATGCGTGAAACATACGAACGCGAAATCTCTAAAGCCTTTGCAATCTCCCTTTGTGTCCGTTTAGGGCTGTTCATCAGCCCATACCGCAACTGAAGAACCATTTTTTCCCTTCGATTCAGCTTCTTCACAAGTTCGAGCAATGCTTTTTGTTCCGACTCGTTTTCAACCTTTACTGAAATATCCTCTTCATTCGAACCTAGAACATCTATGAGCGATATCTCATTGCCTTCTTTATCCATACCAATCGGATCGTAAATTGAAACTTCGCCTCGAGACTTTTTCAGTGATCGCAAATGCATTAAGATCTCGTTCTCGATACAACGAGCTGCATAAGTGGCAAGTTTGGTCCCTTTATTCGGATCAAACGTATTAATCCCCTTGATCAAGCCAATCGTACCAATGGAAATCAAGTCGTCACCGTCTTCCCCTGTTCCGTCAAACTTCTTAACGTTGTTAACTTATAATGAGTCTCCCGATTGTTTTTTTATTCATTTCCTAGATACTTTTCCATTGCCTACCAAGACTATATTCGTTTCCATTATTTTACCACGCCTGTCCTTCACAATCAATTATTGTAAAATCATACACTGCGTCTCTGGCCTGGTGTATATTCATGCTCCGTTACCATAGAAAAAACGCCTTCATATTCCATTTTAGCGAACCCAGGTCGTAACGTAACTTTGATCTGATCCACTAGTAATAAGAATATCTGTCTTTTATCCTCAAAGGATAATTCCTCTGCATTTACTAGAAGTGGTTGAATTTGTTTAAAGATCAATTCACGGTCACCGTCAGATAAAGCTGCTTTTTGTGAGTCCTGTTCTGCCTCAATTAAAACTTGCCATTCGCGCGCAAGCCCTTGTTCTTTGCGCTTGATCTCAGCTAAATGCCGTTCTACGTCCTCATCATTCATAAGATCCTTCCTATATAGTCGCACTACCCTATCTTTTTCTTTCTGTACAGTTTTTAGAGATTGATCCAGTCGCTCTCGTTCTTGTTTGAAATCTATTTTCGTAACGCTGGCTTGTCCAATATATTTTACGTTACTGGAATCCAAAAGTGCAGCGGATATATCACGCCAAATATACTTATCTAGAAATTCGGATCGTATGGAACTACTTAGACACTTAGGAGTGTCATAACTGCGTGGATTTAAGTTTGGGCAACGATATGTGCCCACAAGCTCAGATCCCACTTTATGCTTGGCTGTATAAGATGTTCCCTGTAGGACTCTGCCGCAATTTGAGCACCGTAGATATCCACCTCTAGCAAGATATTCAAGCTTAGTTTTTCGTTTATTATATATAGTGTTTTGCACTTTTTTCGCTTGAGCTTTGTAAAAGGTTTCTTCATCTATAATAGCTGGCACTTCAATTATGATGTGCTCACTTTCCGGCCGATTGGTCTGCGATATGGCAGGATTTCCCCCTGCTGTCTTTTTGTCTTTTATTCGTGTATTCTTTCTACGATTATATATAAAAGTGCCAATATAGGTTTTGCTGGTTAAGATATTTCTTATAGTAGAAGCATTCCAGTGCGAGAGTCTCGGTTCCGCGCCCATTTCGATTAAACGTGTTCCAATTCCCCTCATCGTTTCGCCCGCAATGTACCAATCGTAAATATTTCGAACGATAATTTTCTCTTCCCGATCAACAATTAACTTTCTTTCTTGCCGGATATACCCATAAGGTGGCGTTCGCATTGCCATAATAAATCCTTCCTTTGACCGCTTTAATCTCCCAATAAGGGTACGCTCTCGAATTTTATCTTTTTCAATCTCAGACATAATTCCGAACATCGCAAAAAATATCTTACCCTCTTGGGTGTTTCTATCATAGTCTCCATCAGCAAAATGTAACGAGATTCTATTTTTTTCAAATTCATCAGCTAGTGTCAACTGATGTGTTAAGGATCTTCCCATGCGATCTAGTCGAAGAAAAATGACGGCATTTGTAATGATACCATGCTCAATATCACGTCTTAACTCGTTTAGAGCCGGACGATCAATATATTCTCCGGATTCCCCTTCGTCACTGTAAATATGCAAGTCGACTTGATGATATCCAAGTTGTAAAGCTTTCGCAGTACAAGACTCAATTTGATTTTCAATGCTCGTATTTTCTTTTTGCCCATCCGTAGAAATCCGGGCGTAAATTGCCACTCCCATAAATTCACCTCATTTTTTCTCCCGCTAGATCATTTCTCTTGGCGGAGCAGAAATGATATTAAAAGTACATGGTGCAAACAACGTTATACATTAACACTCAAGGTAACACAATATCTGGTACATTCACTACTCTCGATAAGTAAATTAAACCGCAAAAATCAAATCGTTTGGCTTTTCTTGGTTTTGCCCTCGGATCTTGTCTCTTTCGTATTCAGTAAATCTCCCCCCATGCTTCGCAACAATTTCTCCTCAAGACAATTATTATTGCGTTAACAAATACTGTCTTTATTTTGAGACGATCAAACTCTTCTTGCAGTATTAATCGTATATTAGGTCTATAACAAATAATGAACTCCCTAGCAACGCTCAGCTCTATATCATATCGCAAGGAGTTAAGACCAGGCCGATCCAGGTACTCGTCGCTACTATCGTCGGAATGGACCTGTAACAGATCTCCACACTATCCCAGCTCCTGCGCTAAATCTCTGCAAGCCACTAACTGTTTATTGATGATGCTTGTCCCACTATCCCCTTGCCCTTCAGTAGCAACTCGGTAATATATAGCAATTGACATAATAATGCCCCTGGTTAATATTTATCACCCGGCCGTTGATAACTCATTTTATGGCCGGGCGAGGTTGTTAGGACTAATCTAACAATACGGGCTGAACGGCTAAATCTATTTCAACATTATTATAACTTATTTTCGACCATATTTCCCTTTTCTCTGAGGTTGGTGTTTCGATATTTGTCGTGCGTTTCACCAGTAACGCAAAAACCCTGGTCAAGCGTTCTTCACGTTCTTTATCGTCCATATAACGCCATCCCCTTTCTTTCTCAAATAATCATCTATAAAAGATATCTATGCAGGACAGCTGGTCCACCTGGCCTGTCTGCTATGACACTAATTTTGTCACATCAAACGTCATATTCTGATAGCATAGCCCCCTTATTAATTCAGATTGGAATAGAGTGGGGATAGGATAGTGAAAAAACCAAAATATAAAAGGGAGTACGTCTGTGCAAATTAATGCACTAACATACCCCCCGTAGGAGTCTAAAAAACGATATAGTAATGGGCACAAAAACAATGTTTCATGTGCCCTAATAATGTCCGCATTCCCCCGTATCGGACTCTATATGACAAATAAGCATATCGTGAAATATACTGTTTTAAGGCGTTAGCGAAAGCCAAACGCTAAAATCACACGCAGTAGCGCTTTTACAACATCTGCTATAAAGCAGACTAACTGCTGCATCTTGCCAGCAGCGATTATCGTCACTCTTCATCAATGAAGTGCAACAAAATTCAATCAAGGATTATTTAACTAATATATCAGACTTCAGAGAAAAAACACACTTATTATTAACAGATTATAATAAGTGTCTATGCCTATGAATTGTTGTTATAGACATTACCATTGCAATATCTATAACAACAATTTATGGCCGGAAGTTATGTAGGCTAATTTGTCGTTTAGGGCTAAGAGACTAATTTCATCTCTAGAATACCATTACTTATTTCCGAGATTGCCAGAGATTTTTTCTTATTTTCTGTGGGTGTTTCATCAGTTGTGCGTTTCTCAAGCAACGCAAAAACTTTAGTCAATCGTTTTTTCCGTTCTCTTTCGTCCATATATGCACCTTCCTCTTCCTCTACTTAATATGCATTCATATCCTCCTTTTATCACCTTGGGAACGCTTAAAGCTACGAATACCAAGTTACATGTGAATAAATAGCTGTTGGGTTGTTCTGTCGTTCTCTTGCTCTTAAGTTAACACGGGCGTTAGTGTACGCGCCCTAGTAAGGTATGTAGAAGTGTTAGTGTTCCATATCGACGCCTACATTTGACTTAGTACATCCGGCAGGGCTTGTGACCTGCCGGATGCACATTACAAACCAAGTCTTATACTTCGCTTGTTGCTCTCATTTAAAAACTACTTAAAGGTGCTAGAATTGCGCCATTTTCATTATAAGGATGAAAGTCATACCACGATCTAGTAACCTGGAAATATTCTCCGTCCATGGTTACAACTTTTTTACCGCGAAAAGTTACCGGGGAATGTATTCCATCCAGCACCTTTTCAAAAGGCTCAAAGGTCCCCTTTGCAGGATTCCAGTTGACCTCAACAGGCGGTTTTATATTTCTCTTGAAATTATTCATTTTCATTTCCTCCTTCCATCCCGGCTCTTCTTGAACTGACGAATGTTCTACCGTTCCTCTCAAGAATGTTCTTTTCCATAAGTATCTTCTCTTCTTTCATTTTTTGCACACAATAATCATACCATTAGCTACTTCCGACCCCACTTATTTTTTGAGCTCACCCCAATTTAGCGAAACCCTACCCTAAGGGTTTAATATTTGTACGCAGGAAGTCACTAGAGGACACTTCAAGGCTTATAACCTTTCATAAGGTAAGATCCTTTTCAGTTTAAAGCTGATTTATGATTCCAGCATTAAACTCGCAGTATTCCATGATTCGCTAATACTAAATCTCTTCCTGCTCCTGATCCTTGCTAACATGCAAATTGTTACACTAAGGAATTTAATAAACATATCGTGTACATAATTTATTACTTTGTGTGCGTTATGTTTATATTAATACACAGTTTGGTTATAGTCAAGATTTATTTGAGTGCGTTTTGTTGATATATATAACATTTTGTATTAAACTTATTTTAGTTATAAAATCGTTCTACTTTTTGGAGGTATGTTATGAATCTATTTAAAACTCGATTGAAAACGCTACGGAAAGAAACGAAAAAAACTCAGCAAGAGTTGGCCGAGTTTTTAAGCATTAGCAAACAAACTATTTCTAACTACGAAAGTGGAATTAGAGATCCAAGTATTGACGTTCTAATTGAAATTTCTTCTCATTTCGATGTAACCGTCGACTACCTTATTGGTAAAAGTGACTACAAAAACGACATTCAAAAGTCCTTATCCGGTATACTGGCTGAAATAATTAGAGTTCCATCTGAGTTAATAAGTGATAGAATGAATCTATTTGATAGGTATTTCGACATAATCAAGATAGCCATCCATCCATATTTATCGACAGGAGCAGATTTAGAGGAAATAACTGAGGATCTTGAAGATTGTATGAAATCGTTACTTGATTGCTCGATCCATTCCCTAAATGAGTCATATTACGGACACGAAGTTAAAAAAGCTATAGAAAAAGGCAACTTTGAATCCATGCCAGAATATCCTGATATGAATAAACAACAAGATGTAATAAATTTTAATGTAAACTGGAAATACTTTATCGATAATTTGCAAAAACGATATGAAAAAACTTTAGAAGGTCAGGTACAAAAGGATGGCCTAGAGCCTTAATAAACTAAAACTTGGGATTTATATAGAAATCATCAAAAACAGCAGGCAACCAGGTCTAACATTCTGGTTTGACAGCTGTTAATTTTTTTGAGTTCCTTCTTGAAGTAACGGAATAGCAAGCGGTTTGGATGGATATTTCTATAGCCCTAACTGGATTCGCTCACTTCAAAGGATAACGCTCACTTAAAAGGATACCACCAAAGGTGCAATTTTCGATTTATGCTCGCTTCGATGGTAACCATATACAAAATGTGGATTTTGTGAAGTTCATTTTGCAAGAATCCACTGTACTAAAATAAGAATAACTGGAAGTTGGGGAAAGAGGTGTGAACGTCTATATTGTGACGTTTAATTTAGTAGATGAACAAGATATTATCTGCTGTTATTAAGGTGTTAGGCAGGACAGATCAGCTGACTCTTCAAATATAAATTTGACTTTGATAAAAAAAATCTTGACAATATCGTGTATCAATATTAGTATAAGGTTATTACTATCGAGTATCGATATTGGAGGTTGCAAATGGCGAGGGAGCAATTCCAAAACTTAACAGAACCAATGTATTATATATTAATGTCACTACTCAAGGAAAGATGTGGTGTTGATATTATGGGGGCTGTAGATGAGATTTCAAAAGGTCGCGTAAGAGTTGGACCTGGAACCTTGTATAGTCTTCTTGGTAAATTTGAAAAGGAAAATATGATAAGAGAAACAGAAGTACAAGGTAGAAAAAGAAGCTATATAATTACTGATAATGGCAAAGCAATATTATTAGATGAGTATAAACGATTAATAATTATGGCGAATGATGGATTATCATATATGGAGGGGAAATTATGAGGGTTAAAGATATAAAAATATCATTTTTTAATTTTTTACCTTATGAATGTGTGGCAGCAGAAGAATATCTCGAACTAATGGCAGAAAAGGGATGGTTATTACAATCAATTACAGGACCCTTTTTAAAATTTAAAAGGATCATACCCCAAAATATAAAATATTCAGTTGATGTACTACATAAAGTTTCTATTTTTGATCGCAAAGATAGTGATGTTGCTTTAGACTATAGGGAATATTGCCAAGCTGCAGGTTGGAATTACATATGTCAGAAAGGTAAAATACAAATATTTTACACGGAGTGTGATAAGGAAACCATTTCCATTCATACTAATGAAGATGAAAAATTTAAGTCTGTATTAAAAGCTTCACTATATTATGTAGGGAGTCAACTTCTTCAAACTCTCTTATTTCTCTTTATTCTGTATCTGCAATTATTTATGGGAGCAACTGACTTTTTGCTAGGGTCTAATTTAGGTTTATTATCAATCGTAGCGATGGCTACTGTTATAGTTATGAATAGCATAGAAATTGTTAGCTTCATTCTTTGGGTCATAAAAGCAAGCAGTAAGCTAAAAGAAAATATGTTCATGCCTTATAACAACTATCAGCAATTACGGATAAAAAATATAGTCAAAAGTACTTTTGCCTTAACAATAGTCTTCCTATTATTAAAAGTTTCACTATTTGATAAAGGCGGTAGCGCATCAAATATGCCAATAGTCATATTAATGATTATGTGTATCCCAATAATAATTATGGTTTGTGTTCAAAACTTTATTAATAAGAGAAGGTTTTCGAAAAACATTAATAGGACCTTAATTATTAGTAGTGTATTAGTTTCCATCTATTTAATAATCGCTCTTACAAGTGGCCTGGTTTTTAGGAGCGTTAATGAAATTGAGCAAAGTAAAGTGGTGCCGACTGAGAAAGTTTATTTAACATTAAAGGATTTTGGGTACATAGAGAAAGCTGGGACAAGTCCTTATACTAGTTTTGATAAAAGTATCCTAGCCGAAAGAATATACTATTCTTATAGTCATGGAGATGATTACTTATTTTATACACTTTTTAAAAGTCAGTATCCTTGGGTTATTAAATTTCATGAGAATAGATTATTAAGTAGACTTAATAAATATGGTCTTGATTTTAAGCAGGAGGGCACTAGCTTGCCTAGTGATATTAAGGTGTTTTCTGATAGTGAAAAAAGGTCTTTTGTATTAGTATCCAAAGATAGAGTGATTGATATCCGAAAAGACTTTAATGGTATAAGTGATGATCAATTTTTGGATAAAGTATATAGAACGTTATATAATTAATCGATTATGCAATTAGTCGATAAACAGGTACAGAGCCTTATGGATACTGGCAATGTATTTGATGTGTATGTTTTATAAATGGGTTTTATACAGTTGAGCTACTTCCCATTTCCTACATTGGGTCGCGAATAAGAATAATTGGAAGTTAAAGGTTTTAAAGATACGTTCAAAATAGAGGTCATAAGCTAACGTACACTGGTACTA
>MCHG01000410.1_pt1 | contig 12852 bp, 9 predicted proteins | sample 787351 | NCBI WGS metagenome assembly MCHG01 (sample SAMN05430296, study PRJNA330682) | permafrost metagenome | biome: Cold desert; feature: permafrost; material: soil; isolation source: enrichment culture inoculated with soil incubated with H2/CO2 at 20 degrees... ... | reverse complement strand
AATTTTTATTCATTTCTTTATGCATTCCATAATGTACGGGCATCATAGTGTAATTTTAGAAACCAGCTCGTTATTATGCTCGTTATTATCTTTGTGCGAAATAGAAAAATCGGCTTTATCGAAATCAATTAATTTGAATTGCAATCATTTTTAGGATTGAAATGTACTTTAAAATACATTGTTGCCCTAACCCTTCAACAAAACAATTTTCAACAAAATTTAGAATCAACTGTTTATTAATTTCAGATATGTGTGCATTTTTTAAGGATTCTCATTTTTTGTTAATATTTAAATTATAAAAATCTTTATTCACGTTGTACCACTCCCCGAAAGGGTTATGGGAATGAGTTTTAAAAAAACGTGAGCAAAAGAATTTCTCTACATTTCCCTTGAACAGAGATGTGCTCGTTTTTCTGATTTGATCAATAGCTCACGGAACAAGACCCACGAAAGAGAGGGCATTAAACAAAAACTATAAAAGCCGCCGGAGGGACTTGAACCCTCTGCCTGCTGATTACGAATCAGCCGCTATACCGCTAAGCCACGAAGATGCGATTTTAAGTTTCAGGTGGCGAAATTCAAGTGTTCAATGCCGTATCTCATGGAGTGTCATGAGATGGATAAAGACTTCTATAATTTGGATCTTAATCAAAGATTGGTATCCTTAAAAAACTCAAACATATCTGAAGTTAATAAACAGTTGATTCTTGATTTTGTTGAAAACTGTTTTGTTGAAGGATTGGGACAGCAACGCATTTTAAAGTATATTTCAACTCTAAAAATAATTTCGACTCAAATTAGTGCCGATTTTAATAAGGTTGAGAAAAGAGATTTGTTTATCTTCGTGTCCAAATTAGAGCAATCAAATAAAAGTGACTGGTTAAAGCATGATTATAAAGTAGCTTTGAAGAAATTTTACAAATGGTATTTAAAAGATGATGATCCAGAATTAACAAAATGGATAAAAGCTTCCATCAGTAGGAAAGATAGGAAACTTCCAGAAGAAATGTTAATTGAAGAAGATATTTTAAAGATGATAAATTGCGCTAAAAAGAAAAGCGATAAAGCAATAATTGCTATATTGTGGGATATTGGGGCTAGAGTCGGTGAAATTGGTAATCTAAGAATAAAGCACATTAAATTTGATGAATGTGGCGCAACTGTTAACTTAAAAGGTAAAACCGGATACCGAAGAGTACGGGCTGTATTTAGTGTTGAATATTTGCAAGCATGGTTATTAGAACATCCCGATAGAGATAATCCTGATGCACCATTATGGACTACTTTTGATAGTAAGGGAGATTTGATAAAACCATTGCATTATGGTTCAATCAGGATGAAGATTAAACGATTGGCAAAGAAAGCTAAGATCAACAAAAGGATTCATCCTCATTTATTCCGACATTCAAGAGCTACCTACATAGCTAATTACCTTACAGAAGCTCAAATGAACGTCTATTTTGGATGGATTCAAGGCTCAGAAATGTCTAGTGTCTACGTTCATTTGTCAGGCAGGGATGTAGACTCTGCTATATTAAAAGCCAATGGGGTTTTAGATAAGGATACAAAGACACCAACATCACCAAACGTTAATAGCATAATAGAAAGCCAAAAATTTGACTTATCTTCAATAATAGAGGCTAAAGTCAGCAAATTAGTTGAGGCCAAAATGACAGAGTTATTAGGAAATTCTCTTTAACTCAATCTTTTTTTTGAAATCAGGGTCAACTCACAGTCTAGCATTATGGAAAACATAGATGCATTTGTATTCGGCTTTAAGGAAGGTCTGATAATATGGGATTAAAAATCTGAGACTTTTTAATATCTTCTGGGATCCCCAAAATTTACTATTAATTCAACTGGCAATTGACTTCAACCAATCAAAAAACTTGAAAATATTAAAAAGTCTCTCAAATACAAAAATATACTACGAAACACATAGACACTTATTTCGATGTCTGCCGATATCAATTTTAAGCTTTAAAAAACATTTAAATAGAGCTTAATATGTTTATATCTAAAATCAAGTGTACTATGTCTATTTAATTTTATAAATAATTTGGCGGTGCTGAAAATATGAAAATATTCATCAGTTGGTCTGGCGAGTTAAGCCACAAAATGGCACTTATATTTGATCAATGGATTCCTCGTATTCTACAAAATGTAGAAACTTTTGTTTCTTCGGAACATATTCAAAAAGGCTCCCGTGGTGATATTTCTTTAGCAAAAGAATTAGAAAAAGCAAATTATGGAATCTTTTGTCTCACAAAAAGTAGTATTAATGCTCCTTGGGTGAATTTTGAAGCCGGGAGTATATCAAAAGATATAGGAGAATCGAGAGTCTATACAGTTTTATATGGCTTACGTTACTCCGAAATAATGGGAGGACCTTTGAAGCCATTTCAAGCGACAACGTGCGAAAAAACAGATATTTTAAGGTTGATGAAAAATATAAACGAGGCTCTTGGCGAAAATGGTGTCAAGGAAAACATACTTGAAGATAGGTTTGAGATGTACTGGAATAAATTAAAACTGGAATTCGATGAGTTAGAAAAATATTTAGATCTTGAGGAAGATTTCGATTGTGAGGGGAAATTTAAAGGATTGAAGGAAATAAGTATTCGGGGTGCAAGTAATTCAATTTTTGAAAACATAGAGCATTCTTCTTCGATCGATATACTTGCGAACACATCGAAAAAATTATTACAGAAGATTGAAGACGATATAATAGAAGCAGTAAAAAATGGATGTAATGTAAGAATAGTGATTTCTAGTCCCGACAATATTATTCTTAAAGACGAAAACGTAAGGCTTGGGCTTTGTAAAAACAACAGTGACATAATTGGAGAAATTAATGAAGTTTTAAATCAGCTTCAAAAAATGATTCAAAGATTACAAGATCAAAAGTTAGCAACAACGAGTGGCTCCATGCAAGTAAGAACGTTCTCTTGTGTTCCAACTTGTGGAATTATAATAATCAACAACAAAATATTAAGACACACCCCTTATCTTCCATATAATGAAAGCGAACCCGTTCCAACATTTGATATTGTTAACAAAAAAGAGTCTAAATTATTTAAAGCATATAGAGAAACTTTCAATAGAGTATGGGAAAATTCTCATAGCTTCTATGGGATTGATTTTAAATTAATCCCGGAGTCTCTAAATAAATGAGCTGTATAGTATTGAAGTAATATTAGAATCTAATTATATATTTGAGGCTTTGTTTTTCCAAGCATCTATTAAATAGGCTTTATAGAAAACCTATCTAAATCAGATGAAAGCTAAAAATAATTAGTAAAAATACATTGTTTAAACATTTAGGATATTATTAAAGATAAAATCTAAGTAAAGTTATTTTATGTTTCCAATTAAAAATCAAACTATGAAGAGTCATATGTTGATAAAAATTCTTGGTGGGGATGAAATATTATTTCTACCAACAGTGAACTTTTGGTTTAGAAAATACAATTTACTAAGAAATTTATATTCTTAAATCATTCTTTGTAGATGTGGGGTTTCAATGTCGGATGAGTTTGCTTTAAGAGAAAAGCAACTAAAAATCAATACCATTGGACTCATTTTAGGCATTTATATAATCGCTGTTTAATTATTTACAAAAAAGAGATTAAAAGACAATTCTTAGAAGGTTAACATCATGATAAAATTCACGGACGAATTTCTGGAAGAACTCTCACAAAAAGCTAAGATAGATGTAAGAAAAAGAATTAATTACAATCTTCATAATAATTCAAATGAGACTATTCAGCGATTCCTTAACGCAGCAGAACCTGGTACATATATTCAACCTCACAAACATGAGAACCCTGGCAAGGTAGAACTATTTATGATATTGAGGGGGAAAGTTCTAGTTCTTGAATTCGATGATTGTGGAAAAATAGTTGATCACGTTATTTTGGATTTAGAAAAGGGAAGGAAGTTTGTAGAGATACCCCCTAAAAAATGGCATTCATTTATAGCTTTAGAAGAAAAATCTATCTTATTAGAAATTAAAGAAGGACCATATTTGAAAGAAAATGACAAAGTTTTTGCAGACTGGGCACCTCAAGAAGGCGCAACAGAAGCACAAGATTTTAACAGGAAAATTCTTATATCATTTGGATTACACAGTTGAACTGAAAGATCAGTTCTTCAAGTCTTCTATTAAGCGATAATATCATTAGTTGTGGTTCTGTTGCAAAAAATCTGACTATTTTACAAAACCAGTGAAAAACATCACAAATGGGATATTTATTATGCCATAAAAAGGTCAATAATGATGCAAAAAGCAATGGTTATAGCCTAAAAAGGCAGTAAAATTATTTTTGCAACATAACATGAAAGAGAACAAAAGAAAAAAAGAATGAAAGATTCCTTAATTTTGGCACTTATTGCATTTGGTGGTGCATTAGTAGTGCAATAATAATATATATGCTGTGTACAAGCTTGAAATAATTTCAACACTATATGATTTAAATTGTATTTTTCTTTAGATATCAATAGAATTAAATTTTGTTTTTACACTTGTGTTTTATATAAGTGTAACCCACTTATTCTCGCCTTTCAACTCAATTCCACAAGCCTCCGCAAGAGTCTTACATTATAAAGGATTTGAATTTCCCAGTAACATAGATTGGTTTGATCGTAATAATTTGCACTATGAATCGTTACCTGTAAAAACAGTATCCAAAGAATGTTTTTCTAAAAACTATACGAATCTTATACTTTTTTTGCACTCAATATATTACTAATCGGCAGAGAGTTGTATATTCCTATATGAATTGGAATGATCTACTTAACAAAGCATACGTTGAACTGTGCAAAAAAGTTTGCCTAACTTTATAAATAAAATGGTAAACACTTCGTGTGGTTAGAAAGTAAGAAAATTAATTTTTTTTCTCGGTCTCAGTTAAATACTTCCTGTAGTTTTTTTAATCAAAACTAGAGAATGTATTCACGGAAGAAAAGAAGATACAATAAATTAAAACCACTTGAGGCAACCCTGCGAAGTAGTCCAACTCCTACTACAATATTATATCATTAATTATATATAATCCTTTTTTTAGAAAGTGCGTAAGCGACGAGAGTTTAAAAAATTATGATACCAAAACTTGATTTAAAAAAATCAATGGCTCCAAAATAAGCCAAGAAACGGTTTAACTGGTTGAAAAAAGATAAAAACAGCAAATTTTTAAAAAAAAATATTGGCTTTTGTCTGTGATCCTTAGCACCCCTGTCTGTTTTAATCAAGTACTTTTTTGTGGGCGCCGACTTGTTTTGAACTTTAAAGAATCATTTTTACTTCTAACATCTTGAAGAAAAATGTTTCTATCTAATTAGAAGTTGTCCTCTAGTATTTTTTTAGATCATTTATACCGTTTTACTAGCTTTATACCAGCTTTTTACTGGCTGTTTACCAACCAAATTAGATTGAAAATCAGTCTGCTGCTATTTAATTTTCTTAAATTATTGAGGGGGTTTATCCCAAAATAAAAAATTGAGACTGATGCACTTGAATTGAATAACCATAAAATGAAATCAAACTGTTGAATCAGTGATATAACTACAAAGATGGAAATCTTATCTCGTTAAGGAAAAGGAAAACAGATAAACTTTATAGCTTAAAACTATCAAGTATAAGCGAAAGATGAAGTAATTGAACGCTTATTAAAATCCCAACTCATAAGGAATCTGAATTTGCTAATGTATTGGCATCAGTTGTAAATAATTCTTAATTTTTGTGGATGAAGCAGAGTGTATGGAGGATAGAGGTGAATTTCCATAAATACTTAAAACAAAAAAATCTAACAATTACACTAATTATTGGAGCCTCTGTTATTGTTCTCCTTTATGATTATATATACGATATTGTACTGAAAGATACAACATATTCTATTCCTGATTCTAAGGTTCCTTATTTAATTTTAATATTTATTGCTCTTCTTTCATTATTTTTAATTGATTTTTCCGAAGATAAAGATCAAAAACATGATGAAATAAAATCTATTATTAATAAACAAGATCCTTATGTTCAATTTGCCAAGGAAGTAAGGGGTACGAATTTTGAAATGGTTAATCTGGCTACTAAAGCTAAAAAAAGCATTTTTATGGTCGGTCCCAACTTAAATTTTGTAGCTAATGAGAAGGAAGGCGAGATAAAAAAACTACTACATAAGAAAATGAAACAAAATCAAAATTTTGAAGTTTTCATGTTATTATCAGATCCTGCTTATAAAGAAATATGTGACGCTATGTCGAAATCTACCTTTACAGAGAAATTTGTAGAAGAACTTAATAGTGCGATTCTAAACCTTATTAAATGGAAACAAGAAGTAGAAAAAAATAATATAAAATCACAACTTTTTATTCGTAAAACATCTATAATTACACTTTCACTTTTATTTATAGATGGAGGAGAGCCAGATGCATGCGTATTAGTTACACCTATTCCTGTGAATGTTGTAGGAGGTGGACGACCTTGTTTTTTAATTGAGAAGCAACAACATGAAGAAGCATTTAACAAATATTATAATGCATACTGTGACTTGTTTAATAGTAAGAAAGCGGAGGATGTTATATAATTATGGCAAGATGTCTCGTAACCGGCGGTGCTGGCTTAATTGGTAGCCACTTAGCATCCCATCTATTGAAGGATGGTCACCAAGTAATCATTCTTGACGATTTATCTACGGGTGATATTCGTAACATTCCTTCCTCAGCAGATTTTATAAATCAACCACTTGAAAAGGCAGATGTAAATGTGTTTTCAAACATAGATGTAGTATTTCATCTCGCCTCAATTTCAGGGGAAGCAGTGAGTCTTTATGCACCAACAACGTGCTTCAATCGTAATATCGAAGCGTCACAAAATCTCCTAGTAAATTCACTCAATTCAGGCGTCAAGCGAATAGTGTTTGCTTCAAGTATGGCTGTATATGGAAATCGGATTACTCCCCCATTCAATGAAGATGATCTGTGTGACCCTACGGATCCTTATGGTCTTTATAAATTCACAATTGAAAAATTACTCCAGATTTACGGAGAACATAGTTCTCTTGAATGGACAATTTTGCGTCTCCATAACGTATATGGACCAAACATGAATCTTACAGATCCATTCCGTGGAGTTATTAGTATTATTATAAATCGACTACTACATGAAAAACCACCAATTTTGTATGGAAATGGAAATCAACTGAGAGCATTTACTTACGTTGAAGATATAGTTCCATTCATAGCTAAAGCAGGATTTAATGAAGAATGCAATAAGCAGATAATAAATCTTGGCAGTGGGAGGAAAACTCGGCTACTAGATTTAGCAAAAATTCTTTGCAAATTGACAGGTTACACAAATGAGATATTGTATTTCCCTCAACGCCTTAGTGAAGCGGAAGATGCCTATACAACAACTGAAAAATCAGAACGATTACTTGGTTTCAAGGATAAAACTTCACTTCATGATGGTTTGTCGTATACACTGAATTGGGCAAGAAAACAAGAAATAAAAAGCTTTGACTATGGACTATTGCAAATTGATTTAGATCTAGGAAGCTTACCTTCCACATGGAAAAACCATATTCTCTAAAAAGTTATTTCTAAGCTACTTGATAGTAAAAAATGTTTGTACAGTTTCAGTTGAATTGAAAACTGGTGTCTGAGAAACTTAATTATGCGACACTTTATTTATATAAACGATAACTAAAGAGGTGTCAGCATATAATTTGTGTTCCATAATTAATTTGCCGCGACACTAGTCATGAACCTTAGAATAGCTCAAAAAAAGAACGATAAAAGAAGATCAAGTAGACTTTCGAAATACAGAAGGTATGTTTACCCCCATCTCGGAAAACTAATTGATTCTATAAGACCGACTATATAAAGAAAACAAATTTAGTTTATATAGTTGTTTAAGTTAAAATTAGAGTTGCATTCTCAGAAAAATTTTTTTTGCGATTATCGGCTTTGACTCTAAGCAGGGCACCATATGTAAGTAAGTACTTACTCCGTGGAAGCTCACTTATAAATATTAACCAGTTGTTTATTTTTCACCTCTTATTGCTCATCTTCATTAGTTAAAATTTAAGTGTAAGTAGTGTTAACAGGTGTAATTTCACTGTTACCAATAGGGTCACAATCATTAATCACATTCTACTGACATTTTTTCCCTCTATGTGTGACCCTGTAACCCGAATTCTAAGAATAAGAGACTGAATTATTCTTAGAAAGTTAATTATTATCATCTAATACATTTTCTTTATTAATGTTACAGTTATTATTAATTCTATCTACTGTACTCGTTTTAAGTGTAAATTCACCTTGGTTACAATCAGGTAACAATGTGGTTACATTGCTTACACTAAACTTTTGTATGTATTCAGCTTTTGCTTCTATTGCCTTATTGCGGTCGAGTCGTGCAACTTTATCGTATATGTCAAAGTCTACCGAACCAGTAAAAGTATAGATATTTTCCCTAAGGGTTACTTCATCCGTTACCTCATTAGTTAAATCATCATATTCTGAAGCAATTGTTTTAGTACGATCAACTTTGTTTAAGCCCGGAACCTTCGCAAGCATACCACCTTTTCCATCCTTCCCATTAAGAATTTGCATAATCCTTACCCGCGATTTCTCCGTTTCCTTCATCAAATCCTTAATCGTTCTAGGCGTTTTCGCAATAAATTTCAGTAGTTTAATTTCAGTATCGGTTAGATTTGTGGCATTATTTTTTGATGTCCCTTTGTATATACGTAAAGCAACATCGTAATCTTCAATGTCCGCCAAGTAATAATCATTTATCTTCTCCCGTTGCTTAATGTTAAAAAAGGTTACGGATCGAATTATATCAACGAATTTTTGGAAATTCCTTCTATTCTCAATATTATACCACTCAATTGCTTTCATATAAGGGATTTTGATTTTATATAATTCCTCCCCTAACATATCAAACATACAACGACATATCAAAACATCATCGTCAACAGGCATATTAAGGTCAAGTTCAGCCTCTTTGAAGTGTTCGTGTACCCTTACATCCTGCTCTCTACTAGAATCAATATCCACATTAAGAAAACGATTAGCCAACTGTTCATCTCCAATGCCCTCAACATTAGAGAACCAGAAGGAACACCTCTCTGGTATAATATGCTCTTCAAACTCATGATTTGATACGGTTATATGAGTTGTTGGCTTTTGAAAACTTGAAGTCGCCTGCTTAATTGTCGCGATCGTGTCATTATTAAAGTCCGCATCATCAGAGTAAATGATAGTCCCGGCTTTCAAATTCTTATGATAGAAAAGAGCTTTACTTGACATACTTGCATTGATGAATTTGTCCGCAGGAAGTAATTCAAGTCCAGAAACCATAGCGTTGCTCTTTCCCTTCCCACTGTCCCCACTTGATTTAACAGGTAAACCCCGCGTATTGAGAATGTAAGTAGAGCCAACAGAACATAGGCAGTTTTCCGCGACGTTTCTATCGCCAACATGTCGCATGTTAAAAGTATCCAGCATGAATTTTAACGGGTCTCCATCTTTCAAAATCTTATAGGCGAGTTTCTTTATTTCCTCCGGGTACTCATACACCTCTTTTTCCGGTTTTCCATTATTTTTACTTTTATAATGGTCTTTTAAGTTCGTTTTATAGTCTCGCGACAATTTCAAGTGATTAGAAATCTCTAAAATGCACTCGATAGCTTCGTCTCCCTTTAAATCCATTAATCTATCGTCAACGAATTTCTTAGCCATTCGGAGTTTTTTAGCTTCCTCTAAATTCGGGTCTAACTCGTGGATCAAATCAAAAATAGTCATTCCAAATCCCTCCATTCATAAAAAAAGGAGGGAGATTAAGAGCTAATCTCTGCTCCTTGTTATTCGTCATCAATAAAGCACCCCATTGCGTAATTCATTGAAAACATCGTTTATAGTTGCGCCATAAGGAAACATTCGATCGGTACGTTTTATTTTTTTAAGAACTGGATACCCCCATTCAGAAAACATCGTTTTAAAAATAACAGCAGGGACAATAATATCCTTCGAGTCCAATACTGATTGGATTTTATCTTCGGTGGTTTGCTCTAAGCACAAAGAACTGTCCTTCTGTAGAATTCTACACACAAGCTCTTTCGTGTAAGAATTACCTGTAATGGAGCCTTTAATCGCCCGTTCACGAAGATAGTTAAGGAAATCATTCCAACTTTCTTTAGTAAATATGGGTACAATTAGGCTCAATTTTTCTCTATATTCTCTTTGGAACGTTTCTGCATCACTTAGCACTATATAGTTATTGTCATGTTCTGTTTCGATAAACAGAACAGTAATATTCTTGTTTGTAATTTCAATATTCTTTATTGATTTTTTTAATTCATTTATATTAATTTTGTTTTCAAATTCCATTATTTTCCCTCATGATAAAAATAGTTCATAGCTAACGCTAGAGGAATAACGAATTATAAAAAGCATAAATATTAAAGTGGCGTCATATAATATCGAGTTTTTTATTCTCGCGTTATAGACTTCAGATAGTCTGAAATGTCTTATCTCCAGTTAGCTATACTTACTTTCATAATAAATTGGTTAATTGACGTTTCAAGATCGCATTTAGATAATAATTAGTCTTTTAAGCTTTAATTTTGTCAAGTAATTCATTATTTAAGAAAAGACGGATTATTTTTTTCAGTTATTCATGTCAATCGCAGTCTTTAAATCTTACTCTATTTATCCCATCGTTTCTCGCCTCAAGATACCTCTTTATCTCTACAGTTCTCCTGATAGCATTAAGATGTTCTTCAGAGCTTCCCAGTTTCTTATAAAAATCATGATTTTCTTTCTTTGACCGAAAAACATCCTCCATAATTTCATCCAACAATTGTTCAAGTTTGAGTAATTCAAGATTTATAAGTGAACCCAAAGCTTCAATCATGTCTTCTCTATGATTTCTATTAACAATCCGACAATCGATGCATTCATCTTGATTATTTATTTCAGTAATTTCGTAGGAAGTTTTTTCAATATTTTTTGATACTTCTTCAATATACATTTATATTCTCCTATAATTTTACCAGATTCAACGCTACTTGCATCTGAAATACTAGTAATTTTTAGCAGACATTCCAGCTATTTCCAGAATCTCCACCAAGACTTTTTTGCTTCCGGTTTCAGTGGCTTGGAGATCCTGAAAAACCGGAGTAATTGTTAACGAATTCTGTCCATTAGTTCAATGTTCAATGAGCTTCTATGATAGAAATTCGCATTTTTTTGAACAAGTCATTAGCCGTGATACTAAAAAGCTACGGTCGGTTTTTTGAATTTTTCTCTTTAATAGATTGAAACTCATTAGATCACTTTTGAGAGTCCTTTATAGTATTGGATTTACGCACTTGAGGAATGAAATCGAGCTCTAAGGAGTTGGAACGAAATAACTTGAGGAATGCATTTTTCAATTCAAACGAAATCATGGAGCAGCGCGTGTAATCGTTTAAGTACAGTGTTAAAATTGAATCAAGTTATTCCGCAGCGGGTACTAAGCGCTGTGGACAAACTCCATTTTTTGAGCAGTTCGGCTTAATGTTAGCCAGTGCTTATATAAAGTCAGTTATATTTATTAATAATCATATGTTAGCTTTTTTTAAGATCATCAATTCTGATAGTTCAACTCCGGGAATTTATTCACAATCTTCGAGATATTTTAATATTATTTTTTCTAAAAATGTACTCTTTTTTATTGACCCTCGCTTCTCTTCCAATTTCTTAAAGACTTCAGGGGTAAAATAGACCCGTATACCTATTTTTTCTTTCTTTATTTTTAATTTCATTTTTATCACACAGTTATTCTTTTTTAGTATAACTATCCTATAGATGAGAGCGTCTTAGAAGTCCAGAATATCCAAGTTTTGTTGAATTTCATCAGCATAAGTAATTATCAATATAGGCTACGCACAACGATTTATTTATAGGATTTTTCGGGTTAATTTAGAAATTATTAATATTGTGTGGCTTCATCATAGGACAGTGATAAAATATAATGCATTATATATATATTTATGTAGCATAATTTTTAATGTTCCCCGATATGAATAGAATGCAGAATTAGATGCAGAATTAGATGCAGAATAGAATGCAGAATTAAATGCAGAATTAAATGCAGAATTAGATGCAGAATAGAATGCAGAATTAGATGCAGAATAGAATGCAGAATAGAATGCAGAATAGAATGCAGAATTAGATGCAGAATTAAATGCAATTATGGTTCTTCGTTGTTTTGTGTGGATATCCTCATAAAAAACAACGCGGTCTTGAATTGAGAATCATCTTATCCATAGAGAATGATGAAGAATCCCACTTTCCGCAGTAAAATTTCAGATTTCTTAATTTTTCCTGCTATCGATTTTCAATTAAGCGCGGATTTATTGAACTTTTATGCAGGAGGTAAAAGCAACTATATGGTGTATTTAGAGACAAAAACGATATCATCTAATTTTCACCAAATTTCATAAAGAACTTGAATTATTTGTATCTGTTCCAAAAACGCTATCAGGAAAAATATAAATTTTCGAAAAAATACTGCGGAATGTGGGAAGAATCTAAAACTATCTCTTTTATTTTGTAACGTTTTTGTTATTTACATTTTCCGCAGAAATCCACATAATGCCACCAATTTGTCAATATCCGACATTCCGCAAATGTCCCCAAAAATAAAAATTATTTTTTATTAAAGGGTCAACTGTCCAATAATAATTGACCTTTGTTAATGGCAAATTCGTTGATTCTTTAGCACAGCACTAACTGAATTTGCCACAATACATTATTTTTCATATTGTAGAATTGGTATTTCCTGAATTCCATAACAGCATCCGC
>MCHG01000409.1_pt1 | contig 12860 bp, 13 predicted proteins | sample 787351 | NCBI WGS metagenome assembly MCHG01 (sample SAMN05430296, study PRJNA330682) | permafrost metagenome | biome: Cold desert; feature: permafrost; material: soil; isolation source: enrichment culture inoculated with soil incubated with H2/CO2 at 20 degrees... ... | reverse complement strand
TAGCTAGTGGTTGGTAACTACAGACCCCCACAGTGGACTTTCACCACCTAGTCAATTGCCATGCCTGGCACACAAACAAAAAAAAAGCAGCTAAGCTGCTTTTTATCTTTGTTTATAATGTTGGCTCAATCAATCCATAATTTCCATCTTTTCTTCTATATACTACGTTTACTTCATCACTATCACCGTCTAAAAACACAAAGAAACTATGTCCTAACAAGTCCATTTGCAATGTGGCTTCCTCTGCCGACATTGGCTTTATTGGGAATTTTTTTGTTTTTACTATTTTACTATCGTTATCTTTTCCTGTTTCAGGAGCAAATGATTCAAAACGTATTCCCGTTTGTTCTTTTTGTTTCTTCTCGATTTTAGTTTTATATTTTCTAAGTTGACCTTCTAATTTTTCTACTACTTTATCTATAGATGAGTACATATCATCAGTAGCTTCTTCTGCGCGTAGTAGGCTTCCATTTACTTGGAGTTGAACCTCTAATATATGCTTATTCTTTTGAGTACTTAGAGTTGCTGTTGCTTCAACTTCAGGATTAAAGTATTTGTCTAACTTAGACAACTTCTTTTCTAACATACCTCTTAATCCCTCTGTTATCTCGATGTTTTTTCCATATACCAATACTAGCATAAATAACAACTCCTTTAGTTTTTTTGATCTGATCATTTAGATACTGTTATGTATAATATTATACCCTAACTTATTATGTCGAAACATAATAAATAAATTTATTATGTAATGGTTTTCATTGCCTAAGCTTTACTTTTAAGAAATTTTAGTTGCTATTTCTTAAAACATAATTCCACTATACCTGAAATGTTCGCTATAAACTAGTAATAATCTAACTATTAGTTTATATTTGCTATGTTATCATGCATTATTGCTAGAAACTAGCAATTAAATTTAAAAAAGCCTTAGCTGACCTGGTCTTTGCCCCCACACTCGCCAGCTGGAAGTTTAGCTAGGGTTCGCCTTCACAACTCCTTCTCTCAATTTTTACAAATTGGCTGGTCTTACTTCTAAGCCGCACCATGCTCAGTATGCGCTTTTGCCTACCTTACGTGGATCGTTTCGCCTGCGACTGGCATCGACTTTCAACCACAGACCTAAGGCTTCTTCCTATTATAAAGGCTAGCCATTAAACTGTCAAACAAATGTAATGATTTCTTCACGATATTGCGTTTTTTAGGTTCTATTATCACGAGTTTCTACTAAATTAATTTTTGCATGATATTATACTATACTATTAAAACATTGTAAACGTACACATTTTGTATATTTAACATTTTATTGGATATTTTCCTATAATTACTGTATACTACCTCTATAAAGTATTTTAAACGTAGTACTGTTTCCCAATAGAAAATAGGAGGGGTTTTTTTTATGGCATTAGTAAACTCAAATGAAATGTTTAAAAAAGCATATGCAGGAGGTTACGCAGTAGGAGCATTCAATGTTAATAATATGGAGATTATTCAAGGTATTGTAGCAGCTGCTCAACAAGAAAATGCACCTTTAATATTGCAAGTATCTGCTGGTGCAAGAAAGTATGCAAGTCCCATATACTTAAAAAAATTAGTAGAAGCCGCTATAGAGGAAACTGGATTAGACATTGTCCTTCATTTAGATCATGGTGAAGATTTTGAAATCTGTAAAGCTTGTATAGATGATGGTTTTAGTTCAGTAATGATAGATGGTTCAAGATTTCCTCTACAGGAAAACATTGCTCTCACTAAAAAAGTTGTAGATTATGCTCGTGATAGAGGTGTAAGTGTTGAAGCTGAACTGGGGAAACTTGCAGGAGTTGAGGATTCAGTAAAAGTAGCTGCAAAAGATGCTACTTACACAGATCCAGATGACGCTGTAGAATTTGTTGAAAAATCTGGAGTGGATTCTTTAGCTATTGCAATAGGTACTAGTCATGGCGCATTCAAATTCAAAGGAGATCCATCGTTAGACTTTGAACGATTAGCAATTATAACTGCAAAATTAAAAGGTTTCCCATTAGTACTACATGGTTCTTCTTCAGTTCCAAAAGCATTTGTAGACTTAAATAATAAATACGGCGGACAAATTCCAGGAGCTCAAGGTGTTCCAGAAGACATGTTGCTAAGAGCTTCTAAAATGGGCGTTTGTAAAATCAACATAGACACCGACTTAAGATTAGCTATGACAGCCTCTATAAGAAAAGCTTTCGTAGAAAATCCAGGTGAATTTGATCCTAGAAAATATTTAGGACCAGCAAGAGATGCCATAAGAGATATGGTAGCCCATAAAATGAAAAATGTATTAAACTGTAGCGGTAAAAGATAGAAATCCTAAAGGGATTTCTATCTTTTACCGAGTTCTTTGTTGTTAGTTATTAGTTCTTAGTTTTGGGGTATTACTTTTGGGTCTCAAATGCACTTCGCAATGATTAAAAACTCGTCGTTGCTTTTAGACCCTTGAGTACTACCTATTTTTTTACTAACAATAAACATCTAACGCAGGATTTTAATATAGGCGCACATAGTGCGCTCCTACCACTCTTGGCATAGGTACAGTCTAGCTTACAACCATAAGCTTAGACCCTCAAGCACTACCCCAGAATCCTTTACTAAGAACTAACAACCAACAACTAACAACTAACAACCGGCGCCTCGCGCCAGGGGGGTTTTATGAATCTATATATAATTAGACATGGAAATACACATTGGAATACTCTCGGAAAAATTCAAGGTTCTACAGATATAGAATTAGATCACAAAGGGATCCAAGAAGCTACTCTTCTACGGGAAAAAGTTAAACATCTTTCTATTGATGCTTTTATAAGTAGCCCACTTCAAAGAGCCATTTGTACTGCGCAAATATTAAATGAGACGAGTCTCCCTTTAGAAATAGACGATAATCTAACAGAATTTCACTTTGGCGAATGGGAAGGAATGACGTGGGATAATGTTGAACAGCAATATACAACATATCTTTCCCAAAACACAACAGATGGTTACGCAAATCCTCCTAACGGCGAATCCTATGAAGACGCTTATGCTAGGGTACGTACAGTAACAGATAAGATAATAAATATGCCGTATAACAACATTGCAATTATAACCCACCGAGCAGTCATCCGTTTTATAATCGCATATTTGCGAAAAGATAGCCTCCAGAATATAAATACATTTCAACTACCAAATACTGCGATTATTAAAATGACCAACGGGGAAAGTGAAAAAGATAATGTAAATTGTAAAGTTAAAAATGTAAATTTATGGAGATTTCTAGACTAAGTCTAGAAATTTTGAATTTATATGTGAAACGAAAGTGCAGAGTTAAAAGTTGATGAAGATTTTCGGTGTAGCCTTAAAATAAACAACTTCGAACCATCCACGGTTGCCATCAACCGATTAAACTTTTCACTTTACATTTTTAACTTTACACTTTTCACTTTACATTCTTAACTTTACACTTTTTAGCTTTATATTTTACACTTTTAACTTTCCATTGTTTTTAAAGTTTTTCCTCCCAAATAATCAAACCTCTTGCCTTGATAGCTTTCCCTTGCAACCATTTCTGCTTCGATCATATCTTTAATCTTCCACCAGCTCCTATTCCAGTTGACAAATAAAGTGTTTTCCTTTGGCGCTCTTCCAATGAGTCTTTGTATTGTAATGGCAGGGTCTAGGTATTCTAAAAAGGTAATGACTCTATGGATATATTCTTCTAGAGAAATCATTTCTATTTCTTTATTGATGTATAGCTCTGCCATTTTTGTGTTCTTTTCAATATATAACCCATGAGATTTTATAGAATTAATTTTTAAGGATGAAATGATTTTAGCACTCTCTATGGCGTCTAAGTCATTATCCCAAGGCAAATTTAGAATTACATGTGTACATACTTCAAAACCATACTTTTTAATCATGAGCACACAATCAATAAATTCAGCCAGAGTATGTCCTCTATTTATCCTGGTTAACGTATGATAATTTGGCGTTTGCAAACCTAATTCTATGACAATATCTATTTTATGCTTTTTTGAGATTTCTTGTAGGAAATCTAAATAGTCTTCATTTATTGAATCTGGTCTTGTAGAAATCGCAATTCCCACTACATTTTCCTGACATACTTGCTCAATATAATTTTTAAACTCCTCTAATGGTAGATAAGTATTGGTGAAATTTTGGAAATATGGGATATATTTTTGAGCTTTATATTTTTTAGAGATATATTCTACATTTTTAACGAACTGCTCTCTTGGCGTTATGCTGGTAGGTAAATTTTCATAACCTACAGCTATTTCTCCACAATAAATACATCCACCTGTAGAGATATTCCCATCCCTATTAGGGCAAGTGCAAGGTATGCTTATAGGAATCTTATACACCTTCTCCCCGTATACATTTTTTAAATGAGTTGAGTAATTGTTATATAATTGCATTTACATCAGTCCTTTGGTTAGTATTAAGAATTAAGGTAGCTAACTGCTTTCGCTATCACCCTCAATATTAATTATATCACATAAAAAGAGCGTCTTAGATTCGTTATTTAGTCACTAGTAAAAGCTATCAAAGGATAAGTAATAATAGGCGAACACAGTTGCCCCTACAGCAAATATTTACACTCTGTGGAGATAACAGTGAGTGTTATACCCATAATAAAAAAATCAGAACTCTCCTACCATATAAAAAAACAAAGTATTTATTTCAATACTTTGTTTTTTCAACTTAAACATCTTTGTTATTCTATTGATAAACAGTGCATATTTAGTTATGCTACAACCGTTTTAGCTTTCAATTGTCAATTATTTACGCGTATGCTTCTAGTTCTACTTCAGTGGTAATACTTAAAACAAAATGAATATTGTGTTTTTTTTCAAGTAAATTAAGGCCTTTAAGAAATTCATCTAAATCTTCTATTCCTTCTACTTTTGTAATGCGCAATACATTATCAATATATATTGTATCGATATCGTAATTTTCTGCTATTAGACCATTTAGAAACCCAAACAGTATGCTTGTTGAAAAGATATAAAACTCATCTGCATTTACGTATCTAATACTTATGTCTAATTTTTCTCGATATTTTTCCTTATCATTAATAAAGACAACTTCTCCTGGGGTTGAATCGACTTTGCTGTTTGCAAGATCGATAATCTTCTTGGTTTTTCCACTGCCCTTTGGACCTGAAATAAATTGAACCATCTTAGACACCTCTTTCGCCTTTTCTATTATTATATTATGTATTCGTATACATTTCAAACTATGAGGTAAAAAAGATTTTATTTATTTAATTTATTCAATAATTTTTTGTACCCTTCCAACTAAGTCATCTTCCTGTAGCATCACTTTTATCCCATGATGATGATTGGGACTGTTCGTAAGAATGCGCTTTACATGCCCTCTAGTCAACTTACTAGTCCTTTGATCCTTTTTCAGTACAATATCCACAAGCGAACCTATTTTAATATTATTTCTAGTTTGTCCATCCATTATTTTGATTCCTTCTTTCGTTTTAAATTAGCTTTTAGCTTTTAGCTTTTAGCTGTTAGTAAATACGGAGATCTTTTCCCGATAAACGGGGCACATCGACTACGCTCAAGGTGACAAGTATGAGGGTTAGTTCTTAGTTCTTAACTCTTGGCTTTCCAACTAACCAACTAACCAACTAACCAACTAACCAACTGTCCAACTGTCCAACTAACCAACTATCCCCTTAATCCTGATATATATATCTGATGATCATTATATTCACTTTACTCGTATCTCTTGAGAAAATAAAATGATCAGCGTTAGGTAAGATTGCGAGTCTTGAATTTGGGATTGACTTAGCAATTAGCTCTGTATGTTCCTGTTTTATTACATCATCTTCTCCTGCCATCACAAGAGTTGGCATCTTTAGCGTTGTAAGCTCTTCTGATGTAAAGTTTGGTTGAGTTACCATCAAACCTAAGATCTGCCTTCGTTTATTTGCACGTTTGCTAGATATAGAAGCGATTGAACATAGTATATAATTGATGATAACAGGTAACTGTGCCCATATCTTTACCCCAGTAGGGTTTAGGTTTGAACCTGCTATGATAAGCTTATCTACGCGCTTAGGGTATCTTAGTGCTATTTCAATTGCAATGTTTCCACCATCGCTAAACCCAATAATAACAGCCTTTAAAATATTGAGTTTATCCATCACTCCTATAACATCCTCTCCCATAACTTCTATAGAAAGTGGTTCTCTTCCAAATGATGAACTGCCATGACCTCGACTGTCTATAGTCACTACTTTAAAATGTTTTGAAAACGGTTCAATTTGTTTCTCAAAAGCATGCCAATCTTCTCCATTTCCGTGGAGAAGAATCACTGTACGTTGGTTGTCACCAAATACTTGATAAAAGATATTGGCCGTATCTACAATAACATATCCTGTATCTTTTGGCTGTACCATTTTTATTCCTCCAACTTTATATGCGAATTGCTTTACCTACCAGTAATTTATTCTTATTCATTATACTCTACTTTAGAATCTATTGTTATTCAAATTAATTTATAAAAATGTTCATTCGTGAAAAGTTTGTAGAATTGCGCGAATAAATATTATATAATTAAAAAAAGGACAGGAGGGTATTAAATGTGATCGAGACTTATTTGGAGCATTTTAAAGAAGCAATTAAATATCAGCTAATTGAATTAGATAATCAAATACCACTTTCAATAAAGGATATTAGTTGTCCTGTAAGAGCTGACCTAGGACATGACATAAATTTAGTTTATATGCGAATTATTAGATTTGCACTTAGAGACACCTATGGAGGTAAACTATCTAGCTCCTTACTTTATGAATCTGGTAAATCTATGGCGAAAAAAAATCTTGAAATTAAAGATGTAGATCAACTTTTATCTTTCCTCGATGATCTTATGATAGGAACAACTAAAGTTGTATATAGTGATAATCGAAAAATAGTTATAGAAGAAGATGAATGCGCTGTATGTTCAGGTATCCCAAATATTGGTGAGTGCTTGTGCTCATTTGAATCAGGTTTTATAGCAGGATGTTTATCTACATTACTAAATAAAGATGTTAAAGTGATTGAAACCAAGTGTTGGGGACTAGGCGATACTATTTGTAGATTTGAAGCTAATATTTGTCCTACAGAAAATGTTGAAGATGAAAAAATGGATACCTTTGATTTAATTGCATCTCTCGCCTCTAAAGCTTCTAATGCAATAGAGTTAAATAAAGAATTGAAAAATAAAAATGATATTTTCAACAAACAATTAGAATTTGCTCAAAATATTCAAAAAAAGATTATTCCTCATAGAGATACTTTTACTTCTGAACATTATGACTTTTACTCCCATCTCAAGCCGTTTAGAAAAGTCGGAGGAGATTTTTATGATTTCTTTCAAACTGAAACAGGTAAAGTAGCGATCACTATTGCAGATATGGCTGGACATGGTATCGATGCAGCCATGGTTACCAGTATGGTTAAATTAATTCTAAAACATTGTAATAAAGTAAAAGGATTACTTGATAAACCCAGTAAAGTTATGGCATTCGTAGAAAAAGATATTCAAGAGGTAATCCCTAATAACTTTTTTAGTATGATTTACATGGTTTTAGACCCTGAAAATATGTCTATATGCTATAGTAATGCAGGTCATCCTTCTGCCATCCTTTATCGTAAAAATAAAAATATTATGCAGTTTCTTCAACCCAACCAACCATTAGTAGGTCTTAGCCAATTCATAGAAGATACTACATACCACCAACAATGTGTACTATATGAAAAGGGAGATCAACTATTTCTATATACAGACGGAATACCAGAAACGCGAAATAGGAATGGACAATTCTATAATACAAATACCATGCTAGATATTATTAAAACATCCCGAGATTTAACAGTAAAAGAAATTTGTAAAAAGATAGTAGCAAGTCTTGATGATTACACTCAAGAAAAAGATCCTGATGATGATGTGTGTTTAATTGGGTTACAACTTTAAGAATGTAAAATGTAAAATGATAAATGTACAATGATTACTAATACTTAGTTAAATGATTCTCCCTATCGGTTTAAGGTGAGAGTTGTGTGTTTTTAAGTAAGTTTAGCACTTCACTATATAAAAAAAGAATGGCTACTAGTACTTCTAGCAGCCATTCTTTTGTATTCTTATTTTTTTATATAGTCCCTGGATGGTCATTATTAATCTCTGGGTGAGTAGAACTTTTCTACTCACTAAAAAACACTCAATCAAATAGTTCAATTAAGTGCTTAAATAGGTATTTTATTGATTTTTTAGTATTTTATTCCCTTCCAATAAACCGTTTTAGCCACTTCCGCATTTTCTGGTAAATATACGTCTTTTAGTGCCCACTTTTTAAATTCTTCAAATCCAGTTCTATCTACGATATATCCAATATGTTCTTTGCCACCTGGCGCTGCAGCATCGATATATTGTTTTACGTAATCGTAGGTATTACAAATAATCTTTGTTATACTCTCCTCATCTATCCACTTGATGAAATCTTCTCCTAATCGGGGGTTTTTCTTTCCAGTTCTGCCCATGAGAGTCAATCGGTAGTATTTTTCTTCACTACGGCTCCATGCCCCTGTTGGGCAACTCAATACACATTCACCACAACCGATACATTTTTTATGATTACGCTCTACTTTACAGTTTACAGTTTGTAAAGCATCCACGGACTTCTTTCTACAAGTCTTCACACAAGCTCCACAGTCTACACATCGATCTTTATCGTAACTAGGTAGTGTCATTCCCATTATTCCGAAATCATGCATACGTACCTTAGCACAGTCATTGGGGCATCCAGTCAACGCTATTTTAAAATGTAAATCATTGGGAAATATCGCTTTTTCTAATCGTTTTGCAAAGGCTGAGGTATTATAACACCCATAAGGACAGACATTATTGCCTATACAAGCTGTAATATTACGAGTTCCAGCAGCACTATAGCCTTTCCCAGGTATCTCTTGGTTAATCTCTAATCCTTCAATAATTGGTTGAAGTAACTCATTGACTTTTGGCATATCATCGTAATGGATACCAGGAACTTCAAATCCTTGTCTACTTGTAATATGTACTGTTCCATTTCCATAGGTTTCTGCAATGTTTTGAATTAGAGACAAATACGTGGCATCTAAATGACCACCTGGAACTCGAATACGAGATGCAGTGATCCCTCTATTTTTTGTCACTCGAAAAGCATTCTTTTTTAATAATTTTGTATTTATATCCATTTCTATTTACCTCCCCTCATTAATCTAATAAATGACGGCCTTTCGCGAAATTAAATACTGGACCATCTAAACATACATATACGTCGTCTATTTTGCAATGTCCGCACTTTCCAATACCACAGCACATTTTTCTTTCCTGAGAAATCCATATATTTTCTTCTAGAAATCCAACATCTAATAAACCTTGAGTCGTAAATTTCATCATCATTGGAGGACCTACTACAATGGCGACAGCTTCAGCGACATTTTTGAATTTAATCTTTGGTATATATTCTGTAACAAGTCCCGTTTGACAGACCATATCTTTTTCTCCACAGTCTACAGTCAAAATAACATCCATATTTTGTTTCCAACGTCCAAAATCTTCAAGAAATAAAATATCGTTAGGAGTTTTAAATCCAGCAACTAATGTCATTCCTTTAGATTCTTCAATATGATTGTTAAAGTATTCTACAACGCCTTTAACTGGTGAAAGTCCTGTACCCCCAGCAATTACAATGAGTTCTTTTCCTTTATAATTTTCCACATCGAACCCATTTCCATATGGACCTCGTAAAAACAACTGATCACCTACATAATGCTCAAAGATTTCATTGGTAACTTTTCCTACTTGGCGAATGGTCAAGTCAACTGTCCCATGACCAATTCCACTTACAGAAATTGGTGCTTCACCAAACTTTGGGATAGAGACTTCAAAGAACTGACCAGGTTTTACATTTCCTTCGTAAGCCATGCGAAAGGTGTATTCAATATCGGTATGCTTAATCACTTCTTGAATTTCTGATAGAAAGGGAATATATTCATTATTCATCATTTAGATACCTCCTCTATTGCAGACTCTAGTTTATTAATGGTATTTGAAAAAGAAATATACTCTGGACATACATCATCACAGCGTCCGCATCCTACACACATATGATAACCGTTACGTTTTTTATAATCATACACTTTGTGTAACACTTTAAATCGCATCCTTTGCCCATTTTTTTGGCGATAACTTCCCCCACCGGCTACACCTGTAAAACCGTCAACCATGCAGGAAGCCATTACTCTTCGTCGTTCTCCTACTTTTCCATTGTCCGTATAAAAAACATCCTGCATTGTAAAGCAAGTACAAGTAGGACAAACAAAATTACAGCGTCCACAGTTGATACAACGAGTGTCGTATTCATCCCACATTTTTGACTTCATCACGTCTAAAGTAATGTTATCAGGAATATGTACCTTGGTCTTAGTCTCTGTAACATAAATTGGGGTTACATCTGCTCGTTCAGGGGATTGATTAACAAATAACTCTTCCCACTCTTTGTTCTTGTTATCCACATATGCAATCCCTTCTTTTATTTCTAGATACGCATCATATGTGTCTGTTTGATTTGTTTTCATATCTACACAAAAACAATTGTCGAAAGCTTGCTCACAGCCAATTAAGATAAACTTAACTCTGTCTCTTAATCGTTTATAATAGTAATCTTCATGTCCGTTTTTTAAATAAATTTCGTCTAGTCGCTTTACTGCATGGTAATCACAACTTCGTAATAAGATAATCGCACCTTTCTTGGGTGGATTTGCCTCTTTCACTGTTTCCTCTGTAAAGAAGAACAATGTTTCCGATAGTGGAAGTAGAAATTCTTTAAATGAAAAGTTAGATTTTAAGTCAAACTCAATTTCATCTACTCTATTGATTTCATCATACCGGACGCTATCTGTATCTGAAAAAGCACCCTTACCTGCAAACTTCTTTGGAGCATAAATATAATTTTCTTTGGACCATTGGTTAAATACTTCATTTATTTTTTCTACAGTCATCTGATAACCCATCATTACACCTCTTTCTTTCTAGATATTAAGAAATATGGGACAGCTACAAAAACAATTCCGCCAACCATGTTCCCTAGTGTTACTATAATAATATTATAAAAATAACCACCCCATGATATTGCAGCTTGAAGGGGAGCAAGCATTCCGATAGTAAGTAGTGTCATATTAGCTATGCTATGCTCAAAGCTAGAGGTAATAAAGGCAAACAAGCACAAAAATATCATAATCAACTTACCACTTTCGGATTTGCATCGGAAACTGCTCCAAACAGCGAGACAAACTAAAATATTACATAAAACAGCTCTAAGAAAAAGAGGAATTATGGGTATGCTCATCTTGATTGCTGAAACAGCAGCAATATATTCGCCAGTTGGCCCCTTCGCAAGTCCTGCACCCCAAAACATAACACCCAACAAGATAGAACCAACCCAATTTCCTATGTAACACACAATCCAAACCTTTGTCACCTGATACCAGTTTACTGAACCTTCCAGAGCACCTGCTACCATCACAAAATTATTGCCTGTAAACAGCTCAGCTCCTGCAATAATCACTAGACTTAGGGCTATTGAAAAAGATAATCCCATTATGATTTTTACATAGATTTGATCTGCCAACATGCCACCTATTGAGAAAATGAGCAAGATACCAAAACCAACATACATTCCCGCTAACATGGAAGAAACAAAGAAACCTAATGGATTATTTTTTAGTAAAGAACTTTTTGCACCAGCCGATTTTGTTACGATTGCGAAATCTTCTTCATACATCTCCATTCTCCTCCTCTTTCAATTTATCTTATATTTTTTTAACTAATTGTTTATTAATTATTTATCAATCTCAGTATATATCAGAATAGTCAAAAACACCGTGATCTCTATCACGATGTTTTAAAATAGTTTGCAAGTTGGTCCCGATCTCTGACAATTATTTTTCCTTTATCCATAAATATAAGTCCCTGCTCTGTTAATGCTTTCACTTGTCGGGATACGGTTTCCCTTTTTGATCCTAGCATATCTGCCAAATAAGTAATGCTCATTTCTATATTGATACAAATTCCTGTCTCACACTTCAAACCGTAATCCCCAGACAACTTCCACAACTTTGCTGCGATACGCTTATCTCCTCTTATAGAAGTAGATGTATTTTTTAGTTGGCGATATAAACGTCGAGTTTTTAAAGCTAAAGAATGAAAGACTGCCTTATTTAATTCAAAATCTTGCTCCATCACACTTAAAAAGTCTTCTTTATCAAAACAAAGTATTTGTGCACTCTCAAAAACTTCACAACTTATAGAAGCTGACAATCCTTGTAGCACCTCTTCATTGATCATTTTGCCTTTGTCTAAGATAAAAATGACCTTTTTATCACCCTGAGTATTCAACTTATATAAGGTGACTAATCCACTTACTACGATATAAAAATTCGACCCTTCTTCTTTATCTAAAAAAAGGTGATTCCCTTTAGCAAATTTTAGTATTTTACCATATTCAGATAATAACTCTAAAGATCTAGTACTAATACTATGAAACTCTTCAATAATCATAAGAGCTTCTTTTCTATCTTCATACATTGTACCATCTCAATTTCATTGATTTTTTTTATTACATTTAGTTATAAGTATATAATGAATGAAGCGGGGATCTCTCCACTGGGGTAGAGATGACAGTGGGTGTATAGCATTCAAATTGGATAGAGAAAAACAGCTTTCTTATTAAATATCGAGTAGAGGCTAACAATTAAAATGTTTCGCCCCTCTCACAACACCGTACGTACCGTTCGGTATACGGCGTTTCA
>MCHG01000408.1_pt1 | contig 12872 bp, 10 predicted proteins | sample 787351 | NCBI WGS metagenome assembly MCHG01 (sample SAMN05430296, study PRJNA330682) | permafrost metagenome | biome: Cold desert; feature: permafrost; material: soil; isolation source: enrichment culture inoculated with soil incubated with H2/CO2 at 20 degrees... ... | reverse complement strand
GTGGAAAAGTGTCAGGCAAGGAAGAAGGAGTCGCAGAGAGCGCATATAATGTTTTCATTAAGAGCTTTTCTAAGGCTAGAAGTACAAAGGATAAAAATGGGATATCTTGGTTTGAAAGTAAAATGAAAATTCACAGAGTAGCAGCAATAGGATATTTAAACCGACCAAGATACAAATTAAATAGATTGTGATATTTAAAGAGTAGGGGGAAAACAATATGCAGAGCCTGCTACTGCGTAAGTCCTATTTTATTTAACGTCAACAGAATAATATATTTAACAAGAATCTATTATAGGATAATCTGTAATAAAATGGGCTTTATAAGGCCCTAAAAATATGTCGTTCTACAGTATTTAGCGTTAATGAACTTTTCAGATATTTTAAACTCTAAAGAGTAGGTAAAGGATAAAAATGGCTCTTGATTTAGGAGTTACAATTGGATTTTTAATAATATTCCTGGTCGTATTGCTCGGTCCTTTTAAAGTCCGAATTATTGAGCACAATCTAGAAGTATTTCTTTTTATATGCGGAGTACTGGCAATGACAATCTCTGGTCTCGTTGAAATTCCAGGTGTAGAGACAGGCTGGAGATTGGAGATAATCGAAGAAGCATTGACTGCACCACTACATGTTGGGGAGATATACGGTGTTCCGATAGGTATAGCGCAGATAGTGCTGGTTGTCGGATTGATTATCTACAAATGGCATCCTCCTATCCATAACGCAATTAGAAGAATGACAAATGCGCTTTCTCTTAAGGTTATGGCTTTTATCCTCATCTCTGTCCTTGGTTTGGTTTCCAGTGTAATTTCAGCTATTCTTGCAGCAATAATTCTCGTTGAAATTGTCAATGCAATGCCTCTCTCACGAGAATCCAAGATAGATCTCACAGTTATCGCATGCTTTTCAATAGGACTTGGCGCTGCGCTTACTCCTCTTGGAGAACCTCTCTCAACAATCGCTGTCTCAAAGCTATCTGGCCCACCTTATTATGCCGGATTCGATTATCTATTTAAAATGCTCGGCATCTACATCCTTCCAGGTATTCTTGCGTACGGTATTCTTGGAATGTTCTTCCTGGGAAAAGCTGATCCAAAACACCATGAAATAGAAGGAGAAGACTATAGTGAGACTTTTAAGGATGTCATAATGAGGGCTGTTAAAGTCTATGTATTTATTGCAGCACTTGTATTACTTGGCGATGGTTTCAAGCCGATTATATTCGAATATTTTATAAAAGTGCCGTCGATGGCACTCTATTGGATTAATATAGTTTCAGCTGTCCTGGATAACGCTACTTTAGCTGCTGCTGAAATAGGACCCGTCCTTAGTGAGTTCCAAATAAAGAGTTTACTTATGGGGCTTTTAATAGCAGGCGGCATGCTGATCCCAGGGAATATCCCTAACATTATTTCTGCGAGCAAATTGGGTATAACAAGCAAGGAATGGACAAGGCTTGGAGTACCTCTCGGACTTGTCTCAATGGTTATCTATTTCATCGTTCTGTTTGTGATTGAGCCGATCCTATAACTCAGAATTACTTTTTTGAATTTCGGCTTTTGAATTTGGAGAAAAACCCGAAAAATTAAAAGACTCGAAAAAAGGATTAAAAACTCACGCTCCTCTTTATCCTTAATTTGACAGAAGCATAAATATTGTAATGAATAAATGGGCCTCATGCTTCTGCTTTCTTCATACATATAAAATTGTTATACGACGTTCTTTGATTTTTGATATTTTCATTTTTCCGAAAAAATCTATGTCGATGCAATGTGTTTTTCTTAAGAAAATACTGTGCCAATTAATGAAATCTGTCAAATTCGGGCTTTATAGAAGCAAGAATTTTAAGATTCTGAATAAACCTTTGTGAATTCTACACCAATTGTAATCATAATTGAGGAATAAAAAATTAGAAGGAATAACCCTATAATGGATCCTATTGCTCCATAAACGCTTAGAGGATTACTATATGCTAAAAAAAGTCTAACAGCGTATTTGCCTATTGTTATAAGAATTACTGTTACAAGTGACCCTACAAAAATAGACTTGAAATCAAGACTTGAATTTGGGAGTATTTGATATGCAAGCATGAAAAACAGCACAAGAATAAGGAAACTGGCTATGGAGCTTGCATAATCAGCAATGACAGGTGAAAAAGGTAAAAGTCCATGGAGCAAATTTGAACCCAAATAAACAACACCCTCGGTAATTATGCTCATTACGAGCAGCCCTCCAAAAGATATAACTATGACATAGGATACGATCACATCCCTTATAAATTCTTTAATATTATTGGATTCGACAGGTTTAATATCCCAGGCTCTCTCAAGGAAATTTTTCAATTGCCTGAAAATATTGCTCGCACTCCAGAGAATAAGTACAAAACCTATTAATGCACTTATCGAAAGAGAATTTATCTTCGGAATATGTTCGAAAAGTGAAATTATCATATCGATGATACTCTCATCAACGACTCCTTGCAGGTTATTTAATATCGTATCCTGGATATTTTTTGACTTCAAAAAAATACTTCCTGCGGATACCGAAAATAACAGGAGAGATGGAAGACTTAATAAAAAATAAAATGCAAGCGCAGCGCTATAAGTTATTGAATCATCTTCCAGCCATTCCTTTATTGTTCTGGTAACCAGATTTCTTATGTATGCCCAGCTCATATAAATCCTCAGAATTCAATCAACGCTTCTAAATCCTAGTCTTGTCCGTTAGTTTTGATCAATTCTGAAAAAACGAGTACTAGCCATGCATTTGAGGAAAAACGCAGAGAGCTCCTTGTGCTCAAGGTTTTCACTAACTCACGGTCACGGGCAAGACCCGAATTTTAAATACGTTTGTTTAGGGAGTTGGAAATATGGGGGATCCACACTTTTTGTCAGCAATTACGCTAGTAGATTTCAAAAAACAGATTTGTGGCTGCTGGGGAGGTAGATGCCTGCAGCCCTATAGTCGTATTCTCGGAGGTAAAAGTCTATCAATTGAATCGCCTGGATCGAAAAAGCACATTAAAGATTAGAAGAAAATCAAAAGAATTAATTCATTCTCTCAATTCCGAATAACTTCTGAAAAATTGGTTCGGAAGACGACCAAATCCCTCACTAACTGATTTGGAACATGACCAACATCTTCCGGGCAATCTCTACTGCTCTTGTTGATCTGCTCGCTCTAAGTTACAATATACTATTGTCCATGCAGTTATATCTAATTAATTATATGAAAAATTGTTTATGAACAAAAATCATTTCCACACAATAAATAATAAAACCGAACAACAATTTAATATTAATTATGTTTGGCTCTCCGCTGTTTCGTGTGGATATCATCACAAAAACCAATGCGGGTAAATTGAAAAAGCATCTTATCCATAAGGAATAGCGAAGAGCCTTATGTTTTTTATCCATATATCATATTCAGATCCCTTTATCACTTCCTAGTAAAAAGAGCCCATCTTTGGAAGCAATTTGCAGCAGTTTTCGTTATAAATATTTCAATATTTGTTGTACTGATCCCATCGTATTTTCTTCGGAGTATAATTATTGATGAAGTCCAGCAGCTTTTACTTGACCAGGCAGCTATTGTTGCATCTATTCAGTCCGGAGGCCAATTTCTCACTCATTATCTTTCAATGCTGGACATCCCTACCGGCGCTCTCCAAACGAGAATACAGGAAAAGGCTATGGATGTTGGTTCTCAAGCCGTCAATTACACAAGCATGTTCATTCTGGATTCTATCCAGAACCTGAGCCAGCAGCCCATAGGCCTCTTGATGATGTATTTTTTGCTTTATTATCTTTTAACATAAGAGGATTCGGCTTTCGCACGCAAAGTTTATGTGGCAGTCCCATTCAATGAAGAAAATACAGCCACTCTCATGGATGAGTTCAGCAAAATTTTCCGAACAACTATTACATCCAGTGCAGCAATTCCCGTTTTGAACAAAAACATATGCGATAGACGGTTAAATTTCTTAATATTTCGTGATAATTTATTACACTGTAAACATGTACAGAATACGAATCATAAGGCACATTTTAAATATTAACTGCAAAGAATGAAAGGAATTATAATGTAAAATTCTTTAAAAAGTTATTTAACAGATGAAAAAATTTACCTGAAATGTCTCTTATTTTATCCTCACAATCCAGAAGGTTCGAAATTATAAGGCCAGTGTTTGTTAGTTTTTTTGTAAATGAGAGCGTCGGAAAGGTCAGGAATCTATAATTAACCTCGCACGGTCATTAACTCAACTACATAAATCGGCATCATGTAAAATTATTAAATTTATTAACGATGAAAAAATGAGTCAAATTTGGATAATCGTGTACTTTTCCGACGCTCCCCAAATAGAAGAAATCAGTATAAATAAAATTATTACGATATATTAAAAAATTTAACCGTCTCTCGCATGCGTTTATTATTATAACGGGAATAGCTACATCCAGTGGAGCTGTAGCCCTTGCCCAGGGTACAATTCTGACCATCACCTTCCTCATCTTAAAAATTCAGGTAGCTTTTCTCTGAAGTTTTATCGCAACAATTCTTGCTTTTGTGCCAGTTTTCGGATCAACTTTAGTCTGGGTTCCTGCAGCCATAATCCAGCTCCTCGAGGGTGATGCAGGGATTGTTATCCTTGCCGCAGGGCTCTTTGTAAGCGTCGTGGACAATTTTCTCAGGCCCATTATCCAGAAAAAGATGGGGAAATTCATCCTTTTCTATCCCTGATCGGGATTGTCATAGGGGTATCCCTTTTCGGATTGATAGGAATTGTTATAGGCCCCCTTCTCCTCTCCTACTTCCTTCTGACCGTAAAAATGTTTTCAAAGGAATACCTTTCTGAGAAGTGAAAACATGGTTGTGCGGGAGGGTTACCGAAACCCCCAAGGGCTCGTAATGAAATAACTTAAGGAATATATTCTTATTTTTGAACAAAACCGATGAAGCAGCCTATGAAAATGTGTAAGTACAGTGTAAAAATATGCTCAAGTTATTTCGCAGTGAGTACTAAGCACAAAAATATATATAGATTCTTCCAAAAATGGTAATGTTTCGTTTTTCAAAATTGATCAACGACTCACGGACACGACAACTTTTTGAGTTTTTCTTCTTAAGGGATCATTTATATATAGAAAATATAGATTATTTATGTATCATTTACTCTCTTCCATGCATATAGTCTAAATCGAATAACTATATATTGTGTTCGGCGAATTCTAATCCCGAGAAGACAGAAGAGTGAACAAGTAGCACAGAGGAATTAGCTATTATAAGAATGGTACATCTTTCAGACATTCATTTCTCAGAGGCATACTATATGCCTGAGATTGCAGATTCAATGATTGAAAACATAAACCAGAACTCTCCGGATATTGTAGTAATCACCGGTGACCTGACGGAAAACGGGCTTGCAGCCGAGTATAATGGGGCAAAAAATTTCATTGACAGGATCGAATGCAAAAATAAGGTAATAGTTCCAGGAAACCATGACTCCAGGAATGCCGGTTATCTTTTCTTCGAGGACATTTTCAAGGCCAGATCTTCCTTTGGGCACTTTGGCGAGCTTACGGTAGTAGGGCTTGATTCTTCCCAGCCGGAACTTGAAGAAGGACACATAGGAAGGGAAAATTATGGCTGGATAGAGAGTACTTTCTCAGTAAGCGGTTTCAAGGTTTTTGCCCTGCACCACCACCTCATTTCAATTCCCAGGACTGGCAGAGGAAACAATGTGCTTGTAGACGCAGGTGACGTTCTGGAACTTCTGGACCGTTCAGGTGTGAACCTTGTACTCTGCGGACACTGGCATATCCCCTGGGTCTGGAGATTGAACGACATGCTTGTCGTTAGTGCGGGAACAGTTTGCTCTTCCAAAATTCGTGGGAAATTCTCTCAGTGTTACAACCTGATCGAGATTGATGCTCCAGAGTCCGATTGCACTCGCTGGCACTTACGGATTTATAGAATTTTCTCTGGAGGAGAAAAAGAGAGGGTTGTTGATAGTATATTATAATGTACACTTAAAACAGATTGAATCCTGAAGGACGAAGAACCTACTTATGAAAATTTATCTATTCAAAACACAGTATCTGCTTTGAAGAGAGTATATATTCATGTCAGAAATTCTGGTTTCCACAGGAATACCTTTCTTATTACTTACCTTTTTTCTTATTACTTCTCTTTTCTTTTTTTCATTTCAGTTTTAAATTTACTGCATTCAGTAAACAAGTTTTTATTTATGTTCAGTTACTTCCTTCAATCAGGACTATTATTCTATCTAACATATTCCATTATAGGAATGACCTATTCGGTAAGGAGTAAAGACAATGCGCAGGGATTATATAGACACAGGCTACAGCCCGAAGGATACGGATCTGATCTGTGAATTCCACATCGAACCGTCAGCAGGAGTGAATTTTGAGGAAGCTGCTACCCACATGGCAGGGGAAAGCTCTATAGATTCCTGGACTGAAATTGCCACACTGAGTCCCGAACTTGCAGCGAGACTTAAGCCCCATGTATTTTACGTGGATGAGGAAGCACAGACTGTGAGGGTGGCTTATTCTGAAGAACTCTTTGAACTGGGTTCTGTCCCGCAGGTTCTCAGTGCTGTTGCAGGTAATATCCTTAGCATGAAAATCGTTGACAATCTCAGGCTGCAGGACATTGCCTTCCCGAAATCGATGCTTAGCGAGTTTAAAGGCCCGAAATTTGGGCTGTCAGGCATCAGGGCACTTGTGGGCGTGCAGGATAGGCCTCTTATAGGCACTATTGTCAAGCCGAAAGTAGGGTTAAATCCTCAAAAACATGCTATAGTCGCTTACAATTCCTTTGCAGGAGGCTGCGACCTCGTTAAGGATGATGAGAACCTTACGGACCAGAAATTTAACGGCTTTGAAAAGAGAGCTGAACTCACTCTGAAGCTTGCAGAAAAGGCAGAGTCTGAAACAGGAGAGCGCAAAATGTACCTTTGTAACATTACAGCCGCTACCTGTAAGGAAATGATCCGCCGCTTGAATATTCTTAAAGATCTGGGTGCCAGCTACGCAATGATCGATGTCGTGCCTGTAGGCTGGACTGCCCTCCAGACTTTGAGGGAGGAATCTGAAGATGCAGGCCTGGTTCTTCATGCCCACCGCTGTATGCATTCAGCCTATACCCGAAACCCTCGCCACGGGATAAGCATGGTTGTTGTTGCCAAACTCTGCAGATTGATCGGACTTGACCAGCTTCATATAGGCACGGTTGTAGGGAAGATGCATGGAGAAAAGCACGAGGTTCTGACTCTTCGGGACGAGTGTGTACTTGACAAAGTGCCTGCAGATGAAAGCCAGCATGTCCTGTCCCAAGACTGGGGTGGGCTGAAGCCTATGTTTCCAGTCGCATCCGGGGGGCTTGCCCCTACAATGATTCCTGATCTGTACTCTATTTTCGGGAAAGACGTTATTATGCAGTTTGGCGGCGGAATCCATGCACACCCTATGGGCACGGCAGCCGGAGCTACTGCTTGCAGGCAGGCACTTGAAGCAAGCCTTGAGGGAGTTAATCTGCAAGAGTACGCAAAAAGCCATAAAGAACTTGAAGTTGCCCTCGGTAAGTGGCTGAAAAAATAAGCCGAAAAAATAAGCCGAAAAAATAAGGAAAAATAAATTAGAAATAATAGCGGAACAGAACCAGAAGGAGTTTACCTTTGGTGCATGTCGAAAACGGAAATACGATAAAGACTCGGTTTCTCCGGGTTTCCGAAGAAAATTTTGATTCCATACTTGACGAGACGGCAGCGATAATCCGGAGTGGGGGAACCGTGGCTTTCCCCACAGAAACGGTTTACGGGCTTGGAGCCGACGGCCTCAACCCCACAGCAGTTCGAAAAATCTTCGAGGCAAAAAGGCGTCCTCCAGGAAATCCTCTGAGCTTGCTTGTGCATTCCAGTGAAGATCTTGAGAAGGTTGCAAGGAATATCCCCGAGAAAGCCTTCAGACTCATGGACGCTTTCTGGCCAGGCCCTCTTACCATTGTTCTGGAAAAAAACGATACCGTCCCTGGAATTACCTCCGGAAACCTCCAATCAATAGGAGTACGCATGCCTGATCACATAATTCCTCTGGAACTTATCAAAAGGTCAGGCACGCCTCTTGCGGCTCCGAGTGCAAACCTTTCTGGAAAACCCAGCCCCAGCCTGGCAGCTCACGTTGTGGCTGATCTCGCTGGCAGGATTGATGCAATTATTGACGGAGGGGAGGCAGCCATAGGGCTTGAGTCAACTGTAATTGATATGACTGTCAAACCTCCTGTTGTCCTCAGGCCTGGAGCCGTGGGAATAGAAGAGCTTGAAAAAGTCATAGGGAAAGTAAGGTCCGGATACAAAAATGACAATGTCGGGACTGATGCAGCACCGCTGGAAAAGCAGGCCGGTCAGAAATACGGACACTATACTCCTTATACTAAGGTAGTGCTTGTTGAAGGGGAAAGTAAATTCGTTTCGAAACAAATTGCCAAACTCCTTGAAAACTACATGAGTCGAGAAGAGAAAGTAGGACTCTTGCTCAGCGAAGAAATTGCAGATCTTTTTGATGCAAAAGGGCTAGGCGCAGACGAATGTTTTTTGCTGGGGTCTCAGGAAGAGCCAGAAGTAGCTGCCAGAAAACTTTTTGAAGGGCTCAGGAATCTGGACAGCAAGAGGCTTGATGTAATCATCGCTGACGGCTCTTTTAGCCTTTCAGGGATAGGGGACGCCCTAATTAACAGGTTGAGAGAAGCTTCGTCCATAAGATTTGCGATTTAATCCCGGTTATTGCAGTAGAAGTGAAGATTTTAATTAAACATTTGAGAGGGATATTTTTGAAAGCAGAGAAAAAGGAAAATATGGTAAAAATGCGGGCTCAGAAGAAATTCATGGGGAAGAGCAACAAGGTAAACAAAATTAATTTTGTAGTGCTGTTTGCAGGCCTGCTTTTAATGGTTTTCGGCATGAAGGAGATCGGAAATTATATAATATGGGCTTGTATGTTTGTCTTTGTTGTAACTACTCTATCAGGCATCTTAGCCTCCGGATCTATTCGCAAGCAGAGATAAATCAGTTTTTCTTTTTTCTGGTAAAGAGGCTTCTCAAATGGGTGAAACGATTGCAAGTGAGGAGATGCATGAATATTTCGATGGACTTGAAGCGAGGCTCAAAGAAGCAATTGAGATTGCAAACAGAGCTCGGGCCCGTGGAGGAGACCCCAAGCCTATTGTAGAAATCCCCCTTGCCAAGGATCTTGCGGATAGAGTTGAGAACCTTATAGGAGTAGAGGGAGTTGCTGCAAAAATCCGGGAACTTGAGATTAAGATGTCCAGGGAAGAGGCTGCTCTTGAAATAGGACGCCAGGTAGCCGAAGGGGAAGTTGGGAGTTTTGCCACAAAAAAGGATGCAGTTGAGGCTGCAATTCGGGTTTCCATGGCTGTCCTTACAGAAGGAGTGGTTGCAGCTCCCATTGAAGGAATCGACAAGGTTGAACTGGGGAAAAACGATGACGGTTCTCAATATATCAGGGTCTTCTATTCCGGGCCTATCCGTAGTGCAGGTGGAACTGCCCAGGCTCTTTCCGTACTTGTTGGCGATTATGTAAGACGTGGAATCGGGATTGACCGCTACAAACCAAGACCAGAGGAAGTAGAGCGCTATGTGGAAGAAATTCTGCTTTATAAGAGGGTCGCGAGCCTGCAGTATACCCCATCAGAAGATGAGATCCGCCTGATAGTCCGAAATTGTCCTGTTTGCATAGACGGGGACCCCACTGAGGAGGCCGAAGTTGAAGGGCATAGAGATCTGGAGAGGATAGGGACAAACCGTGTAAGAGGGGGAATGTGCCTTGTACTTGCTGAAGGGCTCGCCCTCAAAGCCCCAAAGGTCAAGAAACATGTTAACAAGCTGAATATGGATGGGTGGGACTGGCTGGATACACTTATCGGAGGTTCAAAAAGTGAAGGAGATGAAGAAAACGAGGCGAAAAACAAGATCAAGCCGAAAGACAAGTACATAAGAGATCTGATTGCCGGAAGACCTGTTTTTTCTCACCCTTCAAGGCCAGGCGGGTTTAGACTTCGCTACGGACGTTCCAGAAATACTTCTTTTGCAGCCGCAGGGATCAATCCTTCCACTATGGTATTGCTTGATGATTTTATTTCTAACGGGACTCAGCTCAAGGTTGAAAGGCCAGGAAAAGCTGCAGCGATGTCTGCCGTGGATTCAATAGAAGGGCCAACTGTGCGCCTTTATTCCGGAGACCTTGTCCGGGTAGATAATATAAAGGAAGCGTATGAAATCCGCTCGCAGATCGAAGTAATTGTGGATATTGGGGAGATTCTGATCAACTACGGAGATTTTCTTGAAAATAACCATCCCCTTATGCCTTCACCTTACGTTTTTGAATGGTGGCATTATGACTATGAGGCAGCTTGCTCTGAGACTCTCTCGGAGGAAGAATTAAAAAATCCTTCCGCAGATCTGACCCTCAGGCTTGCGGAGGAATTCAACGTCCCACTGCATCCGAAGTTCACCTATCTATGGCATGACATAAACCGAAATGAATTCGAGGCTCTGAGAAAATTCGTGGATGAGGAGGGAAATTTTTCGGCTGAGGAAGGAATTCTCAGCTTACCCCTGAAAGCTTCCCTGAAAACGGGTATCAAATCTATACTTGAAAAACTCCTCGTACTGCATAGAGTGAAAGATGGGGTAATTCTTATAGACGGAGCCCTTCCGTTCATTTTATGCCTTGGGCTTGACTGCCAATTGAAAGAAAAAGCCCAGATGCCTGATACTGATAATATGGTGGATGCTGCAGCTCTTCTCAGTGGGTTTAAAGTTCTTCCCAGGGCTCCCTCGAGAATCGGGGCAAGGATGGGAAGGCCTGAAAAATCTGACTTGAGAAAGATGTCTCCTGCAGCTCAGGTTCTCTTCCCGATAGGCAATGCTGGAGGAATTACGCGGAATCTTGTATCTGCTTCCGATTACTCGGCTTCCATGAATGGAAAGATCGGAGAAATCGAAGTGGAAATGGGGCTCAGGGAATGTCCTGCATGTGGAAAAGAGAACTATTTCTGGCGCTGCGATTGTGGTGAGTATACCCGTCCCAAACTCTCCTGTCCCCGTTGCAAAATAGATGTAAGAGGCGCTGAGACCTGCCCTAAATGCGGAAGGAAACCAACTTCTGTTGTAACTGTCAAACTGGATTTTCGTTCTATTTACAAGCAGGCCTTTGAAAATGTAGGGGAAAGGGAAAAAATGGATCTTATTAAAGGGGTAAAAAGGCTCATGAATGGGCAGATGACCCCCGAACCTCTCGAAAAAGGAATCCTGCGGGCTAAACATAACGTATTTATCTTTAAGGACGGGACTGTTAGGTACGATATGTCAGATATTCCCCTTACTCATATCCGGGCTGATGAACTGGGGATTACGGCAGCCAAACTTCGGGAACTCGGTTACAGGGAAGACATTTACGGAAAATCCCTCGAGAGGGAGGAACAGATTGTCTGCCTGAAGGTCCAGGACCTTGTGATTTCTTACAGCGGGGGCGAGTACCTGCTGCGTACGGCAAAATACGTGGATGACCTCCTTGTGAAGTATTATAAGATTGAGCCCTATTACAAAGCTGAAACCATCCAGGACATGGTAGGTGTATTGCTTATAGGACTTGCTCCGCATACCTCTGCAGGAGTCCTCGGGCGCTTGATAGGATTTACGAAAGCTTCAGTCGGTTATGCTCATCCTTTTTTTCATGCTTCAAAACGCCGGAATTGCGATGGGGATGAAGACTGCATAATGCTCCTTATGGACGGGATACTCAATTTCTCAAGGTCTTATCTCCCAGATAAAAGAGGAGGAAAAATGGATGCTCCTCTTGTACTTACTACCAGGATCGACCCCAAAGAAGTAGACAAGGAGGCACATAATATAGACGTTTCTGCAAGGTATCCTCTTGCGTTCTACAGGGCTACTCAGGAAATCAAAAATCCCACTGAACTTGAAGGCATTATGGACCTGGTTAGCGGCCGACTTGGAACTTCTGAGCAGTATGAGCATTTTATGTTTACACATGATACTACAGACATTGCTGCAGGCCCACTCAATTCCTCGTATAAGACTTTGGGCAGCATGATTGAGAAAATGGAGGCACAACTTTCCCTGGCTAACAAGATTAGGGCAGTAGATGCCCCAGATGTGGCTGAGAGAGTTCTTAAGTCTCATTTTCTTCCCGACCTTATTGGAAACCTCCGTTCATTTTCCAGGCAGCGGATGCGTTGTATCAAATGCGCAGAGAAGTTCAGGCGTCCTCCTCTTACTGGCACCTGCCCTAAATGCGGTGGCAATGTTATTTTGACTGTGCACGAGGGATCTGTTCGCAAATATCTTGAAGTTTCAAAAGAGATTGGAGAAAGATACGACGTTTCCAGCTACACTCGACAGAGGATCGAACTTTTGGATAAAGATATATGTTCTCTGTTCGAAAACCACAAGGTTAAGCAACTTGGACTTTCGGATTTCATGTCCGGATCTGCGCGCTGAGGATAAGAAAATAAACGATTAAGAGCATCAAAAAAGTTATTCTGATGGAAAGGAAGTAGACAGGGCAATTTAAACACTCAAAAATACCAAAAAGCCTAATAATTAATTGCCCATTGTTTCTTTAATTGGTCTTGTCTTTTTGTTGGAAACCTGGTTTTAGTTTTTGATTTTTATTTACAGGCTAACTTCTATGCTATTTGAGCTGATGATTTTCTATTGTTTTTCTCTGTACTTATATCCGACATTCCGCAGATGTCCTCAAGAAAATAACATTTTTCTTGCTATCGTTTTTGGATATTTACTCAAAAGTTTG
>MCHG01000407.1_pt1 | contig 12875 bp, 17 predicted proteins | sample 787351 | NCBI WGS metagenome assembly MCHG01 (sample SAMN05430296, study PRJNA330682) | permafrost metagenome | biome: Cold desert; feature: permafrost; material: soil; isolation source: enrichment culture inoculated with soil incubated with H2/CO2 at 20 degrees... ... | reverse complement strand
CCTTCGAGTCAACTGAACTCGGGGCAGTCCCTTTCGCCCTTCAGGGTTCCTCCGTGGGAAGAACAGCTAGCCGGCGATGTCGTACAAGGTGTCGTGGTGGAACCGCTTGGTGAAGTTGTCCAGTGCGAAGTTGCGAAGGTCGAGATCGCCGGCGAGGTCTGCGGCGGCCGCGATTTGCAGCGGCAGCGAGGCGCGGTGTCTCTGTGCGCGCTTCAGTAGTTCCGTATCCGCTATCTCTCCGACGGCCTTCGCTCCGAACATCCCAATCAGTGGGGCGAGGTCAATCGCCGGATCGCCGACCGAGGCGTTGTCCCAATCGATGACCGCCGGCAGGTCGTGCCCGCCCCACAGCAGATTGTGGAGTCCGAAATCGCCGTGGACGAGCGTGTGGCCATGGCCCCGTTCGGCGGTGAGCACGTCAGCAACGACACGACGTGCGGCTTGAGCGACAGTCTCATCCAGCGCAGAAGAGAGCTGTTCGATGATCCTCGGCCATTGGCCTCCGCCGCACCACTGCCGCACCGGTCGCAGTGTGTGCAGTTCGGGAACGGTTGATTCACGCAGGGAGTGAAGAATCTCCGCGACGGGTTCCCGGACCTGGCTCCAGATCATTATCAGATCGTGCTCTCCGGGGATGAAGGACGTGACGAATGCAGAAAAACCGGCCCTCACCTCTGGGCCGCAGCGAACAGTGGGCGTGCGCAACGGTAAGCCGAGTGACTGGATGGCAGACAGGTTTTGGTGCTCCCGCAGCGTTTGCTCTGCATGGCGCGGAGCCGTAGAGACGCGAACCACCGATGAATCACCCAACACAGCAACGTGATGGAAAGCTCCATGCTTAGAGTCCAGTCGAGCCCAGTCCAAGTCCGGCCAGACCTCGCGCAAGTCCTGCCAAATCACGGAAGTGTCCTGGGCGAGTGTGCTCATGTCACCGATCCTGTCAGGAATCCGACGCGATCGCCCTCAAGCGCAGGCCGCCCCGTAAGCGGTTCCCGAACGCGGCTATCGGCGCAGAAGGGCTGTGATCTGCGGGAGGCCATCTCGTTCGAGACTATTGAGCACATCCTGTGCCGTACCGGGCGGATTTGTCCAGGCGTCTGCGATCGCTTGTATGGCTCGGTGGACTGCGGGACCGTCGAGGTAGAACTGGTCGACGAGGAAGTCATCGGGATGTTTCGCCTCAATGCTCCACTTCGCGAGCTCGTCGGCGGGGAAGTCCTTCACGTTGAACGGTCACGATGACCGGGCACCTGACTTCATCGCTGCGGCGACGACATGGCGATCGTTCGGGTCCTGCTCCAGGGTCAGGACGGGAATCAGTTCTTCGTAGCCAGTCACCATGCTGTCGCGCACGACGGTGCGCAGGAGTTGGCGCGTTCGCTCCAGCCTCCTGGGGTCGAGATCGGGCCTGTTCTTTTGGATGTTGCGGAACGTTTCGTCCAAGATTTCCTCAGTCCACTTGGCTTGGACGAGGCCGCCGAGTGCGCTGCGAATGAGGACATCGCGGAGCGTTGACGGGTAGAGGACGTTCGCGTCATACACGGCGACAAACGTCACCGCGTGAAACCCATGTCCTGGCCGAGTTGGATTAGTTCGTCTGCTGCTGAGCGACCGTGCGGATCGTTTTCACGCTGGTAAGCCAACAGAGAGTCCGCCCGAATCCGGCGGTGCGTTCCAACGAGTTTGAAGGCGATCTTTCCCTCATCAAGCAGCTTCACCACGAATGGCCGCGAGACGTTGAGGATTTCGGCTGCCTGTTGAGTCGTCACCTCTGCGTGCAGCGGAACGATGCTCACGCTCTGGCCCGCAGCCATGTTAGCGAGCACCGCAACCAACAAGTCGATCGCTGCACGGGGAACGACAACCGGTTCGCTCTCGTCTTCCACGGTGAGCGTGACCGGCCCATCCTCGCCCTTGTGCTCGGCCAGCACGCGGCGCACTGGAACCAACGCGTTTCTTGCCAATTCTCGATCCTGGTTGGGGAGGAGGTGCTCCATTGTGAATGTCATGGCGATATTCAATCACGCACTTATCTGTAAACGTAATAATCGAATCATTCGCAATACTTGCAAGTCCAGTTCCCGCCTCGAGGACAATCTGCACAGCAGGGTCAGCCCGAAAGGGTGGGCGCCGCACACGAGGCCATTCGTGACCGTGGCGGACGACTGCCACGGTGGAACGCGTGAGGGAAAAGCGGTCCCGCGAGACGTTCAGCATTCGGTTATCCGAACGGGTTGAGCAAGATAACCTCTGACGTCTGGCATTCATCTGGGATTGAAACCGGACTGCTCTCGGGAGGGTGGTAGCCGCCGCCTGCGGTGACAGTCTGGCCCAACTCGACTACCCCGACGCCTGGAATCTCGACGGCCGTACCGCTCTTTGCGAGACGGCTGCCGACTGGAAATACCGCGGTTGCGGTGATCGATTCCGTTTCCAGTCCGAAGCAGTGGCCGTTGGCAATGGCCAACTGTCCTTCGATCCGCGCCGCCTCCATGACGTCCGGCTGCTCGTCCATCGTCAACAGGACATAGTCCCCCTGCTGTGGGGTCGGGGTTTCCGGCGGGCTCGCGGGAGCACCGGCGCACGCCGTAAGCAGTGCCAGGATCCCGATGGCGAACGAGCACGGCTTCATCGTCTCGCCAATGCTCACGCTCAAGTTGTCACTGTCGTTTTGAGTGACGACGCTGCCGGCAAGGGGAGGAGGCGACGTGTCATTCGAACTCCAGGTGAGTTGGGCATTACCTCAATAACGGCACGATCCGGTGTGAGCGTCAATCTAGCGGCATCTCCCAGGCTGCCGCTAGACGGCTGAATTGAGCATCCAACCAACGCCGGATGGGCAGCCACGCGGAACCGTGTCGCACTCACAGTTCAGCTTCCAGCCAGGAAGTTGATTGCTTGACGGGAATAAGACAATTGAATTGCTTGACGGTGATAAGACCGTCAGGTAATGTGAAGGTAATAAGGCCGTCAGGAGGAAACTGTCATGGCAGCACGCGGAGAAGTGAGAAGCGCCGAGGCCCTTGGTCGGATGCTGCAGCAAGGCCGCCTTGTCAGCGGACTGACGCAGCGCGGCCTCGCCGACAGACTCGAGACCGACCAGAAATACATCTGGGCTTTGGAGTCCGGCAAGAACACGATCATCCTCGAACGCATTTTCGCGATCATGCGGGAGACCGGCGTCCGGATGTACATGGAGATCGCTGACTCACCGGATGAGCCCGGTCACGACATCGTGGAAGAACCCAATGGCTGACTTGCGCGTGGAACTCTACGGCGAGCCGGTGGGGCACTTGGTCGGCGCCGACCGTCGCACTTTCGATTTCATCGCGACCAAGCATGCCATCGAGACATTTGGGCTCGGAAGCACGATTCTCTCCGAGTCGGTTCCATTCGACCTCATCGCCAACCGCAGCAGGGCCGCGCGCCGCCGCAACTTCTTCGCCGAGCTCCTTCCCGAGGGCACCGCTCTCGACAATCTCGCCGCCGAGATCAGAGTCTCCACCGATGACGTCATCCCGCTGCTCGCCCAGTTCGGCCGAGACGTCGCTGGTGCCGTTCAGATCTATGACCCGGAGGCGCCGGGCGAGCCACGCAAGCCTGACCTGGCCCCGGTCGACGCGGCCGAGGTCGGCCGGATGCTCGCCAACACTCAGGCCGCCCCTCTCGGAAACCGGCCGAAGTCCGGCCGGACCTCGCTGGCCGGAGTGCAAGACAAGATCGTTCTAGCGCACAAGGAGAATCACTGGTTCCAGGTTCTCGAGGGCTATCCGTCCACCCACATCGTCAAGCCGCCGTCCGTGCGCTACCCGACCATCACGTTTGACGAGGAGTACGGCTTCCGTGCGGCCAAAGCCGCTGGCCTCACCACATTCGACGCGTGGACCGAAGACTTCGGCGGGGTTCGCGGCCTCGTGATCGAGCGGTACGACAGGTCACCGGACGCGCCGCAGGGACGCATCCACCAGGAAGACATGAACCAAGCCCTGGGCGCATCGAAGAACGAGAAATACCAGGAGTTCGGCGGGAAAGTCTCACTCAAGCGAGTAGCCGATGTCCTGGGGCGCAACGGCGACCGGGCCTCCGTCGACCAGCTCCTCAGACTCCTCACCGTCTCGCAGGCTGTGGGCAACCTCGACATGCACGGCAAGAACATCAGCATGCTCCACCTGCACGACGGCAGCACAAGAATTACCCCGGCATACGATGTAGTGCCGCAAACTCACCTCGACAGCGACGGAAAAATGGCGTTGGCTATAAACCGGAAGTATCTGCACGCCGCAATCACCATCGACGACCTCATCGCGGAAGGTCAGTCATGGAAAGTGCGTTCACCTCGCGCGATCATCACCTCAGCGCTCGAGGCAGTGGACATGTTCGTCCGTTCGGAGAGCCCCGTGGAGAACGCCTACGCCGGACTTCGGGACGACATTGCCATGTTCACCAGAAACCTGCTTGACGGACGCCCAACCGGCGGCATCAACTAAGTGTACCCGCCAGGAAAGTAGGCCACCGGCTGCTGCACTACTGCGAAACCCGCCCGCTCAGGGTTCCCCTTTGCTGGTTTGGCTCTAGTGGGTGAAACCTTTCGGGTCTTCCCGGACAATACAGGGTATGAGGGACGTGATCGCGAGCGACGCAGGACTGTGGTCACGCGGACTCGAGGGCGAGGGGGCGGCGTTCGGGGTGCTGTTCGACCTTCACCGGGATCGGGTCTTTCGGCACGCGTATCGGCTGGCCGAGAATCGGCATGACGCCGAGGACGTCACGGCGACCGCCTTTCTCGAACTCTGGCGCCGGCGAGCGGACGTGCGGCTGGTCGACGGTTCGGTGCTGCCCTGGCTACTGGTGACCACCACGAACGTGGCACGGAACGTGCGTCGTGCGGCCCGGCGCCATCGTCAGCTGCTGGACGTGCTGCCCCGGAGTGAGAGCACGCTGGATGCCGCGCATTCTTTTCTCGACGCGCACCCGATGGACGCGATCGATCATCGGCTCGCGGTCGGGCTGCGCTCGTTGAGTGCCGCGGATCTGCGCCTGGTGTCCCTGGTCATGCTCGAGGGGTACACGGTGGCGGATGCGGCGGTCGTGCTGGGTCTCACGCCGGCGGGCACCAAGACGCGGCTACACCGTGCCCGACTCCGATTGCGGGCAGCGATGGGGGAAACGTCCAACACCAACTCACTGACGGTCCCGGAAGGAGGACAACCATGAATCAGGTTCGAATGGATCCGGTGTTCAGCGAGGCGCTCCGCTCCGAGCTGGTTGCCCGCGTCGACGCATCGCCCGTGCGCCGCCCGAGGAAGCACCGTCGATGGTGGCTTGGAGTCGGCGCGGTCGTCGGCGTGGGCATGCTCGGCACCGCCGCCGCAGTCGCCGGCGGTGTGCTTCCGACTCCGGGCGGGCAGGCGGTCACCGTTCTTGCCGCGCCGGTCACGGAAACGCACAGCGGGCCGGCGACCATCGATCTCGGGGCGGCTCCCGACGGTGTCACGAACGTGGCGTTGGAGCTGCGTTGCCTGACCGCCGGTGAGTTTTCCTTCCCGGACGGCGCGGGAATGATTTGCCTGGAGTCGGACGCGGACTCGCGGACGGGCACCGCAACCTACAGCCTCCGGCTGGAACCCGGACAGCACACGATCAGCATCGAAGCCGATCCCGGCGCGCTCTGGCAGCTCACCGCCACCTACGTGAACCAGAAGACCACCGCGTGGGGCGTCAACGCGGACGGGGACGCATACGGCGCCCAGAACGAGAACGGGATACCCGACCTGATCGCCGTGGCCGCCACGAACGGCCGGGAAGACGGCTACGTCAAGCGGGCCGACCTGGAAGCGGCCGATGGAACCGCCGCTGCCAGGCATTTCAAGACCCCGGAGGACGCGCTGCGCTGGCAGGAAGAAAACGAAGGCAAGTCGCTGAGCATCCCGGTCTACGAGGAAGACGGCAAGACGGTCATTGGGACCTTCGTCGTCGGCGCCGGATAGATTCGCCCGCAGGACCCTGATTGTCGGGGCGGCCGCGGCGCCTCAGCGGTGCTGCCTGCTGCAATTCGGTCAGCGATATCGGAAACGTCATCAAGGCGCCCGGAAGCAACATCCATGATGAACTGGTAGGCATCATCTTTGGACCAGGTCAACCGCCTTCCGTTCACACCAAGGAAGGCGATCAGTGCAGCGAGACTCAGCCGCTTGTTACCGTCAATCAAGCCGCGGTTGCGAGCCAAGGAATGCGTCAGCGCCGCAGCCTTCTCATTGAGGCTCCCGTAGGCGTCCCTTCCGAATGCGCTCGAGCGCGGACGGGCCAGCGCCGACTCAAGCAATCCCTGGTCCCGGACCGGCATGTCTCCCCCGAGGGCTCGCTGCCCGACGTAGAGGAGATCCGCGTAGGTGAGATAGATCACTTTCCGAGACGTTCAAGCGCTTCGGCGTAGCGCGGGAGCTCCTCATCAAGGACACTGCTCAGTAGGTCCTGGCGACTGTGGTTCTCGACGTATTCACGCACCGCCTGCTTGGCGACGTCCTGCATGGACCGTCTCTCGTATTCGGCACGTCGACGCAGGGCGTCCGCTTCAGCATCCGTCAAGCGAAGGGTCATGGGCATGGACCCATGGTATCACCGGTGACACCATGGTTCAGAGGGTCCCGATTGGCCTCAGAGGCGAGAACCTGATTGTGCGAGACGAACTCGACTGCAGTCATTGCGAAATTCCCCGCACCGTGAAACTCGCTAGGACAGCGGTCGTCGTTGCGGTATACCTATGCATTGGCGTAGCAGGAGTCATTGCCCTCACTCACGCTGCGATCTGGTTTGCACTGGCCTCTCCGAGCGACTTGCAGCCGTTCGCGGCCACCCTCGCTTTCGCGCTGCTTGTGGCGACCGGAGCAGTGGTGGTCGGAATACGCAAAGGCCTAAGGAAACGCGACGACGGCTAGACGCAGCGGGCTAGTATCCGTTCAAGGACTCCAGCACAATTCGGGCTGAGCGGGTCCGTCTCGATCGCAGGGAGGCTGCCGTGTTTCAGCGTCGAGGTGCGCGTAGCTTCTTGATCACTGCCGTTGTCGGCATGGCGATGGCGGCAAGTGGTTGCAGCGCTCCTGGCCAGGACCCCGGTGGGGCGACCGCAACGTCTCCCGAGCCCGGTAAGAGCATTTCCAGCGCGGGTGAAACCGCGAGTTGGGAACTTCTCAATGCTGCAGAGATCACGCCCGAATCCACCGTGCTGCGGCTGGGCGTGACACGAATCGAGTGTGCGAGTGGGATCACCGGCACAGTCCTTGAGCCTGAACTACAAATCAATGGTGAGCAGATCGTGATTCGGACGTCTGTCGAAACGCCGGAACCAGGCGACTACAGCTGCCCCGGCAACAACGTGGTGCCGATCACGGTTCATCTCCAGAGCCCCATCGGCCAGCGGGAACTCTTCGATGCTGCCTGTCTGGACACGCACACGCTGGCCACCGCCTTCTGTGTCGACGGGGGCGTGCGCTGGCGTCCGTGACCTTGGGCAGTTCGCTGCTCTTTCCCGTTCAGGGTTCCGCTATCGGCGCCTCTTCGCTCGGGCGGCGAACTCGTCAAGGACCCGGACGACGTCCTTCGCTAGCCAAATTCGGTTTCGTCGTCCGTCTGTGATTTGGGTCAGAATGTCGGCGTCAACGAGGCGGTCGATCGCGACCTGAGCGTTGACGGTCGAGATACCAAGCTGAGCTGAGGCTGCCGCTGCGCCGATCACCGGTTGGCGAAGGAGAATATCTACGAGCCGGTGTGCTGCTGAGTCTTGTCTCGCGCGGATGCGCCCGCGCCATTCGACCTGGACGGTTTCCAGATCGTCCACGAGGATGCGACCGTTGCGCACCGCCGCGAACGATGCGTCCGCTATGGAGCGGATTATCGGGGCGACATCCCCGGACCGGTACGCGCTCAGGGCATCGAAATATCGACCGGTGTCGTGGAGCAGCCCCGCTGAGACCGGAACAGCCACGTTTCGCGTGAGCTGCCCCCCGCGCAGCATCGCCTGGATGAGTGAGCGACCGACTCTTCCGTTGCCGTCGGAGAAAGGGTGGATCGTTTCGAATTGGGCGTGAGCGATCGCGGTCTGAGCGAGCACGGGAAGGTCGACGCGATTGGCGAAGGCGACGAGGTCGCCCATGAGCGCGGGGACCCGATCCTGATGGGGCGGGACGAACTGTGCGGTGTGCGGCCCGAGGCTCCCGCCTCCGATCCAGACCTGCTGGTCACGCCAGTGACCGACGATGTCGGGATTGCTGTGCTCAAGGAGCGCGCGATGCATTTCCAGGATGGCGTGGCCGTCGATGGACTCGGACAGTGCAAGAGCCGCTTGCATAGCTCGGACATTGCCGACGACAAGCTGCGCATTCTTCGAGGCGTGCTCACCGAGCTCCGCCAGGGCGATCTGCCGTGCGCCGCTCGTGAGGTTCTCAATCTCTGAGCTGGAAGCGCTCTCGGTGCGCAGGAGAATGGATGCGAATGGTGCCGCGATTTGCCCAACTTCGGCATCGAAGCGGGCAAGCTCGCTGGCGGCCTCTTCGGTCAGCGCATGCAACTCGCTGTCGAGCGAGATTGTCTGATTTGCGATCAGTGGGGGCACCGACGCCAAGTACGGGCCTGATGCAAGACGCTTCTGCGTTCGTGAGCCATACTCGTCCTGGACGCTGTGCCAGGGTCGTTCTTCATAGCCAAGGGACGGCCAGGGTGACTTCTCCTCAGACGTGGACATGAATCAATCATACCAATGCTTAGTTACTTATCCATTGTTATGCCCCTCGATATTCTGACTTATTCCACACGCCGGCTCCGAATGCTTGCGAAACGCACGTTCCGAAGCCAGGAAGAGGCGACCAGAGATGGTCTCCGCATGCCCGCTGACCGTTCCCAAAGGGTTGCTGAGGACACATATGCTGGGCCGGTGCAGTTCTCTCTCTGGCTGGCCCTGCTCGGCGCCGGCACCCTGATCAGTTTCACGCCCGGCGCGGGGGCGATCAACACCATGAGCAACGCCCTCAACTCGGGCTTCCGCCGCTCGATCTGGGGAATCCTCGGCCAGCAGGCCGCGCTGCTCGCCCACATCGTGATCGTGGCGCTCGGTGTTGGTGTCCTCGTCGCCGGCTCTCCGCTCGCCTTCAACGTGATTCGCTTCGTGGGTGCCGCGTACCTCGTGTACCTCGGCATCCGCCAGTTTCTCGCCAAACCGGCGTTCGATTCAGAGCGCGAGCCAGCGCTGCGCAACGATCCGGCCTGGTCGATGTTCCGGCGCGGGCTGTGGGTAAACATGTTGAACCCCAAGGCGATTGTGTTCTTTCTGGCGTTCCTGCCCCAGTTCATCCGTCTCGATCGACCGCTGCTGCCGCAGTATTTCATCGTCGCCGCCACCGTCATCGTGGTCGACATCCTGGTGATGTGGTTCTTCTTTGCGCTGACGGCACGTTCGCTCCAGAGATTCACCGGCGACGCTCGCGGTCAGCGAGTTGTGAACCGAGTATTCGGCGTTCTGTTCGTGGCGGTCGGCGTGCTGCTCGCAGTCATCCACTGATCGCGCTCACGACAGGACCGATCGCCCACAGATGCGGAGGTCATCCATCGCTCACTGCGCCGAAGCCGCGCGACATGCAGGCAGTAATTTCGGTGTCGGGCGTGACACATTCGCCTCGAGCTACGTCCTATAAGTGGATACGCCTGACCGCCTGTGGTGGAGGCGCCACGAAACAAGGGTTCACTAATGGACGTCATCACACTGGCCGGGCGCTCTCCGGAGGCCTCCGAAGCCGGCGCACCGCGCCTGCGCGGACGCTACCGGTTGCAGGAACTGATCGGTCGAGGCGGCGCGGGGTCTGTCTACCGCGCCCGGGACGAAACACTGGGACGCGACGTCGCGGTGAAGGTCTTCGAGGCGTCCGCGACAAGCGAGAAGGACATCCGTCGTCAGGAAGACGAGGTGAACCTCCTGGCGAGCCTGAGCCACCACAGCCTCGTCACCCTGCTTGATGCGGGCGTCGACCGCACGGATGCAGACCGGCCGCGTGTCTACGTCGTCATGGAGCTCGTCACGGGCGCCGATCTCAAGGTCCAGCTCGAGGGCAGTTCCCTGACCGCTCGTCAGATAGCGCACATCGGCTTCGACCTGGCCGAAGGCCTGCAATACATTCACCATCGGGGTGTTGTGCATCGAGACGTCAAGCCGGCCAACATCCTGCTTGTCGACTACGGCCAGAGCGGCGCACGGTACCGCGCGAAGCTGACCGATTTTGGCATTGCCCTCGTCGGCGCCATCGACCGCCGCGACACGGACACCGTGACGACGGGCACGGCCGCCTACCTCAGTCCCGAACAGGCGCGGGGAAAGACACTGGGGTCGGCCAGCGACATCTACTCGCTGGGGCTCGTTCTCCTCGAGTGCTTCACCCGCACCGTCGCGTTTCCCGGCGACCCGATCCCGTCGGCACTGGCCCGGCTCCGAAGCGATCCGCCCATTCCGCCTGGCATCGCCCCGGAATGGAGGGCGCTGCTGGCGGCCATGACCGCTCGCAACCCGGAGGACCGTCCCTCCATCCACGATCTGGTCGTGGCGCTTCGCCAGATGGTTGCTGCTGAGACCGGCCGGCACAGGGATGTGGTGGCCTTTCCCGAGCCGTCGACCGAGGAGGCCCGGATGCTCGCGGTCGCGCGCTATCGGCTGCCGGAGGCACCGGTCGACGGGGCCTTCGACCGCGTCACGGCGATTGCCGCCCGCGTGTTCTCCGTTCCGGTCGCGCTCGTCACGATCGTCGATCACGATCGGATCTGGTTCGAGTCCCACCACGGTCTCGAGATCGACCACATTGACAGGCACCCCGGGCTCTGCGCCTCGGCAATCCTCGATGACGTGCCCTGGGTCGTCGAGGATGCCCGGTTCGACCCCCGCACACTGGCCAACCCCCTCGTCGCCGACGATTTCGGCCTGCAGTTCTACGCCGGGGTGCCCTTGCGCACGAGGGACGGACACAACCTCGGCACGCTCTGCGTGCTGGACTTCGAACCGCGCCTGGCGACGGAACAGGAACTCGCCACCCTCGGCGACCTCGCCGCGATTGTCATGAGCGAAATGGAACTGCGCCTGGAGAGCCGGCGATCCGTGGCGGCGCTGGAGGGCGCTCCTCCGACACCGAGCTGACCGGACGAACCGCCCGGTGCAGGAGTGCCGCACACCGACACGCTTGACGAGGACTACCAGCGCATAGACAACTGATGTGTAGCTGATTCCTGTCCAGTAGCAGGGTGAAACGGCGCCCGGGGCGATCTGCTCCGAGCGCAGTTTCGTGTCAACGTGGAGGATCCTGAGGGGCCACAGGACCTTGGGCTACGAAGGCGGTGGTGTGCTGCGTCTCGGAACCAGATTGCATATCGCCAGCGCTGCCCAGCCCGCATGGGGTTCCTGCCTGCAATCCGGCAGCGCGACCGCGCACCCGAGTTGCCCTCGCCACGTCACTCGCATCAGACTGGAGGTACCGGATCGCTACAGAGTCTTCCGCCTGCGGCTGAGGAGCTCACCATGACTGAACCAAACGATGCACGCGTCGGCCTCTATATCGACTTCGACAACATCGTCATCTCGCGCTATCAGCAGCTGCACGGGCGCAATGCCTTCCAGCGCGATGGCATCCGCGACTTCGATAAGTCGAGCCGGGATGCCGACCCCGAGGTCGCCGCGAAGCTCGCCGCCGCGACGGTCGACTTCAACGCCATCATCGACTTTGCCGCGTCATTCGGCACCTTGGTCGTCAACCGCGCCTACGCCGACTGGTCAGTGCCCGTCAATGCGAGTTACCAGCGCCAGCTCATGTCTCGAGCGGTGGACCTGACCCAGCTGTTCACCACGACCACCAGGGGAACCAAAAACGGCGCCGACATCCGTCTGGCCGTCGACGTGGTCGAAGACCTCTTCCAACTGCCCGACCTTACCCACGTGATCATCATCGCCGGCGATTCCGACTACATCGCCCTCGCTCAGAAGTCGAAGCGGCTGGGTCGCTACGTCGTCGGCATCGGCGTCGCGGGCTCGACGAGCACCTCGCTTGCGGCCGCGTGCGACGAGTTCGAGGACTACGACTCGCTGCCCGGAATCGACAAGTCCGCCGCGACCGCCGCTGCCGCCACCGCGGAGAGGCCCAAGGCGAGCAAGAAGGCCGCGGAACCTGCCGACACTGCACCCGACACGGCCCCCGAGGCCCGCAAGCTCACGACGATTCCCATGTTCTCGCACACCGACGACGCGCAGTTCGACGAGCCAGAGGCCGACGACGACATCGACCCGCAGACACTGGCAACGGAGCTCCTCGTGCGCGCGCTGCAGATCGGTCACGCCAAGGGCGACGGCGACGAGTGGCTCAACACGGGCACGATCAAGAACCAGATGCGCCGGATGGACCCCTCCTTCAACGAGAAGCCGCTCGGCTTCCGTTCCTTCAGCGATTTTCTCTCCTCGCGCAGCGACCTGGCCGAGCTGAAAGAGGACGGCCCGCAGCGGCTCATTCGACTGCGCCCCGAGGCAGACAGCAGACGCTAAGCCTCTGGCAGGTTGGTGCCATCGCTCTTGACTGCGGCGAGGAACGTCTCGCGCGGCGTGCCGGTCGCACTCGCAAGGGCGTCCCCGAGAAGGTCCTTGAACGCAGCGACTTGTCGCCACAGCACGCCGTCGTAGGTCTCAGGAGCGCAGCCGACGAGTGTGCTCACACAACCCTCACGTCGCGAACGGCTGCCTCCGGTTGTGGGGTGAAGTCGGCGCCTGGCCGGCGCCGGCGAATGTCCAACGGCCACCCTCGAGCGTCAAGTACGCTCGGCGCATGTTGGAATTCGGCGTGTTCGTCAACGGCCTGCTCGCC
>MCHG01000406.1_pt1 | contig 12881 bp, 9 predicted proteins | sample 787351 | NCBI WGS metagenome assembly MCHG01 (sample SAMN05430296, study PRJNA330682) | permafrost metagenome | biome: Cold desert; feature: permafrost; material: soil; isolation source: enrichment culture inoculated with soil incubated with H2/CO2 at 20 degrees... ... | reverse complement strand
GTACTTGATGATAAATTTATCTTCTCCAGTTTGTGAAGTGTTGATTTTTACTCTGATGACTATAAAATTAAAAATAAAGAAATGGTCGTCCACTGATATGTGATTGATGTTTTAATAACGTTCTCTCCAACATGGTTTTTGTTTGCGTTTATGTGCTCGCACAGCAGGCTGACCTCAGCAGCGCCAAAAATGCGGGAAAAGAAAGAGCAGAAGCTGGATTTCGATTATTTTGGAATAATATCAATCGACTACTGGTGGACTACCACAAAAATAAAAAAGGGAAAGCAGATAGGTGAAAACTCCGGATATTTGTAAGTTCCGGAATTTAGCTTCCTGAAAAGAGGGGGAAAGTGCCAGATTTATGTTCCTGGTTCTGCCTCACCCGGATTATTGAGCTTTTTCATTTCCTTTATACGCCTGGCAATGATTTCACTGAGATAAAGGATGAGGGCTGCGAGGAATACATACACTTTCAGGCTAACGGGCTCGTTTGCTTCCCTTTCGGAATTCTGCCTGGCATCTTTCAGGAGAAGGGCTCTTGCTTCCTTCTCAGTATATATTTTCCCTCCAGTAGCAAGGATAAGAGGCTCTATGTCTTTATTGAGTCCCATATCCCGGTATTCAAGCTGGTAATTTACTGCAAGCGGGTAGCCGGAAATGTCGTGAATTCCGATGCTCTCGGGATTTACACTTGTTTCGTAGGTATTCCTTCCGGTCAGAGCAAGGTTCAGAGGGTTTCCATCCAGTTTCAGCTGGGGGATTCCCTCATCATACATTACAAGGTTCAGGCCTGAAGGAGTGCCAAGCCAGGTGTCCGGGCCGTCCAGGACAGCTCCTTCTTTAGCCCTCGGGTTCCCTGTTGCCCAGTTGATCGTGCCTGAAACAAGTTTGGCACTGGAACCGCTGTAAAGGGCAGACGCCCAGCGGGTGGACTCGCCTTCCCCATTGTCCGTGGTGAGGGCTCCAACTCTACCGAGTCCGAAGCGCCATGTGGTGAGCACAGGCTTTCCGTTTGTAGAGGTAATAACCAGACGTTCAGCTCCGGCTTTTGGGGTCACATCATTATAGCCGGTAATATTGGAGGTAAGGTTCACATTTTTCGTAATGAAGTGATCCGGAGAATATGCGAAGAGAGAATAAGTAGCAGGGCCTTCTTCCTGTTGTTTCTCATTTTCCGGGGACTTTTCGCTTGGCTTAAAACTGATGTCTGCCCTTTCTGTCATATTGATTCGCTTATAATTGTTTTCGAGCCCCAGATTCTGCATTAACCTCTCAGCATAGAATTCTTTAGTGGTGAGGTCAGTTTGACTGGGAGCGGCAAGCGTGTGAACATGGATAAAGTACAGATTTACGCCCATATCCTTCAGTTCTTTTGCAGCCTGAAGGCTTGGGTCGTAGGATTCCTTGATTGCGCCATCCGAGATAATAATGGCATCAAGTTCGCCGTCCTTGCCTGTAAGCATCCCTTTTGCGACTTTGAGCCCCTCGTCAAGAGAAGTCTTTTCCTCCTCGCTGGTGGTCAGTCGAGAGATTTTATCTTTCAGGATTGCCTGGTTCTGCGGAAGTCCTGTAAATAAAAATCCTCCAGAAACATCATATCCCTCGCTTCCAAATGCAATAACACCTACATTTGCATCTTTGAGGTTTTTGTTCTGGAGAATGTAGATGGCATTTCCGAGGATATCTCCATGGGTTCCCGAACTATTAACTCTGGGATCTTCGGTCCTGTTACCACCCTGCGTACTCGGAGAGACATCAATGATCAGGACGAGATTCCTTCCTCCCTTATATTCTGAAGGCTTCGAAAGTACGGGCAGGATTTCTTCAAGTGAAGAGTTAAGGTAATTGCCATAATTATATGCCCTATCTCCTCCTACGACGACCAGCCCGCCCCCATCACTAACATACTTCTTAATTTCCTTTATCTGTGTCTCCGAAAACATGTTAATTAACTGGTTATCAAGTACCAGAACTTTGCTGCTCTCGAGAGCGGCTGCTCCGGGGTAACTGCTGACAACAGAAACATCGTAAAGGCTGTTAAGGATCTGAGCAAGGGGAGAACTGGTCTCACCGGTAACAAGCGTGAGTTTCGGTTTGGGAACTACATACACGGACTTGTAGAATTCGTTGTTAACGCTATTGAAGTCCTCTCCTGATGGAGTAATCTTTACACTGATGTTATGGGCACCAAGGGTGGCGAAATTTTGGTTATACGGGATAGTTTTGTTCCGGGAACTTTGAGAAAAAGGCTCGCTCTGAGTAAGCTTTCCATCCACAAATATCTCAAGTAAATAACTGACATTTTGCTCGGAAGCCTGGCGGACAAGTATCTCAAACTCGTTCTGGTTATCCACGATGACAGTCTTATCTCCAAGCACCTCAACACTCAGATCATTTGCCTTGGGCTCAGGCTGGACAAGGTAGACTGGAGTGTGGGTTTCTTTTGCAAACCCCAGAGCATCGACAAGGCTCTTTCCGGCGTTATTATATCCATCGGTGACAAGAACCATCTGGTTGCCGCTGCCAGCGTACTGGGTCACAGCGTCCCCAAGAGATGTTTTATCCCCTGTCAGCCGGATTAAAGTAGTGGGGGTGTTGGCTGTAAGGGCTTTATACAGTTCGGTACCCGTTTCTTTAGGAAATATGTCCATACTTGCTGTCTGATCCTGAACCAGCACGAGTGATGGATCTTTTTCACTAATTGTCTGCGTCACTGTAGTATAAGGGGAAGCCAAGGCAAGGACAAGCAGGAAAGCAACTAGCATCCTCCATTCTACAAGCTTCGTTTTTGTCTTCCGCAGAAGATAGAACCCGGCAATTACTACAGGAATTATGAGGAAAAGCATTTCCGGGTGTTCAAGTGATATGTTCATAGTTCACCCCGCTGGCGCACGATCAGGAGTTCAAGCAGTATGAGCAGGAACATAATACCTATAAGGTAATTGGTAATGTCTTTTTTGGCAGTATAACTATCAGCCCTTACAAGTTTGGACTTATCTTCCACAACAGCCCTCTGAATCAATTCAGATGCATCAACTGTAGCGTTAGATTCTCTATCACTGTAGAGGTTGGCTGCAATTTTCTTCCCTGAAATTTCGTAGATCCCAGCCTCGTCAAAAATCACACGGTTTGAAGTGAAGGTCTTTGAGGGCGTTCGGATTTCTTCTGTCTTCGAAAGGGAGGTCAATGTGCCGGTTTTCAGGTTGTATTCGGAAATATCTCCAGTCCCTCCGACCCATTGAACGAGTTTTATCCAGAATACCGGATACTCAGGCAGGTTGTGGAAATTGTTCCAGGTCTCATTCCCGAACTCATCATTAAGCCCCATATAGAATACAGTTCCCCTCCCTACCTGCCAGTAACTCAGTAGAGGCACACCGTTTTTGAGGGCTACGAGGGTTGTTGAGCCAGTCCTTTCAGTTGCATTCAGATATTTGCGAACAGAGATTTCATCGATTTTAATGTCCCGCGTAATGCTGCTCTGCTGAACTTCCTTAACCTCAAGCCCGTTTTCTTCGTTCGCGACTTCAAGGGGCTTCACAGGCAGGATCTTTATCAGATTAACCTCAGTTTTATCCGGGTTCAGGGCTCCGCTTGCAATGAAAACCGCATTTCCTCCGTTTCTGACATAATTCTCAATTCTTCCGACAGAATCATTAGCAATCGGGGTTTGTTTTTGCGCAAGTACAACAAGGGTGTAATTTTCAAGGTCAGCAGGCACGGATTTCAAGACACTCAGATTACTGTTCGGGAGCAGTGAGAGTGCGGTTTTCGAAGGCAGTTTTCCATTATCAGTGACATAGAGTATACGCTGTTGGGAAGCATCCGGAATGGAGATGTAGGCCTGGTTGTCAACAGGCAAACTATCTTTCACATTTAGCCTAACTGTTGTTATCCCGGGCCCCAGGTTTCCTAGCGTAAACTGGTTTGTTCCGCCTGCAGGAACATCAAGGGAAAATGACGTTGAGGAGTTTCCTGAAGCTGCTCTGCCTGTGTCGACTTCAACGCTTTCGTTGCGATCCCTGTAGTTTTTAATTACGCCTGTATAGCCGTAATTTCCGTCCGTAGCTTCGATCCAGCCATTGATGATCCCTATATTATCTGCAGGTTTCCCTACTTTTACAAAATTGACCTTAATTCCGTAAGATTCAGCCAGGCTCTTGGAAGCAACAGGGTCATCTCCCTTTGAATTAGTGAAATCCGAAACGACAATGATTCTTCCTCCTTCCCTGGACAGAAGACGCATGCCTGTGGTGATGGCTGCAGAAAGATCGGCAGTGCCTGCTCCTGGCTTGACCTGATTGAGAATATCTTTTGCAGCAGACGCGCCTCCACTCTCAAGCGCAAGCAGAGGCGTATCGGATGCCAGAATTATGCTGTTTTTCTTGCTCACATAACCGTCAGCAATCCCAACTGCGTCCGCAAACCGGGACTCAACCTGCATGCTTGCAGATGTGTCAAGAACGAGCACAGTATGCTCTCCACTCAGCGGCTCTTGTGAGGTGTAATAATAGCCTGCTGCAGCAATGGAAAGAAGAATCAGCATAAGGAGCTGGACCAGGAAAAGCGGGTCCTGCACTATTTTAGTGAGCGAGGCATAAACCCGTTTTCTTTCCCTCTCAAGCTTAAGGACAAACATGAGCGAGGGAATGGAAAGCACCTTGGGCTTTGGACGGAGCATGTAAATAACTATGAGCGGAATAACACTCAGGAGAGCGGCAAGGGCTAAAGGGGTTTTAAAAGGCATTTTTATCGCCTCCTTCTCCTGATCGTATAGTAGAAAGCATCAAAAATTGGGGTGTCGGTTGTAAATGTATAGAATTCGGCTCCCACTTTCATGCAGGCTTTTTTAATCGTGGCAGTATGGTCATCAAGTTTTCCAAGGTAGCGTTCCTTGAACTTTTCACTAACATAAGTCCTGATTTCTTCTCCGGTCTCAATGTCTACAAGCTTGCTGTTTCCCTGAAGAGGGAGTACTTTTTCTGTTGGGTCGAGCACCTGAATGAGAATCAGGTCATGATCGGCCAGCCTGGAAACTGCAGTTTCTATTGCCTGTGGGTCCTGAAGGAAGTCCGAGATAAGGATTACAAGGGATCTTGACTTGATTCCCCGGCTGTACTTTATGACTGCTTCTTCTATCGACGTCCCACCTGATATTTTGAGTTCTGTCAACCGGTCAATTGTCCGCAGAAGGTTTTTCCTGCCTCTGCTAGGTTTACTTATATCAACTTCCTGTGCAAATGTTGAGATGGCAAACCTGTCGTTATATCTCGTTACCATGTAGGCATAGCCTGCAGCAAGCATAGCAGCATATTCAAACTTTGAAGTTCCTTTTTCGGGGTAGTCCATGCTTTTGCTGGCATCCAGGAGGATATGGGTTGTAAGGGTCTTCTCTTCCTCAAACTGCCGCACATAGAGTTTTTCAGTTCTGGCATAGGCTTTCCAGTCGATGTCTTTCAAGTCATCGCTAGAATCGTATTCCCTAAACCCGATGGTATCGATGCCGTGCCCGCTTCGGGTAGACGGGCGGTTTCCGGCATAGACCGTTGATACCCTCTTCCGGACAGAGAACGTAAAGCGGTCAAGCTGCCTGAAAAAGTCAGTTTCGATTTTTTGTTTTGTGCGAGTCATTCTGGATCGTCAATCTAAAAGCCCGGTTTTAACCCGAACTCGGAAACCCCTTCAGGGTTATTTTAAACTCTACCTTGCAGTTCCTTCCTGGATCTGTCCATCAACCAGGTATCTCAGAATTTATTTTACTTTCTTGATAATATCCTCAACAGCTTGATCAGGAGTCATCCCTTTTCTTTCAGCTTCGAAGGTCAGGATAAGCCTGTGGCGGAGGACCGGGTAAGCCATGTAATCAATATCCTCTTTGCTTACGAAATTCCTTCCCTCTATAAGGGCTCTGGCTTTTGCGGCAAGGATTAAGCCGATGGATGCACGGGGAGAAGCTCCATACTCAATATGTTCTTTGTCTTTTCTTGTCATGCTCACAATAGAAAGGGCGCGCTGTTTAAGTTCCTCTGAGATCGGGACTAGCCGTGTGAGTTTTTGTAAATCGAGAAGTGTGTCCTTATCCAGGCCCCTGGAAATCTTTGGGACTTCGGATTTAGTATATCGGTTAATTATTTCCATTTCCTCTTCATAAGAGGGATAATCTACAAGAATTTTTAAGAGAAAACGGTCGAGCTGGGCTTCTGGTAGAGGGTATGTGCCTTCCATTTCGATGGGATTCTGGGTGGCAAGAACAAAGAAGGGACGGTCCAGCAGGAAGGTGTCGTTCCCTACTGTTACCTGCTGTTCCTGCATAGCTTCCAGCATGGCTGACTGGGTCTTAGGAGATGCCCTGTTGATCTCATCCGAAAGGACAACATTTGCAAAAATTGGTCCTGGTGCGAACCTGAATTCTTTTCTGTTGTCTTTTTCTTCGATAACGTTTGTCCCTGTGATGTCAGAAGGCATGAGGTCAGGAGTACACTGAATCCTGCTGAATTTCAGGTTCATTGCCTTTGAGACTGTGGAAATCATAAGGGTTTTCCCAAGCCCGGGATTACTCTCCACAAGGGCATGCCCTTCACAGAGAATCGCAATCACGATCTGCTCTATTACTCTATTCTGGCCTACTATGACGTTCCCTATCTCTTCAAAAAAAGTTTTGAAAATTCTGCCCGCATTCTGATAGGTCGTGGCGGCTTGCCCAGAGTCGATATTAATCTCATTCATATCTGCTTCACCCGTTAATTTGCTGTTTTTGCAGGTCTTTAAGCCCGCTTTCTATGACCGTTAATTTCTACTGGAAGTCAGCTGTCCCGGCTGTCAATTGTTCCCGGGACAGTGTACCATCCAAAACGCAGCCTGTTATTCAAAAACTGCTTTCGGACAACTTTCAATCAAACGGAATACATCTAACCATTTTTAGATAAGTTTTCTACATTTATTCTTTTGCAATTTCTTCAAAATAACTCTGGATTACTTTCCTGTATCCTTCCGGTAAATTCTCATAATAAGCCTGGGAAGAAACTGCTTCAGGGTTTTCAAGATCCGATTGAATAAATGATTCGTTAGTTTGATTCCCTTCTTGCTGGCTTGTAAAGCCCTGTCCGGAGCCGGGAGGCATTTTCAGATCAACTTCCTTGCCTTCTACTACAATTACTTCAGGCTTTCCGAAAATACCCGGATTGCTCTCGTTATTTGACGTCCCGCCATTTTCCTTTACAGGATAGAGGTTCGCATCCGAGCCTGAGGCAAGAGGAATTTTTTCGATCACTCCTTTCAGGTCAGTGGGACCTACAGTAGTCTGGTACCCGGTTCCGACAACATATGCAAGAACAGAAGCTGTAAACACTATTACAAACAGGTTCTTTGCAAGCTTTCTCCTGTCAAGGAAAGAAGAGGACTGCACAGGCTTTGAATCAATTATAACGCCGCCTATGAGGTCTCTGACAATGATATTATCCGTATTGCGGTTATCATAGGCAGTCCTTAACCTTTCCTTGAGCACAGGGTATTTCTCTTCCAAAAAGGAGATCGCATCTTTCTTTTCAGCTCTGTAATACCTGATGGCAGTGAGGATAAGAGAGAGGACAAAAGCCAGGAAAATAAGCCCAAGCGTTTCAAAAATAATTCCGAAACCAAGGATATTGAATTTTGCGCCTGTATAAGGTTCGAATGTACTAAACATTAAAAATAAATCTCTCATGTTGAAAAGCACGAACAGGACGTAAAAGATCAGAAAAGTTGCAAGCAAGTCTGCACAGATATAGAGTCCTCTATATTTCTTCAAAGCCGATTCGTGTTTGTTTACTATATTCTCAATCTCTAGAGCCATCTCGCTCCCTTCTGCAACCGGAGAAACCGGCTGTAATCATAAATTCGAATGGCGTACAAAACATGCAAAGATACTATACAAAGATATTATAGAAAGATACTATATAAATATAGTATATAAAGGTACATGTTTCAGGGGATACATTTCGCAAATCTGCGTACCTTTCCTTAATTTTTGTCTTTAGATTGGCATTTTTGAACTTGCCATAACTTCTCAGTGCATTTTTCCAGGCTCATAATTCGATTTTCCGAAAGCAGGATAAGAACCCAATACCTTTAGAATGTCAGCTTTTGCCTTTATATCTTCTAAGGCATCTTTTATAAGTGCATCGCTAGCTTTACCTTCAAAATCGATGTAGAAGTAGTAGTCCCCAAGTTCTTTTTTCGAAGGCCTGGACTCGATCTTTGTCAGGTTAATTTTTCTTTTTGCAAAAGCCCCAAGTATTTCATATAATGCTCCCGGTCTGTCTTTTTCAAGATATATTATAAGCGAAGTTTTACAGGCTGAAAGGCTACACTTTTCGGATCCGGTTTCAAATTCAGACTGGCATTTAGATTCTGACTTCGGTCCGGACTGTAATTCCACTTTAGCTTCTGCGGCACATGAAGCCTGCTCATCTGAAGCTTTCTTTCCGGCTTTCAAAGCAATGAAACGGGTGTAGTTTTCTTTCTGATCCTGAATGTTTGAAATAAGTATTTTCAGCTTATAGCACTCTGCAGCTTCAGGAGACGCTATTGCGGCCATTTCTTCAAACTCCCCTGCAAGCCTGGCTGCATGAGAAGTGCTCCCTGTACTCCTGAGTTCGGCCTCAGGAAAGTGTTTTTTCAAAAAATGCCTGCACTGGGCAAGTCCCTGTGGGTGGGAGAGTATGACCCTGACCTTCTCAGGCCCGCCTTTCGAGAGCAGACAGTGCTCGATTTTGACAACAATCTCCCCGATTATTATGACATCTTTTTCAAGAAGGAGGTCGAGAGTTACGCCTACTGATCCTTCAATAGAATTTTCTACCGGTATTATCGAAATATCTGATTTTCCTTGGACTGCCGCCAGAAATGTATCCTCTATATCTGCAAAATACCGAAATTCTGCACCACTAAGGTCGTATTTAGTAGCCCATAACTTTGCAGCTTTTTCCGAGTACGAGCCTTCGGGTCCCATTATACCTATGATCATTTGAGGGTTAATTGGGGGGATAGTAATAATATTTTTTGATGCATGAGTTTCGCTTCCCGAGTTTCGCTTCGGGAGCACGAGGTCCGTTTCGTTCGCTTCGCTCGCTCAAGCGGACTAGTACCATGAAAACTTAATTGTGGATCATCAATTTGATCAAAACAATATCAGCTGATGGAAGTCACCAGAATAATATGTTCTATATTTGGGTTTTCATGGTACTAGTTTCTAAAATAGTGTTCTGAATTGCCGACGGTTCGAAAATATGGAATAAAGGAAAAGAAGGCACAGTTTTTCCGTGCCCCTGTTGTTATATTATCCTTATTTGAAAGTTTGCTTCCGGTTAGAATTAACAGCCTCGCTCCATAATATAGGAAACTTTCTTTGAGCCGTTGGCAGGCACTGTTACCTCCCATTCAGCCGTAAAGGCATCAACTTTCTGATACGTGTCAGAGCTCTCGGTAATTTCCCAGTTTCCGTAGAAATGCTCTAAGAGCGTGTCTTAAAATTAGATTTGATTCTACAATTGGGATAGGACTTACGTAAATGAACTGAAAAAAGGAGTATTAAACCGTTAAATTTCTAAAATGTAAATTTAAACCATATGTTTAATGTATTTGGTTTCATGCATCGCGTGCGTAACTCCTATGGAATAAAGTACTATCTCGAAGGTCAATGTGTAGCTAAATTTCGGAAAAATTTACGATCGGAATTTGGAGTTAACATTGCCCATTATCCAATTGTAGAATAGCCTTGAATTTTAAGACAGGCTCTTAAAATTAAACTTAATTCTACAATCAGTAGTTCCTATTTACTGTAGTTCCGACTGACTACTCTCATTCATTTACAATTTTCCTTAATATTTCACAAGAAAAGCCTTCATTTCATCCATCTTAATTGCATTTTTTACAATGCTCTCTGAAAAATTTCAGTATTGTAAAGTTCTAAAGTAGAAATTGGCATATTTGCCACTATCCGGTTTTGTGATGTTTTGATTATAATTTGAAATTTATATATTTCTTAATCGAGCTCAAAGCGCTCGATTTCTTCATCTATTAAATTTTAAGGTCGTCCACTGATAATGGGTTGGTGTTTTCTGGTAAAATATCCAACGCACCTTTTGCCCACGTTTTGAAGCTTTGGCGGCACGTATCTCTACAATCACCAAACTCACGGGAAAAGAGTGATAATAGACGTTATTTTGATTATTGTGGAATAATAACAACCGAATACAAATGGACGACCGATGATCTCGTAGCATTAAAAAAGTAATAAAAAGATATTTTGAGCCTACAATGCGTAAGTCCTATATCTATATAAAGCTTGGAAAGAACGATCAGTAAGTCTGTCCAATCTCAAATTTCAACGTCCCATCTTCTTGTTATTCAGACGTATCTATTACCTGGTTAATTTTGCTGTAAAAATCTATAATAACATTTGTTGCCTCGCTTTCCATGTTCAGCTGGAAAGTTCGAATTTGCTTTCCCAGTGGTTTTTCTAGGATAACGCCTGACACGACCAAAGGTGTGATAACCCTTGATACGCTGGAGTGAGACAATCCAGTTTCCTCAGCTATTCCTGAGAGGTAGGTTGGTTCATTTTGTCGTTCGATCAGATTCTTAAGGACTGTCATCTGTGCGGTTTTACCGAAAATTGTTTCTAGTGGGTCCATTGTTTTCATCTCAGAGGTGGCTATTCTCATAAATGAGTATTAATTCCAATACTAGCTAAGGTTATAAGCTTTTTGAGTGTATTAGATGATCTATCCAAAATCATCCAAATATTTGGATGATTTGTTTGCCCGAGTATAAAGTATATGGATTCATATGCCTGGGATTTTCCCGACACTCTAAATCATCATCTATATCGTTCCTATTAATCAGACCTTACACCGCCTCCTAGAAAGTAACTGTATAATGACAAAAGAGACGATGCTCAATGCTGCAAGCGATGAGTCTTTCTCCCATTCCGCAGCCCCGTCCCCAGACTGATTCGAATTTGTGCCTGAAATTTCCCCGACTTCAAAGGATATCGTTATCACCAAAAAGCAGTGGGGAACATTTTGTGGGACCGATCTCGAACTCCAGCTGCTGCGGCGTGGAATGGACACGATCGTGCTCTGTGGAATTGCAACCGATTTTGGCATTGAGAGCACAGCGCGGTTTGCCTACGATACGGATTCCAGCAGATTTTTGCCGAGGACGCGATGGCCTCCAGTTCTGAAGAACAGCACAACGCAGCTGTGAAGTTTATATTCAAAAATTTCTAGATATCCGTTTTAAATGTTTTTGAATTCAGACTTACGCATTTGATGTACTAAATCAAGCACGAGCAGGTCTACCATAAATATTATTATTTAGATATTTCGAGATCTAATGATATTGATTTCTCAGTTAAACCACGTAAGTCCAACGCTACTTATTGATTGATGCTGAAGATATCGAATATTGAATTTGATTGAAGACTAAATTCTTGCTTTAAATTCAGTAATTCAATCAAAAAATGCAAAAATCGCTCTATTTTGGAACAGAGTCACTATAGACCTATCAGTAATATCTATAATATATTTCAGCTTAATCTGTAGCAGGGAAGTTCGGGCAGGACTTTAAATAGATTTACCTTAGGGGGGAAAAAATGAGTCTCATGGCCAGATTTCGGAAGCTAATTCATAAAAAGCACAATATTGCATCTAAAATTGCAGCTGTACTCTTGTTTATCATATATTTTTTGATTTTCGAGTATCTTATGGTTCTTGAGAATCAGCCCAAAAATGCGAACATTATAACTGCCATCTATTGGGCTACAACTACTATTACAACGGTAGGCTTTGGCGATGTGGTCTTCACTTCCCAGGCAGGAAGGATTTTTTCCATAATTATGCAGATTTTAGGTATAATTCTGATTTCGGGATTTCTTGTAAATTATGTTATTACTCCCTGGATGGACAGGGTTATTAAGTTCAGGCTGCCGAGAAAGGTTTCTTCCGGCGTGAAAGATCACATAATTATCTGTGGATACAATCAGATGGTTGAGACGCTGATAGATGAACTGGCCGAGCAGGACTTGCAGTTCGTAATAATAGAAGACGAAGAAGAATTGATCAGCGAACTCTCCTATAAGGATATTCCCTGTATTTTCGGAGTCCCGAGCGACAAGCAGACACTTATAAACGCCGGTATCGAGAAGGCTGTACTCCTTATTGCAAACAAGTCTGATGAAAGAAATGCAAATATCGTTCTGACCGCCAGGGAGTTTCAGCATCTCAACATTATTGCCATTGTTGAAGACAGTTCTAATGCAAAATACCTCAAATACGCTGGGGCAGATATGGTTGTCTCTCCCAAATCAATATTCGGGCAGTTTATCGGGAAAAAGGCGATGGACAGGCTTGTAAGTCGAGTTACTGGAGCAACTGAAATTTTTGAAGGGATTCATATAGTTGAGTTTCCGATCTACCTGAAAAGCTCTCTAATAGGCAAGACAATTAAGGAAGTTTCCAGCCAGCAACAGTTTACAGGTGCAAAAATTGTGGGAATCTGGAAAAGCGGTACTCTCTCCTTTGATCCGAAGGAAGAAGATGTAATCAAGGTAAATTCAGTTATTCTGGCTGTAGGAACTCCTGAGGGGCTTTCAAAACTGAAGAAATTGGCGCACTGATCAGATATTTTATATACATATTAAATTTTATCTGTATTCCTCAGGACTTACGCACTTGAAGTGCAAAATCAATTACAATAGAAATTTGGTTTTAAGTTATGAGCTGATCTTCAAAATCAAAATTGTTTCTTTTAATCTCGTATTCTAACTTGACTTTGTCACATTTCCTTTCACGTCTACCGCGAAGTATAATTTTATTCCTATATATTTGAGATCGTGAAAC
>MCHG01000405.1_pt1 | contig 12933 bp, 13 predicted proteins | sample 787351 | NCBI WGS metagenome assembly MCHG01 (sample SAMN05430296, study PRJNA330682) | permafrost metagenome | biome: Cold desert; feature: permafrost; material: soil; isolation source: enrichment culture inoculated with soil incubated with H2/CO2 at 20 degrees... ... | reverse complement strand
TGAATAACAAAAGCTTGGAATCCCCTATTAATAAGGGCCTCCAAGCTTTTTACTCTTTCTCAACTGTCAAACGTGGGTATACATATATATAAATATTTATACAATACTTATCTTTCAATTTTCATGGCAAACCTGAGTATATTTGACCTTTATTAGATCCACCTGCGTGATTATTATCCATTGAGGAAGTATTCTTTATCCCCCATAGTTACCCACAGGGGGCTGTGGATAATGTGGATAAGTACTACAAACGCGCTTATTTTCATGCAATAGCTGTGGGTAACCTTGTTGAAAAAGTGTTTTTGACTAGTACAAGAAAAAAGCATTAGCTGACTAAAGTCGTCAACTAATGCTTGTGATGTCAATTAAATTTAAGTCAAGATACTTGAATTAATATTGTTCGCGAGCTGGGCGATGGTGCTGGTAGCACTCACGGCAATATACTGGGCGATCAGAAGTAGGTTGGAAAGGAACTTGTGTTTCCACTCCGCAATCCGCGCAAACTACAGTAAACATTTCGCGTGATCTTCCCTCTTGGGAATTACGATTTGTTTTGCGTATGTTGCGGCATTCGCGGCAACGTTGTGGTTCGTTCTCGAATCCCTTTTCAGCGTAAAATTCTTGTTCTCCAACAGTGAAAATAAAAGTAGCTCCGCAGTCTTTACATACTAGATCTTTGTCTTCAAAGGCCATGAAAGATATTCCCCTTACGTAAAAAAATGTAATAGGCTGTGCCCATCCAATAATTATTATAACGCTAATCACCTTAAGGCACAAGTTTTTTTTCAAGTCCAGCCGCTAAACACAAGCCATAAATCGCTTGCGCACCGCTGCTTCGAAGGACTTCTGCCACTGCTTCGAAGGTTGCCCCTGTCGTCGTTACATCATCCACAATCCAGACACTTCGCCCTATAATAGTCCTCGGTTTCCGTACCACAAACGCATCTTTCAGATTATGAAGACGGTCATGACGGGAAAGCAAAATCTGTGACGGTGTCGGTTTGATCCGTTCAACTCCCTCGATAATCGGCAGTCCCAATTCCCAGTGAAGGCCGGACGCCAACACCTCGGCTTGATTAAAGCCTCGTTCTGATAGGCGGGATGCGTGCATCGGAACTGCCACTACCCCATCAACCGGTGGAAGCTGACTGATCGCCCAATTGGCAAAGGGTCGAGCGATTTCCGCTATACGCCGCGGTTGTGCATCGAACTTAACTTTGTGGATAAATTCCCTTAATCCACCGGAATAATGGCCCCAAGATGTAACCTGATCAAGATATTTTGGACCCTTTCCAGCTCCACAATCGAGACAGCATGTTTTCTCTTTCAGAATTAACTTCCCGCACCCCCTACAACGCCCTAATTCTGGATGAAGATAGTTTGTTGAACAAGTCGGGCAGACTAAATCGCCCACTTCGCCACATAGTGCACATTCTTGAACTTCACCATACCATAAGGCTCGAGTGATCTTGACTGCTCCCTGCCAAAACCCCTTCACGGCTTCTCCCCCCTGCTCGTAGTTCGTGGTTCGTGGTTCGTGGTTCGTGGTTCGTGGTTCGTGGTTTCGAATTACGAACCACGAATATCGAATATCGCTTATGCCTCGATGAGTCCAAGCTCCATGGCAAGGCGATTTTGCTCCACAATCCACTGACCTGCCATCTGCATAGCTGGTGTCCTTCTTACAGACATGAATATGACCCTTCCCTTTGGACTTTCTATAGTTCGTCCCACCCTTCCAGCCATTTGCACTAAAGCCCGCTCATCAAATACCGGATGATCGGCCTCTAGCACCACTACTTGTATCGCCGGCAATGTTATTCCGCGCTCCAAGATAGTGGTGCTCACAAAAAGATCAAACTCACCCTTACGCAACAGCTGGATTTTAGGGGAACGCTCAGGATCTGCGCTGTAGCTTCCATCGACACGCCAATCAGGAAACCACCGACGGAAGCATTCAATCCACGGTTTAATCCAAGATATCTTTGGTACAAAGGCTAGTACGGGTCCCTGTAGTCTTAAGGACCTGAGCAGCGATGCCCCTACTTCTGTCCATCCGTTTGGATTTATAGAGTAACGGGATTTTTCCCAAATTGGTACCGGCAGCGACGTGCGATGGTGCCTCGCCGGAAGCCTGATCAGTCGCATCTTACCTCGCTTAACCGCCTTTAAGCACTCTGACGAGGGGGTTGCCGTCAAATAGAGTATTTTTCCTCCCTGGCGCAGAGCATGGTTCAAGCCCCATTCCAAAGCACCGTTCCCCTGATAAGGGAAGGCATCTATCTCGTCCATAAATATTAAATCAAAAGCTCGCCAAAACTTTAGTACTTGGTGCGTGGTCGCTAGCACCAATCCACCACGTTGGAATTTGACTGATTCGGTCCCTGTTAACACTTGAAACGGATAATCTGGAAAGTCCCGTTGAATTCGTGGTGCAATGTCATTAATAACATCTTGACGCGGCGCAGCAAAAAGCACGGATTTCCCTTGTTTTAATGCCCATGCGGCAGATGGGAAACAGACCTCAGTTTTTCCTGCACCGCATGCCGCCCAGAGAAGTGCTGAAGATTCACAGTGGTCTTTAATAAAAGAAAACACTTGATCACTAGCTAATCGTTGAGCCTCTGTTAACACCCAGTGTGGTTGGAATCTAACCTCAGAAGGACCGACCATAAGTGAACGTTTATCTCGATACAGAACGTCAAGGGAAGTGCTTGGACCGATACTCTCACAACTTCGACAGGTGGCGGCCCTTTCGTACTGACTGGGCCACTCTTCCACATCCCTTTCCCCACATCGTTGACACTCCCAGCCGTTGCCGATTGGTCTCACTGCAGGAACCCACTGTGCCCTCGCCTTTTCCACATTCGAATGGGCAAGTTTCTTTATGTCGTCTTCTTTAATCTTAAGCTGACGGGCAAGACCCCGAAGATCCCTGATCGATAATTGCCTTCCCAGGGTCAGGAGGTTAAATGCTAGTTCTACCTCGTTGTATTCTTCTTCAAGTGGACCCTGATTCATCACTCGAATACCCCTCTCTATCTTTGCCGAGCATACTCCGCTAAGAGTTTAATATGTTGAGATGGTTGAAAATCCTTGTGCCCTCGCCAAAGCAGACGATCGGTTGGAGTAAGTAATGCCACTCTACCGTCAATCTTCTTCGGCACACTTTCGACCCAGCGATAGAGTCTAGTTGCCTCTTCTGGGTGGGTTCGACGCAGCCCCTCCGCAGTATCCCAAACAATTGATTGCGCCCATTCATACGTTTTTAAATTAAATGCCTGCCAGTCAATTACTTCTTCTACCGCCTTAAGTCCAGCATCCACGTTTCCTCTACTTAGTAAATAGCTTGCCTTCTCTTGCCGCGCACTGACTTGAGTCCGATCCCAATTTATACTTCTGTCCCAGAGCGCCATACTTATAGCTGGGTCTTGTACACGATATTGATCGGCTTGTCTATTCCAACTCTGCCCTTTCTCTAAGAGGGTAGGATTTAAGAGCAGATTCCCACTATATAGACAAAGGATTATACTTAAGACAAGCATTCCCTTGCTGCTCAGATTTCTCGCTAGGCTGTGTTTAAATATTGATAAGCGAATGTGCTCTTCTCGTTTTTGAATGGTTCCTAACATAAGCCAAAATAAAAACCCTAAAGCAGCAAAGGAGAAATCAGCATCCACCAGACTATGTAATCCTAAAAAAAGCACGGCCCCCCACACTCTAATTTGTGATCTTGTCTCTTCTATGTCCGGCCTTGATTTACTCCAATACTTCCAGCCCTGTACAAAACTATAACTAATCCAAAGTCCCACACTCAAGACCCCTAAGACGCCCTGGTTCAATAAGATATGAATAAAACTGGAATGGGGGTCTGCGGTCCAATATGGAAATGATTGAACAGTGGGAAAAGCCAACCATCCTCCAGCTTGGGGCAGGCCTCCTGAGTTCCAAGCCAAGGTCATCCCGTCCTTAAAATAAACTAACCGCTCTTGCCAACTGGAAGATGAGAAACCCATGGTTGTAAGATTTTCCCAAGCAGATCTATTGTAGACTAACATAAGAACAGCACTCACAAGTGCAAGTATTATTACCGACAATCCTTTTAGACCACTCTTCTGGAATCTTTGTCGCCACTCAAAGACTGGAGGGATGCCTAACAATATCTGCTGGCCAGTAAGAACTACTAGGAATAGTCCAACTCCAGCTCGGGAACCGGTGCCTAATAAAGAAACTCCTAGAATGATCTGCACTAGTTTACTCTGTGGGCGAAGCAAGAGAACTGCTCCCAAAAAGGCCGCGGTGGCATTAGGGTAACCAAAGACGGAGCTTAGCCTTCCCGCCAAGCTCACATAAGGCAACCAACCAATCAAAGCTACAGCAATAGCAAGCCATTGTATATATCGCACTAGATAGTGTTTTTCAGTTTCATTCGAAGAAATCCGTATGCCCAATCGATAGGCTATCCAGAAGATTCCCCAACTCATGGCTTCTAACAACCCATCCTGAACTCTGATCGGATGCAAAAGCCCTAGCATAGTGAGGAGGAGCATCCCCCAAAGTAAGAGGTCTGTTAGACCAAAAACGGAAGCCGTTTCTGTCACGAAATTAAACCGACTGTGTGAGTAAGAAAGCAGAACATAGAAAGATAAAGCAAAACCAAAAATTAATAATTCTTGGGGAAAATAAAGGCCTTCTAGAACACTTAAAGTTAGAAAAAGAGCTAGGAGGCGTGCTTCTTTGTTGCTCCTAGCTCTGCTGACTTTTTGTAAAGATGAACCGCTCACTGAACTGGTTTCTTCCGCTCTAGAAAGAATTTAAGGGTGCCCTCTGCGGCCAACACTTCCCCTACATACGCTTTACCCTGGGCTACACCGAACGTTTTGCGAAATTTGATAAGCTCAACTTCCAAACGAAGCTGATCTCCAGGAACCACTTGTCTTTTAAACTTGACATCATCTAGGCCTGCAAATAGAGCTAAATGACCAGCATATTCGGGCATTTTAAGAATAACTACTGCACCAACCTGGGCAAGTGCTTCCATAATTAAGACACCTGGCATAATGGGGTGACCTGGAAAGTGGCCTTGAAAGAACGGTTCATTACTGGAGACGTTCTTAATTCCTACAGCCCTTTTTCCTTCTTCTAATTCTATGATACGATCAACCATAAGAAAGGGATAACGATGAGGAATAATTTCTTGGATCTCTTGGCTCTGTAGCAATGGAACTCCTCCTTATATTCGATGCGCAATGCAGGATGCTCGAAAGTCAAATATCGCACTTCGCAAAGACTTGCGGATATGAACCCAGTTGTCTTATGATATGAGTAGGTATTTTTCTACTATTATCTAGTATACCCAAATTAGAGGCTGAAAGGAAGAAGCAAGCCGTGAAAGCCCATAAAATTTTACATATTATAGGTGGTGGAGAAATTGGTGGAGCTGAGCAGCATGTGTTGACTCTGCTTAATAGCTTAGATCGGTCACGGTTCACCCCACATCTTCTCTGCCTAACCCACGGACCTTTCGCAGCTCTTGCGCGCGAATCTAATATCCCCTCTAGAACCCTCCCAATGCACTTCCCTATTGACCTAAGTCCTCTTCCGAGCCTCATCCGATGGGCACGGACAATGGGAATAAATCTTATTCACACCCACGGTTCTCGAGCCAATCTTCTAGGTCGACTAGGCGCAAGATGGTCGGGTATCCCTAACCTGACCACTGTCCACAGCTCCCTGTCCCACGATTATCTTTCCCCTTGGTCTGCCCGTATAGCTGTAGGAATTGATCGTCTGACCCTGCCTTTAACCTCTGGAATTATCACCGTCTCAGAATATTTAGCAAAAGAAGTTGCTGAGAGGGGAGGGCGGAATCTAGAAACCATTTATAACGGGCAAGCCCCCATTGTCTTTGCTGATCCATCCACTTCCCGCTTCCAGTTCCGCTCACAATGGGGAATTCCGGCAGATGCTCTCGTGCTAGGAACGATTGGTCGTCTCCATCCCACAAAGGGGCACACGGCTTTAATTAAGGCTGCAGCCCTACTGCGATTGCAATTCCCAACTCTTCACCTTTTGCTAATTGGAGACGGCCCCCTTCGCTCGCACCTGGAATTGGAACTAAAACAAAGTGCCATCCCCTATACTCTAACAGGGTTCCTCCCACAAGCCTATGAAGCCCTTCCTGCTATGGACCTTTTCGTCTTACCCTCAGTTAGTGAGGGAATGGGGTTAGTCCTTCTTGAAGCTATGCAGGCTGGGGTCCCAATAGTCGCCAGTGCTGTTGGCGGAATTCCCGAAGTCGTCCGCGCCGGGAAAGACGGGTTGCTTGTTCCCCCAGGCGATGTTGTCGCGTTTAGTGCTGCCTGTTCTAAGCTTATTGACGACCCGGCTTTGGCAAAGTCACTTGTTCTCTCTGGCCTAAGCCGTTGGCCTAGATTTTCTATAGATAGTATGGTAAGAGAAACGGAGCAAGTATACACTCGCCTACTAGACAAAAAAGGTTGAGCTAAGCTCAACCTTTTTTAGGTATCAACGTCTTTGTTGATTTGTGTTAGCCTTTAAATTCTCTGGCGTGTAAGTTCTATTATAAGTTGTCCGCTTTGTCTCTTCATGTTCTCTGTTCTTCACTTCAGCCTGGTCTCTGTCCTGGTCCTGGTCCTGGTCCTGGTCCTGGTCTTGATCTCTGTCCTTATCCTTATCCCGATCCTGATCTAGATACTTTGCCTGATCTTTAGCTTTCTGCTTATCCTCACCTATAGAGGTATCCTGATTTTTTTGCTCATCCTTATTGTTATCCCGCTCCTTTTGCTTATCGACATCTCTACTACTACTCTTGTCGATCCGAGGGTCTAGAAACTCGTACGGAGAAAGAAATTTCCCTGCAGGCAGAATTTTCCCAGTGCCACCTTCATCTAGTTTACCAATTGATCCCGAGTCTTGTTTCCCAGTGTCCGAGGTTTTAGGTAAAATGGCTTTGCTCGACTTGATCTGCGCTTGGACCTGTGGATTTTCAAGTAACCGCATCCGTTCAGCAGTATCTTTGAGTTTGTGCGGTTGGGTCACGACTCCTGCCTTATCTGCAGTCTGCCAAAGTGCATACTCTCCTAAAGTCAACTCTCCCTTTTGAGCAAGCTCCTTTTCCTGAGAATTCAGGGAAAATACAGTAACCTGTGGGGTCAGACCTTTTTTCTCGCCTATTTCTGTGACCCATGAGCTGATTTGACTCTCATTGAGTTCCTTCGGCATTTGCTCTAAGGTTTTGTTATTCATCGGAGAATAGGCAATAACAACCCAAGGCTGTTGAGAACTAAGAAATTTCTCATTATATGCTTGAATAACAATTTGTTCTAAAACTTCCTCAATTGGTTTACCCTTTAGGTCAATTTGACCTAGCATGCGCTTGGCATCCTCATTAAGATTTTGAAATTTCATGAAATTTCCCTGTTTATCTAGCTCAAATTGTAAGCTCGGGTTAATATCAACCGAAAGTAAGGCTACTGCGGTCGGCGCTTGATACAAGGTCCACCCCAGGACAGTCGTTAACACTAATAGGAAAATTGCCACAGCCCCTGCCCATATGCGTACTCCACTAAAGTATTCATTAAAGTATTCATTCCACCGTCGAATTTGAACTTCTTCGCCCACCTCCGCGTTAAGTCGTCTATGGACTTGGCGAAAGGTGCCGTCCTGACAAAGCACAGTATATCGTGATCCGGACTTTTCCAGCACCACAGCTTTCATTCTACTCATCCTTTCGCCCCCCTTCTTGCGTGAGCACATATTCTCGTAAATAAACGTAGTCATGTTGGTTTGCCATCAGTAGCGCAACCGCTATTATATACTTTCGTCCTCGTTCTAAGACCTTAGGGTGTATATGAGTTTTTAATGCTAAGGCTTGCATAGGGACCTTTCCGCTGCGTTCAACCTGGGGCCATAGCTCAGCGTCAAAAGCTAATTCGCGAGCCGCATGGAGTAATGTCGCGCGGGAATCTCGATGTTTCGGAGAAGCTTCCACTAAGCATTTATAGGTAAGCTTATACGTGGCCAAGGCTCTAGAAAACTGTTGAATTTCCTCTGCTCGTTCTCTGTTTTGTTCTTGCTCGCGAAACTCATCTAAACCAATATGTATATCAATACCCCGACCAAGGTCCGCTTGGTCAAGTGATATGGCTTGTTTCAAGCGATTCCTACGATAATAATCAATCAGTCTGCGTTTCATCAATACACGAGCATAAGCTAAAAATGGGACTCCTTTATCAGTAATAAACAAATCAATTGCTTCATTAAAGGCAATCAATGCTTCCGATAATTCGTCATCCCGACCCCATTCCAGAGAGTGGAAACACGCCTGACTAGCTACATGTCGAATAAACGTCTGATATTCGGCCAAGAAAGCATCTCGGGTTTCTGAGTCCTCTTTCAAACGCTGCCATAACCTTTTGTCTTCCCATTCCGGCATGTTTCCCTTCCTCCTATTCTCTAATACGTAGCTAATTCTTTCTTTTAGGGGGTAGGGTCAAAGATCATTCTATTTTTTCTGGGGAGCTTTTCATGGGGTCTTGAGCCCGAATCCTTGCCTGAATACTTTTATCATGAAACGTGGCAACACAGCTTGGCGTTTCCAACGCCAGGGCTCTTTCCACAAGCGATAAAGCCACTCCACATGAAGGTCTTGGATGCTTTTCGGCGCGCGAACTACAATCCCAGCCAAGGCATCGAAACTCCCACCCACACCTATACTGACAATAGCTAATCCAGGATGCTCTGCAATCCAAAATTCTTGGCGGGGTGCGCCCAAGCCGACAAGCAAAACATCAGGCTGAAAGCGCCGAATTTTTTCCAATACTTCGGGTTCCTCTTCCGCGCTGAAGTAACCATGCATTGCATCCCACGTTATTCCATGGTTTATCTGAACAACCTTATTTGCCGCTAGTTCTGCCACGCCTGGTTTCCCTCCTAGAAAGAAAATTCGCCATTTACCTGCATGTGCAAGAGGGAACAAGCCATGGACCAAATCAATACCTGTGACCCTTTCCACAACTAGTGCCCCAAGTTTACGGGCAGCCCAAACAACTCCGATCCCATCTGCAGTCACTATATCCGCTGAGTTTATTAGCTTTTTAAGCCTACTATTCCGTTCTGAGGCATAAATCATCTCTGGATTAGCAGTAACAACACGTATCGGGATCTGACCTTCTACCGCTTGACGGATCTGAGCCACCGTCTCTTGCATGGAATATGTATCTACGGTGATTCCCAGAATATCAACTCTCATAGAAAACTTCCCTTCTAAACAAGTACCCTTATCTTAACACATCCCACCTGATTATAAAGAAAACTTGGTTAGCGCCAAGCGCTGGCCAAGGATGGCACTAGTACGAGAAAAATGCAATGAAATTGCAAGGAGCACGCTCTTGGCATTTCATTGCATTCTTTGCTTCAGCTACAAATGGTAGACAGCGAGGATGTTTGAGATGTAGCATAGACAGCGCTACACCCTAAAAAAGCCCACTTAGAACCTTACCTGTCCCTAAGGCCACGCAAGAAATTGGATCTTCAGCTATACTGACTGGCAATCCCGTTTCGCGAGAGAGACGCGTGTCAAAGCCGTATATTAAGGAGCCTCCTCCAGTCATGACAATTCCTTTATCAAGAATATCAGAGGCTAATTCTGGCGGGGTTCGTTCTAAAACTTCCTTTACTCCGGCAACGATCGCTTCAATAGATTCCTCAAGGGCAACAAAACACTCTCTTGAATTCACCTTGACAGTTTTAGGCAAACCCGTAATCAAATTTCGTCCTCGCACATCAATCTCCGCGGATGGGCGCCCCTCAGGGATAGCTGTGCCGATTGCAATTTTTATTTCCTCAGCTGTACGTTCTCCAATCATAAGATTATGCTCACGACGAATATAACGGGTAATGGCTTCATCAAATTTATCCCCGCCAATCCGTAGGCTCCGTTTTACTACTATTCCATAAAGAGAAAGTACGGCTATATCCGTTGTTCCTCCCCCAATATCCACAACCATACTGCCTGTTGGACCCGATATATCCAGTCCAGCTCCCAATGCCGCTGCAAATGGTTCTTCAACCACTTTCACATCTTTGGCACCCGCCTGGTATGCCGCCTGTTTAACGGCCCTTTGTTCCACTTCTGTTACTCCTGAAGGAATACAAACTACTACACGTGTTTTAAAGAAAGGCCAGCGTTTGGCGCCTGCTTTCTCTAGAAAATATTTAAGCATAAGTTCTGTGGTCTGGTAATCTGCGATCACCCCATCTCGCATCGGGCGTACAGCCACAATATTCCCTGGTGTTCGGCCTATCATTAGCCGCGCTTCTTCTCCTACGGCAATGCGTTTATTCGTATTGCGATCTATGGCAATCACTGAAGGTTCATGTAAAATGATCCCTTTTCCTTTTGCATAAACCAATACGCTCGCCGTACCCAAGTCAATTCCCAGTTCAATTCCAAACATCAGCAGAGATACCCCTTTCGTCATCAATAGCTTGTCCATCTCGACTCAATATATAAATAAATAGCATAATCTCCCTCACGGGAGATTCGCTATTTATGCTTTGATACTGCATTGATTCGTGATTTAATCTTAAATCCCTTTATGGTTTTTAGTTAAATTCGAAATCTCGGTGAATTTCGTTAATGTTAATTTAAATTTCCTGGTATTTTTTCCGTGTCGCCTCCCCACCGCGAATATGTCGTTCTGCCTTATTAGTTTCTAGAATATGCTTTACTTCCATGGATAACTTCTCATTTACTAAGGGTAACCGTTCTGTCACATCTTTATGAACCGTCGATTTCGAGACACCAAAAACATCCGCCGTTTGTCTCACCGTTGCACTCGATTCTAATATGTATGTTCCAATATCGAGCACCCGTTTGCGTATATATTCTTGCACGCAGAGCCCTCCTTCGTCCACAGTGTAGTACATTTATATGCGTGCCCAACAGAAAAAGACATCCATAAAAGGATGTCCTCAGTTGGTAAATACTGTGATGTTTATTCGATGGGTCAATTCATAGCTATCAAGGTAGTGCGTATCTGTACAGCCAATGCTTGAATTGCCCTAGCTGGGGCTTTGCACTTCACTTCCACGCCATACTTCGTAGTGAAGTTGAGGTTGATCACTATTACTCTCAGCACAGGTGTAAAATCCGACCTGACCAAGCGCATCTTGGTTCTTTACTATGTCTCCGACCTTTACGCGCAGGTTATCCAAACCTCCGTACGTGACTATCCAACCTCCGCCGCAGTCTAAAGTCACTTTCTGGCCTAGAATATGATCTGCCCCTGAGAAAATTACTTTTCCTCCATGAGTTACCCTGATCATCGTTCCTTCTGACTGAGCGTAATCCTGGCCGGTATGAAAGAGGTAATTATCAAAGACTTCGGAATGATAATTTCCAACACCTCGCAGAGCGATCCCCTGGACTGGACATGGAAAATCTTTAAGGGTTTGTTCTCTCGGAATATTTTGCTCGTTTTTAGAGTTGTCTGAAGGACTTGCTAGTTGTTCATCTACAGAACGTGTCAACACGTCCTGATCTGGTTCATATGTTATTGTTGCTCTCTCCTGTGTCGTGGTATCTAAGGTTCTGAGATAACCGTTATAAAGACTCATTCCTCCAACTATTAAAAACAAACTCCAAACTAAAGCCCTACTTTTAGACCCTTTCCAACCGTTCATTAAATTCACCTCTAACTGTAGCTTTGCCGAATGATGCTACATTTAGACTCCACTCTTCCTGCCGTTAAATTCAGATTTAGTGTTAAATCCCATCGAACTGTTAGTTCCCTTTATACCCTAAAGCCATTAGCTTAGTTCCTGGATAATAATGCATCAGAATTTCATCCACTTTTAAGTTCCTTTTTGCTAAATCATTCGCTCCCCACTGTGACATTCCCACTGCATGCCCGTTACCATATGTTGTAATTTTCAGGTGATCTGGTTGGACGACCCATTCTATATCGGTGGAGGGTAGTCCTAATAGTGAGCGTAGTTGGGTTGCCGTGCACACTTTCCCTAGAACTCTTACACTCTTGGCTCTTCCCACCGAGGTTTTAACTAAAACTTGAAAGTCTGCTGGAGTTAAGGCACGGCTGGCGGCAGCAATTCCTAATTTCTTATATAATTCCTGGGAAGTAAAGCTAAAATTTTTAACATAACGCTGTACATTATCTTCTCCCGAACTAACGTTTTGAAGGTAAGGACGGGATGAACTCCATACCTCCTCCGATCGCTCGGTCGGCTTTCTACCGCTACTGCTGTGATAAACAGCCTCAATATACTCCCCATTGGCCACCAGGACCATGCTACGTGTTCCTTCAACGGCACTATTCAACTTACTCCTATATTTCCAGTAATTTAACCATCCCCATTTGTCCCTCATTTGTTTATCAGAGAGCCAAGCCTGAGTTTGCACGGTGGTATCCACGTCATATGTACCCTCAGCGCTATTACTTTGACTCAACCGTTTCGCTGCATAGGTCCGGGCTGCAACAGTTTGCGCCTTCAACGCTTCCAGCTCAAACTCTGCAGGCATCTCCGCTGCAACAACCCCCAAAAGATAGTCCTCAAGCGGCAATTTTATTACTCCACCATTAGGCATTAACACTCGAATGTCCACATCATTCTTTGTTAAGTGCTCTCTCTGCCAACGTAAGACACTCCATGGAATTATCAAGACGATACAAAGAGATAATCCAATAAACCATTTCCACTCTTTTTTCATTCAATCCCTCCTCGGTACAAGCATGATGCTTAAATCTATGCTGAAGAGATTTAGAATATGTGGGACTTGTGTGACACAGCGCTCGGTGCTTACGACGCAGAGCAAACTAACCGTTCAAGCTCCTGGCTTTGGGGAGCGGGGTTCCCGCCAAATGCGCCATCCTTGGCGCAATGGCGGCA
>MCHG01000404.1_pt1 | contig 12934 bp, 12 predicted proteins | sample 787351 | NCBI WGS metagenome assembly MCHG01 (sample SAMN05430296, study PRJNA330682) | permafrost metagenome | biome: Cold desert; feature: permafrost; material: soil; isolation source: enrichment culture inoculated with soil incubated with H2/CO2 at 20 degrees... ... | reverse complement strand
CTAGTGATGCTTTCTCTGGAGAAACGGGTTGCTGAACTATAGAAGGTATAAAAAGCAATACAATGCAAATAGCATAAAACCACCACTTTCTAATAACTTTTTCTATCATTGAAATAACTCTCCTTTTTTTCTTCGTTCACACGGGCAAAATATTTCTGATTCTCTTCGATAAAACAATCACTTTTTCACCTCTTTGTCAGGGTTCTCCAAGTTCTCACCAAAAGCCATTTGTGTTAGCTTGTTAAACATGCCTTTTGGAGGAATTGCAATACCTTGTTCTTCATCTCCCAACAAAATCAATGTATCTCCCGGATTAATATTGAAAACTTCTCTTGCTTCTTTTGGAATTACGATTTGTCCTTTCTCTCCGACCTTAACTGTCCATGCATATTTCCCTTTTGGGTGTGTCATTTTAGTACCTCCATATAGTATGAAATGTATGATTTGTATGTATTTTCTTAATATTATTCCTAAACATACTTCTTGTCAATACATTTTTTAAAATAATAATACTATAACAATTCCTTCTTTAAATTTAAATCACCAATCATGATCTATTCTTCCTCAACCGGCGGTCTGCTTTTCAATAACTTAAACTCTTGCCACGTCTAGCCGTTCTCTTCAAGACAGCAAAAAAACATGCGATTATTAATAATCGCATGTTTTTTATTTAAAGCTTACCATAACCTTTAACATATCAATAGAATCTTTTACATTTACTAGAATATATACCACTTCTCCATCTTGCCATTTAGATAAGTTCCCATTTCCTTCAGTATCTAAATGAATATTCCCATATTGTTTTGGAATTGGGAGAGTGTTCTCTTCTAGGTACTTTACCGCTTCTTTAGCTAGCTCAACACCCTTCTCGCTTTGGGATGTTAGTGTTCTTGTAACAAGTGCCCATCTTCCTTCATTCCAACTGGTAAATGCTGAACCTGCTCCTGCATCTTGATATCCAGTAATATGATATCCAAGATCTACTCCTTTTCCACCATTGCTACTAAATTCTTCAAAGGATATCTCCTCATCGGATTCTTTTTGCGAAGTTCTTTGGGAGTGTAAATAGTTTTGTGTATGGGCCTTCAAGCCCCAAGTAATTTGATTAATATTTAAAGATCCGAAAGATCTATAAACCAAATTCATTTGATAAAATTAAAGTATTTATCTGATTCTAGTTTTGCATAATCTTAATAAACTGTCAACTCTTTTGTATTTTTAAAGTTAGCAGTTATGACAAGTAGTAGCAGTAGTAGCTGTGGAGCTTGTGGGTAAGTTGCTTTTTACTTATCCACAAATCCATAGCTTTTTATATTCTATCTTCAAAAAATATTCTAAGTTGTGATAATACTTTATCCCAAGATTTCATTCTACTAGTCCACTTTAAGGACGCATCTGCCATCGCTAAATAAAGGCTTTTTACTAGCGAAAAATCGTTAGGAAATATTGTTTTGTTCTTAGTGACTTTTCTTAATTGTCTATTGAAAGATTCTATTGAATTTGTTGTATAGATCAAAGTTCGTATATCCTGAGGATATTTAAAAAATGTTGATAACTCTGCCCAATTTCTTCGCCAGCTTGATATGCAGCTTGGGTATTTATCTCCCCATTTTTCTTCAAAATAATCTAGACTTGTTAAGGCTAAATCTTCTGAAGTAGCCTTATATACTGATTTTAAATCCTTCATCAATTCTTTTATGTCCTTATATGATACAAATTTTGTTGATTGTCTGATTTGATGAATTATGCATTTTTGGATTTCTGCCTTTGGGTATATTGCTTCTATGGCTTGCGTAAAACCTGGTAAATTATCAGTCGAAACTATTAATATGTCTTCTAGTCCTCGATTTTTAAGCTCGTTTAAAACCATTAACCAGTATTTAGAACTTTCATTTTCTCCAACCCACATTCCTAGAACTTCTTTAAATCCTTCTCTGTTGTAGCCTAATGCTATATATACTGCTTTTTTTACGATTACTCCATTGTCTCTTACGTTGTAGTGTATTGCATCTAAAAACACAAATGGGTATACAGAATCTAGTGGTCTAGATTGCCATTCTTCGATCGTTGGAAGGATCTTATTTGTTATTCTTGAAACCATTCCTTCTGACATTCCGAATCCATAAATTTCTTCTACATGGGAGGATATATCTCTTGTAGTCATTCCTTTAGCATACATTGATATTACTTGATTTTCTATATTTGAAATATCTCTTTGATATTTCTTTACAGCTTGTGGTTCAAATGATGATTCTCTGTCTCTAGGCACCTCAATACCTATTTCACCATATGAGCTTTTTAATGTCTTCTTACTAGAGCCGTTTCTTGTATTGATACTAAGCGGTGCTTTGCCGTAATCATAGTCTAGATGATCATCTAGTTCGGCCTGGAGCATGCTTTCTAGAGTATCACCTAAAAGATCTTTTAAAGCATCCTGGATGTCCTCTGCTGTTTTACAATCATACTCTTCGATTAACATCTTTCCTATTTTACTTCTGTTTGTTTCTGGTCTTTTTCTTCCCATAAAAAATGCCTCCTAGTTAGTTTTATTTTACTCTAACTTGAAGGCATTTCATACACAAACTATTTCACAGTCTCTAAGAAATAACTTAAATGTTAGCCACCGTTACTCTCTAATATTGTATTCCTTTTTTATTTGCTCATGTGTTATTGCTGGCTTGTAATCTTCATCACCTTCATAGTAGGAATTTATAATTTCAATTTCTTCAGGTGTAGGCATGTCTTCTTCAATATTAACCCAAGTACTTTTTTGTTTTAATTCAAATGTATCCTGAATATATTCTAGTATAATTTTCGCTTGTTCCTCTGTCATAAAATCTAGTAAAGTCACAATTTTTTCTTTTATCATTTACTATAATCCTCCCTATTTATATATTTGCCCTCTATTGTCTATATCGATTATATCAATTATATTCCCATCACGGTTAAATAAAATTCTAAAACTTCCAACTCTCAATCTATATCCATTTAATCCATTTAACTTTTTCACATCACCTATCGGTAACTTTTCAATCGCTTTCACTATCATATTCCTGCTAATTATATCTTGCTTATCTAAAAACTTTTTAGCTTTTTTGGAATATATAATTTTCACAATACCCTCCTGAAAATATATCTTCATATGCTTTTATACTTCCATATTTGTATATTAATTATATCATACTACGGGGCTATTACAATAAAAAAACTATTAGAATATTTTTCTCTAATAGCATAAGAAATTTTTTATGTCACAAAACTTTATAATGCACATTTTCCAATAAGTTAATGCCTTGGCACCGTCAATCTTAAAACCAATGCGTAAAATCTTGGGGTTTGGTGCAAAGCCCAATGTTTATTTAAATATCATCTCAATTTGTGAATTAATCAGATATCTTCTGGTTTAATTTGAGAGATTTATATATTTATCATATTTTATAATATTGAAAATTAAGCATAAATAAGTTATAATAAATCAAAACAGATAAATTTAATGTCCGAATTTTGTTATGATTACAACATTATGTATACTAATTAGTTTTAGATAAATGATTTTTAAATTATACGAGCAAGATAATAAGGCTTAGAATAAGATGTTTTCTATCACCTGCATATGATTTAACATATAGTTATTTAATAAAAAGAAAAGTCTAAAAGTGAATCTGTACAATAAAGATGATGACTTAAAGGTACAGTAATATTGACTGAGACAATAAACTATATTTTGTGATAGAAGCATGAGTGGTGGTTTAAATCGATGAATAAGAATAAATTAAAGGAAGCAAGAACATGAAAAAGGTGTATTTGGACAAGACTGAAATTAAGGAAGCCATGTTAGTTTTTATAAAGGATGTAGAAATAATTTCTTCCGGAACTACGATTAATTCTATGAGTATTAAATATAAGAATTCTGAGTACCAAAGATATGCAGATACATACGGTTTGAAATTTATATTTGATGATTATCTTCCATATATTGATTTCTATACGGTTCCTCTAATTGACATTTTCGCAACAGACAGTTTGGGAGGAATGTTTGGAACAATTGGCCAAACAACAGACATGGATGAGATTGCAACTGTTTGTTATATCAACATGAACAAAGAGTGTTATTTAATTGCTGATAGCTTAAAAGATTTCCTACAAATGCTGTCAGAGAATTATGATTGGAAAAGCAGTATGATATTAAATAATAATGTTATATTCTATAAATCAAAAGCAGATGCCGAGGAAAACTTGGAATTTTTAGAAATACATAAAGAAATTAAGGACAAGGATTGCTAAATACAGATTAGTGGAGGTGGCTGTTATTTTAGACTTAAAAAATTATTTTGTAAAATTGAAAAGCAACATTAATAAAGAAGATTATGATGAAATCAAAAATCTTGAACACCAATGCATTGAAAATGATAACATTTTATTTAAACTAGAATTGGATTATAAACTGAACACCTTGAAAGAAAAAGTAGATAATATTGATAAAATAAATGAATTTATGTTATATGATACAAATACCTTAATTGGATATTTAAGTATTTGTGATTTTGGTGGAGAGGCATTAGAAGTTAATGGAATGATAAACCCATCCTATAGAAAAAAGGGATTATTTACGAAGTTATTTTCATTGGCAAAAGATGAATTTCAAAAACGCGATAAAAATAGTATGCTTATTATAAGCGACAACAAATCTGTTTCTGGTATTCAATTTATTAAAAATGTATGTGATGGTTATGATCATTCTGAATATGATATGGTTTTAAAAACAGATATAAAATATGAATTGAAATTTGATAATCTTATTTTGAGAAAAGCGGAACTTGATGAAGCTGCTATAGTTGCAAGAATGGATTCAATATTTTTTAATATGAATTTAAACGAAAACAATCCATCAATAATAGAAAATATTATTAATGGTACCACTTATATTGTAGAATTGAATAATGAAGCAATAGGAAAGATTCGCTTGGAAAATATTGAAGGCATAGGTGGCATATATGGTTTTGGAGTATTGCCAGACTATCGCAGAAATGGATATGGAAAAGCGATACTTAATATTACAATTGAATTATTAAAGAAGCAAAATGCTAAAATAATTACTCTGCAAGTGGAAACTAAAAACAGCAACGCATTAAACTTATATAAATCTTGCGGTTTTGAAGAGAATTATGTAATGGATTATTATAAAATAATCAAATAGATAAATTTTTAGCTAGTCATAGGGGATGTTTATTGGTGACAACTAATATTTATGATGTCAGGGGTATTTGAAATAGAATGCAAATATTGATCAAACTGGTTGAGTTTAGCATTTGAGGTGTAAAGATGAAAAAAATTATAATGATTATTTCTATGTTAATATTTATTATAGGTTGTAATAAGATAGGAGATATAGAAGTAAAAGATACTACACAGGAAAAGGTAGTAGAAATAAAGACTGAAGAAGATAATTACATTGTAAATAAAGATGGAGTTACAATTGAAAAAAGATACCCTACACCTAAAGGCTATAATCGCATTAAAGTTGAGAAAAATAGCTTTAGTGAATTTTTAAGAAATCAAAAATTAAAACCTTATGGAGAAAAAGTTTTTTATTATAATGGCAGAGAAAAAAATAGTAATGGAGTTTATGATAGTGTTTTTGATGTAGATATAGGTAGTAGGGATTTACATCAATGCGCTGATGCAGTAATGCTACTTCGTGGCGAGTATCTGTATTCTCAAGGACTATATGATGAAATAAACTTTAATTTTGTATCTGGATTTAAAGCTGAATATAAAAAATGGATGGAAGGTTATAGAATAAAAGTTGATGGAAATAATGTAAGTTATTATAAAGCAACTGATCCATCAGAGCTCTATGTATCCTTTAGAAAGTATATGGATATGGTAATGGCTTATGCGAGTACTTTGTCTTTGAAAGGAGAATTAGAGAATGTAGATATAGATTATATGGAAATAGGAGATGTATTTATTGTAGGGGGCAACCCAGGACATGCCATAATAATTGTAGATATGGCAGTAAACCATGAAGGTGAAAAGATTTTTTTATTGGCTCAATCTTATATGCCAGCTCAACAGACTCAAGTGCTTATCAATCCTATGGATAAGAATATTAGTCCTTGGTATTCATTGAAAGGAAAGAAAAGGCTTATAACACCAGAATGGAATTTCGAGTTAGACGAATTGAAAAGATTTTAGTCAAATCGAATAAAAAATATCTATATGAAGCATGAAGCACTTACTGTGGTAGTTAGTCACTATAAAAGGAAATATAATCGATTGTAATGTACTGCTAAATGCAGTATTTTTTTTGAAGTATTTAAAAGCGATATAAAATTAATTGCTTTTTACTATGAAATATTTTGTTGAGGGAACCTTTTGACCATTTAAACAATCTATATATTGTCTAGACAAAATGAGTTGCGAGGAGAAGGATTTGGAAGAGGTAGGTAGAGTAGTGTTTTTATTAGATAAAGACAGATTAAATATTAAAGAAGAAGATAAGAATGAAATTTTTTGTTTAAATATATCTGAATATAAATTTAATATGTTCCGGTTAGCAAAAAGTATCTTACATAATGACACGGATGCAGAGGATGCAGTTAGTGAAACAATATTAAAAGCCTATGATAAGCTCCATACATTAAAAAACATGGATAGTTTTAAACCTTGGCTTATAAGGATATTGGTTAATGAATCGTATAGTTTAAGTAATCGTAGAAAAAAGGTTGTATATTTAGATGAGGTTGAATTTACCGAAAAGACATATATAGACAACAATAAAGAGCTATGGAATGTAGTTGGAAAATTAGATGAAGATTTCCGCACAGTGACGATTTTGTTTTATTATGAGGACCTTAGTATAAAGGAAATAGGCAAAGTATTAAATTTACCTACGGGAACTGTGAAGTCAAGATTATCAAGAGCCCGTAATAAATTAAAAGAGATTTTAAATAATGAAGGGGGTTTATAGATATGGATAACTTTGATAACATGTTAAAGAATAAAGCGAAATTTGAAAAAGTTGATGCACCTGTAGGTTATAGCGAAAGAATAGATAAATTGACAGCTAAAATGAAGCATAACAATGGGAGAAAAAAAGGCAAGAAAACATTTTTAATATTTGTTGCAGCGGTTATGCTGATGGTAATGACAACTGTTATATCATTTGGAACACCAATGTTAGCTAAAATGACTAAAGGAGCAATATCGTATTTTAATGCCCCTGAAGAATTCAGATACTTATCAAAAATAGCAGTATATGAAAGGTTTAATTCTAAGGTAGGTATTAGTTGTGAAGATAAAGGTATAAATATAACATTCGATAATATTGCTGTAGATGATAACTATTTAAATGTATTCTATACTTTAAAAAGCAATGATCCCATTAAATTGCTTGGTGATGAAGAAGATCCCCTTAAATGGCGATTACAGTTGTCAGCTGCTAATTTTTGGTTTAAAGCTGACGGTAAATATATAGAATCTGCAGCGCAGCTTGAAAAAGATGCATATTTAGTTGACGAATACACAATGCAAGGCATGCAAAGATTTGCTATAATGGATCAATTAAACGATAATTTTAATTTAGAATTATACACTAATGCTATCTGGAATATTGAAGGAAAATGGCATATGGCTGTAAATGTTGATAAAAGTAGTGTTAGGGTTGAAAGTAATACTGTTATACCAGATGTAAAGGCCAGAGTAACATCTGGTTGGGGAAATAGAACTTCTACACATAACATCACTGTAAAAAAAGTTTCACTTTCTCCATTTGGAAATCAAATAGTGTTGTCTGAAAGGGGAAATGAAGTTTTTGATGAATTTGCTGTAAGAGATAATAATGGAAATTATCTAACTGTCATACCTACCGCTATTCGATCACATCCTTTATTCAAGACAGATAACAGCTTTGAATTTATTTCTGAATCGAATGATATTCGAAGTATAACCATAATACCTATTATGTCGGATGATCATTCAGAATTAAGAAATATATCTTTAACTAATTTACCTGCAGAACTTCCGGTAAATGAGTTTGGTTCATATATTATAGAAAGTATTAAAATAGATGAAGATAAATTACAAGCGGTTGTTCGTCAAAAAGGTGCTGTACCAAGAATGGACTTTGTTCTTATTCCGCTAGATGCAGATGGAGATATAGTTGAATTCGATAACGCTAATCATGATGATACTGAATATAACCGTGAAACTGGTGAAATAACAATGACGGTATATTGGGGCGAAAGTGTCACACAAGAGGATATAAATAAAATTCAAGGACTTGGTTACTGGGATAATTATGATTTTGAATTAAATGAAGAAGAAGCAATTACTGTTGATTTAAATAAATAATGAATAAAAAGTAGTCCTGAAATAGGTATCATATTTTTATGGACTACTTTTTATATGGTAATAGGGGTTACTTAAACCATCTTTGCAAAATAATTAGTAATAAGAATAATTTTAAAAAAAACTACAATTGAGATTCATAATTATGCATTTAATAGAACAAACATAAGAGATCAAAACTAACAATAGAATCAATTTTTATATAATTAAATGGCAAAGTATGATACAATATTGTAAAACTATTTAACATTAGTAGATTATGTGGAATAAAGGTAATTAGGAAATAGAAGGGACTTGATATAATTGATAAAGATAATAATGATTTATAAGATAATAAGTTTGATGGTTTTAATTGATTAATAAGAATAAATTAAAGGAAGCAAAATGCTAAAATAATTACTCTGCAAGTGGAAACTAAAAACAGCTATGAATTAAACTTATATAAATCCTCCGGTTTTGAAGAAAATTATGTAATGGATTATTATAAAATAATCGAAAAAGAAATTTTTTAAAACAAATAGATAATTAATTATAAGGCATATATTCATTTAATATAGAAGGAGTATACCATGAAAAAATTAGTAAAAAGTATCATTATTACTTTTTTAATTTCCTCATTTACATTAGTTTTTGCAAATTCAGGACCTGTATACTGGCAGGGGTACCCTTCATCTGATATAATGTCAGTTCAAAAGAATTCCCCGATAGAAGTAAAAAGCGAAAACCTTACATTTGATTTTTCTAATACAGATCCATATTCTTATTCGATTACAGCCAAAGTAACAGCAGAATATGAGATGGCCAACTCTGTTAACGAAGCTCAATCAGTTCAAATGGCATTTCCATTTGTTGAACAATTAGGCAATATTGATTATGATAACATAAAAATAATTGCTGATGGTAAAGAGTTACCTTATGATGTTTATATAGGGAAAACAGTTAATAATTATGGTAATAGTTTTGAAGATAAGAAAGAGAAGAATTTTAGTTTTGATGAAATCGTTAATACAATTTCAAATGATATTTATAAAGCAAATAGTTTTGCTGCAGATGAAATTGGTAAACTTTATACTATTGAAGTAAGTCCAACAACTGACAGATTAATAAATTTTGCTATTGATTTTGATTATGATAAAGAAAAAACTAAAATACTTATAAAGAATTTTAATAGTTATGAAGGAAATGATGGAAAAATTAGGATTGCTTGCGGATGTTATGAATCTCAAACACTTGAGCTTTATGTTTTAGGGGAAGATATCGATTTAAATATTAATGGATATGCTGATGGTTCCTTGTCCGAAAAAACAAATTTATTTACTTATGAAATATCAGAAAAAGAAGTTGATGTTAAAACTTATTTACTTAATTATATAAAAGGTTATTATGATACCTACGATATCGATGCTAATTTTAAACATATTTCAGATATTAAAATATATAATCTTTATGCAAGTGCACTAGACAAGAGTTTTGTAAATAATTTGGGCTTTTGCTCAGAAGATGATATTCTTTCTGAAAGTGGTTATGAAAGAATAATAACTTTAGTTTATAATGTGGAATTTCTTCCCGCTTCAAACAAGAATGTAAGTGTAAGTTACATAACAAAGGGGACAATGGACAAAAGGAATACTGAGAAACCAATGTATTTATTTGATTATATTTTAAATCCTGCTAAGAACTGGAATACATTTAATAATCTAAATATCAAAATAATAACTCCGCTAGAATCCCCTTACATTGTCAGTAGCAGCATTGAATTAAATAAAGAAGAAGGTAATGTTTATACTGCAGTCTTAGAATATTTGCCTGAAAATGATCTGTCGTTTACACTTTATTCAAAGGAAAAAATAACATTATTGGATAAGATGAAAGGCCGAATTAATAGAAGTTTCGGTTATTTCGCTCCTATTGTTATTGGGATAATTATAATTCTTGTGGCAATAATGAGTATTACAATTTTAGTTAAGATTAGAAAAAGATAAAGGTAATTTAAATGTAAAACATGAGAATAGCTACAGGAAAATTAAAATATAAATATTTTTGAATGATTTATCAGATGGTCAGTTTTATTTGTTAAAAGTGGTCAATTTTACTTGACAATATACAAATGTAAAGGGAGAAAAGTAATAGTGAAAAAAATATTAAAAATGAAACCAGAAATGCTTATGTTTTTTATTTTAATTGCAGCGGTTTCTTTGGGGAACGGTTTTAGCGATTCGTTATATTCTAACTATTTTAAAGAGGTTTATCAGGTTACGGCAGTTCAGCGAGGATTTATAGAATTTCCAAGGGAACTTCCTGGCTTGTTGTGTATGGTGGTTGTTAGTTTGCTAGGATTTTTAGGAGATTTGCGGGTCGCTTTTATTGCACAGGTGCTTTCATTTATCGGTCTATCTGTATTAGGATTTTTTACACCTTCGTTTAGTGTGATGCTTTTTTTCCTTTTTATTAATTCAATGGGACTACACGTTTTTATGCCCCTTCGCGATTCAATAGGAATGTCATTTGCAGAACCAAATCAAATAGGACAGTGCATGGGGCGAATTTTTAGCGTGAGTTCAGCATTTAGCATGATTGCATCACTTGTTGTATTCTTCGGTTTCAAGACAGGATTTTTTTCCTTCAACACACAAATTAAAGTAGTATTTTTAGTTGGTGCGGGTTGTTTTCTTTGTGCTATTGTAATGTCAGCTATAATGGCAAATAGGGTAAAGACTAAAAAAGAAAGACTTGGTAAAATAAGGTTTATTTTTAGAAAGCAATATCGTTATTATTATATGGTTGCAATTTTAAAAGGGGTTCAGAAACAAATTGCCTTCGTCTATGGCACTTGGGTCATTGTTGAATTGTTGGGAAAAAAAGCAGACACCCTAGCATTGCTTTTTATTATAGTCGGTTTTATTTCCATGTTTTTTTTAAACAAGCTTGGGAAGTTGATGGACATGTTTGGTATCAAAAACATGATGTATGCTGATGCTATTTCATTTGTCATCGTTTATGTTATATATGGATTTATTGTTTGGGGTATAACATCGGAAGTTCTTCCAAAGGAAGGAATCACCGTCTGGATGATTTACTTGTTATTTATATTGGATAGGCTTTCTATGCAGATAGGCATGGTAAATTCTATTTATGTTCGTTCCATAACATTGAACAAGAACGAGGTTACATCAATTTTATCTACAGGAATTAGCCTTGACCATATATTTTCTATTATAGCGGGAATTGCTGGAGGGTTTGTCTGGACTAAATTAGGAAGTCAATGGGTATTTTTTATAGCGGCAGCACTGTCTATGGGAAATGTATATGTTGCATATCGCGTGCAGCCTGAAAAGGAAAGAGAGGAAGTTGAAAGAAATCTGCAGGAGCTTTCAATATAGTATTAGGGATAGGGTTGACCAACTTGTGGAGGAAGGTTATATCTTGTATTCTGTTTTACGTCTTTAAACATATGACTAGGGGACTCGACTTATTAGAGAAGGGATCATCAGCCATTGGTAAAGGTGATTTCACAACTAAATTGATTGTAGAGCCCTATGATGAAATTGGTAGATTAGGTGATGCAAGTCTATATAGATGCACTTTTACACAATCAGTACCCAAGAACTAAAGAAGCATAGCAGAATACGAAAAATTTAATGCTGCGGTAGGTATAAGTGATAATAAATTAAAATTATATACAAAATTTGAACTAATTAATAAAAGGTTTTGGCAAATCAAAAGTAATCAAGCATATCAAATTTGCCGCAAAATAAAAAATGTTTAAATTTTTGTACTAAATACATTTTCAAATTATAATATCGAAAGGATGATTATAATGAAAAAAATAATATTTTTATTTACTTTAATGTTAATATTGATTGTTGTTTTCGCGGGTTGTTCTTTAAATTCCATGCAAGAGCAGCCAGGAATTAAACCTTAAATAACAGACAGTGAAATCGACAGATCGGAATATTTAACTGGAGAAATAATAACGGAAGGTAATTACAGGATTATTGAAGATCTTGGACATAATTTCATTACCTTTATTCCTGATAAGGAAAGCCTTGAAATTATTAAAGAGAAATATAGTGAAAGAAAACAATATCAATTAGCATATGATGATCTTAAAAAGGTTGCTGAACTACCAAATGAATTAGGTATTTACAAGGTAAAAGTTAAAATTGACAAAATAGACAATTATGGTTACTTGTTTATTGACGACATAATGTTAACCGATAAAATAGGCACTATTCTTTATGAAGGAAAGACATATGAAGGCAATGATTTAGATGATACTGTTGAAATAAAGGATGAAATAAGTGGGCTGATAGTAAATCATGTGGTTAAAGATAATGGTGGTATTGTTGTTGGATTTGCAGGAGAAATTGAAAGCGAGGGTTTTTACTTCATTGACCCAAATCAAAATTCTATGTATGGTCAAACGGGATTTATATATACAAATGAAGAATATCTTAAAAACTTCCCAACAATTTATGGAGAGAGAACCATTAGCTCAATTTGGTTTTCTAAAACTAATGAGCTTTTCGATGAACTGAAAAACAATTCTTTATTTGGGAAGGGAAAATTCAATACTTCTGGT
>MCHG01000403.1_pt1 | contig 12936 bp, 13 predicted proteins | sample 787351 | NCBI WGS metagenome assembly MCHG01 (sample SAMN05430296, study PRJNA330682) | permafrost metagenome | biome: Cold desert; feature: permafrost; material: soil; isolation source: enrichment culture inoculated with soil incubated with H2/CO2 at 20 degrees... ... | reverse complement strand
AATTTTTTTACAAAATAGATATTTTTATTAAATATTATAGAAAATAAAGGAATTTGAGGGGAAATGGCAAAACCTCAACTCAACGAAAAAAATAAATTTAAACTCTGCACATGCATCCTTTTTCATTAAGTATCCTTACCTGATCCTCATAGGAATTCACAAATTCATCCTGAAAATCTGTTCCAGACGCTAGGGCAGGGTCAAGAGGAGTATGATGCTTATAACCTCTTTTTGCCATCTCGCAAACAAGTGATTCATGTCGTAGATAAAGAGCCTTTAGCTTTCCCTTCCATCGCAGGGTTTCTGGATGATGAATATATGCCTTCTTGTTATTGGTAATTATTGACCAGAGAGCATGCAGTTCACGGTGTTCTCCTAGGAGATGTTGCCTGCACATTTTCTCTGGAGGTATGTCCCATATTCTCATAAGTTGAATTCTGAAACATTTAAGAAAAAGTTTTCGCAGGAAAAAATAAATACTGTTGAGTGGTAAATCTCATAGACATAATATTTAATCACAGGTCAAAGTATGTCAAAGCCAAGTATAAGAATTTAATAGCCTTTAACAACTGTTAGAAGCCATAAAATTAACGCATAATTTCAACTCCCGTTAACATGGAAAACAGTAAAAAGAGAAGAGGAAAAAACTTACTCATAAATTAGACTTGTTATAATGGTTGTTTATGCTTCACTATTGCAAATATAAATTAATCAAAAAAAGGAGCTATTGGAAATGGTTTTGTCAACAATCATCCTTGTGTTTAATCTTGTGGCATTCGCATCTGTTCATAGCCTTATGGCAAGCCTGTCCTTCAAACGCCTCATCGTACGAGTCTTAGGTTCCTGGTCAGATATACTATATCTGCCAGTGTACAGCCTCATCGCAATGTTAACGATATCGCCGCTCGTTTATCTGCTCTACAAAAAACCAGGACGTTTGCTCTATAAAATACCTTCACCATGGAGCTGGCTAATGGTCGGTGGGCAGGTAATTGCTTCAATCGCTTCTCCCAAAGCTTTGCTGGATGGATCCCACAGATTTAAGATACACTCACAGCTAGCTGGGCCAAATGCTCCTAAAGCTACACCCCTGAATATCCGGGGCATTTACCGATGGGTAAGGGACCCTTTCTTGCTATCAGCACTGATCATGATGCTGCTCACTCCTCTTATGACTGTCAACCGGCTTATCATATACTTTTTGACCGCTATATACCTGTATCTGGGATCCCTGCACTGGGAAAGTAGGCTGGTATCACAGTTTGGTGACGAATACAGGGAGTACCAGAAACGTGTTAATAGATTAATTCCCCAATTTGAGACACTTATAAAGATGAGATTAATGTTCGAAAAATATAAATAAATTTTTCTTTTAGGCAAATTAGCTAGCTTTTATCTAACAATATTTATAGAACATAAACGTCTGCTACGATTTGTAATAATTAGCAAATCAACATTAACCTGACATTCCGCAGATGTTCGCCAAAATTCCACAAATTTTCCTGCTATCGTTTTTTTCTGAAAATTGCTTCGCCTATTCAAGCATATGTTTCAGAAACATCTCCCAATTTTCGGTCATGTGCCTTTAATGAAAGCTTTTAGCCTCTATTTACGGCAGCTTTAGTTTAGATAATAGGGCTCTTCGTCATTCCCTATGGATAAGATGATTTTCAATTCAAGACCACATTGTTTTTATGAGGATATCCACACAAAACAACGAAGAGCCTACTTGGCTCTTCGCTGTTCTGTATGGTTGAAAATGGTTAGTTATTTAGACAGTTGTCAGTCCATAATGAAAAACACCATGCTTGAAAGGCGATGAATGGAGTTACCCACTCGAAATAATGAAGAGCCTTAATTCCTTATGAGTCTTGTCTGCTTCAAAATAGCTTCAAAACAGCTCCATCTTATGGCTTGCCCACAAATTCCCGAAGTTTTTTTGCGGCCACTGAAATTTTCTTGTATTTTTCTTTCTCAAGCCGCTTTAGGCCGATTTCGGATTTTTTTGACTGGAATATGAGCTCTTCGGTTAATCTGTGATAGCTGTCCAGCCGCTCCTCCGAAATAAGTCCATCTTTTACTGCCTGAAAGACAGCGCAGCCAGGCTCGTCCCGATGGGTGCAGTCTTTGAACCGGCAGTTGTGGGCTGCATGAACAATATCCGAAAACGCTTTTTCAAGACCATCAGCAGAGTCTCCAAGCTGGATTTCCCTGATTCCGGGGTTGTCTATGAGAATTGCGCCGCTAGGAAGCACAAACATCTGGCGAACCGTAGTTGTATGTCTTCCTTTCTCATCATCTTCTCGAATGTCCGCTGTTTTCTGAACGGTTTCGTCATAAAGCGCATTGATAAGCGTGGATTTCCCGACCCCTGAGGAACCGATAAGTGCCACTGTTTTCTCGAGACGGAGATAAGGACTGAGCGAATCAAGCCCGGTTTTTGAAAGGGCACTCAGGAGAATAACAGGCACGTCCCCTGCAACAGATTTTATTTTTTCTAACAATCGGGTTGGGTTATCAGTAAGATCGATCTTGTTCAGTAAAATCACCGGGCTTGCCCCGGAAGAATATACAACAGTAAGATACCTTTCAAGCCTTCGCAGGTTTAGGTCCTTTCCTGCTGAAGTTACAATAAAGATGGTATCAATATTTGCAGCAATCAACTGCTCCCTGCCCCCATCTCCTGGAGCTCCTCTTGACAGGCAGGTCTTTCTGGGTAGGATATTCACAACAATGCGTGAGCCCAGCTCCGGCCGGTTAAGTAAAACAACAAAATCTCCTACAACAGGCTGCTTACCAATTCGCTGGAGTGTCCCGGAAATTCCTGCCTTTACGACAGCACCCGGAATAAGAATTTCGCAGACAGTTTTATGCCGGGACGCCACTCTTCCGGCCAAGTAGGGGCCTTTGTAGGCGGAAAATGACAACTCAAGATCCTCATTCCACCCTAGAACAGCATCCATGCGACCGTTACCTGAACTATGAAGTGAACTTTCCGCTTCAAAAGGATCATTCATTAGATTGAAATTTAATTTTACATGGATAAGTCTTTTGGTAATTTATCCTTCATCAGCCCAGTATAACTGAAAATACCTGCTGTGATAACAACGTTTTACCTTAAAATGTTGCTATTTCTCTGTTTTGTAGTGGACTGGACGGGAACCAAGCAATGGCTATTTTTTACACATCTATCCCGAGCCTTCTACGCACATATATGGATATACTCTATAGGAGTTTCTGTAGCCCTCGTACGTATCCTTCCAAGGTTTTTATATATCCCTGCTTCCGGACGAAGTCCTGTACGTACAAGATTTTCAATGTCAAGAAAAGCGCTATGCAAGCTTCTGGGATATGTTGAAGGCTGGCGCGGTACGTCTATCCCTTCATTCACCTAACCACGCACATATACGTAGAAGCCATGTACAAGGGCCAGGGCTATCGTTCGTAGCCAGATGGACCAAATATATCCCAGACGGTTCCACAACGCAATTAAAACGAGTAAAATGAATACTTTAGGAATGATGAAACTATAATTTCAAGTATTTCTGTTACCGATATTGTCTTTGATGTTTATTTTGGGAAATGGAATTATAGAGCCATTCCAAAAGTGAAAACTTGGAGTTATTTCTTAACCATTCCTTAGTCACTGTGTCAGCACGTACGGACCAAGCTTTTTACCTTATGACCTTGATTTCAAAACCGTTCTCTTTTGCAACATTGCTCATCAAATCCAATAATAAAAAGCGGTGACAACGTTCTCCACATTCAGGACCTTCGTGACTCACAAGAAAAATGTCTTTTGATTGTGCTCTTTTGGCTGTTCGAAGGATTGCCACGCTGGGGACATGCGGTTGCATTTCCTCCAAGAATCGAAGTGTGAATTGCTCCCAGTCATCTTTTGTCCGTTGACTCTTGTTATAGTTGGCAATTAATTTCTTGCTTGGGACTAAAGAATACTCGCGGTAACTGTATTTACATAACGGTCTGTCACGCATAACAGCAACGAACTCCGCGTTTGGGTATGATTGTCTAATATTTTCAACATTTGCTGCATAAGTTTGAGATAACATTTTCACATCTCTTTTTTGTTTTCAATATATTTTTTCTTTATCGTGCCCTAAATATTTGCTTGGTGTATTAGTATAAACTTCTCTGCGAGTATTGAAGCTGTCGCATATAACGGGCTAAGATGGAACAAGCATAGATTCTGACAAGTCTATCCCGCCTTCTACGCACATATATCCACTACGCACGTATATCCCTAACCACGCTAAGCCTCGCAACCAATCTTATAGACTTTTCTAAGGCATTTCTATCTCCCAAATTCTGGGAAGCCATGTAATTATAGTATTTTTCGGGATAAATGTAAAGTCAAAATTTTGCTTTATCATATCACAAAAGTGCTCTACTGTATGCCATTTACCATCTTGGAACTCGAATCAGTCTCAAACGAGATCAAAAGAGTCCTTAAACCTGGTGGGTTGAACATATACACAACAAGGCATACAGGAAGACCTGCGATATAAAACAGGAATCCATAGGTGTGAAGACATGTGGGAGATAGATGGAGGGTTTATCGTACATTTCCAGAGCAAAGAGAAGATAGATTATCTTTCAGAAGGGTATGATATAATTGGTATAAAGGAATTTGAAGAGAGACCTCTTCCAAGAATGCTCTTTAGGGTTACTCTCAGAAAAAGTTAAAAATAAATTAAGAAGGGACGGAGTTCAATATTTGATTAAAAACAGGGTGAGAATAAAACCTGTTTTTGATTTTCTTTTATTGTTGGCATTTATTTTCTTATTCTTTTACGCAGAAGAGCTTGATTCGTGGAAAGATACAGAAAAGGCAAAAAAGTTTATAGAAATTTATTGGTATGATAAAAAACCAATTAAAGATTTGCATCGTTAGGATTGGAAACCAAAGCAATTCGTGTAAAATAATATATGGTTCTTCGCTAGCCATGTAGGTTATTTACCTCACTATCGAAATAAATACAATAAAGTCTCATTTGGTTGTATAATCCTTTATTGTAAATCCAGTACTTCACCAACTGGATCGAGAAATCATTTAGCTTCATTCCGATTTCAAAATACTTTTCGGTTAAATGTTTGAAATCGTAATGGGGATAGATGATTTTCTGATCCAGTTGGTGAAGTACTGAAATCACTTGAAGCATGAATGCCTCATATAAAAATTCGTATGATTTTTCATATACCAGAAATTGAAAAACCGTTATTGGGAAGTAGATGACTGAAAAAAGAAAAGCAGTGGATTGATTATTACTGTTGGGGTTTAAACTGCGTTACGCATTCTTATTTTTCATCATCGGTTTCCACGCAGTGTATATTAATATGTGAAAAGTCAGTTATACCGAAGATGATGAAATTATCTAGCGAGTTTTTTAATCATCTTTCCTTCAAAACTGCGGTAAGTATGTTCAATATTCTGCAATGCGCTTTCTATAAGTTCTCTATTTTCACTGGTTGCAAAAATTACTTGTTGATTATACTCTTTTGCTTTCGATACTCGTTTAAGCAATTCATAATAACTAATTTCAGAAGCATCTTGCTGTCTAGGTTCATCGAAAATTAATAAACCCAGATGATTAGTTTCAAATTCACGTGAAAGTTCAAGTAAGCTATTTAAATATGCCCATATTGTTCTAATGTAGTCGCTAGCGGATACATCAAAAGTTAAATTAAATCCTTCTAAAGTAGGCTTGTAAGTATCAGGAGATATTTCGATGTCCTTTCTGAAACTACTAAATCCATATGCTTCAAGCTGTTCATTGAACAAACCCTCTAATCTCTTAATCTTATTAAGATCTGATTTTGATAAAGTATCTTTTGGAAGGAGCTTTTTTCGTTCTAATATGGATTTCCAATCAGATGCAAGATTATAGAACTTATCAGTGCATAATTCGAATTGTTCTAAAACACTACTTTCAAGGCGTATTCTCTGATCTAATAAAATTCTTTCACGTAAGAAAGAAATCGAAGGACTTCTTTCGCTTGAAGTTAAAGTTTGCTTTAGCGCACGTATATTCGAACGAATATCATTTACTTCATTTCTTAAATAAAGTAACTGATTTTCTTTTATTTTAACAACCTTGAAAGCATTTTCTTTCATTTTAATAAATATTTCCTTTTGACTCTCGATGAATTTAATGTTTTCATCAATAGACATGGGTTTTTCCAATGACTCCTCTGTAAGTAGGTAGTCTGCAATTTTCTGGTGACATACCGGGCAGGCATCGGATGTGGTCACTAAATCTTCTTCAGATCCATATTTTCGAATCTTTAAAATGTCTTTGTTTCGGCGTAGATCTTCTTCGAGTGCACTCAAACGAATTGTTATTGCTTGGAGTTGAGACTTTTCTACATTTATTTCCTCGAAAAGTGTCCTTAAAGCAACTTCGTTTTCTTCCAACAAACTTCGAGCTTGTTCAAGTTCATTTATCAAATGTGGTGCAGCCTGTTGTACTGTAGGTATTTCTTCTGCGTTTAATTGTGACAAATGTATTTTATCTTCTTTAATTGCTCTATTAATCGGAAGTGGCTTTTCATCCCTGTACACTTCAATAGAGGGCGATACAATTGGTGGCCAATCTGCTACAGGAGTGACGGGGAGCGAGTGTATATTTCCATATATAGGCGCCACTAGACTTTCACAAGTTGAAACTTGTGATTTCCACTCGTTTCTTAATTTATTCTCTTCTTCCATCAATTTCTGTTTTTTAATGGACATTTCATAAGCTTCCAGCCCAGCAAGAAATTCAATTGATCGCTTTTCGACTTCCTTGATACGATAAAATGTAGGCGTATTTGATTGTATACCACTCCAACCTCTTTTTTGTTCCACAATTAATAAAGGAAAAATGCATTCCATATATAGAGGAACTTCTTTTCCATCGTATGTTGTTACCAATGGAAGATCCCATCCTAAAAAAGATGCGAGGTATGTATGAAATCCTTTATTATGTGTTGCTGATCCCGGATCTTTAACATAAAAATCCTGTTTTTGATATTCCCCAGTTGGATTTGATAGAGCAGGCCCATCCCACACAGAAACTAAACGTGTATCAAGTTCACCTTTTACAGCTCTTTTAATAGTTAATTTCTCATCTTTTTCATTGCTAATTTCCAAGAAAACATCGGATTCGAGTACAGATATTTCTTCTCCATGATCTTCAAAAAATGAAGTCATTACAGGTGGAAGAGGAACTTCTTTTTTAGGAGACAACATTTTTTCTAATCCAAGAGCATAAATTATTGATTGGATGCAGGTCGATTTACCAGAGGTATTATCTGCCCTTATTACTACAAGACCATCTTCAAATGGAATCTCTACTCCATATGGACCTTTGTTTGTTTTTATATGAAGTAAGAGTTGTCTAAGGCGCAGACTCATTATCAATTCTCCCAATTAAGCAAAACACTAATGTCTTTTTCCTTTACATATGGCTTTATATTTATCAGAAATTCTCGTTCTTTTTCAAAGCAGTCAGCAAGACTATCTATTTTCTTTGCTGTTTCAGCTCCTTTAGCAGTTAATTTTATCCCACTAGGTGTGCCATATTCCATTTCTACTAATTTATAACCCTTTGCAAGATCAATTGCTCGAATTATTCCGGGTTCAAAACGGATAACTATACCATATGATTGAGTTTTGTTGAGCAAATAATCGAGTAAGACTTCACGATTATCAGCTGATCTGATTGCCCAGTTAATCACATGTAGTTTTCTGAGACTAACTTTGTGACCTCTGCTGTAGTAAAGTATTAGTAACAACACTGATACTCTCCAATCCGGCCTAAGATCAGGTGGAATCGGTCTAGGTCTACGGGTAAAACTGAAGGGAACATCGATTTTGGGGATTTCTGTTCCGTTCATATATAAACCTCACACTCTGGGAAATTTAGTGGACAACGCAATAACCAATCAGCCATAGCCTCGTAGACAAGTCTGTTAATTGTATTGCTTTCTAGCCCTTTGAGGTTTTCAGACAATTCGTCCGTATATTCATCCATGGTTTTATTAAATATATCTGCAGGTTTGCAGCTTGAAATCATAGATGCTGTTTCGAGAAATAACTCCCTATCATTCTTTGTTCTCTGAGCCTTATAATAAAATTCAGGATATTTAGAATTTAATTTATCTAATAAATTTTGTCCATTGATGTAATGGTTGATGAAATTTATTTTAAGTTTCTCTTTATTCTCCAAGCTGGTCCGAGGAGATAATAATTCAATCTTTCTTTCTAAATTTTCAACTAATTCATTGTAATCATCAATAAAATCGTAACATTTACTTTGAGAAGTATTATCGGGATCGATGCGCAGTTTTTCTAATCCAACACCAAGAATCTGTTCACGCTCTACTGCAAAATAATCTTCTACTTCAATGTTTATGAAAAAATCATCAGCAACATAGGGCAAATTTAATTCACGTATTTTTTTAGCTTTATTCTCAGCATGTTTCAATAACTCTTTTGATTCCCAGTATGGCACAACTAAAATCCAATGAGATATTTTCGTTGGACCTAAAATATCTAGCAACCCATCATTATTATCTATGAATTTATTTATGTCCCTAGTTATTTTATTCCTTTGCCTTTCACGCAACTCTTTTGCATTTAATGGATTCTCAGCAGCATAACATTGATAAGCGCATCCATCACGTGAAAAACCTTCTAAGCCATGGTCTCCTCTATCTTCATCTGGAATTTCCACAAATTCAGGCCCATATTTTCGTTTCAAAAGGAGGAGGATATATTTTTGCCATTCTTCTCCCCCCTGAGACCACACTTCACCCGGCATAAAACACTACCTTTTTTTGATAATAGATGCTCCATGTTTTGTATGCTTATTATGTTTTAATTCATAATTTTACCATTAAAATTCGGTAGGAGGTATTAATTCTTTTTCATTTTACTCAAAAGAAGTGGTCGTCCATTTTTATCAGGTTGATGTTTTAAAAGATCTAAATGTGAGTAGATCTCTCAATTTCCATTTTGACTCAGTAATTCCTGCTTCTCTTGCAGGTGTATTTTTACATTTAACGTTTCTTCCATCTTGGTATGTTAATCCAGCGTGCTCTCTACAGAAGTTAAAATGCGTGCAGTAGAGCACCATTCTATTTATCAAGCACGCTATTTTCTTAGAAAATCCTATTGTCTTCCTTGAGACTCTATTGTTGTCCTGCCTGAATGTTAAGTTCTGCCTTTCAAGTAAACTTGTTGATATCTCACTTTCTTCGATGTCTTTTCCAAACATAATCTTCTTGACAATCTTCTGTAGCTTCCCTCCCTTTCTCTTTTTGATTACCTGAGCATATCTCAAATCATCAGGAGGAACAAGTTTTGGTTTCTTAGGCCTTCCTCTCTTCCCGGTTCTGGAGAACTCTTCTGTTTCTCCAAATTTTTTCAGAAGAGCTTTTGCATGAAATTCCAAACCATCAGAGACAAAAAGAGGCATTGATTCCGAAAGACATTTTGCCGTTGATTCAACTAATTCATCAGCAATATACTGTTTTCTTGGGCCTATAGCAAAAGCAACTATTAACCTACAACCTGGTGCAAAAGATACCCACATCCAGGGGCCATCATCTTCGTAATTTTCCATTCTTGGGACTATTTTTTTTTGATTATTACCCATATCTCATCCATTTCTATCTTGGGTACATCCAAGTCTTTCATCAAATTCTCATTTACCTTATCACAGCTTTCTGCTGCGCGATCTAACCACCTGCGTACAGTAGGTGGCGTTATACCCAATACATCAGCAATAGCCTCTTCACTCATCCCTTTCAGGGCCATTTTCAAAGCTAAATCAATGACAGATTCCTCTTTACGGAGATCATAGTAGAATGTGCCTGTATGGTCATTGAATACTGTGCCACAGTGGCGACAGATGTATTTTCTAACCTTTTCCCCACGACTTACAGAAGTTCCATTTCCGACAATATTGCCTTCACCAGTAAGACCATAATATTTGCACGAATGATTTGGACAAGCAACGTCAGTGAATTGTGGTTTAGGACCTCGTTTCCCCATAAATGAGATTATATCATTTATATTATATAATATCAACTCGATGAAAATGGACGACAGAAAAGAATATATTTCATTGGTCATCGGTTAAGGTTAAAATGTCATTCTTGCTATTGATTTTATATAATTTAAATATATTAAATTCGCATAATGGTATTTCAGTCACCCACTACTCTTGAGAACACGATTCGTACAATTTTCCCTGAAATATGGTTAAGGACACTTGCCATCAAAACATGTTTCATAAAACGTGAACGTAAAATTAAACCCGAAGTAATTTTTTGGGTCTTAACTCTTGGTTTTTGTGTCCATAACCAACGTACAATTGCAGGTTTAAAACGTCTGTATGAAATAGAAGCAAATATCTCTATAAGTGACAGCAGCTGGTACGATCGCTTTACTCCCGAACTTGTTGAGTTTCTTCATCAGTGTGTGATTCATGGTATCGAAGAACTTGCAAAAGAGCCTGGTAGAAAACTTAGCAAGAAACTCGAAAACTTCAAGGATGTTATCATTCAGGACAGTACAATTGTCCGTCTTCACTCCTCTTTAGCAGACAAGTTTCCAGCAGCAAGATCAAGAACAGTAGCTGCAGGTTTAAAAGTGGGAGTTATGGTGAGTGCAGTTGCTAACGGACCTAAAACAATTGCTCTGTATTCTGAAAAAACAGCTGAGATAAAAACATTAAGAATAGGTCCCTGGATCAAAGACCGTATTCTTCTTGTTGATCTTGGCTTTTACAAAAATCAAATGTTTGCAAGGGTTGAGGAAAATGGAGGATATTTTGTTTCGAGAATTAAAAAGAATATGGATCCCATTGTTGTCTCAATAGAGTAAGGAATACCTAAAACAAAGTATAAAGAGTTCATGGGGAAACCTATCAGTGAATGCATTCAGCAACTTTCTGGAAAAGATGTTGACGCAGTTGTAAAAATAGCATTCAAAAGAAGGAAGTATAAAGGAAAGCAAAAAAAGGATGAAATGCTTGTACGTCTTGTTGCGATATATAATGATGAGGACGAAAAGCACCATATATATATTACAAATATTCAGAAAGATGTTTTGAATGCAAAAGACATTGCAAAATTATATGGAGCAAGATGGGATATCGAACTGCTGTTTAAGGAGTTGAAAAGCAGATACGCCCTGGATGTCCTTGAAACAAAGAATGTGCAGATTATTGAGGCTTTTATCTGGACGTCAATGCTGACGCTAATCGTAGCAGAAGAATTTATTATCTGGTCAAAAACTCAACAGCTAATCCTAAAAAAATGGCTAGATATACGCAGTCGCGTTGGAGTAAAATATTCGCACAGAAGGCAGCAGATTTGTTGACAGTAATTCTTCATAGATGTGGAATTCAAAGAACTTTGAAACTACAATGAGTGTATATAAAAGTCAAGCATTGGATCCACATGTAAACAGAAAAAGATTTAGAGAGGAATGGTTTGAATAAGAAATGATGAGGTCGGCTCCAAAAAAGAGTATGAGGAGAAGGAAATAACTCCTTAACCGATGACCAATGGAATATATTTCAATGAAATTAAAATTTTGTTGTTTTGCACGATTTAAAGTGGAAAACAGCAGAGACCAGAAAATAATAAAAAGTCTCTAAAGTCAATACGCGGAGAAATCAAATATCCTGACCAGGATGAAGCACATCGCCAGCCCAGAGAATATTTTTGCCAGCTGGCAAAAATCAACAAAGAGCGGTTTGCCCATGATTATGACTGGTATGCCCAGAAGGGATTGATAAAATAATAATCCAATCTGATACTTCGGTCGTACAATGAAAAATTGAGAGATAAAGTTGAGAAACAGGGGTAGGATACTCCTCCCTTTTTGACACTCTAAAGAGATAACACTCTGCTTAGAAAGGATGAAACTATAATTTCAAGTATTTCTGTTATCGATATTGTCTTTGATGTTCATTTGGGGAAATGGAATTATAGAGCTATTCCAAAGTAAAACTTGAAGTTATTTTTTAACCATTCCTACGTACCAGTCAGTAGATACTGTCAAAATGAGGATCTAATTTATCAAAGTAACTTATATGGCTCTTGAAAAGCTAATACTCTCTTTAATTTCATAATATATATCTCCCAAGTAAAATTTAAATTTTTCCACTAATACCCCTTTTTTAGCTTCACTTAGCCCTCGATTGTCGTCTCTACAAGCAAGATGAATGTTAAAAACGAAATCTCTTAATGTTTGTGGAGATTGAGATATTTTTTCAATAAAGAATCCCCTTTTAACGTATAAAATATCCTTAGGACCATTATCTGGAAACTTAATCATATCGTTTTTAATTTCACAATTGGTAGTTACAACAAAAGCAGGTATGCTATCAATTTTAAAATATTTTCTACATTGCTCAAATCCATCATCACGTGGCACATACACTTTTATAAAAGTGTCTTCTGTATTTTTTCCAATATCCAAAAAAGTATCGTAAATTATTTTATCTCGTCCATCTTCATGAGATGGTACTAAAACAAAGAAATATGATTTGAATATGAACTTGGGTGGAAAAGTACCCCCTGAACCGCCTTGAAGTAACATTGAAAACCCCCAATTTCCGAGATAACTAGAAGCAGACAGAATCTGTATATTGTTATGTGCAATCCAGTATATGAATAATTGGTTGTCATGTAATATTTGGTTGGTATTAGAGGAGCTCATCCCAAAACCAATTTTATTCCCAAATCAAAATTACGGTAGCGCACTCAGCTGCAATGACAGGGAATTGAAGCTCTAAGAAAAAGTTAAGAATCAAAGGATTTTGTTATTCTATTATCAAAGAAGTGGTCGTGTCCCCAAATCATTGACTTAATTTTATATATTTTTGAATCTATTATTATTGGGGGTATTGGAATCACTTC
>MCHG01000402.1_pt1 | contig 12976 bp, 13 predicted proteins | sample 787351 | NCBI WGS metagenome assembly MCHG01 (sample SAMN05430296, study PRJNA330682) | permafrost metagenome | biome: Cold desert; feature: permafrost; material: soil; isolation source: enrichment culture inoculated with soil incubated with H2/CO2 at 20 degrees... ... | reverse complement strand
GCCGTCGGTGATCGAGATCACGTTGGTCGGGATGTACGCCGCGACGTCGTTGGCCTTGGTTTCGATGATCGGCAAGCCGGTCATCGAGCCGGCACCGAGCTCGTCGGAGAGCTTGGCACAACGCTCGAGCAGACGGGAGTGCAGGTAGAACACGTCACCCGGGTAGGCTTCGCGTCCCGGCGGGCGACGCAGCAACAGCGAAACGGCGCGGTACGCCTCGGCCTGCTTGGACAGGTCGTCGAAGACGATGAGGACGTGCTTGCCGCCGTACATCCAGTGCTGGCCGATGGCCGAGCCGGTGTAGGGCGCGAGGTACTTGAAGCCGGCCGGGTCTGAGGCCGGGGCAGCGACGATGGTGGTGTACTCCATCGCGCCGGCGTCTTCCAGGGCACCCTTCACCGAAGCGATGGTGGAGCCCTTCTGGCCGATGGCGACGTAGATGCAGCGAACCTGCTTGTTCGTGTCGCCGGACTCCCAGTTGGCCTTCTGGTTGATGATCGTGTCGATCGCGATGGCCGTCTTGCCGGTCTGGCGGTCACCGATGATCAGCTGGCGCTGGCCGCGGCCGATCGGGATCATGGCGTCAATGGCCTTGATACCGGTCTGCATCGGCTCGTGCACGGACTTGCGGCTCATGACGCCGGGCGCCTGCAGCTCGAGGGCGCGGCGGCCTTCGGTCGCAATGGCGCCGAGGCCGTCGATCGGGGCGCCGAGCGGGTCGACGACACGGCCGAGGTAGCCGTCGCCGACGGGAACGGAGAGAACCTCGCCGGTGCGGTGCACCTCCATGCCCTCAACGATTCCGCCGAACTCGCCGAGCACGACGACGCCGATCTCATCTTCGTCGAGGTTCTGGGCGAGGCCCAGGGTTCCGTCGGCGAACTTGATGAGCTCGTTGGCCATCACGCCGGGCAGGCCCGAAACGTGGGCAATACCGTCGCCGGCCGTGGTGACGTAACCCACCTCGGTCGTTGCGGTCTTGTTCGGCTCATAGGACTTGACGAAGTCCTGGAGAGCGTCGCGGATCTCATCCGGGCTGATCGTTAGTTCTGCCATCATCTTCCCTTTTCTGTACTGGGTGTACAGGTCTTGTCATTTTCGAAACGCTGCCGCTTCGAAGTGTCTATGTTCTGGCTGACCGTGGGTCAGCCAGCAAGCTGGAGTCTCAGGTCCTTGAGTCTGGTGGCGATGCTGCCGTCGATCACGTCATCGCCGATCTGAACGCGAACACCGCCGACAAGGCCGGGGTCGACGATCTGGTTGATCGTGAGTTCGCGGCCGTAACGCGCCGCGAGGCTCTTGTTCAGTCGATCAAGCTGCGCCGGGGCGAGCTCGGTGGCGGAGGTGACCGTCGCAATCGACGTTCCCGACTGGTCCGCCACAACGGATGCCGCGTGGCGCAGCAACTGCCCGATCCGCCGGCCGCGAGGCTGGCGCACCAGGTGCCGCACGATCGCGAGCGTCTGGGGTGAAACCTTGTCGGCCAGGAGCGCGTTCACCAGGTCGAGCTTGGCGTCGGCGCGGCCGAGCTTGCTGGTGAGGGCAAGTTCGAGTCCGGCATCGGAGGACACTGCGGCGGCGAACGCGAACAGTTCGGCCTCGATCAACACGTTCCTCGGCGCGGAAGCGGCGGTTGCCCGCAGCCCCAGCTCCTCGATGCCGGCCAGCAGGTCATCCTGGCTGGACCAGCGCACCGAAGCTGCTGCCTTCAACAAGGCGAGGGCGCTCGGGGTGAGGGCGGAGGAGAACACTCGCTCGACGAGAGCGAGTCGTGCCTTCTCGTCCGACGACGAATCAGCCAGCGCGGAACGCAGCTGGGACGAGTCGCCGACAACTCGACCGGCCGTAAACAGGCTTTCGCCCGTCGCCAGATCGACCGAGCTGCCGAGGGCAGCCAGCGCGTCCCTCGACGAGGCCAAAGCTTCTCTGGTGGCGCTTCCCATTACTTAGCTGCTTTCTCCGAGGCCTCAAGGTCGGCCAGGAAACGGTCGACGATGGCGGCGGCCTTCGCGTCGTCGGTCAGGCTCTCGCCGATGACCCCGGACGCGAGGTCGATGGCCAGCGATCCCACTTCTGAGCGGAGCGACACGACTGCTGCCTGGCGCTCTGCCTCGATCTGGGTCTTGGCGCCCGCCGCGATGCGTGCGGCCTCGGTCGACGCCAGCTCCTTGTGCTCTGCCACAATCCGCTGACCGTCGGCGCGAGCCTGGTCACGGATCTGGCCGGCCTCGGAACGTGCGTCAGCGAGCTGGGCCGTGTACTGCTCGAGAGCAGCTTCGGCCTTGCGCTGAGCCTCGTCGGCCTTGGCAATGTTGCCTTCAATGGCCTCGGCGCGGTCGTCAAGGAGCTTCTGCATCCTCGGAAGCACGAGCTTCCAGAAGAAGAACAAGATCACCACGAACACGACCGAGGACCAGATGATGTCGTAGATCTCCGGGATGAGCGGATTCTTCTGCTCAGCCTCCGCGGCAGCTGCAATCACTGCGTGAAACATCATGCCTCCTAACTAGGTGTAAAGAGGACTAGACGAAGATGAAGCCGACGGCGATACCGATGAAGGCGAGTGCCTCGGTGAAAGCGATACCGATGTACATCAGGACCTGCAGGCGGCCGGCCAGTTCGGGCTGACGTGCAACACCCTCGATGGTCTTGCCGACGACGATACCGACGCCGATTGCCGGGCCGATGGCCGCGAGGCCGTAACCGACGGTCGCGATGTTGCCGTTGATTGCCGCGAGAACGGTTGTTGCGTCCACGTGTGTTTCCTTCCGTAAGGCGAATAAGGCAGGTGCCGAATTCGTGTTTAGTGTTCCTCAGCCAGCGCGAGCTGGATGTAGACAGCAGTGAGCAGTGCGAAAACGTAGGCCTGCAGAACGGCTACCAGCAGTTCGAACAGCGTGAACGCGAGCCCGAAGGCCAACGTGCCGATGCCGAACGCTTTGAAGCCGCCGTCTGCGGTGAAGAAGAAGAACTGCGTCGCCGCGAAGAAGAGCACCAGGAGCAGGTGGCCGACCACCATGTTCATCAGCAGTCGGAGCGTCAGCGTGATCGGTCGAATCACGAAGGTCGAGATGAACTCGATCGGCGTCACGATGATGTACAGCGCCGGCGGCACGCCGGGCGGGAAGAGTGAGTTGCGGAAGAACTTGCTTGGGCTCTTCCTGACACCGGCGTAAATGAATGCGCCGTAGGCAACGAGGCCCAGGACCAGCGGAGTGCCGATCACGGCCGTGCCCGCGATGTTGAGGAACGGGATGACACCGGTGAAGTTCATGAACAGGACCATGAAGAAGATGGTCGTGATCAGGGGCAGGAAACGCTGCCCGTCCTTCTTGCCGAGCAGGTCCTCGGCGATGTTCACGCGGACGAGGTCCAGGCCCATCTCGACGAGGCTCTGCAAGCGGGTCGGAACGACCTTCATGCGGCGGGTGCCGATCCAGAACACGAGCATCAACACGGCGACCGCGAGGAAACGGATCAGGATGACCCGGTTGATCTCAAACGGGGTGTCCGCGAAGAAGATGGCATCCGGGAAGAATTCGTTGATGGACGGACCGTGAAAAGTTCCGTCGTCAGTGGCAGACGGGACCAGCAGGTTTACAGCGGTTTCTAGCAGCGCTTTCTCCTGTTTCGGGGCGGTGAGCTCGGCTCGCGCAGCGACGGATAAGTGAGAGATTTACGACGCTGTAAGAGCAGTGGCAAACCGGGGTGGGATCGCCTCAACTGTAGCAAGAAACGGGCGTGTAACCCAATCGAGAGGCGCGTTCTGGTGCGGTTCAGTCGTCGCTGGGTGCCTTCGGCAGCGTCACGTCGCTCGCGTACGGCATCCGGCTCTTCATCACGACGACCACGTCGACGACCAGCGAGCCGATCACGCCGGCGATGATGCTGAGCAACAGGACCACGGGCTGGATCCAGGGCTGGCCGCGCAGCAGGAACATCAGGGCCAGAAAGACCACGAACTTGACGAGCCACCCGCCCATCACGATTCCGAAGAATGCGCCGATGGCCGCTTCAGATCCGGCGAAGCGGTTGGCGAGCAGGATGCTGCCTGCCGTGATCCCCATGAACACCACGGCCATGACGGTGCCGATCAGGGCGCTGACCACCCCGGAGGTGCCCGCGACGAGTCCGCCGACGATGGCGCCGATCACCATGATGCCCAGCGCCAGGAATGCCCCGTAGACGAGGATCCGGCGAAGAACCGGGACGGATGTCGGCTGGCTGGGATGGGGCGTCGTGCTGGTCATACGGTCTCCTCGAGTTTCTCTGACGCCTCGTCGAGAGGGTCGAGCAGGGCGGTTGCATCGCTGCTTCCGGGCTCACTGGGTGCGAGCTGGCTGGCGGCCTCGACGGCCTTGCGCCGGCTGAGCGGCGCGAGCGTGACTATGGTGCAGGCCAGCAGCGTGATCACCAGGAACATCGTGGCGTACCAGCTGGGCAGCCCGAAGTAGACCGGCAGCACGAAGTAGAGCAGGCTGCCCACGGAGGCCGCGGCCGTCCAGCCGTAGAAGATGAGCACGGCGTGCAGCTGCGAGTGCCCCATGTCGAGGAGGCGGTGGTGCAGATGCTTCCGGTCTGCGCTGAACGGCGATTTGCCGGCGCGCACACGGCGGAAGACGGCCAGCCCGAAGTCCAGCAGAGGGATGATGAGGATCGCGATGGGCAGGATGATCGGTATGAACGCGGGGAAGAGCTGGGAATTGTTGACCGCGGTCGGGTCGATCTGGCCGGTGATCGCGATGGCGGCAGTGGCCATCAGCAGGCCGACGAGCAGGGCGCCGGCGTCTCCCATGAACAGCTTGGCCGGATGCCAGTTCAGCGGCAGGAACCCGACGCAGGCCCCGACCAGTACCGCTGCGATCAGCGAGGCGAGGTTGAAGTAGTTGGTGGGCGAGGTGTCCCGCACGAGCAGGTAGCTGTAGAGGAAGAACACGCCGTTGGCGATCAGGGCAACGCCGGCAACGAGGCCGTCGAGTCCGTCGATGAAATTGATCATGTTCATCACGATCACGATCGCCATCACGGTGATCAGCATGGACATCCACCCGGAACCGACGGTGAGACCGCCGATCGGGAGCGAGTAGATCTGCACGCCCTGCCAGGCCACGAGGCCGGCCGCGATGAACTGCCCGGCGAGCTTGGTCATCCAGTCCAGGTCCCACAGGTCGTCGGCCACGCCCAGAAGCACGATCAGCAGCGCGGCGCCGAGGATAGCCAGGATCTTATTGGGTTCGGCAAAGATCAGCCGGAGGGGCGCGAACTGGGAGGCGACCAGGTAGGAGACGCCGAAGGCGACGAGGATGCCGGCGAACATCGCCACCCCGCCGAGCCGAGGGGTGGGGGTGATGTGCACGTCCCGCGACCGGATCTTTGGGTACAGGCGGTAGCGGTGGCTCAGCTTCAAGACCACGATCGAGAGCCCGAAGGTGACCGCCGCGGAGACGAGGGCGAGCAGAACGAAAAGAGTCATGGGTCAGCCTGCGCTGGACGCCTCGCCCGCCGGAGCGGGCGCGCCGTCGGGCCGGGCGGCATCGGGCACGGCGGGTTCGGCGGGTTCGGCGGGTTCGGACACGGCGGGATCGGGCACGGTGGCAGGGACCTCGGCCACCGGTGCCGCCTCGGGGGCGAGCGCGTCGCCGATGACGGCCGCAATGGCCTCACGCGAGATGACGCCGCCGCGCACGATGGTCAGTTTGCCGCCGTTGGTGTCGAAGGCCGTGGCATCCACGATCGTCGACGACGTGTCGCCCGCGCGGTCGCCGATGGGCTCGTAGCCCTCTCCGGCCACTCCCCCGTCGAGGTAGACGGAAACGCTGTTGCCGAGCATTTCCTCGGCTGCCTCGGCGTCGATCGCCGCCGGCAGTCCGCTGCGGTTGGCCGAGGACACGGCGAGCGGGCCCGTCTCGGCGAGCAGCTCCAGCGCAATCTTGTCGCTGGGCATGCGCAGGGCCACGGTTCCCTGGGTGTCGCCGAGGTCCCAGACGAGCGAGGGCTGGGCGTTGAGCACGACGGTCAGGCCGCCGGGCCAGAACTCGGCGACGAGGTCGCGAACCGGCTGCGGAACGTCCTGCGCCAGCGCATCGAGCGTCGGGATGCCGGGGATGAGCACGGGCGGCGGCGACTCACGGCCGCGACCCTTGGCATCCAGCAGGCGTTGCACGGCGTCGGGATTGAAGGCGTCGGCGGCGATGCCGTAGACGGTGTCGGTGGGGATGACAACGAGCGCGCCGCGGCCGATCGCCGAGCGTGCCAGTCTCATGCCGGTCAGGAGTTCCGTGTCGACCGAGCAGTCATAGATGCGTGTCATTGGGCTCGATTCTAGTGCAGCCGCTTGGCGGCCACTCTCCGCGAACCCGCAGTTGTGCGCGTTATCCGGGCGGAATGGCGCGCACAACTGCGGTTTGGCGGACGGTGGTCAGGGCGCGAGAGCGGTGGTCGCCCGGTCTCGGGTCGTGTAGTCGCGGTGGGTGGCGGGGGCGCGCCAGCCGTCCTGCGCCAGGAGCGCGCGGATCTCGGCGCCCTGCAGCTCCCCGTGCTCGATCACGAGCACCCCGCCGGGCCGCAGCAGGCGCAACGCCGTGCGCGAGACGTGCCGCACGACATCCAGCCCGTCGGCCCCGCCGTACAGGGCGTGGGCCGGGTCGAAGAGGCGCACCTCCGGGTCGCGCGGGATGGCGTCGGCCGGGATGTAGGGCGGGTTCGAGATGACCACGGCCACTGTGCCGTCGAGTTCGGGAAGGGCGTCGGAAAGGTCACCGAACACGAGCGTGGCATTCGGGGCGCCGACCTGGCTGAAGTTCCGGGTCGTCCAGGGGAATGCCTCCGGCGAGTTCTCCACCGCCCAGATCCGCGCGTTCGGCACCTCGACCGCCAGGGCCAGGGCGATGGCGCCGCTGCCCGTTCCGAGGTCCACACCGATCGGCTCCGGATCGGGCAGCGACCGGAGGGCGTCAATGGCGAACTGGGCCACCTGCTCGGTCTCGGGCCGGGGCACGAAGACGCCGGGGCCGACCTGCAGCTCCAGAGACCGAAATGGCGCACGTCCCGTGATGTGCTGGAGCGGCTCACGAAGGGCCCGGCGCCGCAGCAGCTCACGGATGGTGACGGCATCCGTGTCGGCAAGCGGGGTGCCGATGATGGCCAGCGCCTGCACCCGGCCGCGGCTCAGCCCGAGCACATGGCCGATCAGGAGATCGGCGTCGACCTCGGCGTCGGCGATCCCGGCGAGGGACAGCTCCCGGGCCGCCTGCTCGCGCATGGCCTCGACGGTCGAGGGAAGGGGGGAATCAGCTGGCGTCACAGTCACCCCGCCAGTGTCACACACGCGAATGCACAGCGTGCACGCACGCAATGAGCCGTAGGCTGAACGAGATTGTTTACCCCGAGCGAAAGGTGCCCTCCATGGCGGCGAACATCTACTCAGACATTACCGGAGCCGTCGGCGGCACACCGCTCGTGCGGCTGAACCGGATCACGGAGGGTGCGGCCGCGACCGTGCTCGCGAAGCTCGAGTTCTACAACCCCTCCGGCAGCGTGAAGGACCGCATCGGCATCGCCATCGTCGACGCCGCGGAGGCGTCCGGCGAACTGCTTCCCGGCGGCACCATCGTCGAGAGCACGAGCGGCAACACCGGCATCGCCCTGGCGATGGTCGGAGCTGCCCGCGGCTACCGGGTCATCCTCGCGATGCCCGAGTCGGCGAGCAAGGAGCGCCGCGTGCTGCTCCGGGCCTACGGCGCCGAGCTCGTGCTGACCCCAGGGCCCGACGGCATGCGCGGCGCGGTCGAGAAGGCGAAGGAGATCGTCGCGAGCACCCCCGGCGCGATCATGGCCCGTCAGTTCGACAACCCCGCCAACCCGGCCATCCACAAGGCAACGACGGGCGTGGAGATCTGGAACGACACCGACGGAGCTGTCGACATCCTCGTTGCCGGCATCGGCACCGGCGGCACCATCACCGGCACCGGCCGTCTGCTCAAGGAGCGGAAGCCCGAGGTCGTCGTCATCGGCGTCGAGCCGATCGACTCCCCCATCCTCACCGGCGGCACGCCCGGGCCGCACAAGATCCAGGGCATCGGCGCCAACTTCGTGCCGGCCATCCTCGACCGCACCGTCTACGACTCGGTCACCGACGTGACGCTGGCCGATTCCCTCGCGACCGCGCGCCGGATGGCCACGGATGAGGGCATCCTGGCCGGTATCTCCGGCGGAGCAGCCGTCTGGGCGGCACTGGAGCAGGCAAAACTGCCCGAGAACGCCGGCAAGACCATCGTCGTCATCGTGCCGGGCTTCGGGGAGCGGTACATCTCCACGGTGCTCTACGAGGACTTGCTGGACTAGCGGCATGAGACCCTTTTCGCGCATCCGTGAGGATGTCGCCATGGCCCGAGCCCATGACCCGGCCGCGCGCAGCGCCAGCGAGGTGTTCCTCACCTACAGCGGGCTGCACGCGGTCTGGGCGTACCGGATTGCGCACAGCTGGTGGGTTGGCGGCCTGCGGCTGCCGGCCCGGATGCTCTCCCAGTTCGCGAGGTTCCTGACCGGCATCGAGATCCACCCCGGTGCGACGATCGGGCGGCGGTTGTTCATCGACCACGGCATGGGCGTCGTCATCGGCGAGACGGCAGAACTCGGCGACGATGTGATGCTCTACCACGCGGTCACCCTGGGCGGTAAGAGCCGGCACGGCGTGCAGCGCGGCGCCAAGCGGCATCCGACCCTCGAAGACGGCGTGACGGTCGGCGCCGGGGCGAAGATCCTCGGGCCGGTGACGATCGGCGCGTGGAGCACGGTCGGCGCCAACGCCGTCGTCACGAAGGATGCTCCGCCGAAATCCCTGCTCCTCGGGATCCCGGCGACGATACAGCCGGCCTCGGTCGACACGATCGAGACCACACGGGGACTCCACTACTCCGAAGAATAACCCCGCGAAACCGCAGTTGTGCGCGTTATGAGGGACTCATAACGCGCACAACTGCGGTTTCGCGGGGTTGGGGGTGAGGGGGACGGGTCAGTCGTGGTCGCCGATCTCGGCGAGGCGGGTCGCCTCGTCGGCGGTGATGCACGACTCGATCACGGCATCCAGGGCGCCGTTCATCACGGTGTCCAGGTTGTACGACTTGTAGCCGGTGCGGTGGTCGGCGATGCGGTTCTCCGGGAAGTTGTACGTGCGGATGCGCTCCGACCGGTCCATCGTACGGATCTGGCCCTTGCGGACCAGGGATGCCGCGGCGTCGATCTCTTCCTGCTGACGGGCCAGCACGCGGGCACGCAGAACACGCATGCCGGCTTCCTTGTTCTGGAGCTGGCTCTTCTCGTTCTGCATCGCCACCACGATGCCGGTGGGCAAGTGGGTGATCCGCACGGCGGAGTCGGTCGTGTTGACCGACTGGCCGCCGGGGCCGCTCGACCGGTAGACGTCGATCTTGAGGTCGTTCGGGTGGATCTCGACTTCCTCAGGCTCATCAACCTCGGGGAAGACCAGCACGCCGGCCGCCGAGGTGTGGATGCGTCCCTGTGACTCGGTTGCCGGCACCCGCTGCACGCGGTGCACGCCGCCCTCGTACTTCAGGTGCGCCCAGACGCCCTCGGCGGGGTCGCTGGAGTTGCCCTTGATCGCGAGCTGGATGTCCTTGATGCCGCCGAGGTCGCTCGTGGTCTGCTCGATGATCTCGGTTTTCCAGCGCTTGGATTCCGCGTAGTGCAGGTACATGCGCAGGAGGTCGGCGGCGAACAGCGCCGATTCGGCGCCGCCCTCCCCCATCTTGATCTCCATGATCACGTCGCGTGCGTCCAGCGGGTCCCGCGGGATCAGCAGGCGGCGCAGCTTCTCGGCTGCGGCCTCCTGCGCCTCAACGAGGTCGGGGATCTCCTCGGCGAAGGACTCGTCTTCGTCCGCGAGTTCGCGGGCGGCATCGAGGTTCTCGCCGATCTCTTTCCACTCGTACCAGGCCGCGATGATGCGGCTCAGTTCGGCATACCGACGGTTGACCTTCTTCGAGCGGGCCGGATTCGCATGCAATTCCGGATCCGCCAACTGGGCCTGCAGCTCGTCATGCTCAGCCAGCAGGGTCAGGACAGATTCGAACATCAGTGGTCCTTGTCTGACCCGTTCGGGGTCGGCATCGACTTCTGCACCTGCATCAGGAACTCAACGTTGGAGGAGGTCTCCTTGAGACGGCCGAGGATGACCTCGAGCGCCTGCTGCTGCTCGAGCCCGGCGAGGGCGCGGCGCAGCTTCCAGGTGATCTTGACCTCGTCGGCGCTCATCAGCATCTCCTCGCGGCGGGTGCCGGATGCGTTCACATCGACCGCGGGGAAGATGCGCTTGTCGGCCAGCTGGCGCGACAGGCGAAGCTCCATGTTGCCGGTGCCCTTGAACTCCTCGAAGATGACGTCGTCCATCTTGGAGCCGGTCTCCACGAGCGCGGAGGCGAGGATGGTGAGCGAGCCACCGTTCTCGATGTTGCGTGCGGCGCCGAAGAAACGCTTCGGCGGGTAGAGCGCGGATGCGTCGACGCCGCCGGAGAGGATCCGACCCGAGGCCGGGGCCGTCAGGTTGTAGGCGCGGCCGAGGCGGGTGATCGAGTCGAGGAGCACGACCACGTCGTGGCCCAGCTCGACGAGGCGCTTGGCGCGCTCGATGGCGAGCTCGGCGACGGTCGTGTGGTCCTCGGCCGGACGGTCGAAGGTGGAGGCGATGACCTCACCCTTGACCGTGCGCTGCATGTCGGTGACCTCTTCCGGACGCTCGTCGACCAGGACGACCATGAGGTGGACCTCGGGGTTGTTCGTGGCGATGGCGTTGGCGATCTGCTGCAGGACGATGGTCTTGCCGGCCTTGGGCGGCGAGACGATCAGGCCGCGCTGGCCCTTGCCGATCGGCGCGACCAGGTCGATGATGCGCTGCGTCAGCTTGCCCGGCTCGGTCTCCAGGCGCAGGCGCTCCTGCGGGTACAGCGGAGTGAGCTTCTGGAACTCGACGCGGTTGGCGGCTTCTTCAACGGTGAGGCCGTTGATCGAGTCGACCTTGACGATCGCGTTGTACTTCTGGCGACCGCTCTGGTCGCCCTCGTGCGGCTGACGGATCGAGCCGACGACGGCGTCACCCTTGCGCAGGTTGTACTTCTTGACCTGGCCGAGTGAAACGTACACGTCGCTGGCACCCGGCAGGTAGCCGGAGGTGCGCACGAAGGCGTAGTTGTCGAGAACGTCGAGGATGCCGGCGACCGGGATCAGCACGTCGTCGTCGCTCAGCTCGGGCTCGAAGTCGTCTCCGGTGCTCGGGCCGCGACGCTTGCGGTCACGGAAGCGGTTGCGGTTGCCGCGGCCGCCCAGGTCCTCGTCGGGACCGTTGCGGTCCTGACCCTGACGGTCCTGCCCCTGACGATCCTGACCCTGCTGACGGTCCTGGCCCTGCTGACGGTCCTGGCGGTCCTGGCCCTGCTGGCGGTCCTGCGGGCGGTCCTGGCGGTCCTGCGCCTGCTGGCCCTGCTGACGGTCCTGGCCCTGCTGACGATCCTGGCGGGCGGATGCCTGGCGCTGGTTCTGCTGGCGTCCGCCGTCTTCGGTGCGCTCAACGGCCTGGCCGCGGTCGCCGCCGCGGCTGCGGCTGCGGCTGCGGCCCTGGCGAGGCTGCTCGCCCTGCTCGGACTCGTCGGCTGACTAGGTCGACTCGGCTGACTCGGTCGGCTCGCCCGGCTCGGACTCTTCGGTCGGCTGGACGCGTTCGGCCTGCTCGGTCGGCTCAGCGGACCGGGCCTGCTGCTCTTCCTGGTTCCGGGCGTCGATGCTCTCGCGAGCATCGATGCTGTTGCGTGCGCCGCCGCGGCCCCGACGGGCGTTCCGGCCGGAGCCGGCGGTGCCCTCGGTGCCAACCTCAGTGGTTGTCTCGGCTGCAGGCGCGGCCTCGGTGGGCGCTGCCGGAGCAGCCTCGGCCTCGAGCGTCGCGGCGACGGCCGCGATAACGGTGGCCGAGCTGGCGCGCTTGCGGGCCTGGCGAACCGGCTTCTCGACCACAACGGGCGGCTGCGCCGCATCGGTGTCGGTGGAGCCGGCGTAGGTCGCCGGTGCAGCGGTCTTGCGGGAGTTGGCGGCGGGCGCATCCGGAAGGATGATGCCGAAGTCGAGGGCACCGTCAGCGCTGACGTGTGCGCCGGCTGGCGCGGCGGTCGCCGTGGTGACGCGACGAGAGGCGCGCTTGCGCGGCGCCTCGGTGACGGCCGGGACAGCGACGTCGGGCACTTCTTCGGCAACGGCTTCGGTGCTCACGGGAGCGGCGGAGCCGGCGTTCCCGGACTGGATCTCGGAAATTGCTTCCACGAGTTCTCCTTTACGAAGCTTGGACGCACCCTGCAGGCCCAGCTCGCCGGCCAGGGCCTGGAGCTCGGCGACGCGAAGGGTGTTGAGGTGGGCTGTGCCCGCACCGGAGGTGCGGAGGTTGACATCGGTCACGAAGGGGGTTCCTTTCGCCTGGTGCTCGATGAGCTGAACCAGGAGACATGTTGCAGCGACTGACGCGCTGCGGGTGAACCAATCCGAAGATGGAAAGGATTGGTGTAAACCACACAGCCACGCACGGAAGACGCGATAGCAGTGAGTTACAGGGAATACACCGGAGAACAGATCCGCACGTTACGCGGTTTCTATCGGGTGCAGTTCGACTCTAACACTCCACCCCGGCACTCCGACGAATCCGCGCACGACACACGGCCCCCAATCCGAGTGTGGCGGCCGCGGAGGCCAGCGGCCTATGTGTCGGTGCGGGTGACCGTCGCGCCCTGGGAGTCCACGGCCAGCATGAGCGCCTGCCACGGGGTCTCCGAGCGCGCGGCGACGAGGTCGGCCGCCACGAGTCGCTGGCCGGGATCGCTGGCGAGCACGAGCACGGATGGCCCGGCGCCGGAGACGACGGCGGCGAACCCGTGTTCGCGCAGCAGCGTGATCAACCGGTCGGTTTCGGGCATCGCTGCGG
>MCHG01000401.1_pt1 | contig 13178 bp, 11 predicted proteins | sample 787351 | NCBI WGS metagenome assembly MCHG01 (sample SAMN05430296, study PRJNA330682) | permafrost metagenome | biome: Cold desert; feature: permafrost; material: soil; isolation source: enrichment culture inoculated with soil incubated with H2/CO2 at 20 degrees... ... | reverse complement strand
GGAGGAGTGGCTCAATTTATCCGGAGACGTGGCTCAATGGTGACCGGAATGATGGCTCTCCTAAACCGTAATATTCAAATATTACATTTTTTGTTGAATCGTAAGATTACATTATACTTTGGGTCCCAGAACCAGTACTATGACAAGTAGCCGGAGCATCCACCCATCAAAAAACACCAAAATCAAGCATGAGAGCTGATTTTGGTGTTTTGATCTTTAACGTATTATGTGTTTTTACGAATAAATCAATGTGTCCAAATGCTCGTTATTGCTCCAATTCTCTGTGCATTACGAACACTAAATATTTTCGCCTGCATGGGCTTTGTGCGTCCTGAGAACATATCTTACATCTTCTTCAGAACGTAAAAGCAGTCGACATTTCCTACATTTTAAAAAGAAACCACTTACATGTTCTTACCTCAAACTTGAGTTCAAATGTGTATCAAGCAAATAGGTAGCGCCGTTTGTAGTGATTGCAGTTCAGCTGAGCTTATCATATTACCATATAAATAAAGATCTTTTAAATTACTTAATTCTTCTAATGTTCGTATGTCATCTATCTGATTATAACTTAGGTCAAGAGTCTGCAAATTGCTTAATCCTTTCAATGCACTTATGTCACTTACTCGATTACCATTTAAACTAAGAAATTCTAGATTATTCAATCCCTCTAACGCACTTATATCACTGATTTCATTCCCAGCTAAATAGACGTGAGTCAAATTAGTTAATCCCTTTATTGGATTTAGATCACTTATTTGAGCATTTCCTATATAAAGATTGTCTAACTTTTTAAGATTTTCGATTCCACTTATATCGCTTATATTTATTGCACTTGAAGTTAAGCTTGTAATATTCTCAACGTCGCTTTCATATAAAATTCCGGTTGGTTTATTAATAGCTTGCCTTACAACTCTATCTAAATTTGCATCTTCAAAGGTAACTATAGCACCTACGTCAAATACTTTTCTGGCATCTGTTACAGTCTTTTCTGCCGCTACCACTTTAGCCTCTAATCGAGCTTTTTCAGTGGCATCATTAACTTTTGCTACTGCATCTTTAGCTGGCTGTATTAGACCCTCTGATCCTATTAAATCTGCTTCTACTGTTAAATCTTTAGCTACTGCTGTTTCTAAGGAGGTTACAGCTACTTCTGCTGCAGGAATATATGCTAAATCAGGATTTACACCAACAATAACTGTTACAGACACAGCTGGCGTGGTTCCAGTTACACCTTCTGGAAGGTTATAAGCACCCGTAAATATATATGATGCCGCTTTTGTCCCATCATAAGCTTCACTTGTCCAAGTAACGTCAACATCTTTAGTTGTATTATTGCTTAAATTCAAGGTAACTTTTGCTGGCAAAGTAACTTTATCTAATGTTGTTCCATAAGCTGCATTTGTATTGTCAAGGGCGCTTACCGATGAAACCTCCAGCAATGTATAAAAAATCCCAGTAATCACACTATTAGGAACAACAGAAGTACCACCAAGAGCAGTAACAGTACTAGTTGAAGTGAGTTTGCTATTCACAAAAGTAGCGGCAGCTGGAACTGTTCCGTCTGTGAGAACGATTGCGGACTTAGTCTGAGCTGCAAGCGGTGCACCAGCCAGAGCATCAATACCCGTTATGCCGTTAGCAACGTATACTTGGTCAAACATGAGGGATGGCGCGAAATCTTGAATGAGTTGATTATTTGTATCATAGGCCGTGTAACCCGCATGACGAGTTGCACTTGGCACCATTGCTTTTACAGCCTCGCTAATTATGCCTGTTCCACCAATAATATCACTTGCTTTAATGTCAGGATGAGCCGCCAAAAATGTTGCTACGCTAGCTGGAAGTGCATCTTTGTCGGTTAAGAGAATTGGCTGATTGGCAGCAGAGGCAATGGCCGCGATGGAGAGTGCATCTTGCAAGCCGTTTGCAACAGCTACTTTCGTCACTCCAACCATTTTCGAAGCGATGTTCACCGAAGTAGCAGCGCGATCAAATCCACCTAGAGGTACAACTGTAATGTTCATATCTACTAACTCGTTGAGGACTGCTTTGCTAATAACAGCAGTTCCACTCGTCACATATACCTTCGTAACAGCGAGTTTAACGAGTTCAGCTTTAGTAGCAGGGTCAAGGACATTTCCAGCCCCAGTCAGAAGGATCGGAGCTTTCAAGTAGGAAGCGAGCGGACCTGCAGTAAGTGCATCAACCATTCCATAGGAGGCGGAAGATGCAAGAATTGCTGTGCCAGTCCAACCAGTTTGGTCCGCGATTTCCACTGCAGTTTGAGCTGCAGTGGTACCGCCTAAGCGTGTCGGCACTGTCCCAGTAGCAAATGCATTAAAGGGTACCATGGTCAGTGCCATACCTGCGATAGCGAATGACGCTAAAGTTTTTTTAGTTTTTTTCATGATGTGAATTTTCTCCTCTCGTCTTAGGAGGGTTAGATAATAAACGTGTAAACACGAATATATGACCCTACCACCAAAGTATTATACTATGATTCCGTATGATTTCAGCGCCTTAATAACTTGGTAAATAATACTAAATATTGTAAAAAACCAAGATATAAACTTGTAGTCTTGATCTTGGTTAATTAAAGTTTGTATTGGTGTTTAGATACAACGAATACTTCGTTATGACTCAAATGCTCTGTGCAGACAGAACCCCCCCTACATCTTAAACAAAAACCACCGACAAGTCTGCAACTCATACTTTAGCTCAAACGGTCTTAGCTCTCCGTTAATTTCGCTTTGGCAACGGTAAATGATCATCCGATTCCCGGCCAATTTTTCTTCTGACTTCGATACCACCTGTTCAACCTTACGAACCTCGCCGTCGAGCTTATACCTTACTGGATTCGGAACCCCCTCCTTAGTAAACCACGCAATCATTTCAATGGGTTTCATTAGTACTTTCATATTAACCACACTTCGCCCAATCACCTGTGATGCACTCGGTGCATCCTCCCACGTGTATGAGTTTGTTCCTGCATACAGGGCATTGGTTATGAGCAATTAACCAGGCTTCACACGGCTCCATGCAATAAGCCTTTCGATTACAATCGACGCATACATCTTTCATTTTACCGCCTCACAGTACATATATTTGGTTATTTACCGAACCTGTGTTCTTATTATAGCCATATCTTGTGTAAGTATCAATGAGTAAATATAGGGTCAAAATCCATTATAGAGGAGGCTGTGTACTACTTGCTAAATGCCATGATTATAGCATCAAAACCTGCCGCCTTTAGTTCTTGAACCTGATTTTCCGCATTTTCCTTGACCGAAAAGGAGCCTGACATAACTCTGTAAAGAGTAGGTCCAGTTAAGGGTTGCTGTGAGGATGTCGTTGTTACAACATAATTAACCCCCACCGCTGCGAGAATCGCTTTAGCTAGTACCCGGATGATTTCACTTCGTTTGCTATCGAAGAGATTATTGTCCTGGGTGTTATCAACGAAGCCAATCTCAACAAGCACTGCTGGTGCCAATGTTTCTCTTAACACGTGATAGTTTGCCTGTTTTATTCCTCGATTTATAAAGCCTACGTTAACCAGAGCGTCTTGTATGCTTCCTGCAAGGCCCTTTGATTTCGCCCCCGGATTTAAATAGGTGTAGGTTTCCGCTCCTGAAGCCTTTTCCGGGCTGAAAGCATTTCTATGAAAGGATAAGAAGAAATCGTAACTCTGCTTATTTTCATAATCACTCCGTTGCTGCAGGCTAACGGTAGCATCCGTTGTTCGGGTTTCATCCACTGTAACTCCATGCCTTCTAACCTCTGCGGCTACTTCTCTTCCTATATATAATACATCGTTGGATTCCTTTCTCCCGTTATAACCAGCTCCGGGATCACTCCCTCCATGCCCGTAATCAAAACATAGTCTAGCCATTCTTTTCATCCTCCCCGAGTTGCTCTAGTAGGTTTTTCAGTTTCACAGGTATGGGCAGTCCAATCTTAGCGGTGTTCTCCAAAATACTGATTCCTTCATTAGATAGGTAGAAAAAAATAACGGCGGTGCGAATTGCACTACCGTTTTTAAGCAGGTAAACATCGACCATGTTTCCAATCCCGACGAGACCGAAGATTAGCACCTTCTTGAATATTCCTCGAAAGCCAATCTCGCTTGAGAGCTTCTTTTCAAGCACTGCTACCATAATACCCGTCAGATAATCAATGGTTACAAACGCTACTAAGGCGTAGATAAATCCATCCCATCCACCAAGATAATAACCAAGGTAGCCACCGATAGCTGCAATCGCTATTTGAGTCGTATCAACAATACCCTTCATGGGCTTAACCCCCTTATCCAAAATAAAAAGAGCCTTTCGGCTCAGTCGTCGTCATTTGGCTCAGCCCTGAAGCTAATCGCGTCTTGGGCTTCATTTGAGATCACCTTTTAATTTCCCGCAGGCAACGTGTAGATTGGTGTACCACACATATTCTCCACCTCTCTTTATTTTATACCCATTCGGCGTCGAAATCTGTGCCGGATCTCTTGGTTAAAACCTGACCGATTGTCCCTCCGGCCGGGACCCCTATTCCTGCTGCACCTGTGGCTCCGTCTGCTCCTGGCGCTCCGTCAGTGCCATTAATGCCAGCGGCTCCATCTGTGCCCGCTGCTCCCGTTGCTCCAGTTCCTCCTGGCAAACCAGCGGGTCCAGATGTTCCTTGCGCTCCGGTGTCACCGGCTCCTTTTCGGCCTGCAGTTGGTTTCGCGATGAAGTCGGTCATTCTTCGCTGCCGGTTTGCGCCCCAGACTGATGCTGTAATTGCGACCGCAAGGTTGGTTCCGTCGTCTGCCAAAATGACCCCGCCTGAATCCGTTATAAATGTGGTCACGAATCCTTGCGGTCCGAGCTGGTGCTTTGTCTCTGTGACTACTCCGGTGACCGTATTTATTCCGCCTTCGTTCAATTGGGCAATATCGCCGATGGTCAGCTCCGGTCGGATGAGCCCGGTGCATTGCTCCTTGATCCCGACAAATTGAAGCTCTTGTGCCTTCGCGTCTGCCAGGTATTGTGCCTGCGCTGCGGTCGATCCCTCCGGCCCGTCTATATATAGTGTTTTGTGCGTTGGTGCGTACCAATAAGGGAAGGTTGCGACTTCCGCGAACTTGAAGGCCGCCGGGTCGCCGTATTTCACTCCAATTCGTGAGTAAATTCCGTCGCCGGACTTGTCAATTCGCCGAGTGAAAACGTCCCGGTCCCGCGTGAAAGTGTACCGATTGCTGGGGCTGTGCTGCTTAATTAGGCCCGTTGGCGCTCCGACAATGTATTGCCCGTCGTAAAGTTCCACCATGGCCCAGCCGATGGAAGCGAGCCATTTATTAAGGCATCGAGAACATTATCGCTCGGTTCAAAAAGTGCGACGGTTGCGGTTCCTGCGGTATCTGTGATTATGTCGTCTATCGTGATCTCTCCGTCGCTGTATCTTGTCAAAATTTCCGCGGCAATCTCGCCATTCGTTCCTGTGAATTGGGCCTTGGTTTCGTTGTTGTAAAGGTCAAAGGTTGAATCCTTCAGGCGACTAATGGCAGACCGTCCTTGGTACCCGAAGGTCGCCGCGAAAGGGTCGAAAGGCGCTGAATCTAAGAAGTATTTTCCCATCTCAAAATATTCCTCGAATTCGCCCATGGTCATGGCAATTGTCACTTGTGCTCCCGGAAGAAAAAGCGAGGATTCCGATTCAAAAAGTTCATTCTTTGTGTTTTTTAGGGTAAAACTGAGCCCTTTCATCTGGTTATCGGTCTGTTCTGTCACTTCTGCGGTTTCGATCAAATCGCCGATATCCTCCGCGTAAACGTACAAATGGAAGGTCATGTCGTTCGTAATTCCGAAAATGGCGCCCATGCTGGGGTGGTCTATCCTCATCTCGGTGAAGGTAGCGGGTGAATTTGAGAGCGCTTTCGCTGCGTCGTGGAGGGCCCAATCTCCGCGTTGGACCTCCGTCAATTCTGAATATTGGGCCCCGGCTTTAATCGCTAAAATTTGCGCGTCGTTGGAATAATATTGAATCACCGCGATGGGACTTGCCGCAGGAGCTATTGCTCTGGAATATTCGTAGATTAGTTGTTCCGCGTTCATCTTGGTTCCCTCCCTTAGACCGATACTTTTTCTTGAAGGGTGATGGTCATGGTCAAATCAAAAACGTTATTTATGCTTTTTGCGATTACTTCGCAGTGGTAATCCGCGGTGATTACGTCGCCTGCGAGTGGTGCCTTCCCCGCTACAAAATGGATGTTCTTTGCTGCTGCCAGCGCTGCGCTTGGTGCTCCCGAGAAGTAGGTATATCCGTCTTTTTGTATCATTTTCCAATATCTTTTATGCCCATTTGCAGTGAATAGTGGGACCGTATTTATGTTCGCGCTCCATGGCCCGGTTGGGCTATCTGAGCATTGAAAGTCCGCCCCGTAGTTATATCCGCCCGATGAAAAGCCCGTTATTGGAAATTTTTCAAACCATGGATTTTCGAATATCGACCACGTTCCTGCTATTTGCGATATTTTGCATCCGACTGCGGTGGCGCTATCGAGGTAGTCCAAAACGCGGCAAAATGGCAAAATATCGGGACCATTGGGTTCTCCGTAATCTACTGTATAATCCGCTGGGTCGACTGTGGCTCCGTTCTTCTTTAAGACAAAGCTGGCGTCATTTTTGATAAACGGAAAGTAAGTTTTGAAATCGAGAATTGTTCCGTCGCCGGTTCCGATTGTTTCCGCTGTTATTGCCGAGTGTGGGTACCAAGTCCCGGGTACTTTTAGCTGGATGCTGTTGTTCGCTCCGGGGCCAGTTCCTGCCGAAAACATAAAACCCTTTATTCCTGTGGGTCCATTTCCTGAAGCCGCCGGTATTCTGGCGAGTTTGATCGTTGCTGTTTTTGTCGCTGCGTCGCCCGTTTGTCCATTAACCGTTCCGTCTTGGTTGTACGCGATATAAACTCCTTCAGCTGCAAATGGAGTATTTGTTCCCGGGGAAGGGAGGCTAATGTCGCCTTTCATCCAGTAAACTTTTCCCGCCGGTGACCCTCCGTTTCCCAGCATCCATTGAAGCAATCCTGGAATATAATAGCCCTTCGGAATCTTTCGTGGGAAATGAAAAGTGATATCTCCGTTCAAAAGTCCCACCAATGGTAGATACGCATATATCGTCGAATAAACATTTATTATGTCAGTTGTTCCTTTGTTAATGGTGACTGGATTTCCGTTTAAATCTTTGATTAATGCGTGGGTTAAAAGGTTGTTTGTCCCTGCTGCGGAGGCAATTCCGACCTCGGACCATGCGGTATTCATGTTCTCTGTTTCTAGCCATTTCGCGCTTTTTTTCTGGCTGACCCATCCTTCGGCCTCGTTCACTATCGCTCCAAAATTTGCTCCATCTGCCGATAGATCTATTCCCTTATCTGAAACCTTGCCCGTTAAATAGGTGAAGAGTGCCGTTCTTGTTGGTGATAGAGTTCCGGTCCCGGTGCCTATGTGGATAGCGAGATTGCATTCGCCTGCAAAGGTAAAAAGTTTATTCCAGAATGTATTTAGGATTATATTTTCCGCGTATGCCCTCTGTTTAATTTTGCCCGTTGCCCCGTCTATAACTTCAAAATCAAATCGATTGTGGAGCTTTCCCTCGATGGGTATATTTGCCTTGACTACCGTTGGACCTTTTTTCCCTCTAATCATTTTATTAATCTCCTTTCTTATGGTAATTGTGAAACGAGCGTAATTGTTCCGGTTGCGGTTGCATTTGTCGCTTCCACTCGTTCTGTCCCTGCCTTCGTGTCTTGGTAGAATATGTTCATTAAATTCGTGGAGGGTATCGCTGCTGCCAAAATCTCTACTTTTTCGAGGGCATTTGGGTTGAAGAATGGGCTGATATTAATGGGCGTGAATCCCTGCGTAAATGATAAAACGCTTACATTTCCAAGCCCTCGAAGGTCGCCTGTGAAGGCCACCTGTACTTCTCCAACCGGGTATTTCATTCGTTCTGTTTCCATCAGCCATAAAATTAAGGAAAGATTGTCTGGGGCCTTGGTTACTCTTTCGAGTGGGTAGGTTAGGTCCTTTAAATTTCCACCCGGTACTTTGTCGTATTCCTTGCCTGTTATCGCCCATCCGTCTATTTTGAAGGATGGCAACATTTCAAAAAATTCTAATTCGTAAACGCAAATATAAGTTATTCTAGTGAGTAGATTTAGCCTCCAGTATCGGTGCATTGCTGGGGTGAATGCCATATCGTACCAGCCGGTTGTGGTTGGGAGTGTTCCAGATTTCAGGTCTGTCCAGTTTGCGTTGTCGTCCGATCCTTGAAATTTATAATTTCCCGCATGCCAGCTCGGGCCTATATATACTCTCGCCTTTCCTAGCGTCTTTGCTGATCCTAAATCTGCCCCGATAAATCCGCTGGTTTCGTTTAAAAGTAGCCACGCGGTCGCCATGTCTTTATCAAAGGCTTTAGCGATGGCGTATGTGGGGTCATATAAAGCCGATGCAAAATATGTCATGGCTCCTGCGTATGCCTTTGTTGCTATTGCCAGCGGTCCCATTTGTTCGACGTCTGTAATTATTTCCTTGTCAAAAGTTAGTTTTATTCCGATTGCGTTTGGAAAGCTCATGGGGTCACCTCCGCTATGTTGATTATGGTGACTAATTTTGGAGGGTCAACGATAACCGGAATAAGTCCCGTCGTGGTGAATGCCTGCGTGAAAATTGGGGACAGCGTCACTCCGCTGCTTAGGGTTCCGGGGGTGTAGGTTATTGTGCAATCTCCCGGTGCATTATTAAAGTCTTGAAATTCGATCAAAAGGCTCTTTAATTCTTCGCCGGTTCTGGCTATGCTGTAGCAATTATAAGCTGGTCCGGAGGTTCCTGAAATGGTAAATGAACCCACATTTTCAAAGTCATACATTGTTTCTTTGAAAGTTAGAATTACAAACCTTCCAAAGTTTCCGGCTCCGTCGTCGACGTTGCTGGCTGCTATTGGCTCAGGTTCTAAAATCGAATAAGTTACTGCTTCTGGGATTCCTGCTGTTGTCATTTCCACTCGTTCTTCCGTCCCTGTATCGTGGTAGAAAACCGGGAATGTTTCGGTTGAAATTTTGGCTGATTTCATTTCCACTTTTTCAAAGTTGCTCATTGAAATTGCGATTGATCTAAAAAATATTGAGGTCAGAGCCCCTGCGGAATCCTTTACCAAGAATGTCATTCTCGCGTCCTCGACTCTGGATATAACGATCTCCGTTGCGTTTGCCGGTGCCTGTGTGACCGCTATTCCTGCGCTCCATATCCCGTCCGTTAGTTGCGCGTAGAAAACTGCTCCGGCGACGGTTGTCCATGCGATCATCAGTCCGTATCCCCAGTCATTCTGGACCGAGTTAATCCCCATGGTCGCGCTGCATGAAGTCGCGCTTGCTGCGATGATGGTCTTGGTCGCTGCATCATCCCAATGCTGCGCCCACAAATCGCCTGCTGCATCAATCCAAACTATCCAAGGGTGAACCTCCGTGGTGTAGAATTCTGTCCTCTTTTTGTAAGGTCTGAATCTCCCCTCGAAGGCCATTGAAATCTCGACCGCGCTTAGAATTGTTAGTGCTTCTTGCGTCCAGAATTTCGGGGCATTAATCCCGTCGAAATCTGCCGAGTAAATCTTCGCGGTTCCGGCGTCAATGCCTGCCACGAATATCTGCTCCGCCATCCTCCGGTAATCGGGCCGAGGTACCGAGATGGATACCCGGCCTGAAAAGTTCGCGACTTTGAAAGTCTGCCACATCGTGTAATCCTGAATTGGGATAACATGGCGGGAAATTATGGCCTCGATTCGTGGGTCCGCGTTGCTGGCTTTTGTCTGAGCGAGCAGCCTCATCTTTGCCTTTAAAGATTCCGGTATTGCTCTCATGTTGGCACCTCGATATCCACTCCGAACATGAATTTAACGATGAAGATCCGGTGCTCCGGGTTCCTTGCTCTCAGCCCGAGTTCGGCGCTTGGTGCTTCGATGATGTATCCGGTCCGTATGTAACCGTCATATTCGATTATCATGGCGGCTCCGGTTGCGTAAAAGTCAAGAATGGAATCCCGGGCAAGCATCCCGGTTGCATAAAGTTCGACCTCCGCCTTAATTGCTGGTGTTCCTACCACTTGCGTAAACCATAGCCCGCCTAGGGTCCGGTGGTTCATGGCGTTGACTTGCGGAGTTGTTCGGCAAGCCAGCACTTTAATATTTGGAATTTCAACGTTTTTACTATCGCGTACTCCGCTGCTCATGCTAGTCTTGCCTCCATGCCTAAGTTATCGAGTATGATGTCTATAACTCCCTGAATTTCACCTGCGCTGGTGACCCCTTTGACCGTAATCGTCCCGGTGTGCCTGACTTCCGATGTTCCTCCGCTGGTCCCTCCTGCGTTCTTTAGCGCGTCTGCCATGAGGTCGGATAATCGGTCAATCGGCACGACCGCTTCCGTTCCGGCTTCCCCTACTCCGATAACCGTCGGGCTGTTAAATATTCCGCCAGCTGCGTACCAATCCACAGACATATGTGGAACGCTCGGTGGGCTAAGACTGAATGATCCGGTCAAACTGAAATGAGGAAGTTTAATTTTCGGTATTTTGATTTCGGGTAAATGTAAGTTATCAAAGAATTCTTTTACCGCGTTGATTGCGTTTGATGCTGCGTTTTTGAAGCCATTAAAAACCTCGCCTACCTTCGACCCGAAATTCTGGAAGTATCCAATGACCGAGTTGACCACGCCGGATGCCGCGCTACTGAATCCTGTGAGGCTGGTCCCGATGTCCTTGAAATATCCAATGACTAATTTTATGGCTCCACTCGCTTCGGTAGTAAATCCTTTGAATGTTTCAGCGACGCCGGTTCCAAAGTTTTTAAAGAATCCGATGACCGCGTTGATTGTTGCCGATGCTCCTGCTTCGAACTCTGTGAAAACTGCCGCTACTCCTTTTCCAAAGGCGACCGCTGTGTCTTTTATTCCGTCCCAGTTCTTGTAAAGCAAGACCCCAATGGCAATTAAAGCCGCGATTATCGCGATGGCTATTCCAATGGGTCCAGTCAATACTGCAATGACTCCGCCGGCTGCGGTGACCGAAGCGCTGACCGTTGCAAACCCGGCGGCAATTGATCCGCATGCACTGATCAATGTCCCGATAATTACCAGCACCGGTCCGATGGCTGCTGCAATGGCTAATAAGACCAGGACCGTCTTTTGTCCGGCTGGCCCGAGGTTCGTGAACCATTCCGTCATGGTTTTTAGCGCTGGGACCACCGATGTAGTTATAATGCTCGCGAGCGGCAAAAGCGCCGGTCCTATCGCGGATTGCAGCCCTCTCATGGCTGAAGTCAGCGCGGATGCCGGATTATTATCGTACATGGCTTTTGATGCGGTGTCAGTGGCTCCTTTGAAGTCGCCGATTCCCTTGATTCCTTCTTGCATGGAGATAATAACTTTTGCTTTGACGTCCTCCCATTGGGTTCCGAAGAGCGCTGTTCCTGCTGCATTTTGCTCCATCGGGTCCTTCATTGCGGCGAGTGCTGTAACGGTCGCTGTGAATGCGTTCTGTGCATCTGCTCCGCCCTTGGCGATGGAGGCGCCCATCTTTTCGGCATCTAGCCCGATTGCCTGAAATCCAGCTTGCGTACCCTTCGACCCGTCCTGGGCTCGGATGTTGAATTCCTTCATTGCGTCGCCGACTTTATCGAGTGAAAATGACCCAGCGTTGGCTCCTGCTAAAAGCATGCCCATGGCTTGGTCGGCGGATAGTCCCATGCTCGCGAAAACCGGCGCGTATTCGTTCATGGTGTCGAGTAATTCCCCTGAATAGTCGCCGCCCTTTTGGAACCCTACGGTCAAAATATCCAGCGCATCCGTCCCTGAAATACCGAAGTTTTTCATCATGGTTCCCGCGGCTTTTGTACTGTCCACGACGTCTGCGTCGAAAATGTCCGCGATGGTCATGGCGCCTTCGGTCACTTTCTTAAGTTCTTCGTCCGAAAGGGCACCCATGTTTTTTCGGACTGTCGCGATGGCTGCGTCGACCTCTTCGATAGTTTCTCCAAAGGCATCATTCCAGACTTGCTGCGCAACCTTGCCCATTGCGGTTGCTTCTTCTGCGGTTAGTCCTAATGATGCCTGCAGCTTGCTTTGTGCGTTCTGGGCGTCAAGTGCACCCTTTAGCATTAATCCTCCGGCTGCGACGATGGGTGCGCTGATTGCGACCGACATTTTCTCTCCGACACCCTGAGTTTTTTCGCCGATCGCCTTCATTTTGTCCGCGCTTGATTCCGCGGTGTCGCCGACCTCTTCCAGCCCGTCCGAAGTCGCCGCCAGTTGGGTTTCAAACCTTGCGAGTTGTTGCTCCGCTGCGGCGACCTCTCGGTTGAACGCTCGGTATTGACTTTCTCCAATATCTCCCCTGGCAAATTGCGCGTTCACTTGCTCTTGGGCCGCCTTCAATCGGTCCAGCTTTTCCTTTGAACTTTGGACTGCATCTCCGAGAAGTTTCTGCTTTTGAGCAAGCAGTTCTGTGTTGCCTGGGTCCATTTTTAGCAGCTTGGCGACTTCTCGAAGCTCGCCCTGGGTGCCGCGTGTTGCCTTGTTAACATCCGCCAGGGCTTTGGTTAGTCCGGTTGTTTCCGCTCCAATCACGACGCTAATTCCTTTGATTGTTTCTCCCATTTTTCGGTCACCTCCCCTTAAAAGAAAAGGCACCCCGCGATGATGGAGGTGCTTTTTCCGTATGGTTAATTTGAATAAAAGGAATTGATATCTGCCTGTTGAGCTGGGCGCGGGGTGTCGTCCTTTTCGCCTGTGTAAATGCTGACAAAGTCTAGAAGGTCGCAAACCCGAAACTCGCTAATCTCCACAAATGAGAGCCCTGCTCGCTTGCCTATCGATAAAAGTGCCAGGTCCAGTCTCTCTGGCGCGGCTCGGTTACTTTTATTTTTGCGGCTGTCCTTATTTTCCTTTACGAAAGAATCCGTCCGCAGCTTCCTCCAACGCCGCGGAGAAAAGGGAGGCGTCGGATAAATTAAATTCAGTCAGGTTGGCGACCCATTCCATGAATCCATCGAACTTCGCCGGGTACCCTTCTGCCTTCGCCATCGCCCAGATTAATTGGAGTAGTGCGACGCTGTCCAGCTTGGAATAATCTTTTTTAATTAATTCCATTTTTG
>MCHG01000400.1_pt1 | contig 13188 bp, 10 predicted proteins | sample 787351 | NCBI WGS metagenome assembly MCHG01 (sample SAMN05430296, study PRJNA330682) | permafrost metagenome | biome: Cold desert; feature: permafrost; material: soil; isolation source: enrichment culture inoculated with soil incubated with H2/CO2 at 20 degrees... ... | reverse complement strand
ATGTCACAAATTAAATCTTTGAATTTGATCAAGGATGGATCAGTGCGCACCAATTCCTTAGCCAGTCTCAAAAGAGTATATAAACCGCTGAAAACGCGGAAAGCGCGGAATTCGGGGGGTGCGGGCACGAGTTCCATTGGAAAGATCCATACACTTGTATGAATTTCATGTCATAAGATAACGATTATAGGGCTATTTGATTTTCTTTTTAATTTTTTGATTTATGTGTGGAGTTAGGCGAAAGTATCTTTAATGCTACAAAACATTCTTAGTATCATGAAAATCGAAAAAATTGCAACCATAATTGAAGAATCAAGCAGAAAAATTGCTGAAGAAGAGGATGAGTGTTGTGAATGCTGTAAGTCTGATAGAACTGGAAGAGAGTTTATCATTGGTACAGTGGATCATCTCATCGACTGTGAACTTTTCGAACTAGAGAAGTTAGTATTCGAACTTGGGGATATTGCATTTTCAGAAGAAGAAAATCCAGAAGGAGAAAATCCTGAACAAGAAAATCCAGAAGGAGAAAATCCTGAAAAAGAAAATCCTGAAGAAGAAAATCATGATAGAACTGCTTTCTACGAGAAAATTGATAAAGCTGATAAACACCTCAATGCTGTCCGGAAGTTTGCAGAAATAAAGGTGTACCTGGAAGCACGGAATAAAGGACTAGAAGGACAGTAAGATCTGAACGAGTGGGGGAACATGTACCCGAATCTTACGACATATGTTCCCTTGACTCTCTTTATGCCTTTCTTTAATCAGGAGCAATTAGAAAAAGAAGATTTGAATTGCAGGGAGTAATGACCCGAAACTCCCTGCACATCTACTCGAAGTCTGTTCGCAAAATCTACTATAACCTTTTTCCATAAATAGAGTACGTAATTAATAACCTTAACTCCGCCATCTTTAGGGAATAAGTAAATCCAAATAACAAATTTCCAACATCAACTGCCTCTAATATGAAGACTTTAGTTTGTTTTTGACATTCCCTAATAGGGATACATCATTTTGGAGGAAGTGAATTGTATGATGTCGCATGATTTGGAATATGAGACTATATTCAATACTTATACCCTAATTCGTCCGAGTTAAGGTAATAATTCTTATTTCGAATCTCTTCTCCGATGAATACAGGTAACAGAAAGATAATGTGTCCTAAAGGCACTCGAAGCACCGTAATCAAATGAAAAAATAGTGGAGAATTTGGTAAGCCGGATATTTATATAAAAATTTAATTATAACTATATTAGTTATATAAAAAAATAAATAAAAAGGTATATCTGTTTTGATGGTAGATAGAGGTTAAAAATAGTATTGTGCTGTACACCAATACAGTTACCCCCCCAAGTATGCTCCCCCAAGCATACCCCCAAAAAAACATGTTCCCCCAAACATATTGATTTGAAGAAGGATTGATAACCTTCAAAACTTATTTTAGTGGTGTGTTGCCTCTATTTACCTATCAACTCAGTACTGTTAGTATGAATATTAACTATATTAAACACATTATGCAAAAATTTGTATAATATCAAATATTATTTTTATGTTAAAATTTTTAAAGCTCTGAAAATACTCTTTCTATTCTATGATTGTTCTTTTCTCCATCTAAACTTCGGCATTTCCTTTTTAATCCCGGTTAAAGACTCTATTTTTTAGATTTCGTTTTAATATGATTAATTACCTGACCTGCTATACCCAAAACAACAATCCCGCCAATATATGCCCAAACCGAAAGTGGTAGTTTAAATGACTTCATATGAAAAAATAAGGAGATCCATTATATAAAAGTATCCAAACTTATAGTCAAGTTCAGAAAACGATAGTGAGAAACGTTCTGGTAATTTATGGTCTTGGAAACCGTAATTAAAAAAAGTGATTAGACTCGCAGGAAAGAATGGTCTAAAGAAACTTTCCCGCAAGTTGATGTTCGCAAAATCTAGTAGAACCTGTTTCCATAAATAGTAGTCATAAATAATGATTCCTATTTTGAATCCCTTTTTAGTAATATTCATACTTTAGTTCAGGCGGCAAGAAGAAAAGTGGAGGATCTTCTGGAGACGAAAGGCAAGGTTTATGCCCGTACCTTGCCATTTATGAAAAGTCTGGTTTACTCCCCAAAGAACAAGAGTGAGTATAATACTACATCCACAGTTATAATTTTTTTATAAATTTAAAATATATAAAACTCTTCTTATTTTTATCCTATCAGCGATTGAATCCCCGGTAGCTAAAAAACTATAGTAACGAGTTTGATAATGTATTTTCTGATAACAGGAAACAGCAAGTAACAAATTAAGTAACGGTTAGCGTGTTTGCATATTTATTTTCCAGTATGAAAATATTTATAAAAGACAGAGTTTTTTATATGCAGATCGAATTTATATATTTAGCAAATATATTATATGTTAGACATATGCAACACCGCAAAGTATCCCCCCATAAATCAAGATAAAGCGGGATCTATATGAGTCTTAAAATGCGGCGTTGGGTCTTTTATCCCTTGTTCACCCATCAACTACTTTAGATGGTAAATAGAGGTTGAAAATAGTACTGTACACCCCAATACAGTTATCCCCCCAAGCATATTCCCCCAAACATGCTCCCCAAAAAACATGTTCCCCCAAACATGTTGATTTGAAGAAGGATTGATAACCTTCAAAACTTATTTTAGTGGTGTGTTGCCTCTATTTACCTATCAACTCATTACTGTTAGTATGAATATTAACTATATTAAACACATTATTCAAAAGTTTCTATAATATCAAATATTATTTTTATGTTAAAATTTTTAAAGCTCTCAAAATACGCTTTCTATCCTATGACTTTTCTTTTCTCCATCTAAACTTCGGCATTTCCTTTTTAAAGGAAGCGAGGGCACAGTTCTTCCGCGCTTTCCGCTCTTTCTGTGGTTATAGCGTCTTGATTAGGCTTTTCCGTGCCCGCCCGTACTTTCAGTGCTTAATGAATATCGAGTGGTTTTAAACTAAATATTTGTGTTCATAACTTCTATTCTCTACAATTATGTACTGATTTTGGAATCTATGCACTAGTTACCCTTTTTAATTAAGACCATCCAAGACGGTTTTAAAATGCCTCTAATGTAATTTCTAGTCACATTTTAAACGTTCAACAGTGAGCCTGAGAAACAATCAATAATTTTTTCTGAGAGTTTTCCTGTTAGAAATCCATGCCAGTTAACTGTAAAAAATAACCGATAGAATGAGACTTAATCTTCATGAGGGCGATTTTTCAATTATATATGCGAATTCATTATCTTTTTTGCAAATACTCGGGGGTAAATCGATGAAATGATTCGTATTCCTATATAGCATGGAATGAATGAGTTAAACGATTAATTAAATATGTAAAAATTGAAATTTTGTTCAGGAGCTAACTCCTGATAATACTTTTAAATATTAGACCGTCAATATGTATTAGATATACACACCTGCGAATAATGCAACGCAATTTATGAATTATCTTTTGATCTTCGTTTGATCAAATGCAATCTTGGCCATATATAAGGAATTGCATATCAAAGTTGTGTTGACATACCTTGCTACAAGCAATAGGGTACGTCCATATCCCTGCTCCGGCCTTCTTGAAGGGATCCCTCATTTTTTTGCTTTTGTAACCTTCACAAAAACAGGTACATTATAGAATAAACACGTATACTAATTACAAGCAATAGTGAAGAGTCAGAGGAAGCAAAAGTATCTCCAAGTTAGATCCGGAAATTCTAATTGAAAAGGAATAAAAAAGGAGAGATTTTGGATGAAAATAGCATTGAAAAATGTAAATTCGGCAAGTAGAGTAAAAAGTGTAAGTACAAAAAGGAAGAGACTTGCTTTCGGTTTACTATCATCCTGTATTTTGCTGGGTATGCTTCTTTCTCCCGCAGCTGCAGCTACTAATGATGAAACTTCTCCATCAATTCCATCGGTAGGAGATACCCTGGAAGTTGCAGGGGATACATCGGAAGGTGCTGATGGAGGGGAAGCTCCTCTGTTGGGCCGATATAGGACCGCTTCTCAAGGAGCAGGCCTGAAAAAGTAAGCTTAAAAAAGATGTAACTATTCAGCCTGGGTAAACAATATCAATAGCCATCTTAGTTAATATTTAAAGGGTGAGTTTTTATAAACTCATTTTCTTTAATTGTTGGCTATTGATTGTGTTTTTCCTTTTCGAATTTTTTTGCAATTACACATTCTTGACAAATCAAAATCAGCATCAATAAACTGATTTTTGGTAGCTGAACAATTACTTAATAACGTAACAAATTTAGTTTATTGATATTGTTCCTCAATTTTTTCATTAAGATAATTCCATCAAAAACTTAAATATTTTAAGAGGTACTTGCTGCTGAATGTAGGATTAGTTACAATCCTTGAGATTATACTTCTGGCTTGGAGTCTTTAGATAACGCATTTTAATTTTGATTGGAGGCCGAATTCTTCTTAAGAATTTAGATTTTCAATTAAGAAATGCAAAAATCACTAGATTTTGGAACAGAGTCATTAAAAATAAGGTTCGGTTGCAAAAATAATGTTACTGCCTTTTTAGGTTATACCTATTGCTTTTTGTATCATTATTGACCTGTTTATGGCATAGAAATATCCCAGTTGTGATGTTTTTCACTGGTTTTGTAAAATAGCCAGGTTTTTTGCAACAGAACCTGATTTTACAGAACTTTCGTGACACTGCCTTTTATAATGACTCCATACTACATTTTAATTATTACTTTTTTATTATTATTTCAATCTCTTCATGTAGATATCATAATCTCCATTGCGATTATCCATCCAAACTATCTTGTTACCATAGATAGCAGGCCAGACTGAATTTGATGAATTGGAAGTGATCCTTTTTTCTTTGGAAATGGAAATATCGTACATGTAGATATCATTATTTCCATTACGGTTATCCGTCCACACTATCCTATTTCCATAGATTACAGGGTTATCTGAAGTTGATGAATTGGTAGTAATCCTTTTTTCTTTGGAAGTGGAAATATCGTACATGTAGATATCATAATTTCCATTGCGATCATCCTGCCAAACTATCTTGTTATAGTAGATTGCCGGAGCGTAATGATATGATTCATCTGGAGTTATCCTCTTTTCCTTTTTAGTGAAAATATCGTACATGTAAATATCGGTTTTATAATCTGCATTTTGATTGCGGTCATCATCCCACACTATCCTATTACCGTAGATTGCAGGCTCTTGATGATTTGATCCATCTGTGGTTATCCTTTTTTCTTTGGAAGTGGAAATATCGTACATGTAGATATCATAATAATAATCTCCATTGCGATTATCCATCCAAACTATCTTGTTACCATAGATAGCAGGCCAGACTGAATCTGATGAATTGGAAGTGATCCTTTTTTCTTTGGAAGTGGAAATATCGTACATGTAGATATCATAATTTCCATTGCGATCATCCTGCCAAACTATCCTATTTCCATAGATTACAGGATATGACTGCTCTGATTCATCAGTTGTGATCCTTTTTTCTTTGGAAGTGGAACTATCGTACATGTAGATATCCCAATTTCCATTACGGTTATCCATCCACACTATCCTATTTTCATAGATGGCCGGATATGACTGCTCTGATTCACTGGTGGTTATCCGAGTTTCAATGCCGATATTCGTCGAGGTCACGTCATGAGAATTATCTGCAATGGACGCCGATGCAGCAGATGAAAACACAAATAAAAATAAAACAATGGTTACCGAAGCTAAAGCTGCGGAATGTAACTTTTTCTTATCTTTCAAATTTTTTTCTCCTTTAAAATGTTAATATCCACAGCAGGACCATGACTTTTAAAACCTTTCTTTTGAAGTTAACATTTATATCTTAATAAAAATTGAGGTTATTTATATAAAAATCATTGAATCATATTTTTAAACAAGTATCATTTGTATAAGAGTTCACCGTGTTTTGCAATTAATAGATCAAGAGATGCTTCACAATGAATGTCTCGATGAAGACAGCGATGCGCGGTATTGGGCCGCCTCTAGCCTTGAATCTACGTTTTCTCATTAACGGAAAAAAGAAAAAAAGTAGATGGAAAGTAAATATATGAAAGAAAACAGTTTTCTGTTCACCTTCTTCCGAAATTATTTGTGGGCAAAATACGCCACAACTTTTCCTTCATCTACAGCATCAATTCTGCAGAAGCCGAAGCGTTCGAACTGTACGATATTGTCAAGTTCGGCTGCAATGCCATGTTCTCCGATACCTTCGATATCGCCTTCAGGGCCGCGTACTTTGACGGGAATTCCGTCAACGGGAGCCCAGTGGAGGATTTTTGCTTTTGCTTTTTTGAGGGCTTCAAGAGAAACGTCGGAGAGTTTTGCATGAAGTGGAGAAAGGGAAGTGATTTCGATATTGCAGAAATCTTTTAAGCGGAGGACGGCTCCCACTTCCAGTTTTTCGACATCATCCATGCAGACAAGCACCTTATTTTCTACGGCAATTTCCCTTACACCTCTAGCGTGGTCAGTGGGGTGGAGCGGAAGTTTTGCGACTGTAGGCTCAGCATCTGTAATCTCCAGTTCTACAGGATTCCAGACAAAGAAGTAGCGGTTTGCAATAGGGTCCACGAGTTTACGGTTTTCAGCATAGAGAGACTCCATGCTTATGCTTACGTCAGTCATCCCGACTCCCATCTCTATCAGGAACTTTTTGAGGGCTTCAGCCTGTATTCCACGGCGGCGGATTGCCCGAATTGTGGGCAGTCTAGGATCGTCCCAGCCGGTGTATTCTCCTGCTTCTATGGCTTTTCGGAGGCCACTGGTGCTGAATTTGCCGAACTCGTGGATTTTAACTCTGCCCCAATGAGTTGTCCTCGGGTAGTTCCATCCGAAGTAATCGTAGATATAGCCCTGCCGCTTTTCGCTGTCTATAAGGTCTTTACCCCGGATGATGTGGGTCATGCCCAGTACGTGGTCTTCGATAGCACCTGCAAAATCAAGAAGGGGCCAGACAATGTATTTGTTTCCGATCTCAGCGCGGGGGTGGGACATCTTCCTTATCCTGAATGCACCCCAGTCTCGTAAAGCCGGGTCTTTTTGCTCGATATCGGTTTTGATTCTCAGAACTGCTTGCTGGTCTTCGTATTCCCCGGCAAGCATCTTTTCCCAGTGCATGAGGTTTTCTTTAGGGCTTACGTCCCTGTCCGGACAGGCTTGCTTGGCATCCTTAAACCCTTTGAAGTCTCCTCCTGTACAGAAGCAGACATAGGCTTTGCCCATTTCAATGAGTTTTCTTGCGTAATCATAATAGAGTGGGAAATGGTCAGAGGCATAGACCACCTGGTCGGGCACAACTCCAAGCCATTTGAAATCATCAAGGTACCACTCATAGGCTTCAAGCATCGGCCTCTTTATATCAGGATCGGTATCATCGAAACGCAGGATGAATTTTCCGTTGTACATTTTCACGTATTCGGAATTAACTACCATGCCTCTTGCACTGCCCAGGGTTCCTGGCCCGTTGGGGTTGGGGGCAAAACGCATTACAACTTTGCCTATTTCTGCCCCGTCAAGGGGTTTTAAGCCTTTGTCAGGTTCTTTCTTAACACTCAGGGCTTCTATAAGCTCAGGGGCAATTTCAGAAAGCCTGGCCTCCCAGGCTTCAGGGCTTCCTTTAGCAATTTCGGATACAATAGATACAAGAGCTTCAGATACTGCATTGGGATCGGATCTGAGTTGAGGGTACTCCCCCATTACCTTGCCCATTACAGCTTTGGGCTGGGGGGCTTTCCCGTATTTTACAGCATTTTGTAAGGCGTATTTTTCTAGTGTTTTAAGGTCTTCAGGACTTAAGGTCATAGGAGCTCCTCCAAAAATAAACCCGGATTAAATGAAGTAAGAATGTAAAGCAAATTCAATTGCAAATTCAGTTGCAAATTCAATTGCAAATTCAGTTGCAAAGTCAATTACAAAGTCAGTTGCAAAGTCAGTTGCAAAGTCAATTACAAAGTCAATTGCATATACTCACGGAAAAGTGAGCATCTCTGAGATTCGATGAATCCGATGATTGCGGAAAAACATGTCAATAGGATTATAAAAAGTCACCGAAGTCCCTGCCCCGGAAAAAATTGAAAACGGCATTTCAGGAAAATGTCCATGAATGCAGGAACCTTATTTCGGGATTGAAGCTTCGATTTCCCGGATGCGGGATACTTTATTTTTGATTTTTTCAAGCTCCTGTTCAAAATCTTGCAGGAACTTAGAGACTGCATCCCCTGGTACTGCACCCTGAGCTGAAGGCTTGATAAGGTTAGCCTGTTCAAGGACCCTGAGAGAGTAGCGAACCTTATGATTCTGCATTCCGGTAACATCTGCAAGTTTCAGAATTCCTATAGGGGATTCTTCAATCACTTTTTTGAGCACCAGAAGGTGGCGCTCGGTAAGGTCAAGTTCATTCCCGATATGCTCAAGCAGCATCAGACAACCTCGTTTCTAAGTATTCCAATTCCCTGTATTTCCACTTCCACAATATCCCCCCGCTGCATTTCTCCAACGCCTGAGGGCGTCCCTGTGGCAATTACGTCTCCCACTTCCAGGGTCATGATCTCAGTAATGAATTCAATAAGGTAAGGAGTGTCAAAAATAAGATTTGAGGTACTGGACTCCTGTCTGATTTCTCCATTTAACCTGCAGGAAATTTTTGCATCCGCAACATCCATTTCGTCTGGACAGGCAAGATAAGGCCCGAACGCTGCAAATGTATCAAAACTCTTTGCTCTTGTCCAATGCCCATCCTTTTTCTGGAGATCCCGCGCAGTCACATCATTAAAACAGGTATAACCTGCAATCACGTCCTCAGCTTTCTCGGCTGAAATATTCTTGCAGCGTTTGCCGATAACGACTGCGAGTTCGGCCTCGTAATCCACTCTCGAGCTGGAAGCCGGGTAAATAATCTTGTCTTCGTGCCCGATAACTGCAGACGGTGGCTTTAAAAAAAGGACAGGAGTTTCCGGGATTTCCATGGAAAGCTCTTTGGCGTGGTCCTGGTAATTCAGGCCAACGCAGACGATTTTAGAAGGAGATGAAGGGGGGAGGACACGGAGTTCCGAAAGTTCAAAGGTCCCTGCGTGGATCACTCCTTGAGGATATACGCGTCCATTTTCGATTTCTCCATAAAAAATCTCATCTCCTGATCTGAACTTTCCAATCATATCTTTGTCTTCTCCTGCTTTTGGGAACCTTTTCGCCTGCTTTCTTTTTTAAGGGATATATCGAAACTTAAATTTTAACTCTTCGTCCACTGGCATCCCGAGTATATCTTCCGAGTTCGGAATCCAGAAGCTGTACACCTGAAAACACAGGTCCATCCTTACAAACTCTGAGTCCTGATCTGTCTATGCAGCATGCCCCGCAGACTCCGATTCCGCATTTAAAATAACGGTGGAGGCTGAATTCCGCTTTCTCAAGAACTTTTCTGTCCTCAAGAAGTCTGAAGACAGAAGCCATCATTATTTCGGGGCCGCAAACGGCAATCCTATCATAAAGCAAAACATCGAGCCTGCTGAGGATATCAGTTACAAAACCCTTTGTCCCTTTTGAGCCGTCATCAGTAGAAACATATACTTCCCCTGCCGCTGCAAAGCGCTCTTCAAAAATCAGGTCATCTGCACTCCTGGCTCCAAGGATTGTATCTACCTTAGAGTCTACTGCACAGGCTGCGTCTGCATAAGGGGCAAGAGGAGCCGATCCGACACCACCTGCGATAATAAGAATTTTTTCACCCTTAGAAGGAAGAGAGAAACCCTTCCCGAAAGGCCCCCTGAGCCCGAAAGAATCCCCTTCTTTCAACTCAAAAAGCTTTGAGGTTGCCTCCCCTACTTTCTGGACAGTTATAGAGTTTTTTCTGGAAAGGCCCATAGGCACCTCGTCCACGCCCCTTATCCAGACCATTACAAACTGGCCTGGCTCCATAGTCTCAAACTCGAGATCAAAGAAAAAAGTCCTGATTGAAGGAGACTCTTCAGTTATATGTACTATTGTAGCATTAAGAGGAAGCATTAGACCATCTCATGAGAAAGTCCTATTAATCTTTTTACATTCGAATAGCCTTTCCTCTGGAGAAAAGCTTCGATCCCTGTACTTATTTCGGAGAAAATATCAACCCTATCGTACACTGCAGATCCAATCTGGACAGCTGACGCCCCTGCCATCATCATTTCTACTGCATCCTGCCAGGAAGATACTCCTCCTACCCCGATTATAGGGATTTCAAGAGCAGTGTAAAGGTCATAAACGCATTTGACAGCCACAGGCTTGACAGCCTTTCCTGAGAGCCCACCTGAACGATTTCCCAGGACAGGATATCCAGATTCGATATCTATAGCCATTCCCTTTAATGTGTTGATTGCAACAACAGCATCCGCACCCCCGGATTCAGCCGCAGTCCCTATGCACGTAATATCAGAAACATTGGGACTAAGCTTTACCCAGACAGGCACGTTAACCACATCTTTTACTGCTGCTGTGATTGCTTCTACAAGACAGGGGTTAGTGCCAACAGCTGCCCCGTATCCCTCGGCATGTGGGCAGCTCACATTAAGCTCGAAAGCATCGGGCTTGCCAGGAAGCAAGCCTTCAGCAACTTCCGTAAATTCAGCAGCCGTACCTCCGAAGATGCTTGCAATTACCGGAACCCCCGAATCCTTTTTTGCAATCTCTAGTTCCTGCAGGAAGCCAGGATAGGAAGGATTCGGAAGTCCCATGGCGTTCAAAAAGCCGCATTCAAGCCTGACCATGCTCGGGTTGGGATGTCCGGTTTTCGGCATAGGGCCTATTGATTTGGTCACAACTGCGCCTGCCCCTCCCTCGCATGCAACTCTGCATAGAGACGCTCCGGTTGTGCCAAGAATGCCGGCTGCAAGAATGGTTGGATTTTTCAGTTCAAGTCCGGTAAGAGTATACATTATAATTCCTTTCCTGCCCTGGCAGGTTGTATCGTTAGTCGTATAAATCGCCTAAGTCGCACGAATCTCTGGAAAGCTGCAGGAGCGCTTCTTCAGCCAGTCTCTTGCCTCCCATTTTCACAAGCCTTTGCCCGAGTTCTCTGGCTTTTTCAATGCCTCCGCGCATAGGGATAAACTCGTCTATTTTGATAGTCTCCTCCCCGTCCAGGGAGAGAACCTCGGCTCGGACACGCATCTGCTTCCCATCAGGCATAATTTCTGCATAGGAGCCTAAGGGAGTAGTGCAGCCTCCTCCTAGTTCGGAAATCAGAATGCGTTCGATTTCAGTGACGATCCGGCTCTCGTTATGGTCAAGTTTGGAAACTGCAGCTTCGGCCTCAGTGCCTACCCGTGTGACCACTGCAACCGTGCCCTGGTTGGGGGAAGGACAGAAGAAGTCCGGAGAAAGGATTTCTCCTTCAAGTTCCCAGCCCATGCGTTCAAGCCCTGCCTTTGCAAGCAGGATACCGTCGTATTTTCCTTCATTGAGCTTCCTGAGCCTTGTATCGATATTGCCCCTTAAGTCCTGGGTAACAAGATCAGGCCTGTAGCGCCTGATCTGGGCAGCCCTTCTGAGGGAACTGGTGCCTATAACGGACAGCTCGGGCAGTTCATCAAGTGTAGTCCCGTCATAAGTGAGGAGAATATCGAAGGGAGTATCCCGTTTCAGAACAGCAGCAGTAGAAAGCGAAGGTGGACGGACAGTGGGCATATCCTTCATGGAGTGGACAGCAATATCAATTTCTCCTGCAAACATAACGTCATCCAGTTCCCTGACAAAAGCCCCAACTCCACTGGATACGGCGTGTAGAGGGCGGTCCGTAAACCTGTCTCCGCTAGTCTTTATAATATTCACGCTGGTTTCAACGCCCAGTTCTTCCAAAAGGCGTGCAACGTTTTCAGTCTGGGCAAGAGCAAGCTGGCTGCCCCGCGTACCTATAATCATTTAGAATCCTCTTTTTCAAAGATGCGCATCTAATCAGAGATTTTCAGTGTATGCTTCAAGGGTTTTTTCGAGATCTTCTTCACTATGGGCTGCCGAGACGAAATTAGTCTCGAACTGGGAGGGAGGGAGGAAAATTCCATTTGCAAGCATCCTGTGGAAAAAGGCAAAGTAACCATCCTTATCACAGTTCAGAGCCTCCTGATAGTTATGAGGTTCTGCCCCGAAGAAAATCTTGAACATGGAAGCAATTCCGCATACGTTGTAATCAAGCCCTTCGTCTTCAACGATTTCTGAGAGTGAAGTCCTCAGGTAATCACCTGTCGAATTAAGTTTTGCATGGATGTTTTCCTGCTTCAGATAGTCAAGCATTGCAATGCCTGCAGCCACCGAACATGGGCTTCCGCTGAAAGTTCCTGCCTGGTAGACGGGTCCCGAGGGGGAAATCATTTCCATTATTTCCCTGCGGCCGCCAAAGACCCCTATAGGCAAGCCTCCACCTACGATCTTTCCCAGGGTGGTCATATCCGGCACAACCCCGAAGTATTCCTGTGCTCCACCCATTGCGAGCCTGAACCCGGTAATAACCTCATCGAAAATAAGAAGCACATCGTTTTCCAGTGTTAGCTTCCTGAGTTCCTCCAGGTAGCCAGGCATGGGGAGCACAGGACCTATATTACCAAGCACGGGTTCTATGATCACTGCAGCCAGATCGTCCCTGTTCTTCTCCACAAGTTCGGCCATAGTTTCAATATCATTGTACGGAGCCTGCAAGGTATGTTTCGTGAAATCTGCAGGAATTCCCAGAGAATCAGGTTCTCCCAGGGTTATGGCTCCTGAACCTGCTTTTACTAGAACTGCATCATGGGCACCGTGAAATCCACCTTCAATTTTGACAAATTTGTTTCTTCCTGTAAAGCCGCGGGCAAGGCGAAGGGCACTCATAGTTGCTTCAGTCCCCGTAGAAACAAAACGGAGCATATCGATGCTTGGATAGTACCCTGTAATCTTTTCTGCCAGGGTTACTTCAAGTTCCGTAGGAGTTCCATAAAGCCAGCCTTTATCCAGCTGGGCTTTAATTGCTTCCTTTATCACAGGGTGATTGTGCCCAAGGATAGCAGGGCCGTAAGCCATGCAGTAATCAATGTACTCGTTACCGTCAATGTCCCTTATCTTTGAACCGTCAGCTGACGCCGTATAGAAAGGATAGGGCTTTATTGCACGCACAGGACTGCTCACCCCACCCGGAATAAGG
>MCHG01000399.1_pt1 | contig 13193 bp, 8 predicted proteins | sample 787351 | NCBI WGS metagenome assembly MCHG01 (sample SAMN05430296, study PRJNA330682) | permafrost metagenome | biome: Cold desert; feature: permafrost; material: soil; isolation source: enrichment culture inoculated with soil incubated with H2/CO2 at 20 degrees... ... | reverse complement strand
AGACGGCCAGCTCGGCTTCGATGGCGGTGTGCAGCCGATCCTCGAGCGGTTTGGAGCCGAGCTTCTGCACGATTTCGCTGAGGAAGCCGCGCACCACAAGCCGGCGCGCTTCGTCCTCGGTGATGCCGCGCGACTGCAGGTAGAACAACTGCTCGTCGTCGAAGCGTCCCGTGGCGCTGGCGTGACCGGCACCCAGGATGTCGCCGGTTTCGATCTCGAGGTTCGGCACGGAGTCGGCACGGGTACCTTCGCTGAGCACGAGGTTGCGGTTCTGCTCGTAGCTGTCGGTTCCGCTGGCGCCCGGGCCGATAAGCACGTCGCCGATCCACACGGTGCGCGCGGCCTTGCCCTGCAGGGCGCCCTTGTAGGTGACCCGGCTCCGGGTGTGCGGCGCGATGTGGTCGACGTAGACCTGCTGCTCGAGGTGCTGGCCGGCGTCGGCGAAGTACAGGCCCAGGAGCTCGGTGTCCGAGCCGGATCCGGCCAGGTGCACGGCCGGGTTGACCCGCACGATGCTTCCGCCGAGCGAGACGACGATGTGCTTGAGGCGCGCGTCGCGTCCGATGGTCGCGAAGTGGCTGGCCAGCTGGACCGCGTCGGCGTTCCACTCCTGCACGGTGATGACGGTGAGGTTCGCCGAGTCGCCGAGGATGATCTCGACGTTCTCGGTGATCCGGGCGTCGCCGCAGTTTTGCAGGATGACGGTGGCGTGGCTGAACGGCCTGGCCTCGATGATCGTGTGGGCCGCCCGCGGAGCGGAGCCGAGGTTCTCACGGGTGAGCGTGATCTCCTTCTCGTCCTCACCGGAGACGGTGATCGCGAGGGCGCGCTCGAAGCTCGTCCAGGCGTTGGCCGAGGCACGTTCCTCCGGCAAGCCGGCGGTGCCGATCCGGGAGTCGCCGCGCTCGACCCAGTCGACGGTCACGCCGGGCGCATCCGTGACGGAGTAGTCGTAGACGGACCCGTCGAGTTCGCCGGCGGTGAGGTCGGTGAACCGGGCAACGGGCGAGAACTTCCAGACCGCCTCGCGGCCGGTGACGGCTGCGAAGTCGGCGACGTTCACGCTCTTGAACCGCGCGGAGCGGGTCTGCACCGGCACATAGCCGAACCGGCCGTCCGAGTGTTCCTTGATTCCGTGCTGTTCGGCTGTGGGCATTGCGGATGAAACGGGGTTCAGTTTTGCAGAGGCGACGGACATCTAACCGACGGATCCTTCCATGCCCATTTCAATGAGCTTGTTGAGTTCAAGGGCGTACTCCATCGGGAGTTCCCGGGCGATGGGTTCGATGAAACCGCGCACGATCATGGCCATGGCCTCGTCTTCGGGCATGCCGCGGCTCATCAGGTAGAACAACTGCTCTTCGCTGACCTTGGAGACGGTGGCCTCGTGCCCCAGCTGCACGTCGTCGACGCGGATGTCGATGGCCGGGTAGGTGTCGGAGCGGGACTTCGTGTCGACCAGGAGCGCGTCGCAGCGCACCGTGTTGGCCGAATGGTGCGCGCGCACGTCGACCTTCACCTCGCCGCGGTAGGCCGAGCGGCCACCGCCGCGGGCGACCGACTTGGACACGATGGAGGACTGGGTGTACGGCGCCATGTGGATCATCTTGGCGCCGGCATCCTGATGCTGGCCGGGGCCGGCGAAGGCGACGGACAGCGTCTCGCCCTTGGCGTGCTCCCCCATCAGGTAGATCGACGGGTACTTCATGGTGACCTTGGAGCCGATGTTGCCGTCGATCCACTCCATGGTGGCGCCGGCGGCCGCGGTGGCGCGCTTGGTGACCAGGTTGTAGACGTTGTTCGACCAGTTCTGGATCGTCGTGTAGCGGACGCGGGCGTCCTTCTTCACGATGATCTCCACCACGGCGGAGTGCAGCGAGTCCGAGGTGTAGATGGGCGCGGTGCACCCCTCGATGTAGTGCACGTAGCTGCCCTCGTCGGCGATGATCAGCGTGCGCTCGAACTGGCCCATGTTCTCCGTGTTGATCCGGAAGTAGGCCTGCAGCGGGATCTCGACGTGGACGCCGGGCGGAACGTAGACGAACGACCCGCCGGACCAGGCCGCGGTGTTCAGCGCGGCGAACTTGTTGTCGCCGGAGGGAATGACCGTGCCGAAGTACTCCTCGAAGATCTCCGGGTGCTCCTTGAGCGCGGTGTCGGTGTCCATGAAGATGACGCCCTGGGCGGCGAGGTCCTCGTTGATCTGGTGGTAGACCACTTCCGACTCGTACTGGGCGGCGACACCCGAGACGAGGCGTGAGCGCTCGGCCTCCGGGATGCCCAGCTTCTCGTACGTGTTCTTGATGTCGTCGGGCAGGTCTTCCCAGGTCTGGGCCTGCCTTTCCGTGGATCGCACGAAGTACTTGATGTTGTCGAAGTCGATCCCCGAGAGGTCCGCGCCCCAGGTGGGCATGGGCTTGCGTTCGAAGAGCTCCAGCGCCTTGAGGCGTCGCTGCAGCATCCACTCGGGTTCGCTCTTGATGTTCGAGATGTCGGTCACGACTTCAGGCGAGATGCCGCGCCGGGCGGATGCGCCCGCGGCGTCGGAGTCAGCCCATCCGAACTCGTAGGTGCCGATCCCCTCGAGGTCGGGTCGGTCTAGCAGAACGTCAGACATTTTTACCTCTTCTCCCATTCACAACAACCCGGATATCAGTCCGGTCATTCCCGGAAACGCCTCCAGAGGAGGCCCTGTCGGGGAATGGGTTGTGTGGACGGCTACGTTGCGTACCTAAGATAATTCAAGACCCTCGCCACGCTGCTTTGCCGCTTTACGGGCAACACGAGTGAATCCATGAAACCCTGATTCTACAGCGTCCGGGTGGCATTTCCAGTGACTACCGGCGTTTACACATGAGCCGACAAACCGAAAGCTGACCCACGTGAGCCGAATTTCCGCCTGGCTGCCCACCCGCGTTGACGGGCGCATCCGCTTCTTCGCGTGGCTGAGCCTCGTCACCGAGATCGTGATCGTCGGAACGGGCGGCGCGGTGCGGCTGACCGCATCGGGGCTGGGCTGTCCGACCTGGCCGACCTGCACCGCCCAATCCCTCGTGCCGACGCCCGAGATGGGCGTCCACGGCGTGATCGAGTTCGCGAACCGCCTGATGACGGGCGTCGTGGGCCTCGTCGCGATCGCCACCTTCGTGCTGCTGTGGCGCATCCGCCGGGAGCGGCGCGATCTGTTCGTGCTCGCCCTCGTGCTGGCCCTCGGGGTGCTCGTCCAGGCCCTCCTCGGTGGAGTCACCGTGCTCACCGGCCTGAACCCGTTCATCGTCGGCCTGCACTTCATCGTGTCGTTGTTGATGGTGTGTGTCGCGACGGTGCTGGTCTACCGCACGACGACGACGCCCGGACCGCGTCGGCGCGTCGTGCCGACCTGGTTCGCGCGGCTGGCCCACGCCACCAGCGCGGTGGTGGCGATCACGATCGTGGTGGGCGTGGTCACCACCGCATCCGGGCCGCACTCCGGGGACTCCGACGCGGTCCGGTCCGGATTCGACGCCGAGCTGTTCGAGCACCTCCATGCCTGGCCGGCCTACGTCACGCTGCTGCTGACGGTGACGTTGCTCGCGGCGTCGGTCATCCGGGGTCTGCCGGTCACCGGCTGGGCGTTCGGGCTGCTCGGGATCGAGGCGATGCAGATCATCATCGGGCTGGTCCAGGCCCGGACCGGCCTGCCCCCGGTGCTCGTCGGCAGCCACATGGTTCTGGCCTGCGTCCTCGCCGCGGTGATGACGGCGCTGATCCTGCACCTGAAGGCCCCTGTGGCCGGGACGGATGCCGCCCCGGCGTCGGCCACGGCATCCGCTGCCGGCACCGCGCGCAGCTAACGGTTCCCGCGCGGCCGCCGAGTTCGACAGTTGCGGTCGAGTTTGACCGGCACACCAGGCAAACTCGACCGGAACAGGGAAACTCGGCGACACCGGGCGAAGGGTGCGCGGCCGGAGCGACGGCGGCTAGAAGGGCAGCAGCGGGTCGACGCCGACGGCGACGAAGAGCAGCGTGAGGTACGCGATCGAGCCGTGGAAGACCCGCATCGGAGAGACGTGCTCGTGCCGGATCGCCAGGTTGTAGAGGCGGTGGGTCTCGTAGATGAACCAGCCGCCGGTCACCAGCGCGACGAAGGCGTAGAGCAGGCCCATGTCCGCGACGGGGATGAGCAGCAGAGAGCAGGCGACCGTCGCCCAGGCGTAGAGGATGACCTGCAGGCCGACCTGGGCGCGCCCGCGCACCACGGCGAGCATGGGCACGCCGGCGGCCTGGTAGTCGGCGCGGTACTTCATCGACAGCGGCCAATAGTGCGGCGGGGTCCAGAGGAAGATCACCGCGAACAGGATGAACGGCGGCCACGACAGGTCGCCGGTCACGGCGGCCCAGCCGATCAGCACGGGCATGCAGCCCGCCACGCCGCCCCAGATGATGTTCTGGGCCGTGCGGCGCTTGAGGATGATCGTGTAGAACACGACATAGAGCAGGATGGCGGCCAGCGAGAGCACCGCGGCCAGCCAGTTGGTGAACGCCCAGAGCCAGACGATGGAGGCCGCTCCCAGCACCCAGGCGAGGATGAGCGCCTCACGGTCGCTGACCTCCCCGGTCACCAGCGGCCGATCCTTCGTGCGCTTCATCAGCCGGTCGATGTCACGGTCGAGGTAGCAGTTGAACACGCCGGCCGAACCGGCGCTCAGCGCGCCACCGATCAGCGTCGCCAGCACCAGCCACAGGCTGGGGATGCCGCCGGCAGCCAGGATCATGGTGGGCGCGGTGACGACGAGCAGGAGCTCGATGATCCGAGGCTTGGTCAGGGCGACGTATGCCTTCAGGGTGCGGCGGATGGTGCGCGGTCCGCTCTCGCGGCGGGTTTCTACGGCGACGTCCATTGCTCCTCTTACGGTTCTGCTGGCTCGGTCAATTCTAGGCCATGCCGGACGGCGGGGCGGGAGCGTCCGCGCCCCGCCCTGCGGCCGGCGCCGCCGTCATCCCACGACACACGGGAATGCCGCATCCCTATACTGAACATGCCCGCCAGTCACGGCGATTGTCCGCGTGGATCGGCCCCGGCCGAACCACACGCGCACGCGTGAGGCCGATGAAGTCCACGGGCGCGCCAACCTCAGCAGGAGCGGGTCCGTGACGACCTGCCCTCGTCGCTTCCAGAAGGGTCCTTTCAAAGTGGCAGCATTGCAGTGGAATTCCATCGACAACACGGCCATCGACACGGCCCGTCTGCTTGCCGCGGACGCCGTGGAGAAGGTCGGCAACGGGCATCCGGGCACTGCCATGAGCCTGGCCCCGGCAGCGTACCTCCTGTTCCAGAAGGTCATGCGGCGCGACCCGGCCGACAACGCCTGGCTCGGCCGCGACCGCTTTGTGCTCTCCGCCGGCCACAGCTCGCTCACCCAGTACGTCCAGCTCTACCTGGGCGGTTACGGCCTCGAGCTCGACGACCTCAAGGCGCTCCGCACCTGGGGATCGAAGACTCCCGGCCACCCGGAATACGGCCACACCGACGGCGTCGAGATCACGACCGGCCCGCTCGGGCAGGGCCTGTCCTCCGCGGTCGGCTTCGCCTACTCCGCGCGGTTCGAGCGCGGCCTGTTCGATCCGGATGCCGCGGCCGGCACGAGCCCGTTCGACCACTTCGTCTATGTCATCGCCGGCGACGGCGACCTGCAGGAGGGCGTCACCGCCGAGGCATCCTCGCTCGCCGGCCACCAGCAGCTCGGCAACCTGATCACCATCTACGACAGCAACCAGATCTCGATCGAAGACGACACGAACATCGCGTTCACGGAAGACGTCGCGGCGCGCTACGCCGCCTACAACTGGCACGTGCAGACCGTCGACTGGAAGAAGACCGGTTCGTACGTCGAGGACGTCGCCGAGCTCCACTCCGCGATCGAGGCGGCCCAGGCCGTGACCGACCAGCCGTCGCTGATCATCCTGAAGACGATCATCGGCTGGCCCAGCCCGAAGAAGCAGAACACCGGCAAGATTCACGGATCCGCACTGGGCGCCGAGGAACTCGCCGGCGTCAAGACGGTGCTGGGATTCAACCCGGACAAGAACTTCGAGGTCGCGGACGACGTGATCGAGCACACCCGCAAGGCCCTCGTCCGCGGTGCGGACCAGCACGCCGAGTGGAACACGCGCTTCGACGCCTGGTCGGCGGCGAACCCCGAACGGAAGCTGCTGCTGGACCGCCTGCTCACCGGCGAGCTGCCCGACGGCGTCGACGCGGCGCTCCCGGTCTTCCCGGCCGGCACCGAGGTCTCCACCCGGGCCGCATCCGGCAAGGTGCTCGGCGCCCTCGGCTCGGTCATCCCCGAGCTCTGGGGCGGCTCCGCCGACCTCGCCGAATCAAACAACACCACGATCGAGGGCGCCGCATCATTCGTTCCGAGCGAGCACAGCACCGGCGCGTGGACCGGCAACAAGTACGGCCGCGTGCTGCACTTCGGCATCCGCGAGCACGCGATGGCCGCCATCCTGAACGGCATCGTGCTGCACGGCAACACCCGCCCGTTCGGCGGGACCTTCCTGATCTTCAGCGACTACATGCGCCCGGCGATCCGCCTTGCTGCGCTGATGAAGGCGCCCTCGATCTTCGTCTGGACGCACGACTCCGTCGCCCTCGGCGAAGACGGCCCCACCCACCAGCCGATTGAGCAGCTCGCGACGCTCCGCGCCATTCCGGGCCTCGACGTCGTGCGTCCGGGCGACGCCAACGAGGTCAGCTGGGCCTGGAAGACGATCCTCGAACGTCGCACTGGACCGGCCGGCATCGTACTGACCCGCCAGAACATCCCCGTGTTCGAGCGCGGCGACGGCGACGCATCCGGAGACACCTTCGCGTCGGCCGCGAACGTGGCCCGGGGCGCCTACGTCCTGGCCGAGGCCCCGGGCGGCACCCCCGACGTGATCCTGATCGGAACCGGCTCGGAGGTGCAGCTGGCCGTCAACGCCCGCGAGGCGCTCAAGGCCGACGGCATCAACGCCCGAGTCGTGTCGGCGCCCAGCCTCGAGTGGTTCGAGGAGCAGACCCCCGAATACCGCGAGTCGGTGCTGCCGGCGGCCGTGACCGCGCGGGTATCGGTTGAGGCCGGAATCGCGCTGACCTGGGGCAGGTACGTCGGCGACCGCGGCCGCAGCGTCTCCATCGAGCACTTCGGTGCCTCGGCGGACTACAAGACCCTGTTCCGCGAATTCGGCATCACCACGGATGCCGTGGTCTCCGCCGCCAGGGAATCCCTCGCAGCGCTCTGAGCGCGCCCCGAAACCTACATCTGAATCACAGGAGAAAAACATGACTGAGACCACTCCCCTCGCCCAGCTTTCCGCTGCCGGCGTCAGCATCTGGCTGGACGACCTGTCCCGCGAGCGCATCGCCTCCGGCGGACTGAAGAATCTGATCGCCGAGAAGAACGTCGTCGGCGTCACGACGAACCCGACGATCTTCGCCGGCGCCCTGAGCAAGGGCGAGGCATACACCGAGCAGGTTGCGCTCCTCGCCGCGGCCGGCACCGGCGTTCACGACGCCGTCTTCGAGATCACCACCGACGACGTCGCCGCGGCCAGCGACCTGTTCCGCCCGGTCTACGACCGTACGAACGGTCTCGACGGCCGGGTCTCGATCGAGGTCGAGCCGACCCTCGCCCACGACGCGGCAGGAACGATCGCCGCGGCCCGCCAGCTCTGGGCCAAGGTCGACCGGCCCAACGTCCTGATCAAGATCCCGGCGACCATCGAAGGCCTCGAGGCGATCACGGAGACCATCGCGGCCGGCATCAGCGTCAACGTCACGCTCATCTTCAGCCTCGAACGCCACCGCCAGGTCATCAACGCCTACCTGACCGGGCTGGAAAAGGCCCGGGCCGCCGGAATCGACATCTCCACCATCCACTCGGTCGCGTCGTTCTTCGTCTCACGCGTGGACACCGAAATCGACAAGCGCCTGGAAGCCGTCGGCACGGCCGAGGCGCTCGCCCTCAAGAGCAAGGCCGGCGTCGCCAACGCGCGCCTGGCCTACCAGGTCTACGAGCAGGCCTTCGACAGCGAGCGGGCCAGGGTGCTCATCGGAGCCGGGGCGAACAAGCAGCGCCCGTTGTGGGCCTCCACCGGCGTCAAGGACCCGAGCCTGCCCGACACCCTCTACGTGACCGAGCTGGTCGCGCCCGAGGTCGTCAACACCATGCCGGAGAAGACCCTCGACGCGACGTTCGACCACGGCGTCATCGCCGGGGACACGATCACCGGCAACTACGACGACGCGAATGCGGTGCTCGACGCGCTGGCCGCCCAGGGCATCTCCTACGACGACGTCACCCGGGTGCTCGAGGCCGAGGGCGTCTCCAAGTTCATCGTGTCCTGGAACGAGTTGCTCGACACGGTCACGGCCGCGCTCGAGGCCGCCCGGGCCCGCCGGTGAGCTTCCGCATTTCGGTGAGCGGCGGCGCGGCCGAGGCCGTCCGCACCGCGGTGCCCATCCTCGTCGACGACCTGGTCGCGTCGAGCATCACGGCCCTCGACCCTGCGCTCTGGGGCCCGGAGGCCGAGGATGAGGCGTCGAAGCGTCTCGGCTGGACCGAGTCGGTCGCGGTCTCGCGTCCGCTCGTCGCCGAGATCCTGGCGCTGCGCGACTCGCTTCGCGCCGACGGCGTCACCCGGATCGCCCTGGCGGGCATGGGCGGCTCGTCGCTGGCGCCCGAGGTCATCACCCGCACCGCCGGCGTGGCCCTCACCGTGCTGGACTCGACCGATCCCGGCCAGGTTCTGGCCGCCCTGCACGACGGCCTCGAAGCCACGGCACTCGTGGTCTCGTCCAAGTCGGGGTCCACCGTCGAAACCGACAGCCAGCGCCGGGTGTTCGAGCGCGCGTTCCGCGCGGCCGGCATCGACCCGGCCGCGCGGATCATCGTCGTGACCGATCCCGGCTCGCCGCTGGAGGCATCCGCCCGCGCCGCCGGCTACCGCGTCTTCACCGCCGACCCGACCGTCGGCGGACGCTACTCGGCCCTCACGGCGTTCGGCCTGGTGCCGTCCGGCCTGGCCGGGGTCGACATCGGTCAGCTCCTGGACGAAGCCGACGCGATCAGCCTCGCGCTGGCCGTGGACTCCCCCGAGAACCCGGGCCTGGTGCTCGGCGCGGCCATTGCCGCGACCAGCCCGCTGCGGGACAAGCTCGCCCTCCTGGCGGACGGGACCCACATCGTGGGCCTGCCCGACTGGATCGAGCAGCTCGTCGCCGAATCGACCGGCAAGAAGGGCACCGGGCTCCTGCCCGTCGTGCTCGAACCGGGCGCGCCCGAGCTGTCCGCCAACCTGCCCGACCTGCAGCTGGTGCGCCTCGTCGACAACGCGGGCCTCGAGGTCTTCGGCGCCGACGACGGCACCGACGACGGCGCCGACGAGATCCGGGTGAGCGGAACGCTGGGCGCCCAGTTCCTGGTCTGGGAATACGCCACGGTGGTCGCCGGACGCCTGTTGGGCATCAACCCGTTCGACCAGCCGGACGTGGAATCCGCCAAGATCGCCAGCCGCGGGCTGCTGGACTCCAGGCCCGAGCCCGAGCCGGCCGCCTTCATCTCCGACGGCATCGAGGTGCGCGGCACGCCGCACGTCATCGGCGCCGCCAGCGACCTGGCCTCGGCCGTCGACGCCCTGCTCGAGGAACTCGGACCGGACGGCTATGTCGCCGTGCAGGCGTACGTCAACCGCCTGGACCTCCCGGAACTGGCCGAGGTCCGCGACCTGCTGGCCCGGCTGTCCAAGCGGCCGGTCACCTTCGGCTGGGGTCCGCGATTCCTGCATTCCACGGGCCAGTTCCACAAGGGCGGGCCGGCCACCGGTGTGTTCCTCCAGATCCTGGCCGTCCCGGCCGAGGACCTCGACATTCCGGAACGGCCGTTCAGCTTCGGTGAACTCATCCAGGCCCAGGCCAGCGGTGACGCGAGCGTGCTTGCCGAACATGGTCGCCCGGTCCTCACCCTCACCCTCACCCAGCCTGCTGCGAACATCTCAACCCTGTTCGCCGCCCTGCGCTGACGCCTGTCCCTCAAAGGAGCTGCATGTCCCCGGTGGAGATCACCCCGGAGTTCAATCCGCTGCGATCAGCGTCCGACTACCGCCTGAACCGGATCGCGGGGCCCAGCAGCCTCGTCATCTTCGGCGTGACGGGCGACTTGTCGCGGAAGAAACTCATGCCCGCCGTCTACGACCTGGCGAATCGGGGGCTGCTGCCGCCGGGCTTCGCGCTCGTCGGCTTCGCCCGGCGCGACTGGGACAACGAGGACTTCATGCAGGTCGTGCACGACGCCGTGAAGAAATACGCGCGCACCGAGTTCCACGAGGATGTCTGGGCGCATCTGGCCGAGGGCATCCGTTTCGTGCCGGGTACGTTTGACGACGACGCGGCGTTCGAACAGCTCAAGGAGACCATCCAGGAGCTCGATGAGAAGCGCGGCACGATGGGCAACCATGCGTTCTACCTCTCGATCCCGCCGAAGGCGTTCCCGCAGGTCACGGAGCAGCTGCGTCGCTCTGGTCTCGCGGAGCAGAAGGAGGGCCAGTGGCGCCGCGTCGTGATTGAGAAGCCCTTCGGCAGCGACCTGAAGACGGCTCGGGAGCTCAACGACGTCGTCGAGTCGGTCTTCCCGGCCGATTCGGTCTTCCGGATCGACCACTACCTGGGCAAGGAGACGGTGCAGAACATCCTGGCCCTGCGCTTCGCCAACCAGCTGTACGAACCGATCTGGAACGCCAACTACGTCGACCACGTGCAGATCACCATGGCCGAAGACATCGGGGTGGGCGGCCGGGCCGGCTACTACGACGGCATCGGCGCCGCCCGCGACGTGATCCAGAACCACCTGCTGCAGCTCCTCGCCCTGACGGCGATGGAGGAGCCGATCTCCTTTGCGGCGGAAGACCTCCGCACCGAGAAGGAGAAGGTGCTGGCCTCCGTCCGGTTGCCCGACGACCTCGCCACCGGAACCGCCCGCGGGCAGTACTCGGGGGGCTGGCAGGGCGGCGAGAAGGTCCTCGGCTTCCTCGACGAAGACGGGATGAACCCGGAGTCGCTCACCGAGACCTACGCCGCGCTCAGGCTCACCATCGAAACCCGGCGCTGGTCGGGAGTCCCGTTCTACCTCCGGGCCGGGAAGCGGCTCGGCCGACGGGTCACCGAGATCGCCGTCGTGTTCAAACGCGCCCCGCAGTCCCTGTTCGAGGAGGGCCACACGGCGACGCTCGGCCAGAACGCGCTCGTCATCCGGGTGCAGCCCGACGAGGGGGTCACCATCCGTTTCGGCTCGAAGGTTCCCGGCGTCGGAATGCAGGTGCGCGACGTCACGATGGACTTCGGCTACGGGCACGCCTTCACCGAGGCGAGTCCGGAGGCCTACGAGCGTCTCATCCTCGACGTTCTCCTCGGCGACCCGCCGTTGTTCCCCCGCCACGAGGAGGTCGAGCTGTCCTGGAAGATCCTCGACCCGATCGAAGAGTTCTGGGCCGAGCAGGGCCGGCCGGAGCAGTACCGGCCGGGAACGTGGGGTCCCGATTCCGCCGACGAATTGCTGTCTCGCGACGGCCGGAAGTGGAGGCGACCGTGATCGTCGACCTGCCGGACACCACGACGTCCAAGATCTCCAAGGCGCTGGTGCGCATCCGGGAAGAGGGCGGCGCCGTGGCTCTCGGCCGTGTGCTGACGCTCATCATCGCGTCGACGCTCGGTCACGAAGAGGAGGCCATCGAGGCCGCCAATGACGCCTCACGGGAGCACCCCATGCGCGTCATCGTGGTTTCCACCCGGGAAGCCGACGGCACGCGCAGCGCCGTCTCGGCCCGGGTCGACGCCGAGATCCGCGTCGGCGGGGACGCGGGGGCGAGCGAGGTCATCGTGCTCCGCGCCTACGGCGATGCCGCCAGCGACCCGGAGAGCCTCGTGATGGGGCTGCTCCTTCCGGACGCGCCCGTCGTCGCCTGGTGGCCGGGAGAGGCTCCCGACGTGCCCGCGGAGTCCCCCCTCGGGCGGATCGCGTACCGCCGGGTGACGGATGCGTCGGCGCAGGCCGACCCGCAGGCAGCCCTGCACCGTCTCTGCACCAGCTACCGACCCGGCGACACCGACTTCGCCTGGACCCGGCTCACCCTCTGGCGGGCCCAGCTCGCCGCCGTGCTCGACCAGCCGCCGTACGAGGCGATCACGGCGGTCCAGGTCGAGGGCGCTGCCGATTCACCCTCAACGGCGCTGCTGGCCGCCTGGCTGCAGATGCAGCTGCAGGTGCCGGTCGAATACGAGCTCACCTCGGGCCCGTTGGCCCACGGAATCCGCGGGGTTCACCTCACCCGGGCATCCGGCGTCATCTCGCTCGAACGGGACATCCCGGAGATCGCGACCCTGACCCAGCCCGGCCGTCCGCAGCAGGATCTCACCCTCAAACGCCGCAGCCTGCGCGACTGCCTCTCCGATGAACTGCGACGCCTCGACCCGGATGAGTTATATGGTGAAGTGATCACGCGCGGCCTGCCGCAACTCGACGACGTGGTCGCAGAACAGACCGGAGCACACTTGTGACGAATGAACGGCGCGTATTAGTCCACCTCAACAGGGAGTCGTTGTCGGCTTCGGTGGCGGCGCGGTTCATCACGAAGACCGTCGACATCCTTGACGACCAGGATGCCGCGAATGTCGTGCTGACCGGCGGATCGGTCGGCATCGCCGTGCTGGCGGCCATCAACTCGTCGCCGGCCAGGGACACGATCGACTGGGGCCGGGTCTCGTTCTGGTGGGGCGACGAACGCTGGGTGCCCAAGGGCCACGCCGACCGCAACGAGCTGCAGGCGCGGGAAGCCCTGCTGGATCACATCTCGGTGCCGGAGCAGAACGTGCACTCGTTCCCCGCCTCGGACGAGGGCGACGACCTCGAGGCCGCCGCGGCTCGCTACGCGGCCGAGCTGGCCCTCGCCGCGCCATCCGGGGCGGCGCTGCCCCGCTTCGACATCACCTTCCTCGGCGTCGGACCCGACGGCCACGTCGCCTCGCTCTTCCCGCACCAGTCCGGCATCCGGGAATCGCAGGCCAGCGTCATCCCGATCCTGAACGCGCCCAAGCCGCCGTCCGAGCGTTTGAGCCTCACCCGCCCCGCCCTGAACTCGTCGGAACGGGTCTGGCTGGTCCTGGCCGGCTCGGACAA
>MCHG01000398.1_pt1 | contig 13199 bp, 13 predicted proteins | sample 787351 | NCBI WGS metagenome assembly MCHG01 (sample SAMN05430296, study PRJNA330682) | permafrost metagenome | biome: Cold desert; feature: permafrost; material: soil; isolation source: enrichment culture inoculated with soil incubated with H2/CO2 at 20 degrees... ... | reverse complement strand
AACTTAAGATGTTTTGAGAAATAAAAGAGCTTAGGCTTTTTACAACCTAAACTCTCATTAAAAATTATCCTACACATTAAATCTAAATAAAACAATGTCTCCATCTTCCATTACATATTCTTTTCCTTCAAGACGCATTAAACCTTTTTCTTTTGCTGACTGCATTGTGCCGCATTCTAAAACGTCCTTGTAAGAAGTTACCTCAGCTCTTATAAATCCTCTTTCAATATCTGAGTGGATTTTTCCTGCAGCTTGTGGAGCCTTAGTACCTTTAATTATAGTCCATGCTTTTGATTCCATTGGTCCAGTAGTGAAAAAGCTTATGAGACCAAGTAAGTGATAACTTGCTCTAACTAACTTATCAAGACCTGATTCCGTAAGCCCTAGTTCAATTAAAAATTCTTTCTTTTCAGCATCATCTAGTTGAGAGATTTCTTCTTCTATTTTTCCACAAACTGTGATTACTTCAGAATTGTCTTGAGCAGCATGTTTTATTACTTCATCAACATATTTGTTAGCACAAGGGTCTGAAATGTAATTTTCATCCACATTAGCAACATATAATACAGGTTTTGCAGTTATCAAATTAAATGTTCTAACTAATTTTTGTTCTTCTTCTGTATATTCTAAAAATCTTGCTTGCGTTTCATTTTCAAGCGCATTCATAATTTTTTGAACTAATTCTAATTCAGGTTGAAGAGATTTGTCATTTTTGGAAGTCTTTGTTAATCTTTCTAGTCTTTTGCTCATAACCTCCATATCAGCTAGAATAAGTTCAAGCTCTATAATTTCCATATCTCTTTTTGGATCAACTGTACTTTCAACATGTATTACATTTTCATCATCAAAACATCTAACTACATGAACAACAGATTCAACTTCTCTTATATGAGATAAAAATTTGTTTCCAAGTCCTTCGCCTTTACTTGCACCTTTTACTAACCCAGCTATATCAAAAAATTCTATTACCGCAGGAACTGTTTTTCCTGAATTGCTTATTTTAGTCAAGAAAGCTAATCTATTATCTGGAACCTCCACAACACCTATATTTGGCTCAATCGTGCAAAATGGATAATTAGCAGATTCAGCTCCTGCTGAAGTGATTGCATTAAACAATGTACTTTTGCCTACATTTGGAAGTCCTACTATTCCTAATTTCATAAAACGTGTTACCGTCCTTTCATTTCTAACATATTCCAATATAATGTCAAATTATTATATAACATAAAAAATTAAACTTCAATATATTTCTTATTAAGAAACTTAACAACGGATTGCTACAACTTGTATATTTTTTTGTTATTTCAAAGCATATATTTATAGGCTTTGAATAATATGGTATATATAAGACAAATTATAGGGGGAAGAAATCAATATGAACGATAAACAGATGCAGTCAAATTACATAAGGATTGTTGGTAATATAAACGGTAAAATGGAATTCAGCCATGAGGTTTTTGGAGAAAAGTTTTATGAATTTCTTTTAGAAGTACCAAGATTAAGCGAAACAAAGGATTTGCTGCCTGTAATAATTTCCGAAAGATTAATAAATGATATTGATATGAGTATAGGAAATTTTATAGTTATTGATGGTCAATTCAGATCTTATAATAGATATGAGGACACAAGCAATAAATTGCTTTTAAGGGTATTTGTGAGAGATATAATAATACCCGATGAAAGCGAAATTGATGAACTAAAAAGACATCCTAATGAAGTATTCCTTAATGGATATTTGTGCAAAGAGACAAAATTCAGAACAACTCCTTTTGGCAGGGAAATCACAGACATGCTTATTGCCGTTAATAGATCCTACAATAAGTCTGATTACATACCTTGCATAGCATGGGGTAGAAATGCAAGATACTGTGAAAAGCTTGAAGTAGGAGATCACGTAAAGCTTTGGGGAAGAATTCAAAGCAGAAAATATCAGAAAAAGATTGAAAATGAAACTTATGAAACTAAGACAGCATATGAAGTATCTGTAACCAAGCTAGAACATATTAAGACAGAAAACAATAGAAGAAAAGAAGATGAAGATGATGATGAATATGATGAAATTGAGGAATAATAATAATTACTAAAAATTGAAACCGTGAGGTTTCTTTTTAATTATTTATTATTTCGATGTATTGTGGTACAATTGATATATAATAATAGAAAAGGAACCTAAAAATGATATTAGTATTAGCAGAAAAACCTTCAGTAGGTAAAGATATAGGAAAAGTATTAAATTGTAATAAAAGTGGTAATGGATATGTAGAAGGGAGAGATTATGTAGTAACATGGGCTTTAGGACATTTAGTTACACTTTCTGACCCTGAAAACTACAATTCGAAATATGCCCAATGGAATTTAGAGGATTTGCCTATAATTCCAAAAGATATGAAGACAGAAGTAATTAAACAAACAAGAAAGCAATATGAAGTTGTTAGAGGTTTGTTGCTTAGACAGGATGTTACGGAAATAGTAATAGCTACAGATGCAGGAAGAGAAGGAGAGCTTGTTGCAAGATGGATAATAAAACAAGCACAAGTTAAAAAGAAAATAAAAAGACTTTGGATTTCATCTGTAACAGATAAAGCAATTAAGGATGGATTTAATAATTTAAAAGATGGTAATCTTTACAATAATCTTTATCAATCAGCAGTTGCACGTTCTGAAGCAGATTGGATTGTTGGAATTAATGCAACAAGAGCACTTACAACTAAATATAATGCACAGCTATCATGCGGTAGGGTACAGACACCCACTATTGCTATGATTGCTACATTAGAAGATGAAATTAGAAGCTTTAAACCAATTCAATATTATGGTATTGATGCAACAGCAGGAAGCTTTAAATTTTTGTGGAAAAATAAAAATAATGAAACAAAGACTTTTAAAAGTGATGAATGTGACAATATAATCAATAATATAAAATCAAAAAAATTAGAAATTAAAGATATATCAAGAAACAAAGCTTCTAGCTATGCACCAGCTTTGTATGATTTAACTGAGCTTCAAAGAGATGGCAATAATATTTATGGGTTTTCAGCTAAAGAAACGCTAAATATTATGCAAACATTGTATGAACGCCACAAGGTGCTCACTTACCCAAGAACGGATTCAAGATATTTGACTGACGATATTGTTGACACCTTAAAGGATAGAGTAAAGGCGTGCAGTATTGGTCAATATGCAAAAATAGGGTTTAAAATAAATTCTAATCCAATTAGGGGAAATAGAAGCTTTGTTGACAATTCAAAAGTTTCAGACCATCATGCTATAATTCCAACGGAACAAACAGTGATTTTGGGAAACATGACAGATATGGAAAGAAAAATTTATGACTTGGTAGTAAAAAGATTTTTAGCTGTATTATCAAAACCGTTTGAATTTGAAAAGATAGTTATAACAGGTAAAATTGGAAATGAAATGTTTACTTCTAAAGGAAGACTTACACTATCAATTGGCTGGAAGGAGATATATGGCAAATATGAAGATGAAGAAACTTTAGATGATTATCCTTTGGATGAATTAAAAAAACTTAAAATAGGTAGCCAAATAGATGTAACCTCCATAAAAAAGACTGTTGGTGAAACTAAACCACCGGCAAGATTTACTGAAGCCTCACTTTTATCAGCCATGGAAAATCCTGTTAAATATATGAAAAATGCTGATAATGACTTGAAAAAGACAATTGGTGAAACAGGAGGTCTTGGTACAGTTGCAACAAGAGCTGATATAATTGAAAAGCTTTTTAGCAGTTTTGTTATAGAAAAAAAAGATAAAAATATATATACTACATCAAAAGGTAGACAGCTATTGGATTTATCTCCAGTAGATTTAAAATCTCCAGTTTTAACAGCAAAGTGGGAACAACACCTTACGGATATTGCTAAAGGACGAATGGATAAAAATAAATTTTTAAATGACATGATTGATTATACAAAACTTATAATTAAGGAAATTAAAACAAGTGACAAAAAATTCATTCATGACAATGAAACTAAGACAAGATGTCCTGATTGTGGAAACTACCTTTTAGAGGTAAATGGCAAAAAAGGAACCATGCTTGTATGTCAAGACAGAGAGTGCGGATATAGAAAAGGCATAGCACAAATAACAAATGCAAGATGTCCAAACTGTCATAAGAAGCTGGAGCTTCGTGGAGAAGGGGAAGGGAAAATCTTTGTTTGCAAATGTGGCTTTAGAGAAAAACTCACAGCATTTAATAAAAGGAAAGAAAACGAAAAATCCTCAATATCCAGCAAGGAAGCAGCTAAGTTTTTAACAAAGCAGGATAACAAGCAAGACGATAACATTAACACTGCATTGGCAGATGCTTTAGCTAAATTAAAGCTTTAAAATATAAAATAAATAACAAAGGTAATTTTTACGGTTACAAGAGGAGATAAAATGTATGCGTTTTTTATAATCTTAATGGGGATTTTTATTTATTCTAAAATAAGAAGAAAAGCTTTAGAAAAACAAGTCGAATTATTCAACAGGCTTTTATATATAGAAAAAAGCCCTGAAAAATATATTGAAGAAATAAATAAGATATTGTTTAAATTTCAATCAGATAAGGAAAGAAACATAAATTTAATCCAAAAAACAACAGGGCTCTTTTATTTAGGTGAATTTGATGAAGCTGTTAAAATACTTAAAGAAGATATAACAAAGATTCCTCCTAACTGGCAGGTAGTTTATTATCATAATCTTTTATTGAGCATGTATTTTAATGGCAATAAAGAAAAAGTCAATGAGATGTTAACAGAAGTTAGGAGTATCTTGGACTTATATTACAAACGAGATTACAACAAGGTAACAATAGAGCTAATTTATGCTGTGTCAGATTTTTTTAGTGGGAATATAAATAATTGCAAGGAATTTTTCAATAATTTTATTGATGTGGCAAAAAATGATTATCGGATAGCTTTGGGATATTATTTCATAGGCAAAATAAATGAGTTAGAAGGCAACATAGAGGATGCAGAAGATAAACTAGAAAAAGCGCGAGCCTACGGGCAAGGCAGTTTTATTGAATACTTGTAGAATTGGAAGTGAAATATGAACATTATAGAAGAGAATAACAAGATAATTATACATGATATCAATGATTTTAATATAAGACATATATTTGATTGTGGTCAGTGCTTCAGATGGAGTAAAGAGGAAAATGGCTCATATACTGGGGTTATAAAGAATAAAGTTATAAATGTAGAACAAAAAGGCACAACAGTAGAATTTAATAATGTTACTATAAATGATTATAACATAATTAGTGATTATTTTGATTTAGAAACAGATTATACAAAAATTAAGAATTTAGTTAATGTAGATGATATTATGGCAGAAGCAATAACATTCGGAGAAGGTATTAGAATTTTAAATCAAGATGAGTGGGAGATTATTATATCCTTTATGATTTCTGCCAATAACAGAATACCAATGATAAAAAAAGTTGTTGAAAACCTAAGTTCAAACTTTGGAGATTTTATTTGTAATTACAAAGGGAAAGATTATTATAGCTTTCCATCTGCAGAACAGCTTTCTATAGTACCTCTTGAAAAAATACAAGAATGCAAAGCAGGTTTTAGATCTCTTAGAATAAAAGAAGCAGCTGAAAGATTTTTAAAGGAAAAGGACATTGTATACAATCTTAAAAATACAAGCTATGAAGAAGGTTTAGCATATCTTAAAACCTATAATGGAATTGGGGACAAGGTTGCAAATTGTATTTTGTTGTTTTCAATGAAGCAATTTAATACATTTCCTGTCGATGTATGGGTTAGAAGAGTAATGCAAGCATTATATGTTGATAAAAGCACAAAAGATGCTGAAATTAGAAAATTTGCGGAAAACAAATTTGAAACTCTTTCAGGTTATGCACAGCAATATTTATTTTTTTATGCCAGAGAAAACGGAATAGGAAAATAATTGACAAAAATCATGAAAACAAGCTATAATTATAATATTGTCGGGGTGTAGCGAAGCTTGGTATCGCGCATGGTTCGGGACCATGAGGCCGAAGGTTCAAATCCTTTCACTCCGACTTTTGTTATATTCAATAAAAATATTTAGTATCGGCTTGTAAAAGCTGATTTTTTTATAGAGAAATAAATTTAGTTGATAATAAATTGAAATTCGAATAAACTAATTGAAAGTCATAGTAAGGAGTGAAAATGATAGAAAAAAAAGGATGGAATTTAGAAAATAGCTATTCAGATTTGCCAAAGTTTTTTTATTCAACGATAAACACAAATACTGTACCTTTGCCTCAATTAGTTATATTAAATAATAATTTAGCAGAATTTTTAGGATTAAATTTAAATGAGCTTAAAAGCAGTGAAGGCCTATCTGTTCTTGCAGGTAATTTAGTTCCTAGTGGTTCAATACCAATAGCTCAGGCATATGCAGGACATCAATTTGGTCATTTTACTATGCTAGGTGATGGTCGTGCCTTATTAGTAGGAGAACAATTAACACCAACTAATGAGATATTCGATGTACAGTTAAAGGGCTCAGGAAGAACTCCATATTCACGCGGAGGTGATGGAAGAGCTTCATTAGGACCTATGCTTCGTGAATATATAATAAGTGAAGCAATGAATGCACTAAATATCCCTACAACTAGGAGTCTTGCAGTAGTAACAACTGGCGAATCGATTATTCGTGATAAAATACTTAAAGGTGCAATATTAACAAGAATTGCGGCTAGTCACATTCGTGTTGGAACCTTTGAATATACAGCAAACTTTGGTAATAAAGAAGAAATTAAGACATTGGCTGATTATACAATTAATAGGCATTATAAATATGTTATGCAATGTAAAAATCCTTATTTAAGCTTTTTAAAAGAAGTTATAAAACAGCAGGCATCATTAATATCAAAATGGATGTTGGTTGGTTTTATTCATGGTGTGATGAACACTGACAATATGACTATAAGCGGTGAAACAATTGATTATGGACCATGTGCTTTTATGGATAAATATGATGCAAATACTGTTTTTAGCTCAATTGATAGATATGGACGTTATGCCTATGGCAATCAACCTAGCATAGCAGAATGGAATTTGTCAAGGTTTGCAGAAACTTTAATGCCTTTGTTACATGAAAATAAAGAACAGTCAATAAAATTAGCTAATGGTGCGGTTGCTGAATTTAATAACTTGTATAAAAATCATTGGATAACAGGTATGAGGTCAAAATTAGGGATATTTAATGAAGAATTAGAAGATGAAAAACTGATTAATGAGCTATTAAATATGATGGGTAAATATAATGAAGATTATACAAATACATTTTTAAGACTAACTATTAATAATATTGAAGAAACATCTGTTATGTTTAAAAGTTATGAGTTTAATAGTTGGTATAAAATGTGGCAAGGAAGACTTATTAGACAGCAAGAAACTAAGGAAGATTCACTAAGATTAATGAAAGAATCAAATCCAGCTGTTATACCACGTAATCACAGGGTTGAGGAAGCTTTAGAAGCTGCAGTTACTAATGGAGATTATAGTGTAATGAATAATCTTTTAAATGTTTTATCGAATCCATTTGCCCATTCAACCGATCAAGCTAAATATGCTGAACTACCTTCTTCATCATTTTGTAAGTATAAAACTTTTTGCGGTACATAATTAATTATTATATTAATTCATAATTGAAAAATAATAATATATATGTTAATATATATCTAATATGTATGTAGGAGGTATTTTAATGTCTAATGAAGTAATACTTGTTTCTAATCTTAATACAATTGAAGCAGGAATAATTGTTTCTAAACTTCAATCCTATGGAATTCCTGTATTTAAAAAATCAAAAGGAACTGGTGAATTGATGGAGATTTATACAGGAGTTAATTTATATGGCATTGATATATATGTGGCATCAGACATGCTTGAAATAGCCCAAGAGCTATTAAAACCACAGATTGAAGAAGAAGAAGAAGAGTAAATTATATATCTTTAAAATAAAATAAGACCTGTTTTTATGTCAGGTCTTTTGTTGTTTTATAAAAATAATGAAATAGCACAATATACTAAAAGTAATGCCATAATTGTATTGACAATTTTATAATTATTAATAAATATTTTTTGAAATATTGATCCAAACAAAGACCAGCAACAAGTAGAGGTAAATGATGTTAGAGCAAGTAAAATAGAAAATAAAGAAAGAGCTCCTAAAGATTGATAATATGGAACAATAAATGTTGAGAGAACAGTAAAACAAAAAAGAATGACTTTAACATTTACAAATTGCAAAACAATTCCGTTCCATAATGTTGCTGAATATTTATTATTGTTATCACTGTGGGGTTTGCTTTTGAAGATTTTCCATGCAAGTAGTAAAATGTACGCCGCCCCAATATAAATCATAAATGATTTAATTGAAGGAATCAAATTAAGAAGTGCTACACTGAAAAAGCTTAATGAAAGCATAATTATAAAGAATCCAATAAGCACGCCAAAATTAAATGGTAAGCCTTTTTTAAAGCCATACTTAGTTCCATTTGTCATAGACATAATGTTGTTTGGCCCGGGAGTAAAAGTTGTAATAAATACATAGGAAATGAAAGCTGATAAATTAGGCATTAAGTTTTTTCCTCCAGACAAATTATATATGTATATTAGCACCAAATTCAATGATGTACAAGATTTATAATTACAAAACATATTGCGATTGTCCTAGATATTATCAACATTAGAATGTATATATAATCTCATTTTGTAGTATACTTTATTTAGAGACTTTTATTTTACAATAAAGGAAGGTTAAAGATGGATATTACTATTAATAATTTACGTTTTGAATATGACGAAAACTCGAATTGTATAAATACCTATGATGCCTTAACAAATAGTGTTGTTTCATATATTCATGTTAATAATAATGAAATAAAGGACAAAAATTCTTTTGAAAATGTATGTAAAAGATGGGCATCATCTATTGACAATTATAATTCAACATACCAAGGAATTGATTATAATAGTTGGTACTGATTTATTTAAAGAAAATACCTATTAAAAAGACCAGATTTAATTATCTGGTCTTTTTAATAGGAGGAAGAAAATATATTCAGTTTATAGTATCAGCAAATTTTTTTAAATTGTTGCTTTTAATTTAGAGCTTAATATTAATATATGCCTTAATTTTATGGATGTTAAAGATGAAATTTAATTTTAAATGATAAATTTTCTATAATAGATTATGATAAATATGTTATAATATGATTACCACCCAAAAAGTTATGAGATGACTTTCTGGGTAACAATCATAATATTAAAAAGAAAATTAATTCTTAATTTTAATGATTATAATGAAATGATTGATTTTATTAATAATAATATAATAGTACAATAATAAGGAGAAGAATTATGGAAAAAAAGTTTGAAGAAATTAAGGAAGAATTTATGCAAGCAAGCTTAGATGAAAAAATCAAGATATACGCTCATGCCCAAGGACTTACTGTTGAGCAGTTTAAAGAATTATTGGCATACTTCCCTATTAAGCATCTGGATAAACTTGAAGCGGCAGTAAACGGTTTATAAATAATTGTATTCAATATGCAACAGTTTCTATGTATTTCATGAAAAAAACTCATGAAATGCATGACAACAGTAAGCATCTTATAACAATTTCTAACATTTCACAAGAAAACTGCTTGTGAAACGTAAGACAAATGTATAGAATCATCTCTTTTGGAAATAATTTCAAAGAGGTGATTTTTTATGTTAAAAGATAAGAATACAAGAAAAAGATTTATAAAAGAAGCTCTAGGCAAACGAAACTATTTCAGCTACAGAACTGATTTGTTGCTATATAAAATAATGCTAAGTATTTTAGTCTTTTTATCATTATTTTTTATCAGTGGAGATTGGAATTTATCTTTAATAATTTCTACAGAAGTCTTTTTAATTTTTACATTAGTAAATAAACTGAATATAACAAGAAAGAAAAATGAAGGTGAAGAAAAATTAATTTTAAAAATGAAGAAAGAACATTTTAAAAAAAAGTTAGATGAAATAAATTCTGAGGATTTTGAAATGCTTATTGGATTTATATATGAAAAAAAAGGTTGCAAGAACTTTGTTAAAAAAGGCAAACATATGTTTCTAACTGAAAAAGAAGGCTTAATAAACTGTATTAAAATATATAAGCTTTATGATGATATTGAGTTAGAAAAAATTGATGTTAGAAATTTAATAACATTTATGCTTCAGAATAACGTAAAAATAGGGCATTTGGTTACTACTGGAAGCTTAAGCGAAGAAGCTAAAGAGCTTATCGAAAAATTTAAAGATAAATTAAGCATTGAAGTTATAGATTTAAATGGATTATTTATCATTTTAGATGAATATGATTTATTACCAAATAATGAATATTTTTTTAACAAATTTGGTGACGAAAAAGATACTGAACATAGAAAAATAAAAATGAAAAACAATATTTTTGATAATAAGAAAATTTTTGTTTATATACTTGCTTCAGTATTTTTTTATATAACATCAATAGTTACACCTAAAGGTAACATTTCAAGATATATTTCTTATTATTTTATTTTAATTTCAGTTATAAGTGTGTTTTATTTTGTTTGGTCTAAATATATTTCAGATCAAGTTAAAAATTAAACGAAAATTATAATAAAAGTAATTTAACCATTGAAATAATTCTCGATTTATATTATAATTTTTTTAGAATAGAAAATTATGGAGGAAAATTGATGATGAATTTTCAATGTACAGTAGGTTTATCAAACAAACATGTTCACTTAAGCAAAGAACATATAAATATATTATTTGGTGAAGGTCACGAATTAACACCTATGAAGGAATTAAGTCAACCAGGACAGTTTGCCTGTGAAGAAAAAGTTGATTTAGTGGGACCAAAAAGAACTATAAAGGGAGTTAGGATCCTTGGACCAGCTAGAAAAGAATCACAAGTAGAAATTTCTTTTTCTGATGGATTTACACTAGGATTATCAGAAGTTCCTGTAAGAGATTCTGGTAAACTTGATGGAACACCAGGAGTTAAATTAGTTGGACCAAAAGGTGAAGTTGAATTAGAAAAAGGCCTAATAGCTGCAGCAAGACACATACATATGCATACCTCAGATGCAGAAAAATATGGTTTAAAAGATAAAGATATAGTTAAAGTAAAAGTTGGTGGACAAAGAGGGTTAATATTTGAAAATGTATTAATGAGGGTACACGATACATATGCTTTGGATATGCATATAGACGTAGAAGAAGGAAACGCTGCAGGACTTAAAAATGGAGATGCAGTTGAAGTTATTACTGAATAAAAACTAATCAACTTATAAATATATAAAATAAACAGGATAACTTTTGTCCTGTTTATTTTTATATGGTAATAAAATTACTGTTATTTATAAAAACAAAATGTTATAATTTTTTAAAAGATATAATTTATGGAGGGAAAATGGATTTTTTACCAATTAATATAGATGATATGAATAAAAGAGGATGGGAACAATGTGATTTTATATTTGTCACAGGAGATGCTTATGTAGATCATTCTTCTTTTGCAGTTGGTATCATATCGAGACTTTTAGAGCGTTATGGATATAAAGTAGGTATTATATCGCAGCCTGACTGGAAAGATATTGATTCTTTTAAAAAATTAAAAGAACCGCGACTTGGGTTTTTAGTTAATTCAGGCAATATTGATTCCATGGTTAATCACTATACAACATTTAAGAGAAAAAGAAGTAATGATGTATATTCACCAGGAGGACAGCCTAATCTAAGACCGGATAGAGCAGTAACAGTATATTCAAATCGTATTAGAGAAGCATATAAGAATGTACCAATTATAATTGGTGGAATTGAAGCTAGCCTAAGGCGCTTAAATCATTATGATTATTGGAACGACAGCGTAAAAAGATCAATATTGATGGATTCTGGTGCGGATCTATTAGTTTATGGCATGGGTGAAAAATCAATCATACAGATTGCTGAAGCATTAGATTCAGGAATACCAGTTAATGAAATAACATTTATTAATGGAACTGTTTATAAAACAAAGGATATAGATAGACCATTTGAACCTATATTTCTTCCTAGTTATGATGAAGTAGTTTCATCAAAGAAAAAGTATGGCGAAAGTTATAAAATACAATATGAAAACACTGATTCTATAACTGGGAAAACTTTAATGGAACAGTATGATACAATATATGTTGTACAAAATCCACCTATGGCGCCACTTACTATGCAAGAACTTGATGACATTTATGATTTAGAATATATGATGGACTATCATCCTATTTATAAAGATTTAGGTGGAATACCTGCGTTAAACGAAATAAAATTCAGTATTACTAGCGTCCGCGGATGTTTTGGGGGATGTAGTTTTTGTGCTTTAAATTTTCATCAAGGAAGAGTCGTCCAAGGTAGAAGTCATGAATCCATATTAAAAGAAGTTGATAAAATGAAAAATGACAAGGAATTTAAAGGCTATATCCATGATGTGGGGGGCCCTACAGCAAACTTTAGAATAAAAGCATGCAAGAAGCAAGAAAAATTTGGAGTATGCAAAGATAGGGAATGCTTGACTCCGGTAAAATGCAAGAATTTACAAGTTGACCATAGCGATTATATAGAGCTTCTAAGGAAAATAAGAAAAGTTGAAGGAATTAAAAAAGTTTTTGTACGTTCTGGCATAAGATACGATTATGCAATATATGATAGTAATGATGAATTTATAAATGAAATTTGCGAATATCATGTAAGCGGTCAGCTAAGAACAGCACCTGAACATGTTTCTGAGTCTGTTTTAAAACTTATGGGAAAGCCATCAATATCAACGTATAATCAATTTGCTCGTAAATTTAATGATATTAGCAAGAAATTAAATAAAGACCAATACATTGTTCCTTATTTTATATCATCCCATCCTGGTTCAAGGCTTAAAGATTCTATTGAACTAGCTGAATACATTAAAAGCATTGGACATATACCTGAACAAGTGCAGGATTTTTATCCAACACCTGGAACATTGTCAACCTGCATGTACTATACTAGTTTTAATCCTTTAACAGGTGAAGAAGTTTATATTCCAAAGGACAATGAAGAAAAAAGAATGCAAAGGGCATTACTTCAATACAATAAAAAAGAAAACTACAAATTGGTATTGAAAGCATTAGAGATAGAAAACAGATATGATTTGAAATAAGGAAC
>MCHG01000397.1_pt1 | contig 13243 bp, 16 predicted proteins | sample 787351 | NCBI WGS metagenome assembly MCHG01 (sample SAMN05430296, study PRJNA330682) | permafrost metagenome | biome: Cold desert; feature: permafrost; material: soil; isolation source: enrichment culture inoculated with soil incubated with H2/CO2 at 20 degrees... ... | reverse complement strand
CTTGACGTGCAGCCGGCCGTAGATCTCGGTGATGATCTGGTCGACGGGCCGAGGCGCGCGTGCCTTCTTGATCTTCGCGAGCTGGCTGCCGAGGTTCTTGCTGGCCGCCTTCGCAGCCTCGCGGCGGTCGGAGATCCCCTCTGCCTCGAACGCCAGCAGCTCTGACTCGTGCACGAACTGCTGCTCGAGCGTCTTGAGCCGGAACTGCTTCTGCACGACGTATTCGCCGAAGTTGCCGGGGTACTCGTGCAGGTGGAAGTTCTCGACCTCGATGATCCGGGTGACGACGGCGTCCAGGAACCGTCGGTCGTGCGAGACGATGATCGCGGCGCCGCGGAAGGTGCGGAACCAGGCTTCGAGCCACTCGACTCCGGCCACGTCCAGGTAGTTGGTGGGCTCGTCCAGCAGCAGCACATCCGGGCCCTCGAGCAGGATCTTCGCCAGTGCGGCGCGGTTGCGCCAGCCGCCGGAGAGCTCGTCGATCGCGCAGACGCGGTGGGCTTCGTTGAACCCGAGCGTGGTGAGCGCGGTGTCGATCCGTCGCTTGTAGTCCCAGCCATCGAGACGGTCCATCTGCTCGAAAAGCTCGGCCTGGCGGTGGATGAGCCGGTCGAGTTCCGCTTCAGAGGGGATCCTGGCGATGGCAGCGTCAATCGACGCCAATTCGGCTTCGACGGCCTTGATCTCCACGAACAGGCCGTCGAGGACCTCGCTGATGGTCGCCTGGCCGTCCAGCTCGGAGAACTGCGAGAAGTAGCCGACCTTGATGCCCGGCTCCAGGGTGACGGTGCCGGTATCCGGTGTCACCTGGCCGAGGATCAGCTTGAGGATCGAGGTCTTCCCCGATCCGTTCTTCCCGATCAGACCCACTCTGTCGCCTGGTTCGAGGCGGAAGAACGCATCTCGCAGAACCTGCGCGGTTTCGAAACGAACACTGACGTCTTGCAGCCGGATCAGGCTCACTACTGTCCTCTCAAGGGGCGGTTCCTACGGTTCCACCCTGCGGTTCCACCCTGCGGTTCCACCCTGCGGTTCCCCAGCCCTGAGTCTACAAAGTCCGTTGACAATCGGCTGCGGCGGCACTGGGCCGGCACCGGACAGACACCAGACGGGCAGCCGCCGCGCCCTAGAATCGGCGCATGTCCCGCCTCGTCGTCGTGCTCCCGCTGCAACCACTCCAGGCCGGGGACAGCTTCGCGGTGGCCGACTGGCCGCTGCACATCACCGTGCTGGCCCCCTTCCTCACGGATGCCGCGCCCGCCGACATCGCCGCGGCCATCGCCTCGGCGACATCCGGCCAGCATGCCCTCACTGCCGTCGCGGGTGGCGACGAGTTGTTCGGGCGACGCAAGGATGTCCCGGTGACCCTCGTCGCGGGCGATGAGGCCCTAGCGCGCCTGCGCGGCAGCCTGGTCGATGCCGTTCGGCCGTTCGCCGCGACCCCGGACGAGCCGGCCTTCACCGGCCCCGACTTCCGGGCCCACGTCACCGTCAAGGGCGACGCCCGTGTGCGCGAGGGGGACGAGCTCTCCCTCTCGCAGATCGCCCTGGTCGACATGGCGCCCCGCACGGGGCCGAGCGGGCGAACCGTGCTCGCCACGATCTGCCTGCCCACCCCGAAAATGACGCACGTTCGAGATGGCGATCCAACGCAGAACGGCTCACACCCGCCGGTGTGAGCCGTTCCCCGTGCTCGTGGTTTCTACTGTCCTTCCGGTTCTCCCTCCGTCGGATCCGTTTCGGCCGCCGGATCGTCGACGTGACGCGTGCCATCCGGGTTGAGCACGATCTCGCGTGGCCTGGCCCCGCGCATCCGTTCCTCGTCCCAGTCGGCGGCGTCCGCCGGGTCAGGCGTCACGTGTTCGTGGGCCACTCCTGGTGTGTCGGGGGAGTGTTCCCGATCCGGCTCAGGCCGCTGCGGCGACATACGTACTCTGGATGACGGATCCCCAGTACGGCCCGAACATCGTGTTCTTGACGCCGCTGTAGCCGAAGCTGTTGACCGAGTTCTGGTAGCCGGATGTGCCGCTGCCGATGAACCACGGGCCGCCCGACGATCCGCCGGTCATGTTGCAGGGAATGCCCTGCGACTGGGTCTGGCCGTAGGGGTCGTCGGTTGCGGTTCCATAGCAGGACTGCAGGGTGGCTCCGTTGAACGGTGCTGCCGCCGGGTATCCATACGCCGAGTAGGTGAGGCCGCGGCTGTTGTTGAACGACGCACCGGATGCGCCGACCGTGTCGCTCAGGCTCGTTCCGGTGGGCGAGGCGACGATCGCGAATCCGGTGTCGTAGTTGATGTCGCCGCCGGATGCCCACTGGGTGGGCGCGTACAGCTCCGTCGCCTCCCACTGGCCGTAAGGCGCGGCACCGTTGTTGTAGGCGGGGACGAAGGTGAAGCGCGACGCGAATGCTCCGGGGCCCTCGTTGAGGCAGTGGCCGGCGGTGACGACCGTGTTCTCGTTGGCGGCGGAAATCGCGTTGCCGGAGCAGACGTAGTTGGAGCCGCCGAGGGTGAAGAACACCTTGCCGATGTGGCTGACGGGCGCCAGCGCAGGGGTGGGCCTGGCCTTGAGAGTGGGGGACTGCTTCGCCACGGACTTCTTCGGCCCAACCGCCACCGGGGCCGAGTCCGTGGACGCCGCGGATGCCGCGTTGTCGGCGATGAGGACGTCACCGGGCTTCGCGGCCTTCATCCGCGCCGCCGTCCAGTAGTCCCCGCTCTGCTGGGTCTGTGGAACGACCCAGCGGTCGACGTCCGACGATCCCGCCGCGGGGGACGCACCGGCCGCGCCGGCCGTGGCGAGCCCGCCCGTTGCGAGCAAAGCGCCGACCGCCAATACTGCAAAGGCACGGGACCTGAATGTGGTTCTCTTCATTTTCGTCACTCCAGTTATCGATGGAACCCGCCGGGCCACAATCGCCGACGGTCTGGGGCTGAGCTTGGCGCGTGGACAGGACTGTCTACCCGCTTTTGTGGTTCCCGACGAATATGTTGTGGGAACCGAAACAGATCGGCTTTGGGCATCCATTACTGGTATTCACGCGCGCTTGTTTCGGCATGCGGCGAGCCCGCCTCGGGCCGCGGTATCGTAGGCCGACAGTCACTCAAGAACATGGAGGCCTTCGTGGCACTGAGTGCCGAGCTTCGGCCACACCGGCCGCACTACCGCGGGTCCCGCCTCGACGCCAGGCTGATCGGCCCGCTCAGCATCGCCGCGCTCGTGAGCGCCCTGGCCGTCTTGTGGGTCGTGGCGCGGCCATCCGGTGGGGGTTTCGAGCAGCTCGTCGGGGAGTGGCTCGGGGCAGAGGGGGTGCTCCTGCTCTCCATCGGCCTGGTGCTGATCAGCACGCTGCGCTGGGTTGAACGGTGGTTCAACGGGATCGACCATGCCGCGTTGTGGCACCGCCGAGTCAATATCGCGGGCATGCTGGCGATCTCCGTGCACGCTCTGGTGACCGGGGACGTCCGGGAAACCGCGGTCGGCCCGACGCTCGGCCAGATCGGGCTGTTCGGCCTGTTGGCGCTCACCGTGTGGGCGATCGCGCCGCGCTGGCTCTCCTTCGTTCCGCAACGGTTTCGGGGACTCGTCCCGAGGTTCACCGGTTCGCGAGTGGTGCGCCTGGCCGGTATCCCCTTCCGGAGCTACGCCGTCTGGCGCTTCTTCCATCGCTTCACGGGCGTGTTCGTGGCCGTCGGGTTCCTGCACGGGCTGCTGGACGCGAGCATGTTCGACTCGGCGGTGCTGCGGTGGACCTACCTCGTCATCGGCGGCACGGGCCTGGTCTTCTACGTCTACCGGGAGTTGCTCGCCCGCCGCTTCGCCCGCACCTACGACTACCAGGTGGAATCCGTGCAGCCGATCGACGCGAACCTGGTCGAGATCTCGCTGAAGCCGCTGGGACGGCGCTTCGAATACCGGGCCGGCCAGTTCGCGATCCTGTATCTCGAGGCGAAGGACGGGTGGCACCGGCATCCGTTCAGCATCGCCAGCGCGCCGGCGGATGCCAACGTGCGCGTCGCCGTCGGGGCGCTGGGCGACTTCACCTCCAACATCGTCGACCTGGTCGCACCAGGCATGCCGGCCGTGATCAACAGCCCGCACGGTCACTTCGACTACCGCCGGGGCAGCGAACACCAGGTCTGGATCGCCGGCGGCATCGGTGTGGCGCCGATCCTCAGCTGGCTGCGGGATGCGATATCCGAGACCTTGCCCACGCGCGTGGACCTCTACTTCAGCTCCCGCGGACCCGCTCCCTACGGCGCTGAGATTCGCGAGCTCGCGGCGCGGCACGACGCCATCCACCTGCACCTGATCGACACCCGCACCGGGCCCAGGCTGACCGTCGAGGACGTTCTCACGATCGCCGGCTCTCCGCCCCGCGACCTGTCGGCGTTCATCTGCGGACCCGAGGCAATGGTGAACGCCTTCCAGAGGGGCCTGACGCGGTCCGGCGCCCGAACGGCGAACGTGCACCGCGAGTACTTCAACCTGCGCTGATGCCGGTGCCGGGGGAGGGCTTCCGAGAAAGTACGCTGATGGGATGAGCCTGCTGCGCGCCGCCGAACTGTCAGATATCCGCGAGATTCTCCGCCTCATCGTGGAGCTCGCCATCTACGAGAAAGAGCCCGACGCAGTGGTGGCAACTGAAGACGGTCTGCGGTCAGCGCTGTTCGGCGAGAGCCCCGCGGTCTTCGCGCTCGTCGTCGACGGCACGGAGGAAGGAACCCTGGCCGGGGTGGCCCTCTGGTACCTCACGTTCTCGACCTGGGAAGGCGTGCACGGCATTCACCTCGAGGACCTCTACGTGCGACCGGCATATCGGGGCAGCGGGTACGGGACGGCGCTGCTGACGCGGCTCGCCGCGATCTGCGTCGAGCGCGGCTACGCGCGCCTCGAGTGGGATGTCCTCGACTGGAACGATCCCGCGATCGGCTTCTACAGGTCCCTCGGCGCCGTGCCGCTCGACGGGTGGACCACGTTCCGGCTCGATGGCGACGCACTGAAAAAGGCCTGAGCTCTCCCGTTCCGCGGGGCCATCCGGAGTGCGGGAGAATTACAGTTCACGAAGGTAGGAATCACATGATCAATCTCACGCAGGACGCCGACGGCTTCATCCGGATGAACCGGCACTTTCCGGCCAACTCGCTCATTTCCATCACCTTCACCGACGGGTCGACGGGGGAGTTTTCCGGGCACCGGCTCAACGCGATCTTTGACGATGCCCTGGCCGTGTTCCGAGCATCGAACCACCTTGACGCGAAGGGATTCTCGCGGGCCCCTGCGAAGACCGTCCACCCCTCGAAGAACATCCAGTTCGTTGCGGTCCAGGCCGGAATGACCAGCTAGAACTCCCAAACAAAGCCGTGCGCGGAGGGCGCGACCACAGGGCAGCCCGCATTAGCCGGCGTTGCGGAGGAAGCCCAGCACCCGTTCTGTGAGCAACGTGGCGGCCGGCTCGTCGTAGGACGGCAGGCTGCGGTCGGCGAACAGATGCTGGTCGCCGGGGTACAGGAACAACTCGGCATCCGGCGTTGCCTGCACGAGCGCGAGGGCCGCGTCAATGTCGCCTTCGTCGACGAAGTACTCGTCGGCATCCATGCCGTGGATCTGGACCGGCACTCCCTGGGGCCAGGCCCCGCCGAACTCCGCGGTCGGGATGCACGAATGGAACAGCAGCGCGCCCCTGGCTCCGGGTCGGGTCTGGACCAGCATCTGCGCCGACAACACCCCGATGGAGAACCCGGCGTAGACCAGCTCGCCGGGCATCCCCTCGCTGGCAGCCCGTCCACGCTCCATGATCGATCCGAACCCCACCCCCTGGGCGTAGGCCACGCCCTCGTCAAGGTCGTCGAAGACCTGGCCCTCGTACAGGTCGGGCACGTGAATGACGTGACCGGCGCGCCTGAGCTCTTCAGCGAAGTCCAGGACCCCGGAGGTCAGCCCGTGCGCGTGATGGAACAACAACACCTCAGCCATGTGCTCTCCTCGCTTCTCGGCGCACGGGGCGCCGTCGGAGTGATTGTGGCACAAGCGGGGCGTGGCGCCGCCCGGGTTCGGAGCGGCCCGGTCAGCAGGTTGCCAGCATTGAGTTGATCGCGGCCTTTTCAGCGGAGTCCATTGACAGGCCCCATCCGTATTTCACGTGCACGACGTGCTTGGCGTACGTGCAGCGGTACGAGGCCAGCGGCGGCTGCCACTCCGCCGCGTCCCGGTCGGATTTCGAGGCGTTGACATTGTCGGTGACCGCGATCAGCTGACCGTCGCTCAGGCTGTTGGCGAACTGTTGACGCTTGTTCGTGGTCCAGGTCGACGCTCCGGACCCCCAGGCCTCGGACAGTGCGACGACGTGGTCGATGTCGACATCCGACGAAGCGTAGTTCCAGGCGCCGTCGTAGACCGAGTACCAGCTGCCCGAGGTCGCAGCGCAGGTCGAGCTGGTCACGACGTTTTCGCCATCGCGCTGGAGCACGATCTCTCGTGTGTTGCAACTGCCGGACTGCGTAGACCAGTGCGGGAAGAGGTCCCGGGAGTACCCGGCCGAACCCGTCTCGACCCGGGTCGGGATCGCGGCCAGCTCGCTGCTGATCGTGCTGGGCGCAGGCGGGTCCGGCGGGGAGGCGTAGGCCTGGGTGGCCGTCAGCTGAGTGGCCGCAACGACAAGCGCGCCGATCAGGAGCAGGGTGGGGGATGGGCGTGTCATCGGGACTCCTCGGTTCGACCGCGAACCGGAACGTGTCGATTCAGCGGATTGTCTCGATCCTCTCGGAGGGGGAGGGGGGCCGCAGGTCTCTTCGCGTGAACACCAGACGACGTTCGACCGCGATAACCTCGTCCCAAGCCGCAAAACGTGGCTCCGGACGAGGGATCAGTACCCGGCACGCGACAAGACTGGCCACAGGAGTGCTTGTCATGTCTTGGATCGTTCTCATTGTGTCCGGCGTTCTGGAAGCCGTCTGGGCCACGGCGCTGGGCCGGTCTGACGGCCTCACTAAGTTGTGGCCATCGGTCGTATTCGTGGGGGCGCTCCTGCTCAGCATGGGCGGCCTTGCCCTGGCCATGCGGGAAATTCCCACCGGCACGGCATATGCCGTCTGGGTCGGAATCGGGGCGGCGCTCACCGTGCTGTACGCGATGGTCTTCGGTGCGGAGCCGGCCTCGCTTGCGAAGGTCTTGCTCATCCTCGGGCTCGTGGGGTGCATCGTCGGTCTCAAATTCGTGGACGGCGGCCACTGAGCCGCGTCGTCGAGACCGTGCATGGCGCACTGTGATGAGACGCGGGTCATGGGTCGTCCTGGTTGTGATGGTCGCGATCACGTCGCTGCCCGACACCTCGACCTCGGATGTCGCAACGCGCAGCGACTGGCTCTCCGAAGGGGACCGTCTCATTGTGGCCGACTCGGAACTCGACTGAGCCGAGGGGGCATTGCACCTGAACGGGAAAGATCACTTGCGATGGGTTGCGTCCCGCTGGGACTTAGCCGGCGCCGCCGGGTGGGCGGGAGCGGTGGCATCCGCCAGGATGGCTTCGGCTTCGGCTTCGGCGGCAGCTGCTGCGGCCGCGGCATGTTCCGCGGCAATGCGATCGGCCGCGGACTGCTCCGCGGCAACGCGATCGGCTTCGGCTGCCATCAGGATGTCGGCGGCGGCGGTAGCGTCCGCGGCCCTCTGCGCGGCACGGGCCTGCGCTGCACCGCCGTGGTCCGACAAGCCTGCCGCCTGGGGGCCGATACTTTCCGAGGGCGGGGTGGCGGGGCGCTCGCTCTGGGCGGTCGTCGCGGGCCGCAACACAAGACCGGTGCCGACAACTATTCCGACGGCAATGAGGCTCCCCGCTACGGCAAACCGGCGCCGGCCGCGGCGCCGGCGAGTGTTCTGAACGCGGGTGCCTCCGGGATCGGTGGCGCCAACGGGCGTGCGGGAAAACGAAGAAAGAAGGTTACGCATGACTTTCACGAAGCGAATCGACCCGTGCTGAGCACAGGACCGTTCTTGTTAGACAATCCACGAGCGGGGCTCCGCACGGGCGCAGTCACCATTATGCAACGAACCTACCGGCCGCACCTGACGAGGCGTTCCGCACCTGACGAGGCGTTGGGGGTCCTCGAGCCCAAACCTTCCGACCGCTTGTCAGTTCGTTTCGACGCCTCCGACCATCCAAAGTCGGCCCTTGGCGCAGGCGCGTTCGGTCCACGTGTCCTTGAACGAGTCAGAAGCGCCCCCGCCGATGGCGAGGGATGATCCCGAACTCGCCACAACGTTCTTGCTGCCGTCAAGGACTTCGAAGGACTTCGAATCGCCTCGGACGGTGTACCCCTGGGGCCACACGAGAGTCACCGGATCTCCGGCCGTCTTCGCCTGAACACAGCCGTCCCCGTCAACTGCCAACGGGCCCCGGAGAAGCGCTTCCATGCCGCTCAGCGCCGATGAATCAGATGTGACGAGTCGGAGAGGGGAGGATGAACACGCACTGACCGCCGTCACCAAAGCCACAGCCGATCCAAGAATTACCAGTCTCGGCCATTGTGTACGCATGCTGCGGACTCTACCCTCGCGCAAGCAAGATGCACTGTCCCGCGTCGCCTCGGCATGAGGAACATGCCAGTGGCGCCGTCCGGGGGAGCATCCCGGTATCCCCGTTCCCCGCTTCATCGACCATCCTTCGGGGTTGGCACGGCAAGCAGGTACCGCGACTGGTTTCCAGTGGGCAGAATCGCCGTTCCATCGGCAAGCACGGCGAGCGGAACGGCGAAGTCACCACGGGCGCGTTCGGCCCCGCTGGCCAGGCTCAGTGCCACGCCCTGTGCATCGTTGCGCACGTAGAGCGTGGCGTCGGATGCCGATTCCAATGTGACCGTGCCCGTTACGCGGCGCGCCCACAGGGTGCCCTCGAGGGGGTCTATCGCGGTGAGGACGGTCGCCCCGGGCGCAAGCGTGGATGCCACGACGATGTGGCTTCCGCTGGGGGTCGAGACCGTGTGCGCCTCGGGTGCCCCCGGGAGAGAGCCGAGGACCCGGCCGGTGCGCACATTGTGGGCGGCCACGACCTGCGCGCCGTCAGGGGCGGCCCAGCGCAGAAATACCACGGCTCCCCGAGACGTATCCGCGGTCTCATCGAGGCTGGCCGACCAGGTGGAATCCGTGCCGTCCGGTCGGGCGAGCGAGGCGGAATCCCACAGCGTGTTTGATGTGCGCGTGTCCATCGCGCGGAGCTCACCGGCGCTTCGCACCAGGCCAACACCGTTGCTCTCGTAGTCAATCTGAACGTCGTCGGTCGTGGTTTCATCCACCACGACTGAACCGTCATGAGCGCTCAGCATCACGCGAGAAACAGCATCCGCCGAAACGATCGCTTTGGGGGTGTCGGAGAAGATGAGTCCGGGGCCCTGGATGGGGCCGGGCACATCGACAGGCCCCCACGCGTGCTCGCCTGAGTCGGTGCGGAATGCCGTGGCCACAGTGCGCGTGGCAACGCGACCGCCGTCGAGGCGCGCATCCGAATCCAACACGACAATCAGCTCATCGTCACCCGCCCGGGTGAACGCGGATCCCACGCACGACGGGTTCGTGTCAATCTGCCAGCGGGTCCCGGCGCTCGCTGCACCAACGAAACTCAACTGTCCGCGTTCGCTGTCTGGAAAAATCATCGACACGAAAGCACCGGCGGCGGCAACGGGCGCGCGATCCGATTCGACCGTCCCGGTAGCGGTGAGTCCAGGCGCAATTCTCCCCGGCCTCGCGTCGCCGTCTACGGTGATCGACTCCGGGGGCACCGTCCGCGCCCCAAGTTGGTGGGCGGCGGGCGTGCAACCTGTCAGCGTCGCCGCAAGGATGATGACGGCGCAGGACGCCGCACTTGCACGGCGCGCCTTCACCGCCGGTCGATCGGCGCTGCTGACTGCCACTATTCGGCGGCTTCGGCGAGTTCTCGATCAATGGCCTGTCGGAAGACGTCGACGGGTTGGGCGCCGGAGATTGGGGTGTCGTTGACGAGAAACAGGGGTGTGCTCGTCGCGCCGAACGAGTGAGCCTCGGCGGTGTCCCCGGTGACGAACTTCAGGAGAGCAGGGTCGTCCAGGTCGCTCTCGTAGCGAGCCATGTCGGGCACCCCGATTTCCCGGGCGATCTCGAGCAGTCGCTCCCGCGGAAGATCGAGATGAGCTCTCTCGGGGGCATCTCTGAACGTCGCCTCGTTGAATTCCCAGAACAACCCCTGGGCCCCGGCGGCCCGGCCTGCAATGGCGGCGTCAATGGACTGCTGGCCGAAGACGGTGAGGTCTCGCCATTCGATGCGCACCTGTCCGGACTCCACGTATTCGTCGATGAGAACCGGGAGCGTCTCCCTCGCGAAGACGGCGCAGAATGGGCACCGGTAGTCCGAATACTCCACCAGGACAACCGGGGCATCGGTGTCACCGAGCGCCGTCGGATCTCCGTCAATTCGACGAGACGTATCGATGTCTGGTTCATCGGGGCCTTGCTCGCCGGCGCCGCCTGTTGTCGACTCCTGCCTTGCCGTGCCGGCCTGCGCCGCGAACCCGACCCCGAGCACGACTACAATCGCGACAGCACTAAGGATGAAGTAACCACGGCCTCGTGGCCGGCGGGAACCCGGCGACGCGTTCGTCGGTTGTGCAGACGCCATGGCTTTCGCCCTTCCGAAATCTTTATGAGACATTTATAATGTATAGACATTTTACGAGAAAGGGCAACCGTGGCAGGACCCGCCCAGGCAGGCACACCCGTCTTTGATTCGCCCCCGCGCCGGCCCCTCTGGGAGAGCATCAGCGCGGACCTCGCGGATCGCGTTGCCAGTGGAGAATTCGCGGACGGATTTCCCGGTGAGCTGGAACTGGCCGAGACGTATGGCGTCAGCCGAGGCACGATCCGTAACGCCCTGCGCCCCCTCAGGGAGACGGGATCCGTGACCGCTCAGCGGGGCAAGAAGCCTCAGGTGATCGTGGGCGGCATGGGAAGCACCTTCGGCCCGGTGTACAGCCTGTTCGCGTCGGTGCAGGAATCCGGAATGACCCAGCGCAGCGTTGTCCTGGACCGCCGGATTGTCACCGATCCGGTCACCGCCGGACTCCTCTCACTCCCGCCCACGGAGGAGCTGCTCAAGTTGTCGCGTTTGCGGCTCGCCGACGACGAGCCGTTCGCGGTCGATCACGTTTGGCTCCCGGCTGAGCGTGTCCGCCCGCTCCTCGACGTCGACTTCGCCGAAACCGCGCTCTACAAGGAGCTGCGGGAACGATGCGGCATCACCGTGGACGGCGGACACGAGGAGTTGCGCGCCGACACCGCCTCCGCCCTGGATGTCGAACGCCTTGGCTGCGCCCTGGGTGCGCCCATGTTCCGCATCCAGCGAATCGGATACCACCGCGGAACCGCTGTTGAACTGCGCTGCAGTCATATTCTGGGCGACCGGTACTCCGTGAACGCAACGTTCGGCGCGGGAGCGCCAAGCGCGTAGTCCCGATGCCAGCCGGTGCGGTCGCAGTGACCGTGGACTAGCGTGGGGGCGTGTTCCCTCCCGCGATCGACGCACGCACCGCTCACGCCGCCGGCGTGGAGCGCCTCCTCGAGAGCTATCGGGCGGTGCCGCCGACGGCCTCCGTTCGGCTCGCCAAGCCCACCTCGAACCTGTTCCGGTCACGCGCGAAGCCGAACGCCAGGGGCCTCGAGACATCGGGATTGACGGGCGTCATCGCGGTCGACCCGCAAGCGCGGACGGCCGACGTGGGCGGCATGTGCACCTACGAGGATCTCGTCGCCGCGACGCTGCCCCACGGGTTGGCGCCGCTGGTGGTGCCGCAGCTGAAGACGATCACCCTGGGCGGCGCGGTCACCGGCCTCGGCATCGAGTCGACGTCCTTCCGCAACGGACTGCCGCACGAGTCGGTGCTGGAGATGGACATCCTCACCGGCGCGGGGGAGGTGGTCACCGCCTCGCCGATCGAGCATGAAGACCTCTACCGCGCCTTCCCCAACTCGTACGGAACGCTCGGCTACGCGGTGCGCCTGCGCATCGAACTGGAGCCGGTCGAACCGTTCGTCGCGCTCCGGCACCTGCGGTTCCACGCGCTCACCGACCTGGTCGCGGCGATGGACCGCATCATCGCGACCGGCGCGGTGGACGGCGACCGCGTGGACTACCTCGACGGCGTGGTGTTCAGCGCCGACGAGAGCTACCTGTGCGTGGGCACGCAGACAGCGGCATCCGGCCCGGTGAGCGACTACACCGGCCGGCAGATCTACTACCGCTCCATCCAGCACGATGACGGCATCAAGCACGATCGGCTCACGATTCACGACTACCTGTGGCGGTGGGACACGGATTGGTTCTGGTGCTCGGAGGCGTTCGGCGCGCAGCGTCCGCGGATCCGCCGGCTCTGGCCGCGAACGCTTCGGCGCAGCAGCTTCTACTCCAAGCTGATGCGCTACGAACAGCGATTCCACATCGGCGATCGCATCGAGCGGCTGGGCGGCCGTCCGCCACGCGAACGCGTCGTGCAGGACGTCGAAGTGCCGATCGAGCGATGTGCGGAGTTCCTGGACTGGTTCCTTGCCAACGTGTCGATCGAGCCGATCTGGCTGTGCCCGCTTCGGTTGCGCGGCGACGGCTGGCCGCTCTACCCGATGCGGCCTCGGCAGACCTACGTCAACGTCGGCTTCTGGTCGACGGTTCCGGTGGGGTCGATCGAAGGGGAGACGAACCGTCTGATCGAACGTAAGGTCAGCGAGCTCCACGGGCACAAGTCGCTCTATTCCGACTCCTATTACTCCCCGGAGGAATTCGGCGAACTCTATGGCGGAGAAACCTATCGCACCGTGAAGAAGCGCTACGACCCCGATTCTCGTCTGCTCGATCTCTATGCGAAGGCGGTGCAACGACGATGACCACGTTCAAGGAACGTTTGCCGGAGGATGCGGAAACGGCGGGGAAACCGGACGCGGCGGGCAAGCTCACCCTCGCCCAGATCCTGGAGATCCTCGCCGGCGGGCGGCTCCCGCTGAGATTCACCGCCTACGACGGGAGTTCGGCCGGTCCGACCGACGCACCGCTCGGGCTGGAGCTGAAGACGCCGCGAGGCACGACCTATCTGGCCACCGGCCGCGGCGATCTGGGCCTTGCCCGCGCCTATATCGCCGGTGACCTCGAAGTCAACGGGGTGCACCCCGGCGACCCCTACGAACTCCTCAAGGCGCTCGCCGGTGAGTTGGTCTTCAAGCTGCCACCACCA
>MCHG01000396.1_pt1 | contig 13365 bp, 13 predicted proteins | sample 787351 | NCBI WGS metagenome assembly MCHG01 (sample SAMN05430296, study PRJNA330682) | permafrost metagenome | biome: Cold desert; feature: permafrost; material: soil; isolation source: enrichment culture inoculated with soil incubated with H2/CO2 at 20 degrees... ... | reverse complement strand
ATCAAGCGCCGCTATTATTCTGAGAGTTGCAGCATTTATATTAAATTATAACTTTTTTCAGTAGGCTGAATAGTTACCTTTATTTTTAATCCTCGGCAGATTCATGAAATGCTATTTTCTGAAGATAACTTATACGAAGGGCATGTGGCTCCGCATCAGTAATGACAGAAAGTATATAGAGGTCATTTAAAATATAACTCAAAGAGAAAACATTGTTAAGATCAAGTTCTTTATTAAGACTGGATAAGATACTTTTATTTGAAAACTTACAATATGCTTCTTTGAGAGTAAACAAAGTTAAGAGGTCAAGATCATGTCCAAAACCGTCGGATTCTAAGACCCTCTTGTTCAAGTATTTAGAAACCTTTCCGGGAGAAAACAATTTTCTAAGCTCGATATCAATGCCTACATTAACTTTTGATATTGCAAGGGAAACAATATTTCCAGTATATGAGATACATATATGTAACTCTTTATGATCATTTACGTGAACTCTTCCGTATTCGTCTTTATATGTAACTATGTCAGAAACGGATTTCCCTTTAATCAGACAGTGTAAAACGTATTTCAGAACTGTTCTGGAAACGATATATCTTTTTTTAAAATAGCTTGTTTTGAATCTATCCAGATCTTCCTTTTCGGTATCATCAAGGTATTCAGTGCTAAAGACACTATAACTATCCAGGTCAATCAGTAAGATAAGAATATCATTCTGTTCCCATAGATCAGGCATAATTTCCAGAGGAATTGGAGTTACTAAATTTAAATGTCTAATGCACATGCCAGTTCACAACATACTTACTACAATTAACCTGTATATAAAAGCCAGTAACTAGTGCATCGATTCCAAAATATGTCACAAACTAAATCTTAGAATTTAGCCCAGGAAGGATTGGCGAACATGTACTCCTCAACTAATCTCAAAAGAGTATATAAACCGCGGAAAGCGCGGAATTAAGGAAGCAAGGAAACAGTTTTTCAGCGCTCTCGGCGTATTTTCTCCGGTTATGGAAAACGTGGAGTGAGTTTTTCCGTGCCTGTTCATGATTGCGGTGTTTATAGAACCTCAAGTGATTTTAATGTAAATATTTGAGTTCAAAATTATAATTATCTACAGAATAATGCATCTATTTTGGAATCGAAGCACTAGAATTGACGAACTGTTGAAAGTTATGGTTTTTATTCTAGCAAGATCTCTCTTGAAGATTGCTGCCGGAATGGATTGCAAAATGAGCATATTACTGGTAATTCGTAATTTTCAAAGTTTTGAATAATAATTTTTTACACTTACCTTTAATATCAGGTTTATACTACAATAGAGCATGTCAAAAAAAGTAATCCTAAAATATATAAACGATAAGGATATAGGGTACTCGATTCTTAGCGCCCCTACGTGAGGGTTGTAGATTTAGAAGTAAGAATCAAAATACTGTAATATGATACAAAATCTTTATATTCAAAATATCATTAACTGAGGTGTCAGAAACTGCAGACTGCGGAAGAAAGGGTAAGAGCGAGATTGATAAAGTATCTCGGCAGGGACGAAAACGGGATACGCAAGGTTGTGCTCAATCTCTTCCTGACCGGAGACAAGTTCACCACTGGTGAAGTTTATGACTTCCTTGATAAAGGAAATTTCGAGGTAAGCTACCGGGGAGTGTCAGCCATGGTCGGGCTTATGAATACAAGACTCGGAATCCTGAGCATAAATGTCACCGGGGATCACAACGTGTATTCCCTGAAAGAGAATTATAAAAACATTGTCGGCTCCGTGCTTGAGAATTACTGACTTTTGAGGTTTGAACTTTATTATTGATGTGCTGTTTTTAAAGAATTCCAACAAACCCCGAAAATCAGAGTATATAAGTGGACATAAATAATCTTCGAATTGGAGGCTTAAAAGGCTCACCCAATCTTTCAATAACCCAGGTTTGAAAGATTGTATTTATTAAGATAATTTTTATTGCAAGAAAATGCATTCAATCAGCAAATTTCCTGAAAACAAAATAGTAGTGCTATCAGGTATGTACTCAGAAAAGCCAGGAATTTCCTGAAAGAAATCCTATTGATACACTGTTTTTCAAGTTCGAGTTAGAAAGACCATGCCATTGCTTTGTATTTTGAATCAAAAAATAGCATCGTCATGCCTGCCTTCTGAACCTTTTTTGTCCAGAGACATGGACTCAAAAATGGTACTGAAAGTTGTACAATCAATTAAAGAATTAATTTAAGCAAGTTTGTCTCCAACTGATGATGACATTTTTATTCTTCTTAGAGAGCAAAATCATTAAGAGTTTTCAGGATACTTTCATGATCAGGAACTTGATCGATTATCCAAAATACAATATTAAAAAAACAAATTTTAACTTTTAAATAAACCCTAGTGTCGTGTCAATCCTCAAAGATTGAATAGTTACGAATAGTGATATTCTATTTTATACGACATTTTTCTGTTGACTCTACACTAGTATTTATTTATACAAGTTTAAAGTTCCATAAACAAAGACTAGAATTTTCAGACAAGACAGAAAAAGGCATTTGAACCAGTAAAAGGTGAATAAAATGAAATACGACTTATTTCCTATCTCTCCAGAAGATCGGGAAGGAATAATTGACATCTTCAATTACTACATCGAAAATAGTTTCGCAGCCTATCCAGAGAGGAGAGTTCCTTACGAATTTTTTGATCTATTCCTTCAGTCTACAGCCGGATACCCTACAGCCATTGCAAAAAATAAAAGCAAAACCGTCCTGGGTTTCGGGATGCTCCGACCATATTCCCCTATGCCCACATTGGAGGGAACTGCTGAGATCACCTATTTCATCAGATCCGACTGTATCGGAAAAGGAATAGGATCGACAATGCTTGAATATCTTCTTGGAAGGGCCAGGGAAAAAGGGCTTCATTGTATCCTGGCCAGTATTTCCTCTCTCAATGAAGGGAGCATCCGTTTCCACAGCCAGCGTGGTTTCTCTGAATGCGGGAGGTTCCGGGAAGTAGGAAAGAAGTACGGGAATCTTTTTGACATTGTTTGGATGCAAAAGCTCTTAGGGCTCCTCGAAATAAGGGTGTGAACTGAGGATTCAGAATGCTTATTTTAAGTAATAGACATATAAACAGAGTTCCCCCAATAAAAGTACACTTCTAAAATTTAATTTTTAAGAAAATAATCCGTATTAAGCTTTAAAAATAATAGCTGGGTTGAATAAAAGCTTATTTTTTTACAAATCATTTTTTTGTGGCTCTTCGTCATTCTCTATGAATAAGATGATTTTCGATTCAAGATAGCGTTGGGTTTTATGAGGATATCCACACAAAAAAACGAAGAGCCTTTTTTGCAATTATGGCATCGGACTTCGTTTTCCGTCATAAAAAATATAATGTTGAAAATAAGGAACTATAATGCCTTAAAATAGAAATTAAAGACAATTGATCCCCTAAGTGTGAAATAAATTATTTATTATTTGTATCTTTAGGGGAAAAGTACTAGAACCAGACTTAATAGACGAAATAAGGTTAATTAGCCCTTAAAAAATGGACCATTTTTTGAGGACCCTCAAAATTATTGTATAATATTACAGGCACTTCGCTTTACTTGTGCAGATTTGAGAGCCATCTTCTATTTACGGCTTTCAGTAACTGACCCTCACGAACTCACTTTTAATTCAAATTTCCATCAATATGTAAAAAGAGTTCTCCAGTAGCAAAAAATCTATTTATCTTTGAAGGTCAAATTCTCCTAAAGGGAAAAGGCAGATGAAGTATTGGCTCTGGAAAACAATATCATAGACGTAAATGGCCTTGAGTATTTTTTTGGCGAGGTAAAGGCAGTCGATAATATTAGTTTTACATTCAGGGAAGGGGCGATTTTTTCTTTTATGGGGCCAAACGGGGCAGGGAAGAGTACTGTAATAAATATCCTTACTACTCTCCTGCCGATGCAGAAGGGAAGTGTAAGTATTGCAGGGTATGATTTGAGAACAGAGCCTGAAAAAGTAAGGGAGTCCATAGGGATTGTTTTTCAAGAACTTACCCTTGACAGGGATATGACTGTTAGAGAGATTCTGGAATATCACGGAAGGCTCTATTCCATGCCAAAAGCTGCAAGACAGGCAAGAGTTGATGAGCTGCTTGACCTGGTTGAACTTGAGGAAAAGCGGGACACTCTGACAAGGCACCTTAGTGGCGGGATGAAGCGCAGGCTTGAGATCGCAAGAGGGCTTATGACCCGGCCGAAAGTGCTTTTCATGGACGAGCCTACAATCGGGCTTGACCCTCAGACAAGGATAAGGATATGGGATTATGTAAGGGACATAAACCAGCAGGGAACAACCATTTTCCTGACAACCCATTACATGGACGAAGCCGACCAGTTCAGCGATGAGATCAGCATTATGGATCACGGAAAGATTATTGTCACAGGCAAGTCATGGGAGTTAAAAAATGCGCTTGGCCAGGATCTAATATATCTGGAAACCAGCGACAACCGGGAGGCTGGAGAACTGCTAAAGAATCTAGACAGTGTAAAAGGGATTAAGGAAAAAACAAAAGGAATTGTTGTCATGGTCAATGTGGACGGTACCTACCTGCTGCCTGAGATTATAGATAAACTTCGAAGCAGAGGGATTACGATTAAGGCCGTAAACCTCAAAAAACCTTCAATGGATGATGTTTTTGTTCATCATACCGGGAGGGAGTTAAGAGATACTGGAACAGAAAAGAGTTCTGTGATATCTTTAAGGGCAGGGGGGCGTTAAGAGATGCACACTGGATTTCTTACTATTTACTGGCGGGACATGCTGAGATTTATCCGGTTCCGAACCCTCCTGTTCGCCTCACTTGTCCAGCCTGCCCTCTGGCTAGCCTTTTTCGGAATTGCAATGTCGAATAACTTTGATAGACTGACAGCAACGCTGCCAGCGATTCCAGGTGTCAAGACGGTAGGATACCTGACTTTCATAGGCGCTGGCGTCATTGCCATGACCACTCTTTTTACGAGCCTTTTTGGGGGAACAGTGCTACTTTTTGACAAAAACTGGGGGCTTATGCGAGAGACCCTTTCAAGCCCTTTGCCAAGAATCCATATCATTATAGGAATAGGACTTTCAGGTATGACCAAGTCCTTTATCCAGGCAGCTGTTATCATGGTTTTCGGGATTCTGCTGGGAGTCCAATTTTTTGAAGGTTATACCCTAGCACAGATTCTTGCATCACTGCTAGGAATTATGCTTTTTATAGGGGCATTTTCTCTCGGATTTCTTTTCCTCTCAGCTGCTATCGCAATAACTATGGAAAGTCCGGAAAGTATGCAGGCGGTAATAACCCTGCTTACCATGCCTTTCTTTTTCACGAGCAATGCACTATATCCTGCGAACTCGTTCCCTCCCTTGCTCAGAGCTCTGTCCACAATTAATCCACTTACACATCTTGTTAGCGGAATCAGATATTTTGCAATAGGGGGCGATTTTTCGTCAATAGGTATCCATTACACTTACACTCAGGGAGAAGTTTTTGTTTCTTTCCTGTTCCTTCTAGCTTTTACAGGAATAATGTTTCTTATTGCAAGGTGGAGATTTAAAAAAGTTACAGTCACATGATTCACGTACTCATAACAAGATAGAATGTTAGTATGAGAGGGATCCTATGGTATGCACACACACAGATATGATAAGAATAAAAGCTGTACAGCCGGGTTCAAAGGGATGCGAGGAATGTCTGAAAATCGGAGACATCTGGGTTCATCTAAGAATCTGTCTGATCTGCGGGCATGTGGGCTGCTGTGACCAGTCAAAAAACAAGCACGCAACAAAGCACTTTAAGGAAACAGGGCATCCGGTAATTCAATCCTTCCAGCCGGGTGAGGACTGGAAGTACTGCTATATAGATCGCGAATACCTTTAAACAAAGGGGCTGAAAATCGAATAAATTGAAGATTGCTTAAAGCTCGCCCTCATTGAGATCGAACTTTTTTTCAGTAGTCTTCAAAAATACATCATCTCTTACCCATATTTACTTGTTTAGTCATAAAAACAATTAGATAAAAATAAGAAAGATAAAAGGGATAGTAATGAGTTTAGCGGCTCAAACAGCCCTTATAACTGGAGGGAGCAAAGGAGTAGAAAGAGCTTCTGTCTTTCTCTGGCAAAAGAAGGAGCAAACATTATCATTGCAGCAAGTAATAAGAGTTAGATCGAAGAGACAATGGATAGATTAAAGTAAATGAGCATTAATTCCCTTGCTATCCCGGCTGACATGCGTAATGAAAAGGACGTAAAGAATCTGATCTCAAAGATTATATAAAAATATAGCAGCCTTGACATTCTTATCAACAACGCAGGAGTAACAAATAAAAAACGGTTGGAGAGAACCACTATTAAATAATATTATTAGAGATCATGGGCACAAACTTAAAAGGCATCTTCCTCTGCACAAAATATGCAATTCCTCATATCAGAAATAGCAAGAATGGAAAAATAATCATATCTCCTCAGAAGCTGGATTTCATGGGATTCCACAGCTTCCAGTATACTTTACCTCAAAATTTGGGGTAAACGGCATAACCGAATCAACTGCCTCTTAACTGGAAAGAGAAAAAGTCTACACTGTCTGCCCAGGCGCTGTAGACACGGATACGTACAGGTCAATTTATGCAGAAAGACCTGAACTCAAACCCGAGCACATTGCGAAAAAGGTGCTGGAACTTGCTTCGCCGGATTCAAAGGTAATGTCCGGGAAAAGAATCGAGATACATGCTCCCCCAATTCCCCAGCTCTATGTTAAATATAGAAGAGTAGCATATCCGGTAGATATGTATGGACCTACAGCATTTTTTTAATTACATACTATTTGCTGTAGTTGCCCCTTTTATCTAAAAGTAGAGAATAATCTTATCTTTTTATCATCTGCAACCCCAAATCTTCGGCTTAATAAAATTGAAATCGAAAAACGGATGCGGGGCTTGCAGGAGAAGGCGAATTTCAGGAAGAAGCCGTGGGTATTCTTGCAATAGAAGATATCATGACTGGAATTTAAAAATGTGGAACTTCGTAAAAAATACACTGAAAAAGTGGTTGGAAGGTTGTTAAATAATAGAAATTAAAAACCTTTACTATCCGGGCAGTTATTATTTCCACAACCTGAGACTTATCGATATTATTGCAAGGGGATAGCTGTGATAGAAATAAGAAAATTATCCCGATCCTTTGGAAATCTGCTTGCTGTTGATAATCTTGACCTTGATGTGGGAAACGAGATCTTTGGTCTTTTGGGTCCAAACGGCGCAGGCAAAAGTACGACAGTTATGATGCTTACAACCCTGTTAAAACCCAGCAGCGGCACTGCAAAAGTCTGCGGGTATGATATTGTAAGGGACTCAAAAAAGGTAAGGTCAAAGATAAGTTACGTTCCTCAGGACATGGCAGTGGATCGAAAACTTACAGGCAGGGAGAATGTACTGCTTTATGCAAAACTCTATGGGATTCCGAACAGAAATTCAAAGGTAGAGGAGGTGCTCAAAATGATGGGGCTTTCAGACCGTGCAAGTGATCTTGTTGCAACATACTCGGGAGGAATGAGACGGCGCCTTGAACTTGCTCAGGCGCTTGTGCATGAGCCTGAGGTCCTGTTCCTGGATGAACCTACCCTTGGACTTGACGTGAATGGAAGAAAGAAGATATGGGAGCATATCAGGATGCTTAAGGCGGAAGGAATGACTATTTTTATGACTACACATTACCTTGAGGAGGCAGAAAAATACTGCAACAGGGTTGCTATTATTGATAAAGGTAAAATGGTAGTCGTCGGGTCCCCGGAGAATTTAACAAATTCCATAGGCAGAGAGGCTTCCCTTAACGATGTATTTTTTGAAAATGTAAAAACCCCTGAAGAGCAGGCAGGATTTGACGCAAACAAATTCAGAAATCTTCTGAGGCGAAGATAATGAAAGCCGTGATCTACTATTTTGAAAGGGATTTAGTAAAATGGTTAAGAGGAAGGATAACCGTTGTTTCCTCACTTGTAATGCCTGCAGCCTGGCTGATACTTGTAGGGCTTGCCCTGCCCACAAAGTTTACGGATAACTATCTTCAGTTTATCACCCCAGGCATCCTGGTCATGACAACTCTTTTTTCCTCCCTGCAGGGAGGATCCCTTATGATTTTTGATAAAATGCTGGGCTTTTTGAATAAGTTCCTCGCCCTGCCCTCTCCAAGAGAAAGCATGCTGTATGGAAAAATTCTCTTTATCAGTGTAAGGGGCCTTCTGCAGGCAACTGTGCTCCTCCTGATAGCCTCTTTGCTTGGAGTAAGGATCTGGAATCCTGTAAATATAATTTTAATTTATCTTACACTTTTTCTATTTTCGGTGTTTTTTTCTGCTCTCTCAACTATGATAGGGCTGTATTTAAGTGACCATGACAGCTATGCAGCAGTGAACGGCATGATTAGCATGCCGTTATTTTTCACAAGTAGTGCGCTTATGCCTTATGAGGTCATGCCTGCCTGGTTAAGGACAATGGCCAGGCTCAATCCGGTTAGCTATGCAATAGACAGCACAAGAATGTTATTTGAAGGCGGAATACCTGTTTACGGGATCTTGGGTCTTGCTATAGGAGCCGGAATTATGGTGCTTCTCGGAACATATCAGTTCCGGAAGGCAGTTGTATGAAAACGAATGGAAAAACGAATAAATTATTCTTGGAATAACAGGCATTTTCAACGCCATTAAAAGTTTCGTTATAAAGGAATTATACATCAAGTTTGAAACTTAAAATAACAGAATTTTTTGTTGATCGGTTATGATATATATAATCAAGTCTTTATAAATATATGGATTAAGAGTAATAGGGTTTCCTCTTAATCTTTGGTTGGATCGCAGGTAGGGACTCGAGAATAGGGACTCGGACCCTACCAAGTGATTCTTAAAGACTCTTTCTGGGCTGAGAACTATGTTAACTTTATTAACTTAATTACTGTATAATAAATAGTACATATTACGTATAATAAATTGTATATATTACTTACACTTTTTTATAATGTCTTTATTTTTAATAAAGCTTATCATCGTTTCTAAATCTCTAAATTTCTAAAATTTTATAGATTTTCTTTTCCAGCAAAAACGGTATCATTGAAATACAAAAAATGAACCAGTTATCTGCCGAAAGTAGTTCTGTTGTAGTATTTATCGATCATTGGGAAAGGTCATCAAAGAGTCAGAGCCAAATATCAAAGAGTTCAACAAACCAGAAATATGTCAAATCTGAAAAACGAGTACATTCATCTTGTTGGGCCAGATTTGATAATGCCTACCAATGACTTTTTTTACTCCTTAACTCTCGGGTACGGAAGAGATTTCTAGTAGGAGCTTCAAATATTGTAATATTATTTTTCTGGCTTTTTATTTCACCTATAGTCAGCCAGAAAGCATTTAATTAACAGTATACTCTCGGGAGAGATCCTTGCCTTTTCAGGTTTCTCTTATTCTCGGGAGAGATTCATCGATTAGTTGTGTTTATCGTAAAGTCATCCATGAAATGAAAAGACGTTGGAAATATTTAGGTACGTCTGCGATCTATTTAAAGAGCAGGAAACAGGGCACACCAAAGCTCTGATAACTGCGCTTCAAAATTTGCAGTGATCGGTTTTGCCTAATCCCTTGCCTACGAAGCAGGAGATGGACTCAGGTGTATGCAGTCTGCCCTGCCAGTATTAACACTGGCATGTATCGCTCGGTGTATTCGGATGAACCTGCCCTCAAACCCGAAGAGGTTGCAATGAAGATCTTGGAACTATGTTTGCCTGTAGCGGCTCTTCCAGAGGCTCTTCATTCAAGATTTGCAGGCGTTCGATCAGAGTTACGTAATTTTGGCGTTTGCATTGTTGAAAAGTTGAGTAATTTTCGATGTGAGGTGGAATATGTTCAAAAACCGTAAAGAAGCAGGCGAGAAACTTGCTGAGGCTCTTGAAAAGTACAGGGCAGAAAACCCTCTTATTCTTGCTATTCCGCGTGGGGGAGTAGAAGTGGGATTGCAGGTTGCAAAGAAGCTGGATGCGGACTTTTCCCTTATCATTGCAAGGAAACTGTCTCTTCCAGATAACCCTGAAACCGGATTCGGAGCAGTAGCCGAGAACGGAAGTACTTTCATTTTAGAGGATGCGCATTACAGGCTGTCAGGGGAAACCATTGAGCGAATCAAAGAAGAGCAGATTGACGAGATCAAGCGGCGTATAAAAGTTATAAGAGGAGGGAATCCCCTTCCTGAAATCGAAGGAAGAACTGTGATACTTATCGATGACGGCATTGCAATGGGTTCCACAATGAGGGCAGCCATTGAACTCTGCAAAATCAGGGAAGCCGTAAAAATTGTGGTCGCAGTGCCTGTAGCTGGAAGAGAGGTTGCAGAAGAGATCGGAAAAAAAGTCGATGAACTAATTGTGCTTGAAACCCCTGAATATTTTAGGGCTGTTGCTCAGGCTTACGAGAAATGGTATGACGTCTCGGACGAAGAAGTACTTGATCTGCTCAGAGAGAGGATAATGAATAAAGAACTGAAAAATAATGTATTTAGTGGAAGTTAAACCTGAAGAAACCCTTTTTGATTTTACGTCTTCAGAAGCCGAATCTCAGGATAGGAGCCTCAAAAATTAAACCTCGCTTTAATGGCAATGCTCTGTTCTTCTCCAGAGAAGAAATCTCTGTAGCATGCTCCCCAAAAATCGCTTTGTAGCAAATACCAGGCTATTTACACTTACTAACATGTCAAGTAGTTCAAACCGAAGGTCAGAAACCCTTTCAAGTGCCTTCTCCCAGTATACTCTCATTCTTCTTACCTTCAAAAAGGGTGCCTATTTGATTATTTATCACCAGGCTATCACAGGGTAGCCATCTCGAAATATTCACTGTAATGATCGAGAATTTTGTCAATTTCATGGGAGTTTCAGGCATGAATACATATTTCGGCAAATTCTCGTGCTTCAAGTGCTGATATCATTTACAGATCCTGAAGCCCCGGAAAAGCATTTTAAAATAAAAACTTTACGCTATTTTTCAAATAACAGGAAGCTTTCGTATTAGAATTTATCTTTTTTATGTTAAGTCAGGAAACTTTCAGTTGCTGAATCGGGCCTTAAATCAATGCCTGTTAATACCTAAAAATTACAATTAATCGACATGTAAACATAGAATAGAATTCGTTAGAACCAGATATTTTTGCAGCAGGAAACATAATTCTGAATATGAGAGGCATTCAAAATAGGCGTATATAAATCCAATATTGTGTAGAGTGCCCAGAAATATATGAAAAACGTGAAATATGATTAAAAGATCTGAAATACCATACAAACTTTGAATTTAAAGAAATGGTAAAGAACTGTGCAGGATCCCCCTAAATATTCATTGTTAGAAGGAAAAATGTGGATCTTAAAGTAATTATAGCAGTTTTTGAGTTTAAAATATCTGGAGTAGAAAAAAATGGATTTAATTGTCATAGCGCTTATTTTAGCGGGCCTTTATATGGCCTGGAATATAGGGGCAAACGACCTCGCAAATGCTATGGGGACTTCAGTAGGAACAGGAGCCTTATCACTCAAGCAGGTAATCGTTATTGCCGCCTTATTTGAATTTTTAGGCGCTGTGCTCTTTGGGAAACGAGTTACCGAGACAATTGCAAATGGGATCGTTCCCATCGATAAGATAGGCAGCATCCACCCAAACCTGGTTGCTCTTGGGATGCTGGCTGCCATTCTTGCAGCAGGCTTCTGGGTAACCCTTACAACCTTTTATAATCTCCCTGTCTCAACCAGTCATTCCATCGTTGGTTCAGTGCTCGGCTTTGGGCTTATAGCAGCCTACAACGGAACTATCTCTTTTTCGGACATACACGGGGGGAACTAACGAGAATTGTTGCCAGCTGGTTTATATCTCCGATTCTTGGTGCTGTTTTCGCGTATGTGATCTTTTCGATAATAAGGAAACTATACCTTCACAGGGCTGTAGACCTTCCAGCCGTCGAGAAAAAATTCATATCCCTACAGCTCATAACAGCCTGTTATATGGCATTTGCTCACGGGTCCAATGACGTGGCAAATGCTGTCGGCCCTCTTGCTGCCGCACTCAAGGTCATGGGAGTAATAGGGAGTGAAATCCCTGTATGGATTCTTGTAGTGGGAGGCCTCGGCATGGTAATAGGAATGGCAACCGGGGGTTATAAAGTGGTCGAAACCATAGGGTCAAAGATTACAGAACTTACCCCAACACGTGTTTTTCTGCGCAGTTTGCAACAGCCTCTGTGGTTCTGCTCCATAGCTACAGTTCCCTTCCAATTTCAACTACTCACACACTTGTCGGTTCGGTTATAGGTGTCGGACTGGCAGGTGGTATTGCAGCTGTTGATCTGGCGTGATCTGGAAAATTTTCTCTTCCTGGATAGCGACAGTTCCTATAGCCGCCCTTACATCGGCATTGATCTATGTGGGGCTTAAGGTGATATTTTTATGAAAGACTACATCCGTTCCATTTTTGACGTGGTCGCTGAATCTCCCTTTGCCGCTCTGGAAGCACATGCTAAAAAAGGGGTGCTTGCAGTTGAAAAGCTGGCTGAAGCAATGGAAGCCTACTGTGCTGGAAATCAGGCTCTTCTGGAGGAGAGGACTGACGAGATTGATAAGCTTGAACATGAAGCTGACAAACTCAAACAGAAAATAAGGGCAGGTATTCCTTCCTCAGTGAAGCTGCCAGTGGATACAAAGGACCTTCTTTCATTCCTTAAGCAGCAGGATCCTATTGCCGACTTTGCCCAGGCTGCGTCCTACTGGATGACCCTTCGGCCCTGTAAAACTTTACCCAAGGAAGTCAAAGAAGGTTTTCTTGAATTGATGACCGCTTCCCTGAAAACCACAAGGAAGTATGATGAGCTTGCGGGCGAACTTTACAATCTGCTTGCAACCTCTTTCAGCAAGGAAGAGGTCAAAGAAACAATGAGTATTATCCCTGAGGTCGAAAGACTGGAACATGATGTGAATGTGCTTGAAACAGCCCTCTTAAAGAAGATTTTCGAAAATGAAGAGGCTATTGGAGGTGCAGGCGTCTGTCACCTTATTGGGCTTATCGAAAGAGTAGGAGGAATTGCCGATAAATCCGCAAGTGCGGCTGACCGTCTGAGAACGATGATTCTCAGAAGATAAAACTTCCTTTATTCCTCACTTTTTTGAGCTTTCCAGATTTTATATCTTTATCTTGATACAGTGATGGGTAGTATCCTATTGGCGGTTGATCTTCAATTTTGGGATTAACTGAGGCTTTGCCATTTTCCACAATACGCCTTATTTTCAAATAATATTTGATAATAAAGTTTATTTTGTGAAAAAATT
>MCHG01000395.1_pt1 | contig 13499 bp, 11 predicted proteins | sample 787351 | NCBI WGS metagenome assembly MCHG01 (sample SAMN05430296, study PRJNA330682) | permafrost metagenome | biome: Cold desert; feature: permafrost; material: soil; isolation source: enrichment culture inoculated with soil incubated with H2/CO2 at 20 degrees... ... | reverse complement strand
AATTATTGCCGTATCTGCCTTGTCTTTAAATACCTTTTTCAGGAATTTATCAAGAGCATCCTCTTCATAATCTTCACCATAAAATTCAGCAGAATACATTAATTCTTTAACTCCACTTACTAAAGAATCAATCAATACAAAGCTACCTCTGATTATTGGAAGTTTAAAAAATTTATTTTTAAACAGTAGCTTTATTTCACTTTCTTTTATAGAAATTTCCCCATCTGGCTTCCTTACAGCAGTAGCAATTTTATCAGGACCTTTCATCATAATTCCTTCTATTAATGCCTGCCCACCGATACTGGTTTTTTTAATCTCTTTTCTTACTATATCACTCATTTTGTCCCCTTTACATGCTTTCATTCAAGTTATTATACAATTAATACTTAAATTCTTCAAGTATAAAAACTAAAGCCTTGTAATTATAAATCACAAAGCTTAATCTTTTATTGCGCAGTCTCATTCACCAATGTATTTGCTCCCTTTGGTCGCATACATTGGGAGCTCGTTGCGAATGACCTACCGCCATTTTACAGAAAAAACACTCTGAAAAATGGGGTTAGGGCATCTTAATTTACTTCAAGTATTTCATATATAACAATGCCACCTGGAGAATTAACTCTAATCTTAGTTCCTTTTTTCTTTCCCATAAGTTCTTTACCTAATGGAGAGAGATTGGAGATTTTTCCAGCTACAGGATCCGCTTCTGTTGCACCTACAATGTGGTAATCAAGAATCTCATCAAATTCCTCATCCCTTAGCTTTACTTTACTTCCAATTTGAACAGCATCTTTATTTTTTTTATTGTGCTTTACAACCCTGGAATGTTTAATTGTATGGTCAAGGACAATTATCCTTGATTCATTTTTATTTTGTTCTTCTTTTGATTCATGATATTCAGCATTTTCGCTAAGGTCACCTTCTTGCAAAGCGACTTTAATTCTTTCAGAAATTTCATATCTTAACTTTGTTTTTCTGTATTCAATTTCATTAAGAAGTTCTTGATATCCTTCTTCTGTTACTAATATTTCTTTATCCATTTTTCCACCCACAATATGTTGCATTATAATTTCTAGTAAAATAACTTAAGTTAATATATTATATTATATTATACCCTATAAACTTAAAAATTCAACAATAATAAAAAAATAGACTACCATAGTCTTACAATAAAAGTCAATCATAATATGAGTGATCTTCATGTTATAAATTAATTATTTTTTGAAATAAAAAGGCGTAGCAGTTTTAATCACTGTATCGCCTAATATTTATTTGTTTAGTTTTTTATTTTACCTTGTATATCCATCCTTCTGGAGCATCTATATCTCCCATTTGAATTCCATACAATGTGTCATATAATTTTTTTGTAACAGGGCCTACTTCAGATTCACTGTGGAATACATGGAAGTTGCCATTATATTCAATTCCTCCAATAGGAGTAATAACAGCTGCCGTTCCACATGCACCGGCTTCTTTTAAAACATCTAACTTATCAATATATACGTCAGCTTCAATCGCTTCCATTCCAAGGTAATCTTTAGCAACCTTCATTAATGAAATTCTTGTTATACTAGGAAGTATTGATGAAGATTTTGGAGTTATAAATTTATCATCTTTAGTTATGCCAAAAAAGTTAGCAGCACCAACCTCGTCAATTTTTGTATGAGTTGCAGGATCTAAATAAATACAGTCTGCATAGCCTTTTTGAACAGCTTCATGATGCGAATGCAAACTTGCAGCATAGTTTCCACCAACTTTAATTTTTCCAGTTCCATTTGGTGCAGCTCTATCTTCATCTGTCGTTGTAAAGTTTACAGGATTCATTCCACCTTTAAAATAAGGACCTACCGGCATACAGAAAACACCAAAAATATATTCAGGTGCAGGTCTAACTCCTATGTTATCACCTACTCCAATTACAAATGGTCTTAAATATAATGTTGCACCAGAACCGTATGGAGGCACCCATGCTTCATTAGCTTTTACTACTTGCATACAAGCATCAATAAACTTTTCTATTGGCACTAAAGGCATCATTATTCTTTCGCATGTTCTTTGCATACGTTTAGCGTTTTCATCTGGTCTAAATAGTTGAACTCCACCATCTTTAGTTCCATAAGCTTTTAAGCCCTCAAAGCACTCTTGACCGTAATGTAAGCATGTAGAACCTTCGCTAATTGATATTTTATTATCTTCTACTAACTGACCATCATCCCATTTTCCATCTTTCCAATGTGATATATACCTTTTATCTGTCTTAAGGTAACTAAAACCAAGCTCAGACCATTTTATGTCCTTCTTTTGCATTTTATCTTCCTCCTTATTTTAAATCACTACATTACTATTATAACATTTTTTTTGTATTTATCAAGTAACAAAAACTATCAAAGCTGCATATTCACAATGCAGCTTTGATAGTTTAAATCGCTATAATTCGTCAAAATATTTCCAAGGCAATTATATTTCGAGTTCTTTCTTCACTTCTTCAAATGCCTTTATTGCGAAATCTATGTCCTCTTTAGTATGAGCTGCTGATATCTGTGTTCTGATTCTAGCTTTTCCTTTTGGTACAACTGGAAAATAAAAACCTATAACATATACTCCTTTTTCTAACAACTTTTCTGCCATTCTCTGTGATAAAACAGCATCCCCAAGCATAATAGGAACAATTGCATGCTCGCTATCTATTATTGTAAGACCAATTTTTTTAATTTCTTGTCTGAAATATTTTGTATTTTCTTCAAGTTTATCTCTATACTTTGTACTTTCCATAAGCATTTCTAAAACCTTTAAAGAAGCTCCTGCAATAGCTGGCGCCAATGTATTAGAAAATAAATATGGTCTCGAGCGCTGTCTTAAAAGAGCTATAATTTCTTTTCTTCCGCTAGTATAACCGCCAGAAGCGCCACCTAAAGCTTTACCCAATGTTCCAGTAATTATATCAACTCTATCCATAACGCCTCTGTATTCATGGGTTCCTCTACCAGTCTTACCAACAAAACCAACTGCATGGCTATCATCTACCATTACTAAAGCATTATATTTATCTGCAAGATCACATATTCCTTTTAAGTCAACAATTATTCCATCCATTGAGAATACACCATCAGTTGCAATTATTTTAATATTTGCCCCATCTTTATCAGCTTGAATTAATTGTTCCTCCAATGCGGACATATCATTATTTTTATATCTGTACTTTTTAGCCTTTGAAAGTCTCACTCCATCAATAATGCTTGCATGATTTAATTCATCGCTGATTATAGCATCATTTTCTGTTGTGATGGTCTCAAATAATCCTCCATTAGCATCAAATGCAGAGGAATATAAAATAGTATCTTCCATTCCTAAAAATTCAGATAGCTTTCCTTCAAGTTGTTTATGAATTCCTTGAGTGCCGCAAATAAAACGAACAGATGATAGACCATATCCCCATGTATCGTAAGCTGCTTTTGCTGCTTCAATTACTTCCTTGTTATTTGCAAGACCTAAATAATTATTTGCACACATATTAAGAACATTGTTCACTTTTGTTGTACTAATTCTGCTACTTTGTGGTGTTGTGATTATTCTTTCTTCTTTCCAAAGTCCGCTATCCTTTATATCCTGTAAAATTTCAGAATATTTCTTTTTTGTTTCGTTATACATTAAATCATCTCCTAGTATTTTTTATTAATTTATTTTTTCTCAGTCCAATCTAAAATAACTTTTCCTGACTTTCCACTTATCATTTCTTCAAAACCTTTTTCAAACTCCGTATAATGATACCTATGTGTAATTACTGGTGATATATCTAAGCCTGCTTTTATCATTGCTTGCATCTTATACCAAGTTTCAAACATTTCTCTACCATAAATTCCTTTAATTTGAAGACCATTAAATACAACCTTATTCCAATCAATTGCTGCATTTGTTTCTTGAAGTCCAAGCATTGCAATCTTTCCGCCATGAGTCATATTTTGCACTATCTGATTTAAAGCAACATCATTACCTGACATTTCCATACCAACATCAAAACCTTCTTTCATGCCAAGTTCTTGCATAACATCTTTTAAATCTTCATTTCTTGTATTGACAGTTCTGAAGTTGCCCATTTTTTTTGCAAGCTCTAGTCTATTATCATTTACATCTGTAATAACTATAAATCTTGCCCCTGAAAATTTAGCTATTGCTGCAGCCATGATACCAATCGGTCCAGCTCCAGTAATAAGCACATCTTCACCTAAGACTTCAAATGATAAAGCTGTATGAGCAGCATTACCAAATGGATCAAATATACTGTACAATTCTTCAGGTAATGATTTATCGCAAAGCCAAATATTAGTAGCAGGTAACGTTACATATTCAGAAAATATTCCCGTTCTGTTAACACCCACACCCATGGTATCCTTACACAGATGCCTTCTGCCAGCTAGACAGTTCCTGCATTTTCCGCAAACAATATGTCCTTCTCCAGAAACTATTTCACCTACATGTAAATCCTTTACACCTTTTCCTAACTCTACAATTTCACCAACAAATTCATGCCCGATTGTCATAGGAACAGGAATGGTATTCTGAGCCCACTTATTCCAAACATATATATGCACATCCGTTCCGCATATTGAGGTTTTATGTATCTTAATAAGAACCTCCCCTTCTCCTGGAATAGGCACTTCTACTTGTTCTAGCCATAAACCTGGCTCACTGTATTTCTTTACAAGAGCATCCATCTTTGCCATTTAACTCACCTTCCTTAAGTTGATAAAAACGTTTTTATTATATAAATGATACTTCATATCTGTTTTTGTGTCAAGAGACAAATAAATGGTTTGTTCACAATACATACACAGTTTATTTTGTTGGAAATTCGAATTATATGTTAAAATAAAGCAGATACTGTCAGTATCTGCTTTATGCTTTTACATTATCCTTTTAAGTTTAAAATCCATATAATCACTTGAAACACAATGTACTGAAATTTCGTCAATTATACCTTCTCTTACATTCTTATGGCCTTCATCGCCGTGAAGGTGACCATAAATACAAACATCTGATTCATACTCTTTAATAATTTTAAAAAATTCATTTGGAAGGCCATCTGAATTAAATGGTGGATAATGAAGCATAACAATTTTAACATTCTTACTATTTTTAGAAGATTCCAAAGAAATTTTTAGCCTATTCATTTCTCTAATATATATTTTCTCATTGCATTCTTTTTCAGAGTGTTCTTCAATTGTGTCCCAACCTCTTGTTCCGCAGATATTAGCACCTTCAAACTCATAGCTGTTATTTTTTAAAAACTTAATAGTTTTAAAGCCTAGCTTATCTAACTTATTTGAAGTTGACCACCAGTAATCATGATTTCCCTTTCCAATTATTTTTATTCCAGGTAGATCATCAATTTTTTTCAAATCATCCATTGCTTCATCAAGCTTTGAAGCCCATGAGATATCACCTGGAACTAAAACAAGATCATTTTCTCCCACTTGACTTATCCAGTTTTCTATTATCTTTTCTTCATGGTTAATCCAATTGTCGCCAAATATATTCATTGGCTTTTCTTTTTTACTGTCTAAATGCAAATCTGCTATAGCAAAAATTTTCATCCTAATTTTCCTTAAATAAAATTTTATTGTAGTTTTATATAATTAAATTTAATATTCATTTGTTTTGCAAGTTCTGCTTCACGTTCTTGACATGTAAATAGAATTATTTGTCTTCTGTCGCTTTCTTTAGCTAGCATTTCAATTGAATTTTTAAGTCTTTTAGAATCATACTGTACAAAGCTATCATCGAATATCAATGGGATATTTTGATTTCCACTTAATATGTTCCCAAGTCCAACCCTAAGAGACAAATAAAGTTGATCCAACGTACCACCGCTTAAACTTTCAAGTTCAATTTTTCTGTCATTATTATCCGTCTCAAGAACAGTAATATTCATATTTTCTTCTATAACAACTTCACTATACTTGCCACCTGTCAAATAAGCGAAATTATCACTAATTGACTTACGTAAAAGTGGCATAAAATCTCCCTTAATTGAATCAGATATTTTGACTATTTTATTTCCAGCAATTTCAGCAACTTTAATTTTTCTCTTAAAGGTGTTAATTTTGTTTTCATAAAAATCAATTTCTTCTTCTGTTTCAGCCAAACTTCTTGTGCCGTTTTCAATTTCATCAATTTCATTTAAAATGTTATTTATTTCCTTATTTAGTTTTAATTTTTCTTCATTGAATTTGAAATTTTTAAGCTGATGTTCCTGCTTATCAATTTTTTTTATTTCGTAACTATTTATTAATTTCGTTTTATTTTTTAAATCAACAAAACTTTCATCACCTATTATTTTATAAAGTATTATTTCCTTATATTCTTTATTATTAATAAGCTCCGAGTAATTATTATTATAATCTACTGCTTTTTTAAAGCTATGCAAATCATGCATATTGTTTCTGCTTAGAATCATGGCGAGTCTTTTTTCTTCAAAGCATGCTTCCTTATCAGTTTTTATAATGTCTTGGTTAAGCTGTTCTATATTATATTTAAGTTCAGATATTTCTTTTCTTACGAAATCCTTTCTTATATATGCTTCATTTGCAATTTTAACATCCTCTGTCTCTATTTCTTGGATTCCTATAATTGCAAAGTTTTTTATCAAATTGCTTTTTATTTCTTCATTGTCTTGTTCCAATGATTTTAATGATTCAGCATCATAATTTATAAGTCTACTTTTTTCTTCATACAAGCTTTTTTCTGTTGTCAACTTATTATATGCTTCAATCATATCATCAAAATTCTGACAGCCAGTTTCCTCAATTATTTCTTGTTTCTTTTCTATGAGTTTACCCAATGAAATTGTATTGTCTGCAAATTCGCACTCCATGCTGTCTATTTCATTTTTAGCACCCTTTATTTTATTAAGTATTGGCTTCACTAATAAGATTAATGTTATTGCTAACAAAGCGGTCAAAGTTCCTGCGGCAATATTTACTGACTGCTTTATAACATAATAGTTATCGATAAGCACTTTAATAATGTCGCTATATTGGTAGCTAGCAAACCACGTTCCACCTATTAATAAAGAGATACCCAAAAATAGCAATACCACTGCACCAATTTGAGATGATCTGTATTTTTTCATTTTTTCATAATTTTCATTGTCAAGAAATATATTTGTCATTTCAATTTTTCTGTTTAATTCCTCAATTTTATTGTAGCTATCAATAAAATCTTTTATTTCATCAATTTTTATATTACTAATGCTTTCTTTACCAGAAATTATTTTCCCATTTAAGTCGATAATTTTCTCTATATTATTATTGTACCTACTGTAATCTATGTTTAATTTGTCTATATTAAATTGCTCTGTTATTTTATTTGATACGTCCGATAACAAAACTTCTAATTTTTCTAATTTTTCTTTCTTCTCTTTTTCAAGATTTCTTTTTTTAACATACATTGAATTCAAACTAATTTCTATATTAACAGCATCATTATAATCATTATCTGAATACTCTTTAATATTTTCTACAGAGTAATTTTTAAGCTTTTCATTAATTTCATCAATTTCTTCTTTAATTGGTTCTGCCCTTATAAACTTGTCCTTCTCTAAGGAAAGATCATAATCTTTAAGTTCTTTTTCCAATTCATTTATCCTGAAACTTAATTCTTGTATTTTGCCTTTAATTTTTTTAGTTTCCATTGCAAGAAACATAACCTGTCTATTAGCATTTACTGAAACTTCTCTTGATCTTTTTAGTTCTGCTAAACGCAGTGAATATTGACCTAAAAGTGTTTTGCCGTTATTTTCATCTCCAGCTTCATCTTTAATATTATGTAACCTTTGAAGTATTCTAACTATAGAAATTGATTCATCTTTAGTCTTGCTTAAATTTATTATTTTATTTTTAAGTTCAACCGCTAGTTCCTTTTCTGTCTTGTTTCCAAGTTGCCTAACGCTTACCGTATTGCTGAATGCAATTTTACTCATGTTTAAAAAATGCTCTCCTGGGCATTTTATTTCTGTTTCATACATTTCCGAATCATTATTATTTCTTTCAAAAACCTGAGTTGTTCCCAGTAAAAAATCTTTTGAAATATTATATTTTTCACCAGAAGTATCCTTCAAATTTATGGAACCTTTATATAAATTGCTATTCCATGGTTTATATTTGTTATATCTTGCTAACCCCACTTCATCTTCAGCATAGCCATAAAAAATAGCTTCAATAAAATTATGCACCGTGCTTTTGCCTGCTTCATTTTCTCCATATATTATATTTAACTTATTTTCTAAGTTTAATTTTTTATATAAAAACTTGCCATAAGCTCTTAAATGCAATTTATTTATATGCATATTATTTTACCACCTTTTCTTTCCTGAGAACCTCAAGTCCAAGTTTAAATGCCTGTTGCTCTAATTTGTCCTGTTGATTACCAAATTGTAGCTTATAGCTTTCAATAATATTAAACTCATTGTGGTCATATGTTTTATCATCTGAATTTTTGTAAAAATAATTTTCTTCAAATTCTATATAATAAAAAAACTGCTTTGCTTCATTTTCAATTTCATCCATAGATATATCTGTATTTACTTTGCCAGTTAAATTTACTCTTACATAATCCTTAATATTTGAAAATGTATCACCTGAAAACTTTATTAAATCCAATATTTTATTAAAGCCATCATTTATATCTAAATTAATATAGCGAGTTATGAATTTTCTTTTTGCCATTGTATGAAATTTATATTCAGCATTCTTTTTTTCAAGCTCTCCAATAACTATTCCATGCTCACCTATTTCGTCAAAACATAATGGCTCAGGACTGCCTGAATAAACTACATTCTTTATAACCTGTTCATAGTTATGTCTTCCCCCTAATGCACAATAATCGAATTTATTTTTAATAATATCTATGTTGAAATTAAGCTTATTTGATTCTTGATTTATATCTGAATACAACAAAAGAACATTTATTTTGCTTTCATCAACAGAAATATCATAAATAGCCTGAGTATTTTGATTAAATTCTTGATTATTCCAACTCATAGAACTTATACAAACATTGTCATCGGGAAAGTTTATTCTTTCAACTGATTCTGTATTTTTTACAATATAAACATTTTGCGGCCATTCGATATATTCATACATGCTATTTATATTATATGGATCGCTGCTTCCACATGCTATTATTACCCTTGTTTCAGGAATGGATTTCATCTTTATTGAAATATTTTTAAGATCTTTAAAATTTATATATTCACTTTCAGTTAAATCTCCGGCAAAAAATAAATATCTAATCTTTTCATTTCTTGCTAATTTAATTATCTCATCAAAAGTATCCCAGATTTCTTGTCTTCTTTTTTCTCTTTCCTTAAGGCTGAAATTTTTAATTTCAAATTTCTTACCTAAGTGTATATCTGATGTATGCATAAATTTAATTTTCACGGATGCTCCCCTTGTTCCCATGTTATTGTATCAATGAATATTTTATCACAAAATATCCTTTTCTTCAATAATTTATAAAAATATGCTTAAATTTAATCTGCCAATTCCTTCAGTCTACGCAAATCAATAATTTTTATAGTTGAACGGTATACATCTATAATATTTTCCTGCTGCATATTAGAAAGTTCTCTTGATAAAGATGGCCTTTTTACATTTAAAAAATCTGCTAGTTCTTGTCTTTTCATTGGCATATCAAAAATAATTGAATTTGTTTTTTTATGTAGGGTTAAAAGATAAACTGCTATTCTTTGTTTTAAGGTTTCAGCATTTAATATGTTCATCTTATTATTGAGCACCACTATTTTATCCGATAAAATTGACAACATATTGCTTATCAGTGTTTTGTGAAACTCGCACATCTCATTACACATTGTAAAAAATATTACGTGTGGCAATATAAGTGCCTTGCTGTTTCCTGAGCTGATAAGGTCATAAGGTGTTTCTTTTATAGACGAAAATGCCAAAGCTTCTCCAAAAATATCGTTTTGCTCCATTATTGTTATTATAGCTCTAGTTCCGTTATATTTCTGAGATACTAGATTAAATTGTCCTTCTATAACTATTCCAAGACTTTTTATGATATCGTCTTTTTGAAAAATCACTTGATTATCCATATATTCTATTACAACTGCTCTACCACATTTCAATACTTGTTTTATTTCATCTATGTTCATATTATCAAACAATTGATTATTTTTTATTATATCAATAATTTCGTTCATATCGTCTCCCATATGTTACTTTAGATAATTACAAAAAAAATCTATACTTCATAATGAAATATAATAAGCCAAGACTTCTCTTGGCTCAAGTTTAATATTCAACATCTTTTAAGAATAATGCTTTTGCAGGAACCATAGGGCCTGCTTCTGCTCTTTCTTTAGCATTTAAAATATCTTCAATATCTTTTATATTTATTTTACCTTTACCCACTTCAATTAAAGTACCTAATATTATTCTTACCATATTCCATAAAAAGCCGTTTCCGTTGACTTCTATTACTATCATATTGTTTTTTTCTTCTATATTAATATAATTTATGGTACGAACTGTTGACTTTGTCTTGGACTTTAATGTTGTAAAGCTTTGAAAATCATGGGTACCTGTTAAAACACTTGAACCTTGTTTCATTAAATCCAGATGCAATTTGTCACCTATATAATGAACATATCTTCTGTCAAATATATCTTTAATTCCACTATTGTTTATTCTATACATATAAGTCTTTGATAGTATATTATATCTTGAATGAAATCTATCACTGGCATTCTTTATTGATAGTAAAGCTATATCGTCCGGCAGGTTATCATTTAAGTATTTATTCATTTCCTCAATATTCATATTAGAATTGGTATGAAAATTAGCAGTATAATTTAAAGCGTGAACCCCTGCGTCTGTTCTACCACAGCCTATAAGTTGAACTTCTTCGCTAACCATCTTACTCAGTAATTCTTCTAATTTTCCCTGTACTGTATTTACATTTTCAGTCTGCTTCTGCCACCCCTTAAATCTAGTTCCATCATACTGAATAATCATTTTTATATTTCTCATATTTTACTCCGTTTTATAATATAAAATCATACTATGATTGTTTCCCAGAAAGTCACAAAGTGGCTTTTTCGGTGTTAATCATATTATATATCATTTTATAGTTTTTACAAAGGAAAAAATAAAATATGTTATTTGCAAAATTAATATTTAATTACTATATCGCTTGAGCTAATGATCCGTAACTTTTTGAATTATATATTCCTAATAATTGCTTTTCTGTTATGTCCTTATTTCTTACATCTAGTATTACTAGACCTTTGTCAAGCATTACTATTCGATCTGAATATTTTATTGTATCCTTTATATTATGGGATATCATCATAGTCGTTATTGACTGCATTTTAATTAATTCTTGTGTCTTTTCCATAATAAGTCTTGACGTCTTAGGATCAAGTGCTGCTGTATGTTCATCCAACAGCAATAGCTCAGGTTTATTTATTGTAGCCATCAACAATGACAGCGACTGTCTTTGTCCTCCAGAAAGAAATTTAACTTCTGTATTTAATTTATTTTCTAATCCTAGGTCCAATGTCTTTAAAATTTCTGTATACAATTCTATTTTGTTTTTGTTTATTAACTTTCTTAATGAAAATTTCTGACATTTTTTATGAGATAGACTTATATTTTCTAGTATTGTTAATGAAAGTGACACACCCATTGAAGGATTTTGGTGTACTCTTCCTATATATTTTGATCTTTCATTTTCTTTTAAATTATTTATTTTGTTTTTGTTTAATATTATTTCACCATTCTCAGGTGTTAGTACTCCGCTTATTATATTAAATAATGTGCTTTTACCGCATCCATTAGCTCCCAATATTCCTGTGCATTCTCCCTTGTTTATTTTAAGATTGAAGTCATTAAATATTGTAGACTCGTTGTCTGTTCCTATATTAAAACTTTTGCATAGATTTTTAATTTCTAACATTGGCTTTCCTCCACAGATTTTATTTTTTTCACCTTTTTAAATTCCGGGCTAAATGTATTGTAGCTTAAAAATGCTATTACTATTATTGCATTTATTGCTTTTAAATCTGTTGGTTCTAAACCCAAGTCTATAGCAACTGCCCCTATGAATTTGTATGCTAATGCTCCCATTATTGCTCTGGTGGTATTTTTAAGCTTCTTGCTTTTTAACACTGTATCTCCCACTATTATTGAAGCTATTGCAACAACTATTATTCCTGTGCCCATTGTTATTTCGGCAAAACCCTGGTACTGAGCCATCATTGCACCACTTAATGATACTAAACCATTTGAAAGCATAAGCCCAATCAGTTTGTATTTATTGGAATCTTCTCCCAAGGATTTAACCAATGTTTCATTGTCTCCTGTTGCTATTAATAAGTATCCTATTTCTGTCTTTAGAAATGCATCCATTGCTATTTTAACAGCTGAGACAATTATAATTAAAATAATTATTGCCTCAGTATTATCATAAATGGAGCTATAATTAAAAAGTCCTACATTTGATTTTCCGTTTAATCTTAAGTTTACAGAATACAAAATAGTCATTGTAAGTATTCCTGATAATAATGGTTTTATTTTTAATTTTATATTTAATGTATAAGTTATAAGTCCTGCTAATGTTCCTATAAAAAATGATAGCAATGTACTTGTTACAGGGCTTATCCCTGAGGTTATAAATCTAGCAAATAGAAATGCTCCCATTGGGAATGTCCCTTCTACACTTAAATCAGCAAAATCAAGTATTTTATATGTTATGGTAACTCCTATCGCCAAGACTGCAAATATGAGTCCTTGCTCCATTGATGTCAATAATAGTGTATTCATTTAATCTTCCTTTCTAATCCTGAATGAATTCTTTAGGCATGCCCTCAGGAACGACAAGTCTTTGTCATTCCGAGACACGGCCAAGGAACTTCTAATCCCTTTTCTACTCTATAAATTCTGCATTTTCAAATGCTATATGATCTTTTCCAAAACCTAATGCTTCAGCAGTCTTTACGTTGACTACTTTTTCTAAATTACCTGATGCTTGAACAGGAATATCAACTACATTTTTTTTATCAACCAATATTTGTTTTGCTATAACAGCTGATTGTTTTCCTATTTCATAGTAATTTATTCCTTTTGATATCATTATGCCTTCAGCGACATGGGTACTATCTGCTGACACCGTAATCAATTTATTTTCTTTTGCAAGCTTAGCAACTAGTGAAATGGAGGCTGCAACCATATTATCAGTTATTACATACAGACCTTCTGTCTTCTTGGATATCGTACTTACAGCCTGTGGTATATCATTTACGGATGTAATTCCGACTGTTTCTATTACTAATCCAAGTTCTTTTGCAATTGCTTTCGTTTGTTCAACCTGTACCTCTGAATTTGATTCTCCAATGTTATATATAATTCCTATTGTTTTAATGTTTTCTTTAAGATCTTTAAACATCTCTAGATTTTCCTTGATAGGTGCAGCATCCATTT